>Ga0187893_10008787_pt1 | contig 15792 bp, 14 predicted proteins | sample MA1701074metaG_FD_139574 | JGI IMG/M metagenome (GOLD analysis project Ga0187893, IMG submission 139574) | White microbial mat communities from a basaltic lava cave in the Kipuka Kanohina Cave System on the Island of Hawaii, USA - MA170107-4 metaG ... | reverse complement strand
TTTGAAAAACTAGGCTGTTTTAATGTAAACAACAAAGATCAAAGCGCTTCGTCGCTTCGCTCCGCCCGAGTTCAGTGGTCCCCTAAGTTGAAATCGGGTGGGTCCCTAAAGTGAAATCGAACATCATTATCCCGTACGGGGACCGTACACCATCTTCTGCGCGCCGGAGAGATTAATGAGTGTGTTCGGTAAAACGACTCTGAGCCCATTTCGCTTACACGCTGTTACGCTGACCGCGAGTTCGCTTCTTAGTGGCACTGAACGGCCCAGCCCGCAGGCTAAACAGCTCAGTGTGACCCTCCCTCTACGGTTCCCCTTCCGAACTTGAGGTTCCTCTCCCCAACGGAACGAACTCCCTAGCTGTTGGAATGCTCCAACCAGGACTGGGTGGACACAACCAGGCACCGACTGCTTCACCGGCGTCCGGCTCGTAACGGGGTTTGGTTGCCGCCATTCTAGGTGCTTCGACTCTCCAGCCATACCCTAGGTTTTCCAAGAAGAGGACAGGCGACCAAACGTCTTTCCCTCTGTCACCAAGCACCTCCGAAAGCGAAAACAGTGGATGGGAGCCTCTGGCCTCTGCGGCGGCCCGGACGAACTGTTGCTCCGTGAAGCGCAGTTGACCGCTAGCGAAGCGTTCATCCTCCCTAAGCCAGCCGTGCTTACGTGAAAGGCTCCCCTCTAACTCACGCAGATTAGCCAGAGCATCTTGAATCTCCAACTCTATTTCTTTCGTCGCTGGCCCAAGATCACTGTGTGAACGAAGCTCCCGCGTGCGACGCATGAGCAGCAGGCGGAGTCGGTGCAACGTTGCTTGATGTTCTCCAATTATGTTTGCCAGAGCAGGGATGGGAGCATCGGGAAAGTAAGGAAGCAGCCCGATCGGGCTTTGTGGGAGGCTGCTATCCTTCGTGCAAGGTGTGGCATTGCAGATCTCAGCGAAAAGGCTTTCTAAAGGGCCGTGGTCAGGATGAACACAGCCCACGGCTGATGCCGGCACAAGCAAGAGTCGGCCTAATTCCACGAGGGAGACACTCTCGGTCGCCAGGAAAGTCCCAATCTCCTCTGGCAAAATTGAGCCGTAAGCCAAAGCGGGAAACCAGTCTTGTTTGTGAGTTGGCGCTTTATTCAATCGGCTACCGGCACAAACCATGTACCCCCAACCGCCAGGGCCAGAATAGTCTCCGGGAAATGGAACAAGGCCCACTCCACTTCGCATTGGTCCTTTCCATACTAATACCAAAACATCCGTGAATAGGGACCAAAGGCGAACCGCCTGGCGTACTTCGTCTAGACTTCGTACTTCGACAGTCGTATTGAAAGTGTGAGGAAAAGCCTTGAGGTTCAGAAGAATTCGGGTCAAGTTGCCGCGACCCCAGAGATCGTACGAGGCAGCAACAGCTTCCGGGATTTCTTTCCACCATTCTAAAAGAGGACGGAAAACAACCGCATTCGCCTCCTGCACCGATCTGCATCCCTCAGTGGCAGCCGTTTTAAGCGGTTGGTTATCCTTTGCGACGATCTCAAGCCGTCGCCTGAGCTCCCGATTTGCCTCAATCCGTTTCAAAAGCTGACTTCGGCGGTCTTCATCTTCTTTTCGTCCCTCTGGGATTTGTTTAAGGTCCTCGGTCAGTTTATCGACGGTGTTCCATTCCCCTAGAAGAGATGCTGCGTCCACAGCAATTCCCAGGGCCTCAATTAAGGCGGGAGGTGGAGCCTTTGCAGATTTCGCCAAATCGTTAGCCTCTCGTGCATGCTTTAAGGCCTCTTCGACACGTCCCGCATCAAACAGAGCGTCCGCTAAAGCTATCTTTCCCATACACGCAGCGTGGACGTCATCTTCAGCCGCACTCAATGCGATTTCTGCGAAATGCACCGCGTTTTTTGCATCTCCTTGGCGTCTGGCGACAACTGACAGCAGTTGTGCAACTGCATAGAGCAGTTTGCTTTCCTTTGCACCTCGGGCAGTATCAAGTAGGGAGAGACAAATCCGTTTGGCCTCGTCTAGGTCTCCTCGATCAAAATGGAGGGCTGCGGTAGTGTAATTTCCCGCAATCGCCAAATCTGGCCTCTTTGCCCGGTGCCCAAGCTGAGCAGCAACTTCAGAACAAAGGATTCCAGCGTCGAAAGCTTTCAACCGCCTGGCTTGGTTCGCAATGTTCTGAAGCATACCCCCTGCTCGCTCAAGGGAGGCCGTCGAAACAGCCTTTTCCGTAACCTTGGCGACATGCTCCCTCACCTTTTCAAGGTGGCCTCGACATATTGCCAAATGGATGGCTGCCTCGTGATAGAGCTTGAGTAATTCCCGTCCAGCCTCCCTTCCACTGTCTGGCAGTCGACTGGCGCAGGTTGAAAGCATCTGCTCAGCTTCGTCAAGTTGGCCCGCTTGACAGTAAAGGTGGACGAGCGCGGTACTGGTCCAGAATGCCTCTTCCTGTAACTTTTTGTCCCCATCGGCTGCTATCTCTAGCACCCTGCGGTAGGACGTCTCAGCCTCCTTAAGCTTGCCTTGACACTCCAGTAGGAAACCCTTCTGTCGGTGAAACACAGCTTGGAGCCTCAGGTCCAGTACCTTCGCTAAACGCTTCTCAGCGTTCTTCAGGTACTGTTCACCGTCGCCAACCTCGTGTCGATTTAGAGCGATGCCAGCCAGGCTCAGTAAGGCTTCGACCGACTCAGTTAATGCACGGGCTTCCTCGGCCATCGAAAAAGCTTCTCGGTATAGCTCCGCCGCTTGGCGGGTTTTGAATCGAAACTCAAGGTCGTGAGCTTGCCGAAGTTTCGCCCGGATGTTTTCTAAAGACCCATGCTGCGCAATCTGTGGAAAACTCAAGGCGACTTCGCGACTGAGATTTAGCCACCCACATACGTCGTGGCCATCATGAATGCGAACCTTGCATCGGAGCAGTACCGTAGACAGCATTTGCGTAGCCTTTTTTCGCAGCGAAGGAGTCAGCGAAGCGTTAGTGAACAAAGCATAGCAACGAGGTCTTTTTGCCCAGCGTCCACCTGGAGTTAAGTTACGGCGAATCCTGTTGCTTTCCTTGCGCAATGCAGCGAGTATGGCGTTTTCTGGCTTGGCACCAGCTGCATTGGCACCCTCGACGAACTTACACTGGAACACAAACGGCCCCCCGGTCTTGCTCTTTGTCGGGTACTTCAGCGCGCCTTCAAAGTAAGCGTCGCGTCCCCAGTCACCATGTCCTCCCCATGCTTCGACACCCAGACCGAGTCTTACTTTGAGCAGAGTTTGGATTAGCTGCTCAAATCCAGACCACTCAAGATCATCTAGTTTGTACTGCAACATGGTTCGAGGTGTAATAAGGGTCTTTCTTCCTGGATCAAGCCCGAGCGGGACTCGGGCCGGGCTAATTCAAATGAACCGACGATGTGACCGGATTGCGAGACCCTTCTGTATTCTAACGGCCTACACTCCGGTCCACGTTTACTCCAGGTCGAAAGGCACCGTCAAGGGGCTAAGATGCCGGAAAACCGAATACTTTTACCCGCCCAAGCCGAAATTCTTGATCAGGATTCGATTAAGCGCCTCGGTCGAAGTCCTTTAAGCCGTTACTAACGTAGATGTGTTTTACGTGAATATGAGACGTATCCTATAGCGAAGTCGCCTCTGAAGGCACCCAAATGAGGTGAAACGTGTCCATGCAGCAAATGCTGTAACAGGCTTCTTCTTTTTGTCGCGCTACGACTTTCTCAAGCCGGTGACAGAACGATTTTCCGCCGGCGGATTTTCGGCTTCCGCACGCGGACAAGGATTTCCCGCCAGCGGAAATCTGTGCCGCCAGCGATAATCTCTGACGAGGAAAACGCGCTGAGATGTAACAAATTTCCATTATATTTATAGAGCTGCTCGTGAGCTTCCCCGATGTGGGGCACCGTTGGGCTCGGCCGCTCGCACGCTCGCGCCTCGCCCCTCGGTGCCGCCACATCCGTGGCCACCCGCCCCGCCCCGCACCCCCCGGATAAAATGGAATCACCACATTCGCGTGTACGAAGAGCGCAAAAAGAACAGGTAAGCACTTTACCCTGTTCATCGCACGGGTGTGCCCGGCGGCGGGCGAGCCGGATCTCAAAACTTTCCCACCCATAAAATGGAAACAGCGAGGTCCGAATGAAAGGGATGAGCGAAATATGAGCCGGGTGCAAATTCGCTTTTTGTCCGCCACCAAGAAAGGAAAAGGGAATCAGCGATGCAGACAATGGTCGTCAATATCTACAAGGAACGGTTCGATGCTTACATCGGCCGCGTGGGCCGCGGGCAAGATGGATACTTTGGCAACCCATTCCGTATGGGGAACGGAACCAGCCGAGAGGATGCCGTTCGGAAGTTCCAAAAATTCTTCACCGAGAGAATCGAAAAGGATTCTGAATTCAGGCGGCGAGTGCTGGCGCTGAAGGGCAAGAGGCTGGGATGTTTTTGCAAGCCCAAGGCGTGCCACGGAGATGTAATAGTGGATTGGCTCAACAAAATGGAACAAAAGGAGGCGGAATGATGATCGAGGTTTACATTGACGGCTCATCCAAAGGAAATCCGGGTCCGGGCGGAGCTGGAATCGTAATCCAGGACATGGCCACTAAGGAAATAATTGGGATCCACGGAATCCCGCTGGGTACCGTCACCAACAACCAGGCCGAGTTCCTCGCCCTCAAGCACGCGCTGATGGAACTCAAAAACCAACGACTGTCCCACGATCCCGTTAACATCCTCACGGACTCCCAGCTCGTCGTCGGGATCTTCTCTCAGAACTGGAAGGCCCGGGCAAACCTGGAGCTGGTGATGGAGATCAGGGATCTGCTCAAGGAGTTTCCGCGGCTAACCTTCGCTTACGTGAGAGGGCACAACGGCAACCATGGCAACGAGCTCGCCGATTCCCTGGCGCAGGAAGCGGCTGACTCACAAAAAGGAACAACGAGATAACGGGCGAGGAAAACGTGAAGGAAGTCTTCGGCGACCTGTGGGAGTTTGACGGCATCATCGCCATCACGACAAACGGGTTTGTGAAGAGAGTCGGGACCTGCGTGATGGGCAGAGGATGCGCAAAGCAAGCAACGATCAGATTCCCAGGCCTGCCACACAAACTCGGAACAAGGATTTCCGCCGAGGGAAACCACGTCTTTTACTTTCCAGAGCACAAATTGATCACGTTTCCGGTAAAGCACACCTGGTGGGAGGTGGCTGATCTAGGCCTGATCGAGAGGTCCGCAAGAGAACTGCTGAAACTGATCGAAGTGAAAAAAATCCAGGAAGCCGTCTACCTGCCCCGGCCCGGATGCGGCAACGGTCGGCTGAGATGGGAAGGCGTGAGGAAACTCCTCTCGCCGATCCTCAAGTCAGATCAATTCTATATCGTGACCTACAGCAGAACCGATTCATAGAAAAAACATCCCGACTTCAGCCCAGGTCCCCACCCAGGAGACCGCGTGCGGACTCAAAGTAGGGACCCTCACCCCAGAGAAAGGGGTAGAGGCTTATCCTCCTCGACCCTACCCCTTCCCGCCTTTCTTGAGAGGACGAAAAAGAGCCGACAAAAAATGCAGACCAGAAAAAGCCCAGGGGTAATCTTCATCTGCCCTTATTGCGGAAACGTGACCAGGAAAGTGCCGATTTGCGGGGTCGCCAGCAGAAACGGAGGAACAATGTACCCGGTCGGACTCTGTATCAACTGCGGACCGCTCAACCTTGAGCTCCTGGCGTTGTGCCGGGAAGCCGTCGTTCGTGCGTACAGAAACTAACCGGAAGAAAACCATGAAACCGGGCGAGAAAATAAGGACGATTATGTCCATCCGCTCTCAACGGACCGGACTCATACTGCCAAGAGAGGGAATTTTTGTCGGCGCGAGAGAAAACATTGGGAGGACTTTGATCCTGGTGGATTTCGGTGAAGCCGGAACAGAGTACCTCCTGCCGCACGAGATCGAGGAGGGAAAAGGGAAGCAGAGTCGAGCAATCAAAGTTAATGAAAGGAGATCAAATGGTTAACAAAGTGATCCTTATCGGCAACCTCGGTAAAGACCCGGAGACACGCTTTACCCCGAACGGGAAGGCCGTGACAAGATTCTCCCTTGCCACGTCCAACACCTGGACCGATGCGAATGGTGAAAAGCAGCAGGCGACCGAATGGCACACCGTTGTGGTCTGGGGAAAACAGGGCGAGGCCTGCGGGCAATACCTGGAGAAGGGGCGTCAGGTTTACGTCGAGGGAGCGCTTCGCCACCGATCCTACGACAACAAAGACGGCAAAGAACAGCACGTCACCGAGATCGTCGCTCAGAAGGTGAGATTCCTGGGCGGTGGAAATGGCAAAGCCAGAGAAGAACAGCCTCCCTCAAGCGATCCGGACGGGGACGATATCCCATTCTGAACCCGATTTCCTTCGCACCTTATCTCCGTTTTCATCCGCATCCCGCCTCTTCACGACTGCAATGTACAGCCCGAAAATCGACGAAGAACTCATCCCCAGGCTTTATCGCCTGCGAAAGCTAAAGAAGATTCCAATGACGCGGCTCGTGAACGGGATTCTTGAAAACGCTCTCCAGGAATTGGAGAAAGAAGAGCCCGCGACAGCAAATACTTTCGCAAATTCTCGCGACAACCAGTCTGCGAGATGATCTGGAAATACTGGCCGTGTCAGTAATGATCGGATGTTCGCACTACGGCGAGGCGTGTACTGAAACGAACGTGTTGTAGGCCCACACAGTGAATAGCGCTGCTAACGCTATCCAGATAACCACAATCACGGTCGCTGCAATACGGCTTACCGGTTTTCCCTGGGACATGACTTCCTGCGCTCGTGTTCGACACTCGGTTAACACGGACGGCGGTACCATCCTGATGGCCAAAGCAATACCCATGGGGATCAGGATCAGATCGTCCAGATAACCAAGAACGGGCACGAAGTCTGGAATTAGATCGATGGGGCTGAACGCATAAGCCACAATGCCAGCAACGAAAAACTTCGCGTACCACGGTGTCTCGGGATGGCGCGCAACAAGGTACAGAGCAAAGGTCTCCGCCTTAAGGCGATGCGCACGTTGTTTTAGCTCTGCAAGCAAACTCATCACGCCCCCATGAACTTCGCAGTCACTCCTGAGAAAATCAACCCCGAGCAACGAGCCGCAATAACCGCTGTCAATGGTCCGTCGCTGGTGATCGCCGGTCCAGGATCAGGCAAGACCAGAACCTTGACCGTCAAAGCCCGGTACATTCGCAGGCTTTACCCGGACGCCAAAATTCTCTGCGTGACCCATACGAGAAAGGGCGCCGACGAGATGCGCGCGAGGATCGGGAGGCACGAAAATACCCGCACAATTCAAGTATCCACGATCCATTCCCTTTGCTACAGGATTCTTAAGACAAGTGTCGGAGAGCCAATCAGAATCCTTTCGGATTACGACCACGGGGTCATCGTGCGACTGGCGGCGCAAGGCGCCGGCATCGACACCGACCAGCGACAGATTTCTACCGTTATCAGCCAGGCTAAACTCGGATTAATTGAAAAACGGGAAGAGACACGAAAGCTCCTCAAGGAATATGAACGACTTAAGGGGCTGAGACTCGACTACGATGACCTTCTGCTTTTCGCTCTCAAAAAACTCGGGGATCATAAACACGGGACAGTATCTCCCACGCACGTCTTGGTCGACGAGGCGCAGGATCTCGATCCGGTTCAGATAAAGCTGATCAAGCGGCTCTCCGGGAAAAAGCCCAACGTCACTTTTTTTCTCGACTATAACCAGGCCATTTTTTCCTTTAAAGGCGCCCTGCCCGACGAGATCAACCGGATCGGAGACGTATATCCCAACACCCGCACATTCTATCTCCTCAGAAACCACCGATCGACGGGGAAAATCCTCGAATCCGCCAACCGCCTGATTCGGTTGAACGGGAGTGAGAATTCCTCCGTACCCATGAGGGAAGAAGGATCAAGTCCGTTATGGGTACCAGTGATCAATGAGATTGCAGAAGCACAGCTCGCCGCGGAAATCGCAGTAGACCTCATTCACCAAGGTCTTCAACCGAGAGATATTCTCATCCTTTACCGGACCAACCATTACAGGGCAGAGGTCGAAAGCGAACTCATTGAAAATGAAATCCCCTATTCGATCCTCAAGAAGACCAGTCTTTTTTTGAAAGAAGGTCCCTTCTTGCCGCTTTGTCTTCAAGCCTGGAGGCCGGGCGACACTTGGGAACAGACCCTGCTCACGCACTACCTCGGCAGACGCTCATCGAGCGAGATTTGCTCCCTGGCAAGTGAGCTCAAGCTCAGCCCCTTTGACATGGCGATCGAGCAGTCCATCAGCGACCCTGAGATCGAAAAAGGTATGAATCTTCTCTTCCAGGATTTGAGAGAGATACAGGTCCGGAGAGAATGCAAGCCTCAAGAGGTGGCGGAAACAGCGTGGGCAATCGTCGAGAGACGCGGCTTCATCGTCGATACCAGAGAGACGAAAGGCCTCTTCAGGCTCATGAGCCGATTTCAGAATCTGGGCGAGATCGTGGAGCAAGTAGAAAAATTGCAGGTCCTCAGCGCCGCATCGAAGCAGAAGCGACTCCATCTATCCACGATTCATCGAGCGAAGGGGTTGGAACATCGCGCGGTCATTCTTCTCGGCTGCGTCGAAGGGGTCTTCCCGCTTGAGATAAGAGACGAGGTTAACAGTCCTGAAGAAAGAAGGCTTGCCTACGTCGCTTTGACCCGAGCAAAAGACTTCTTTGTCGCCATATCGCCCGAGACTCTCTACGGAGAACCGACTGTGCCCTCACGGTTCATAAGAGAAATGGGGCTTAGACGGTGCGAGTGGGTGAAATGTACTCAATGAGGAGGAATTTCGGCCCAATTATCGAAGGCATAGATCGCGAAACGTGGGTTAAAGCTGGCAATGATATGCCCGGCATCCCGCAAGAGACGATCGATCGCGTTCTTGACTCCACCAATATCGTGGAACTCATCGGTTCTTTTGTTGCGCTTAAAAAGATCGGCCAGAATTTCCAAGGTCTCTGTCCCTTTCACGATGATAAGACGCCGTCGCTCAGCGTCAGTCCCGAGAAGAAGATCTTTCGCTGCTTCGGCTGCGGGGCGAGCGGCAACGCGATCACTTTCCTGAGAAGACACAAAAATTTTCCTTTCCCTGAAGCAGTCCGCTTTCTTGCCGACAAGGCGCGAATCCCCATGGGTATCGAGGAAGACAGGAAACGCGAACTTTTTTTCGGCTGCCTGGCAAAGGCTCAGGAGGAGTTCGCGGCGCAGCTTCGCTCTGGCGCATACAGGTCAGCGGTAAACTATCTGACGGAGCGCGGTATCAATGAAAAGGTCCAGGAGGAATTTGGCCTCGGATATGCCGGCTCCGTCAAAGACCTCATTGCAGCTCTCAAGAAGTCCGGCATCAAAGATAAGCAGATTCCGCTCAGCGTCGGACTCCTCAAGGAGAAGGAAGAAGGGATAACCTGCCCATTCATGGGCCGAATAATCTTTCCGCTCACCGATCAGAGAAGCGCCATTATCGGATTCGGCGGGCGGGCCATCGATAGCTCGTCTCACGCAAAATACATAAACTCTCCGGATTCCGCCACCTTCAACAAGCGGAGAGTTCTGTTCGGGCTGAAACAGCTCCGAATCCCTGACGACACCGTTTTTGTGGTCGAAGGTTATTTCGATCTTCTGACTCTCCATCAGGCGGGTTTCAAAAATACCGTTGGCCTTTTAGGAACTGAGTTGAGTCCCGAACAAATGCGCATCCTGGAAAATATTGCCCGGAACGTAATTCTCATTTTTGACGGAGATCCGGGAGGTCAGGCAGCGCTTCTCAGGTGTTTGAAAATCCCGCAACAGAACTCGACCCTGAAGGCTGCGCTTCTACCCGACGGTGATCCGGATGAGATTGTCAGGGAAGGGAGAATCGACGAATTCGAAGCGCTGATCGAGAGTGCAAAGCCGGTTCGTAAAGCGGCAATGGAAATCATCAGCCGGCGAAAACAAACGCAAAATATCGAGCAACTCACGGATGAAGTCACCCGTCTCGGGGCTGAGATTCCGGATGCCCTCGAAGCAAGTTCTTTTATCGAAGAAGCTGCCGAGGCTTTAGAGGTCCCCGCCTGGGCGCTTCAGGAAAAGACCCGGCTCAAGAGAGATAAAAGGGAAAAGTTGATTGAACGCAAGAGAGAGTTAGAAAAGTTCGTGGTGCATGAGCTACTTGCCCGTCCTGGTCTTGTTTCCTCCGAGAAACTGGAATCGATCAAAGATCTCTTCGATGATAACGACCAGAAGCAAATCCTTCTTCAACAGATTCTGAAGCACGCCTGACTCCGCGATTCGCCAAAATCGCACCATTCCGGACGGCAAATATGTCCAATTCTGGCAGCCCACTGCCGCTGAAAACGCTTAGACTTAAGCCGTTGAGGGAAGAGGAAATGATGTCCACGGTGGGGGCTTCCACCGGTGGAGTTCAAAAACTCCAGCGGCGGAGGCCTCCACCACCTCCCTCACGGAGGAAAACCAAACGGAGCCTCCGAGAGGAGGGCATCATGAAAAAGAAAAGAAAGGAGAAGCCGGTTTTGCAGGTGCTTCTGATCGCGGCACTGGCCTTGAACACGACCTTGAGCTTTGTCGTGCTGGCCAACCGCAATCGCATGGCGCAAGCAACGGAGAAAAAGGAACCTGTGCCGGCGCCGGCGGTTATAACGCTGGAGGGCGCTACGGTCGATGGAAAATCCCAGGCCGCAGCAAATCCTGCGCCTCGGCCGGATCCAGAAGCGCGGTTCAATGGAACTCGCGCTCCGCAGGCAACGGCGAGGAAGACTGCTCCTGCAAAGGTTGAGAGCTCGTCGAGGGGAAAGGATGAGATTACCTTTCTCCCTTTGCCCGTTCTCTATCGGCTCACGCGGGATACGGTTCTCGTTACCAGAAGAGACGGCGCGAGAATTCTTATTCCAAAAGGGACGGTAGTCCGCGTGGCAGCCATCACTCAAGACGATAAGGCGTTGGTGGTCTCTCGCAAGGGAAATCCTGACGGCCTGATCGCTAGAGCGGGCCTGGAGGAGATCACAGATGGACTGGTCATGACTGGTTCATCCGCTCCTCTTCAGAGACCGACGGGTAATGCTCCCACCCGCAGAAACGACATCCCTGGCTCGTTCCGTCTCTCAGGCGGACCGTATGGCGGATCGATCGGGCTCGGTCGTGCCCAGATCTTCGTCAGCCAGAACGGACAGGTAAGCGGCAGTTTGTCCCGCTAGCTGTCCTCGGGATTGAGAAGAAACCCTCTTCCCTCAATCCCAACTCTAAAAACGGAAAAACATGAGCGTAATGAGAAATTTTGAAACAGAGAAAAATCATGTCTGACAATGGAGTGACCTTACTTCCTCCGGAGACCCTCGCCGCTTTCGATAACGACCCGCTTCGCGCGCGGATCTTTTACGAGAAGTATGCCCTTCGGAACAGCGAGAATGACCCTGTGGAGAAACTCCCAGAGCAGATGTGGAAGCGTCTGGCGGCGGCGCTAGCTTCAGTAGAAAGGCCGGAACAATGGCAGGAATGGGAGACAAATTTTCTCTGGCTCCTGAGCGATTTCCGATTTGTCCCTGGTGGAAGAATCCTGCACGCTATTGGAAATCCAAATAAGGTTACCGCGCTTAACTGTTACGTCATTCCCAGCCCACATGACTCTCTCCCCGGCATCTATAAAACGGCTCTAGAGCTGGCGGAGACCTTCAAGCGCGGGGGCGGATGTGGAGTCGATATCTCGACTCTTCGTCCAAAGGACTCCCCCGCACACAATGCCGCGAGGGTTTCCACCGGTGCAGTTTCATTCATGGAGCTTTACTCCCTCACCACGGGAATCATCGGACAGCAGGGACGCCGCGGAGCGCTTATGATCACAATTTCGGATTCCCATCCAGACGTCCTGGATTTCTGCAAGATCAAACGAAATCGATCGTCGGTTCGTTACGCCAATATCTCGGTAAGAGTGACCGATGACTTCATGCGGGCGGTGGAAAGAGACGATGAATGGCTCCTCCATTACGAGAACGTTGAAGACGGAATCGAGGTGAAAAGGGCTATCCGGGCCCCGGAACTCTGGAACGAGCTCACAACCGGCGCCAGAGACTGGGCCGAGCCAGGTTGCCTCTTCTGGGACACCATCCGACGCTATTCATCCTCTGACAGGTATCCGGGAATGGAAGTAGGCAGTACAAACCCCTGTCTCAGAGGATCGATGCGCGTCCTGACCAGGCAGGGACTGATCCCGATCGCAGAGCTTGACGGCAAGGAAAGCGAGATCTACCTGGGAAACAACCTGTGGGGAAAGGCGCGCTTCTGGAAGTCGGGAAGAAAACCCGTCTACAGGCTTACACTCTCCAATGGCCTTACACTCGAAGCGACTCAAGATCACCGAATCGATTTCGGAGGTGGCGATGTAGCACTCGGAAATACCAGAGCCCTGAGGACCTATAGCTTTTTAGGCGATGGCTCGTGGGACGGAGTGGACCCGGAGATCAGTGCAATCGACATGGTGAAGCTCGGCTTCATCCACGGCGATGGCTTCTGGCATGGTGGAGGCGGCCTCTATGCAGGGTTGGGAACACGCGATGGCGACGTTAGTAACCTACTTCAGAACGAGGGGGGCACGCCGCACGGAAGCCGCCACATTTATTTTCCGCTTGGCTATCGAATCACGACGCTCGCGGCGGAACTGAAAATAGCGGAGGGGCATTTGCCGGAGCGGAGGCTACCTGAAGCGGTGGTGCGGGCCAGCCCTGTGCTCGTTAGAGCTTTCCTTAAAGGTATCTTTTCGGCCAACGGAAGCGTCATCACCTCCGACAGCGGTAGAGTCGCTCTGAAAACCAGCTGTAAACAACTGGCTCAAGATGTACAGCTCCTTCTCTGCGCCCTTGGCTATGCATCGTATATCACGACGAACCCAGCCCATCCGGTCGAATTCTCGAATGGGACTTATGTTTGCCGGGAGAGCTACGACCTCAACGTGAGCGGCAGGTGGGCGAGAAAATTCCACGACGAGATCGGGTTCATCCAGACTTACAAGATGGAAAAGTTAGCGGCGCTCAAGCAGGGCAGATGCTTTAACCGTCGCCCCGCCAAGGTCGTTAAGATTGAGCCGATCGGTGAGGACGATGTCTATGACTTCAGCCAACCCGAGACAAGCCACGGATGGGTAAATGGGTTTAGAGTCCACAATTGCGCGGAGGAGCCCCTCGAGCCCTACGGCGATTGCTGCATCGGGAGCATCAATCTCGCGGCCTTCGTCAATGATTCTCACACCCCCAACGCAAAACTGGATCTTGTCCCGCTGGAGAGAGCCAGTCGCTACGCCGTTCGTTTCCTCGACAACGTCCTCTCTTGGAATGAGGGACGCCATCCCCTTGGTGGACAGGAAGAGGCGGCTCTCAAAGGCAGAAGGATCGGCCTGGGCATCATGGGGCTTGCGGACATGCTCTGCAAGCTCAGTCTAAGATATGACAGCGACGCAGGAATCGAATTTGCCGAAAAGACGGTCGAGAAGATCAAGCTCTGGGCCTACGACGAGTCGGCAGACATCGCGGCTAAGAAAGATTCCTTCCCTGTTTTCAACGCGGCAAACCATTTGAACAATCCCTTCTTCAAGGATCTTCCTCGCGAGCTAATAGAGAAGATAGAGAATAATGGGCTCCGCAACGTGACGCTCCTCACGATTCCTCCGACGGGGAGCATCGCGGCAATGGCCGGAGTTACGAGCGGTATCGAGCCGATCTTCGATCTCAAGTACGTGCGCCGGAGCGAGTCGTTATCCGAAAGCCTCTTTGAAGTTGAGCATCCCCTTGTCGCCGAATACAAGAAGATCAACGGACCTCGCAAAGACGAGCCGCTGCCATCTTATTTTGTCACTGCTCACGCAATCGCTCCGGAGAAAAGAGTTCTGATGCAGGCTGCTCTGCAGAGGCACATCGACCAGGCCATAAGCTCGACAATAAACCTTCCCAAAGACACTCCCGTTGAAACGATTGAGAGAATCTACCGCATGGCCTGGGAGCAGGGTCTCAAAGGAATCACGGTCTACCGGGAAGGCTCTAGGGAAGGAATCCTCCTCACCGAGAAACAGGCCAAGAGACAGGCGGTGAAGGTAGTGCCGGCCAAAGTCACACCGCGGCCAGTGGCATTGAACGGGGTTACGGCAAGGGAAAGAACGCCGCTCGGCACAGCGTTTGTGACGATCAACTACGCGAACGGGAATCCGAAAGAACCTTTTGAAGTCTTCGTGAGACTGGGGAAAGCCGGCTCGGATCTGGAAGCGGATGCCGAGGCCCTTGGACGACTTCTGTCGCTCATACTGCGCCTGCCATCGCCCATGACCAGAGAAAATAGGTTGAGAGAAGTCATCGACCAGCTTGAACATATCGGCGGATCGCGCTCCACGGGCTTCGGGCCGGAACGAGTGAGATCCATGCCCGACGCGATCGCCCGTGCGCTCAGCCGCTGGCTCGAAACAGTAAACGGCAACGAAGCATGGTCGCGCGTGCGCGCAGAAGAAAACGCGATCTCGCCCAATGGGAAGCTTGTCTATGCAGCAACCACCGGCGATTTTTGTCCGAGGTGTCGCCAGGCCTCTCTCATCACTCAACAGGGCTGCCTCAGGTGCACGGACTGCGGTTACAAAGAATGCTGAGCCATGAGCCGCCTAAGTGGAGATGAAATCCGACACGGCCGTGTGTGGAACGGCTTCGACTACGAACTCCAAGTTTGGGTGGTAAACGGCATCATCCAGTATTGTGGACATCCGGACGCGATGCGCTCACCAAAACACTCCTGCTGTAATGCTTATCGTCTGGAAGGACAAAATATCCTAGATGTCCCGAATGCACAGAGAAGAACACAGTGACCGAAGTTTATGGTTTATCTCAAGCACCCTCCCGCAAGGCCTCTTAGGCGCGGAATTCCTGGCACTCCGTATTTCATCGAGATCAGCCCCACCCTTATTACAGTAAGAGTCCAGGGCTCTCGTCGCGCTGGCGTTTCCTTGCCTCTGATCGAAGTCATCCGGCGACTTTCCACACCAGAGACGGTTCCGGCGAAGTTTCACGGGGACCCGATGGCCTACCTTGAATGGGTAACGAAGAGGAAGAAACAGCGATAATGACGCTACAACATCAAGACTGCGATGAGTGCCGGTTAAATATCGAGATCATTAGCGTGAACGGTGATCTCATTTCAAAGCAGATCCTCCATGGAATGGAAAAAAGCGGGGAAAAGATCGCCGTTCATGTGAACCGAAAGGGAGAACTGTTATCCGTCATGACCATCAAGACGGCCGATGTTGCCGAAACACTGTCCCTCGATCACGATCTCGAAGTCAAATACGCCGAGTATTTGAAGGAGCTAAAGACGGGCGAGTCGCTTATCATGATGACGACCGAGGGTTCCAACCACGTCGGGATATACAAACTCCCTCCCCGGCCGCTGCATTAATCAATTCCACCGTACTAAACAGCGCCAAAGGTCAGCTGCGGCATTAGGTACGGCTGGAGCTTATCGTCCTTATTTGAGCAGATCATTCACCGAGATGGGGCTGCCGCCCAACTCCTGGAAGACTTTAGAGAGAATATCTGCGAGCGCTCGAAGCCCCCTGGGTCGTACTCCATCTGCCCAAAACTCGCTGGTATAGTTAGTTCTCACTGAAAAAGTCCTTTTTTTCTCGGTCAGCTCTAGCAACTTGTGGTACACATAAGGTCATGCGTACATCCATATCCCATCAGTTTAGTTTTGGCGACGGCTTCATCGATCC
>Ga0187893_10008786_pt1 | contig 15792 bp, 12 predicted proteins | sample MA1701074metaG_FD_139574 | JGI IMG/M metagenome (GOLD analysis project Ga0187893, IMG submission 139574) | White microbial mat communities from a basaltic lava cave in the Kipuka Kanohina Cave System on the Island of Hawaii, USA - MA170107-4 metaG ... | reverse complement strand
GCGCCGTCAAGGCAAAAGGACACGGCGCGAAACCGCAGCCCTCCGCAGACTGCGGGCGGGGCATTCGCGCCCTACCACCACGCGGTATCGCTCTGCATGGCTCCAGTATCACGATGCGCCCGGCAAAACCCATTTCATCAACGCCTCCACGGGCAAAGCCGCGTTGTGGCAGGGCGAAAACGACTGGCTCGCGGCGGGTCAGAGAATGCTGCTTTTTCGGGAGAAATAATTCGCCTCAAAAAAAACTCGGCGCGCATTTGACCTGAATATCTTGATGGTCGAAATTCTTTTGAGCGGGAGGAAGCTTATGGATTTTCTCCCTACAACACAAATCGGACAAGCGGGCGTTGACTATGTCACCAGCGAAGACGGAACGAAATTGGCAGTGCGACTCGCTGGCAGCAACGGGACGCGCACGCCGCTGGTCATGTTGCACGGCCTGCAAAGTCACTCAGGCTGGTTTGTGCAATCGCAGTCTTTTCTTGCGGGGCTGGGTTTTCCTGTCTATGCAATGGATCGTCGCGGCTCAGGTCTGAGTGAAGGCGCGCGCGGCGATTGCGCGGATTTTCGGGACATGATTTACGATGTGCATGCGGTCGTAGAGTCTGCACGGGCGAGGCATGAAGTGGAAAAAGTGCATATCTTTGGACATTGCTTCGGCACCATTCCCGCCGCGCTTTTCGCAACCACGCACCCCCAACTCGTCGCCTCCCTGATTCAGGCATCTTCGGGCATTCACACCAAAGTCAGCATCGCCCCCTCGCAAAAGCTTGGATTGCTTTGGTCGAAGGCATCCCGTGGCACTGTGCATATTCCCATTCCGCTAAAGGCGGAGATGATGTCCGAACTCGACGAATGCGTGCGCTTCATCCGCGCGGACGAGGCGCGGCTGCTTACGGCAACGGGATCGTTTTATTTCGAGGTGCTCCGTGCGCGTCACTACATCCACGCGCACAAACATCTGCTGACGATGCCGCTGTTCATGGCGAGCGCGGGGCACGACAGTATCTGCGATACCGCCGCCAACGAGCGGTTTTTCTGGTCGCTGCCCGCGCGCCAAAAATTGCTGGTGCGTTATGAACGGTCGCGCCACGTGATTGAGTTCAGCGAGCAGCGCGACGATTTTTTCCGCGATTTGTGCTGGTGGATGGAACGATTTGGAGACGATGGACATGCCTAAAGTTCGCCAATTTGAATTGATGAAAGTCGATTTGCCGTTTCGGCGCGCGTTTCGGCACGCGGCTGCGGCGCGCGCGCGCTCAGAAAGCATATTCCTGAAGTGTGTCACGGACACGGGTGCGTTCGGGTTCGGCGAATCGCTGCCGCGTTCCTATGTGACGGGTGAAAGCCGCGACGGGGCGTTTTCGCTGCTTCAAAACTCGATTCTGCCGAGACTCGTCGAGATGGAATTTGGCTCGATGGAAGAAGTGCGCGCGTTTCTGACGGCGTGCGACGGGAAAGCGCCGTCGCAGTGGGTTGCTCCGCAACTGCCGCAAACTGCGGCGTGGTGCGCGGTGGATTTGGCGTTGCTGGACGCGTTCGGGCGGGCGTTTCGTCAGCCCGTGCAGCTTGAAGAAAAAAATTCCCAGTGTGATGCCCGTTACAGCGGCGTCGTGTCGGCGGATGTCGGTTGGAAGTTCTTAAAATCGCTGCTCAAGCTGAAGCTTTACGGAATCAGGGATGTGAAACTAAAAGCGGGCGGGCGCGATGTCATTACCAGCGCCCGAAAGGCGCGGCGAGTGATGGGAAAAAAGTGCGCGCTGCGCGTGGACGCGAACAGGGCGTGGGACATTTCGGAATCGCTGGAAAACATCGCGGCGCTGGAGCGTCTGGGCATCCGTTGTGTGGAGCAGCCGCTGGACGCGAACGATCTGGACGGTCTCGCGATGCTGGCGCGGGAAACACAATCGGAAATCATCGCCGATGAAAGTTTCTGCGATCACGAATCGCTGATGAAATTGTCGAGGCGGCGCGCTTGCAGCGGCGTGAACGTGCGAATTTCAAAATGCGGCGGATTGATGGCGGCGGCGCAGCGGTGCGCGGAAGCCGCGCGGGCGGGACTCACGGTTCAAGTGGGCTGCCACGTTGGCGAGTCGTCGCTGTTGTCGGCGGCGCAATTGATTTTGATCGCGTCGCATCCCGCTAAATATCTGGAGGGATGTTACGGCGGGCATTTGTTGCGCGACGATCCTGCGCGACCTTGCCTGCAATTGGGTCACGGCGGACGCGCGCCTCGGATGCCTGAAGGTTTCGGATTGGGCGTGCGAGTGGATGAAAAGAGGCTGCGCCGATACGCGAGTCAATGCGTCCGCATCGAGGGAAAAGGAGGCGCTTATGGCGTTGATGGCAAAATTGATTTTATCGTTCACGGGTCCGATGACCGTTGGTGAGTTTGAGCGGCAATGCCGCCACCCGCGCGCCGCGCAGGTGGAGTTGCTGCGGCAGATTCTCCAGAAGAACAAGGACACGGTGTTCGGCAGGAAATACGGCTTCAGCCGCATCAAGACCATGCGCACATTCCAGAAGCGCGTGCCGATTTCCACGTACGAAGATATCAAGCCGTTCATTGACGCGGAACTCAGGGGGAAAAAGGGGCAATTGACGGCGGAAAAACCCATTTTGTTCGCTCTGACGAGCGGAACAACGGGCGATGCCAAATATATCCCCGTCACTCCTGAATGCCGCAAAGCCAAAGCGGACTTGATGAACGTCTGGCTGAGCGCCTTCTTCGGGGAGCACCCAGATATTTTCTCAGAACGGATTCTCTCGGTGGTTAGCCCTGAAATGACCGAACGTTCGCCCGATGGCACGCCGTGCGGCGCGGAATCGGGTCACGCCTACCGCAACGCGCCCGCGCCGATTCGCGCGTTGTATGCGTGCCCGTATGAAGTGTTCGAAATCGAAGACTACGAGGCGCGGTATTACACCGTCCTGCGCATCGCCGCGGCGCAATCGCTGAGCCTCATCGTCACGGTGAACCCTAGCACTATCCTGATTTTGTGCGAACGGCTGGCGAAACACACCCGCGCCATCATTCGTGATGTGCGCGAAGGCGGGTTGTCGTCCGACATTCCTGTGCCGCGGCGGATTCGGGAGAAAATTGCCGATTGGTTGGTTCCCAACCCCGCGCGCGCCGAGGAATTGCAGGGTCTCGCCGCGCAACACAACAACACGCTCGCCCCGAGGTTGATCTGGCCAAAACTCGCGGCGGTTGCCTGCTGGCAGGGCGGAACGGTGGGCGAATACATCGAGAAACTCAAACCGTATTTCCCCGCCAAAATCCCCTTCCGAGATATCGGCTACCTTGCCAGCGAACATCGCGGCTCCGTCCCGTTGTTTGATGACACGGACGCGGGCGTCCTTGCGATAGCGACCAACGTGTATGAATTTTTTCCCGCTGATAAAAAGTGCAAACCGCGCGGATCCGAATTGCTGACCGTGAACAACCTGAAATTGAACCAGCGTTACTATGTCTATGTGACAACGCGCGGCGGATTGTATCGCTACGACATGGCCGACATTGTGGAGGTGGTGGCGTATTACCAGCGGACGCCGATGATTCGCTTCGTGCAAAAAGGAAAAGGGATAGTTTCGATCACGGGCGAAAAACTTTCCGAAGCGCAGGTATTGGAGGCGGTCAGGGAAGCGTTCGGCGGGGTCCAGGGCGGCTACGAATTCATTTCCGCCGTTGCGCAGCGAGCCTGCGCGCCGCCCCGCTATGTTTTACTGGCGGAATTCGTGAAGCCGCCCGCTCCATCGCGGTTGCAGAAGATGGTTCGCGCCGTGGACGAAAGACTGTCCGCGCTCAACGGCGAATACGCGTCCAAACGCGCGTCGGCTCGGCTCGGTCCGCTTTCGTTGCGCATAGTCAAACGGGGAGAATTTGACAGATACCGCAGGCGCAAAGTCTCCGAAGGCCGTGCTGACAGCCAGTTTAAGATTCTACGAGTCACGGATGACGAATGCTTCGCCAACGAATTCAAAATCGTGCGCGAGGTGGAACTGAAATCCAACAGCGGGGCGAAGCCGAAACGAAACGTTTCCAGTAGTCGCAGATCACGCCTTCACTTTCGCAAGATGCGAACCATCGGCTAACGCGGGGTCGCAGGCGACCCAATGGTCAGGACGCAGTTCGCGCCACTGCGGCACGACAGTCTTGCACTTCTCAATCGCAATCGGGCAACGCGGATGAAACGGGCAGCCGCTCGGCGGATTGATGGGCGAAGGCACATCCCCAGGCAGCAAGATGCGTTTGCGTTTCGTCGCAGGGTCAATCATCGGCACGGCGCTGATGAGTGCTTGGGTGTAAGGATGCAGCGGGTTGGCGTAGAGCTCCTTCGCGGGGGAGCTTTCAACGACTTTGCCCAGATACATCACGAGCACGCGGTCGCTGATGTGTTCGACGACGCTGAGGTCGTGGGCGATGAAGAGATAGGTAAGCCCCAGTTTCTCCTGCAATTCCTGCAGCAGGTTGATGATTTGCGCCTGGATGCTGACATCAAGCGCGCTGACGGGTTCGTCGCAGACGATGAATTTCGGTTCGACGGCGAGGGCGCGCGCGATGCCGATGCGCTGGCGTTGGCCGCCGCTGAATTCGTGGGGGTAGCGCGTGGCGTGGCTGGGGTCGAGTCCGACGGCTTTGAGCAATTCGGCGACGCGGGCGGGGATGTCCTTCTTGGGGAGCAAGCTGTGAATCTTGATGGCTTCGCCGACGATGTTGCCGACGGTCATGCGCGGGTTGAGCGAGCCGTAGGGGTCCTGGAATATCATCTGCGCTTTGCGGCGGAAGGATTTGAGGTGGCTGCCGTTGGTGCGCGTGATGTCCTGCCCGTCAAAGACGATGTTGCCCGCCGTCGGTTCGATGAGTCGGAGAATGGTGCGCCCGAGCGTGGTCTTGCCGCAGCCGCTTTCGCCGACGAGCCCGACGGTTTCGCCCTCGTTGATGGTGAGCGACACGTCGTCCACGGCTTTCACCGCGCCGACCTGACGGCGGATGATGCCCGCATGGATGGGGAAATGCGTTTTTAGATTTTGAATTTCGAGCAACGGCATAAAATGGTTAACCGCGAATGGACGCGAATGGACGCGAATTTTTCAGCCACGAAAAGGCACAGAAAGCACAAAAATTTAAGATGTCGTCAGACATTTGTTTTTGTGCATTTTGCGGCTCTTTGCGGCTCAATCTAAATCCCTCTCTGTAAATTCGGTTTCTCCCAATATGGACACCGCACCAGCCGCCCTGGCGTGGATTGCTGCAACTGCGGCGCGGGGTCTTGCGTGCAGTCAATTTGTGTGCGCGTGCAACGCGGGTTGAATTTGCAACCTGCGGGCAGGCGCGCGGGATTCGGCACATTGCCAGGAATCGAAGTCAACCGCTCCTTTTCGCGCCCTGGCTGCGGGACGGACTGCATCAACGCGATGGTGTAGGGGTGGTGCGGTTTGGTGAGCAATTGGACAGCGGGGGCGTATTCGACGATGTGCCCGCCATACATCACGGCGACGTTGTCGGCGATGTCACCGACGATGCCGAGGTTGTGCGTGATGAGCAGGATCGCCATGCCGAGTTCGTGCTTGAGTTTGCGCAACAGGTCGAGAATTTGCGCCTGAATCGTCACATCCAGCGCGGTGGTGGGTTCGTCCGCGATGAGCAGGTCGGGCTGGCAGGCAAGCCCCATCGCGATCATCACGCGTTGCTGCATCCCGCCGCTGAACTCGTGGGGATACTGGTTGAGACGGCGCTGCGGTTCGGGGATGCCGACGAGTTGGAGCAGGCGTGTCACCTCATTGTCGGTGGCGGCGTCGGGACGGTGCAGCTTGAGCACTTCCTTGATTTGGTAGCCGACTTTGAAGACGGGATTGAGCGACGAGGACGGCTCCTGGAAAATATAGGAGATTTTAGCGCCGCGAACTGCGCGCAATTCCCTCTTGTCCATCGTCAGCACGTCGCGCCCCTGGAGCAGGATTTGTCCGCCGACATATTTGCCAGGCGGCGTCGCCACGAGCCGCGCGAGCGCAAGCGCGGTCACGCTTTTGCCGCAGCCGCTTTCGCCGACAAGCGCCAGCGTCTCGCCCTTTTTCATCTGGAAGGAAACGCCGTTGACCGCGCGCACTTCGCCGTCGTCGGTGAAGAAAGAGATGCGCAGGTCGCGGACGTCCAATAACAGGCTGGAGTTCATGTGGATGGAAGTGCTCAAGTGCTCAAGTGCTCGAGTTTTGGATCTTGGGAGGGCGTGGCGATAAATTCATCGGGCAGTTCTTCGTCCAGCAAATCGGTTTCGGCGGTCTCTCGGACTTTGTAGGATGGCGTTGATTTTTCCAAGTAGCCAATCAAACCGCTTACTGTGTTTGACACTTCCATGGCTAAGGATTTTACAGACTCGAATTGCTCGCGCGTGATGTATTTTTGATCGAGCGCGGTGTAAAGCTGGCTTCGCGTTTCGCCAGCCGACCCCCTGGCGATTCCGAGGAGCCTAACAAATTCCTTTCTGCTCCAGCGGTCGAATCCTTCTGCAATATTGCTCATCGAGGACAACGCGGCGGCGCGGATCTGTCCGACCAATTCAAAATCTTTCGCGAATGACGGCAGCCGCGTCAGGTCGTAAATCGCGTTCGTGAGTTTCCTAGCCTTCTGCCAGCATATCAAGTCTTCAAATCTTTCAACTTTCATCGTCTAACCTCCCGTCCGCTCGCGCACTTGAGCACTTGGACACTCACGCACTCTTTGCCTCCGCGCTGCGCAGTTTCGGGTCAAGGGCGTCGCGCAAGGCGTCGCCAAACAAATTGAGCGCGAGCACGAAAAAGAACATCACGACGAGGACGCCGCCGAGTTCCCACCAGTTGCCGACCCACAGGCGCTGGCGCGCGTCGTTGATCATCGCGCCCCAGCTCGGTTCCGTCTGGATGCCGAGGCCGAGATAGGTAAGCACGGTCTCGGTCATGACCAAGCCAGGGAATCGGATGGTGAAATTGATGATGATGAGGTGCATCACGTTCGGCGCGATGTGTTTGAACATCACACGGGCGTGTCCCGCGCCGAGCGACGTGGCGGCAAGCACGTAGGGGCGTTCGCGCAGCTTGATGAATTCGCCGCGAATGAGTCGGCACAACCCGACCCAGCCCGTCAACCCCAGTCCGATGGCGATGGGCAGCAGGTAAAACTGGTTCACGGCGGGGATTTGCTTGGTGACGTAAGTGATGGCGATGATGAGCAGAATGTCGGGAACGGACGCGAACACCGAATAGACATACACAATCGCGTCATCAATCCATCCGCCGAAATAACCCGCGAGCGCGCCGAGCGTGAACCCAATCGTGATGCTGATGACGGCGACGAGGATGGCGAGTTCAAACGCAATCCGTCCGCCCTGCATCAGCCGCAGCAAATTGTCGCGCCCCGCGAAATCCGTGCCCAGCGGGTAACTGAACCAGTATCCCATCTTGCCTCCCTCCCAATCGCGCGGCGGCTCCTTGAACATCGTCGAGTGCATGTTGCGAATCTCGTCGTTGCTGCGGGCGTAGTCGGGGCGTTCCTTGGATTTTTCCTTCAACCACGTCCGAGCGCCTTCGGGCAACAGCGAGCCGAACCACTGTTCCGTCAGCCCCGCGAGGTCGCGTTTCCAGTAAGTCCACTCGGCGATGATCCACGACGCCGCGTAGAGGCTGATGATGAACAGGCAGACCATCGCCAGCCGGTTGCGGCGCAACTGAAGCCAGGCGCGACGCCACATCGTGTCCTTGCGATGGCGCGCGGGCGCGGCGGCGGCTTGCTCGGTTGTGATGGCGTCGCTCATTTCAGTCGGATTCGGGGATCAACCGCCGCGTAGGAAATGTCCGTGACCAGGTTGGCGAACACGAACACGATGGTGCCGATATAGACGGAGGCGAACAGCACCGCCTCGTCGCCGTTCTGGATGGCTTGCACCGTCAACATTCCCAGCCCTGGGATGCCGAAGAAGTTTTCCAGCAACAACTGCCCCGTGTAGAGGAACAGGATGCCGACGACGACATTGGTGAGAATCGGGATCATCGCGTTCTTGAGCACGTGCTTGAACATCACGCCGCGGTTCGTCACGCCTTTGGCGAGCGCGGTGCGCACGTAATCGGAATAACGTTCGTTGAGCATGATGGTTCGGTAAAAGCGCAGTCCGCCGCCTATGCCCGTGACCAGCCCGATCATCAACGGCAAAATCAAATAGCGCGCCCCCTCGAATCCCCACACGGGGATTCCGTAATGGTGCAAGCCGAGCGGAATGCCGAACAGCGTCGCGTTCGTCGCCGCCCAGTTCTGCACGAGGATGCACATGATGACGACGTTGAGGCTCATCCCCATCACCGCCAGCACCACGAGCGAACGGTCGAGCAGTGAGTTGCGGTAATACGCGCAAATCAGCGCCAGCGAAATGGTGGTGATGACATTCAGGAAAAACGCGGGCACGGAAATCGCCAGAGACGGTCCCAGCCCCTGCAACATCATGAACGACACCCGCTGGCGGGTTTCCTTCGACGTGCCGAACTCGAACCGCACGAGGTCCCGCATCAGATGCCACAACTGCGCGTCGAACGGGTTGCTTTGCCGTCGGAACGCCTCGACCCGCGAAACCATCGCCTCCGCCCCCTCAAATTCCACATGGAACGAAACGGCGAGGCGGGTCGGCAGATTGTCCTCCGTCAGGACCTCGGGCGCCGCCTCCTGTTGCGGCGTTGTCGCCTCCACGGCGACGGCGATTTCGGATTTCGTTCCGAGGGGGATTTCCTTTTCCACGAGCAGCGCGCGTTCGGCGTCCCTGACGCCCCTGAACAGGCGATAGACCCGCACGGAGCCGCCCTGCGATGCGTCCACGCGGAACTTCAGGCGGTAACGTTTTTCATAGTCGGGATCGAGGACGGCGATGGGCAGATTCGCTTTCCCGACCTTGCTTTTGAAGGCGGGCGGGAGCGGCTGCTCCAGTTTCACGTCCGTGACCGCGCCGTCGGTTTTTTCGGCGACCGCAAGGGATGTGAGGGAACATTCGTCGCCCTCGAATTCGATGCGGAAGGACAATGCGAGGGGCGGGGCGGGTTTTCCTTCCTCCGCGAGTTGGTCCAGTTCAGCCTTCGACGGCGCTGTTGCCTCGACGGCAATCGTCTGGGCGCCCGTGTCCACTTTTTTTGTGACCAGTGATTTTCCGCCCGATGCCTGTGTGTCGGGCGAATCGGCGAACACGCTGACCGTGCCTCCCGACGACTTGAGGGCGAACGCCAGCGCATACGTCGTTTCATGTTTGGGCGCGGGGACGGCGACCGTGTGTTTGAACCTCGACGGCGCGGGCTTGATGACATACACGTTTGTATCGGCGCGCTTGGTGACAACGACGCCCTTGGCGGCGGATGCCTGCGTCATTTCTTCCGCCCAGAATCCGAAGACTTTCGGTTTGTCGTAGCCGTTGCGGTGGCTGATTTCCGCGATGCGCGCGGGGCTGGCGCCCTTGCCCGCGATGCGGGTGGCGGGATTGCCGCCGATGGAGCGAAACAGCAGAAACGTCAGGAGCATCACGCCGATGACGATCGGGATGACGGCAAACGTGCGGCGGATGATGTAGGCGAACATGGGCTAGTGCGGCGCGATGCTGAAAAATTTGTTGTTGGGGTAGCCGAAGTCGTGCGGCTTGTAATTCTCGAACCACCATTGCACAAGGCTGAACCCCAGAGGATGACTGCCCATCACCCAGACCGCGTCGTCCACCACCATGTGCGACATCTGCTCGTAAAGCGCGGTGCGTTCGGGCGAATCGGGCATGGAAAGGATTTTTTCGTAGAGTTGGTCGAATTCGGGTTTTTGGTAATTGCTGGTGTTGATGCCAGGCGATTTGTTCGGTCCGTAGAACAGTTGCAGGAAATTCTGCGCGTCGGGATAGTCAATCACCCACGCCGCCGTGAACATCTGCGTCGAGCCGCTCTTGGTGCGGCGCAGGTATTCCATGAAACTCCATTCACGGACATCGAAATCAATCCCGATGGCGTCGAGCATCTCGCGGTAAAGCTCCGAGCGCTGCCGCGATTCCGTGCTGCCCGCCCCAGGCGAATCCAGCGTGAGCCGCAGCCGTTTGCCGTCGAAACCCCTGCCTTCGGGGTAGCCCGCCTTGGCGAGAAGTTCCTTTGCGCGCCTGGGGTCGTATTTGAACTCGTAATCACCAGCCAGATTGCCTGGAATTCCTGGAGGCACGGGACCGCTGGCTGCGACTCCGCGCCCGTTTGCCAGCACGCGAATGAGCCGTTCCTGGTCAATCGCGCACGCGACCGCCTGGCGCAGATAGCGGTTCTTTTCAGATTCCTCTGGTGTCGTCCCGCGTCCGACAACAGGGTCGTTGAAGTTGAACCCGATGTAACCCGTCTGCAACGCGGCGCGCTTGATGAGCCGAATCCCCTTTGCCTCCATCTCAGGCGTCAGTCCGTAATTCGGCGTGATGATCTTGTCGAAGTAATCCTTGCTGATGCCCGATGTCGCGAGTTGCCCCGACAGGAACAACTGCCACGTCGCAGCGGGTTCGCGGATGCTGTAGCCGACCAGCCGATCGCAAATCGGGAGATTTTTCCCCGCGTCCTTGAGCAGCCCCGCCTTCGCATCAATGTCCACGCCGTCCTTGTCCTTCTCGCCTTCCGACGGATAGACCATGTGCTTGTAGTCGGGGTTCCTGACGAACTCGATTTTGTAGCCAGGCTGCCATCCCTTGAGAATCCACGGACCTGTGCCGACGGGATGATTGCGGAAAAGCGGGCGCTCCTCCTTTTCGCCCGCGTGATGGTTGCCGTCGTAATACTCCACCGCCTCGCGCGGGACGGCGAACGCGTAAGGCATCGTCAACACCCACAACAGTTGCGGATACGGCTTGGAAAGCTTGATTTGCAGGGTGCGCTCGTCGAGCGCCTGAAACCCAGGCACGTTCATCGCGTAAAGCTTGGAGCGCGCGGGGTCGCGCGGGTCGTGGTAGCGCGACGAGATTTCCATGAACTGGTGCACGCCCAGCACGTGCTCGCTATAGACCCAGTCGCCCTGCGGCTCCAGCCCCGCGTCAATGTTGCGCTTGAACGAATAAACGAAATCGTGCGCCGTGACCACGCGCCCCTTGCCGTTGGGGAAACACGGGTCGTCGGTGAAGCGCACGTCCGACCTGATTTTGAACGTGTAAGTCAACCCGTCTTCGCTGACGCCGCCGTTCGCGCGCGTCGGGATTGCCTCGCACAACACGGGGACGACTTCGTAGGGGCGTTTCAGGTAATGATATTCGAGCAACCCTTCATAGACATTGGAGACCTGATTGGCGGTCGGCACGTCGCCCGCGTCCACGGGATCGAAGCCCTTGAAGTTGGTGTCGCCCGTGAACAGCACCATTTCGCCTTCACGCGCCTTGAACGGACTTTCCTTCGAGCAGGAGGCGAGAATGAAGGAGAGCAAAATCAGACCTGCAACGCAAACCGTCGTCGCAGCGCGGGAACGGACTTGCTGGAGGGCGTCCTGGATCACGGATTGACTTTGGGCTGTTCGAGTTGGGGCGTCGCAGTCCCGCCCTGCGGCGGTTGAGGCGGCGGCAGTGCGTTTTCAGGCGGAGGACCTGAAGCGGGCGCGGGTTGTTTCGGGGCGTCCCCTTGTGGGGGCGCTTGATTGTCGCCATCGTTTGGCGGTTTCGGCGCATCGGGCGGCGGCGTCAACGTCCCTTGCGGCGCTGTCGTCGTGCCCTGCGGGGTTGCCGTGCCGCCTGGCGTCAACGTCCCGCTCGGCTCGGTGATCGCGGGTGGCGTTTGGGGCGATTGACCCAGAGTGCCCGCGCCAATTGCGGTGCCGCTGCGATGCGAAAAAATCACCGCCATCGCCAGCGACGTGGTGAAAAAGATTGCCGCCGTCCAGACGGTGATTTTGGTGAGCACGTTGCCGCTGCTGGCGCCGAAGAGCGAGTCGGTGACGCCTGCGCCGAACGCCGCGCCCATGCCGCCCTCCTTCGTGCGCTGCATCAGCACGATGATCACGAGAAAAATCCCCACGATGAAGTGGAAGACCAACAACACGCCAATTCCAAAATTTGCCATGGTTTCTTTCCTGATTGCAGTTACGCGCCCAAACCGTTCTGGACGATTTCCACGAACGATTTCGCGTCCAAACTTGCCCCGCCCACCAGCGCGCCGTCAATGTCGGGTTGCGCCATGAGCGATGCGGCGTTGGCGGGTTTGACGCTGCCGCCGTATTGGATGCGGACCTTGGCGGCAGTCGCGGCGTCGAACATTTCCGCCAGCGTGCAGCGGATGAGGGAGTGAACTTCCTGCGCTTGTTCGGGAGTCGCATTGCGCCCCGTGCCGATTGCCCAGACGGGTTCGTAGGCGAGGATGCTATCCAACGCCTGTTCCGCCGTCAACCCCGCAAGCCCGTTTTTCACCTGCGCGGTCACGACCGCCTCGACCTGTCCCCCGTCGCGTTGCGCCAGGGTTTCGCCGACGCACACGATGGGTTTGAGTTGCGCCGCCAGCGCCGCCTTCGTTTTCCTGTTCACCGAATCGTCCGTCTCGCCAAAGAACTGGCGGCGTTCACTGTGCCCGATGATGACGAACTGGCAGAACACATCGCGCAACATCGCGGCGGAAATCTCGCCCGTGAACGCGCCTTCCTTTTCCCAGTGCATGTTTTGCGCGCCCAATCGCAGGTTGCTGTTCGCAATCTCGTCGGAAACCGTCTTGAGCGCCGTGAACGTCGGGCAGACGATGAGGTCGGCGGCTTTCACTTCCGCCAGGTCGCGCTTGAGCAGGCGCGACAGCGCGACCGCTTCGCCGACGGTCTTATACATCTTCCAATTGCCCGCGATGACCAGTTTGCGCGATTTCACAGGGCGGGGAGGATGCAGAAGCGAGGGGTGAATTCCAAGCGCGAAATGCAAAACTTTCTTCCCAAAACTCCTGGTGGCACACGTGTCCCCGCCTGTGTCTCTGAATCAATTAGACCAGACAGAACACCCATGCTGTCAACTTCCAATGTCGGATGTGACTTGGGCGCAGAATTATCCATCAGTAGAAGCTACTTCTTGCGATGTTGGGCAGAGGCGCGTTTCTTGGGCTTTGGCGCGGGTTTGGCGGGGACGGGCGGTTTGGGTGTTGAGGAAACTGCGGGTTTGGCGATGGGCGCGGCAGCAGGCGGACGGGCGAGAAGAGTGGAGAGACTGGGGAAGGGCGAGATGGGACGGAGGGCGGAGGGGGGAGGAGAAGCAGATTGAGGGCTGAGGGCGGAAACCTGAGACCTGAGGGGAGGCTTGGTGGGGGCGGGGGAATGGGGGGATGGGGGAATGGGTTTTGGAGAGGGCTGAGGGCGGAGACTTGAGACCTGAGGGGAAGAGGGGCGAGGTTTTGCGGGAGGCGGAGTAATGGAGCGGTGGAGGATCCGCGACTTCATCGGGGCAGGTGGAGTTTGGGGAGTGAATTTTTTTACAGAAAGACGCGAAGGGAACGAAGGACGAGAAGGTTTGGAAGAGGGCGGAGGGCGGAGACCTTTACCCCGTGTAACGGGGTGAACCTGAGGAGCGGAAAGAGTAGCGCGAGCTTCCAGCTTGCGAATCGGTTTTGTCGGAGCGGGTTTAGGGAGCGGGGATTTGGGAGTGAACCGTGGCGGGGGCAGGATGAGGCGGAGGGAGGAGGTCGAGGAGCGTGGAGCGTGGAGCGTAGAGCGATATGCGGAGGGCGGTTGTTTTTCACAGAAGGCAACGAAGGCTTTGAAGAAGGCGGAGGGCGGAGGGCGGAAACCTGAGGGCGGGAAACGGAGGGCGGAGTTTTTACAGAAGGACGCGAAGGGCGCGAAGGAGCAGGCGGTTTGGCGAGGGCGAGGTGGAGGGATTTCTTGGCGATTGGTTTGGGGGATTTGGGTTTCATGGGGATTTTTTATTTATTGGGATAGCCACGAAAAACACGAAAAGGCACAAAAAACGAAGCTGCGGTTTGATTCAGTTTGATTGGGTTTGTTTGGAAATTTTCCGTTCCAAACGTCCCCGCGATGGAACGTTGCTCGTTGAAGGTTTTAGTTGTCAGGCTGCGATTCATTTTTCCATTTTGTCAATTGGTTCAGGCGATTTGGGCAACACGCCGTCAAGAGTTGACCCCTCTGACAGAGTTGACCCCTCTGACAATGACCCCTCTGATGACCCCCTCTGACCCTCTGAGGCAGTTCCTTTTCTTTTTGTTTTAATATTGGAGGCTGACCGCTGTTAAAGATTGGATAGCGAGTAATAAATGCCTCATTAAGAGACAGCACATAAAATATGGTGACGAATGGCTGCCGCCTTTCTAGTAACCGCGCAGCTTGGTTGTTCGCAATTGGAACGAAAACAATTTGAACACTCTCACTTACCTTTCTATCAAAACAAGAGACATCCATGCCAATCTGGGTTAAAAAAATTTCGGCGATTTTGATAGCCTCACTTTCATTGGAAATTGTTGCGGCGTATTCAACGGGCACATTCCATTCTAACCAGCCATCAGGACGTTTTAAGTATTTGTGCAAAAGAACTGCGCGCCCGCCCCTAACAGGCAGGTAAACGCAAAACACGGCTTGGGTTTTGACATCAGCAGATACTATGAATTCGGTGCTTTCGTCTGACCTTGGCTCCCGATAAGTAACAATCCACCCGCGCTCTACCTTGACGATGGACTTATCGAGGTCTAATTCTGCCAGGTAATTCCTGAAAATTCCTAATTCACTGAGGTGGTGGATGATTTCCCTCGTCAGTTGATTTTGAACTGTCGGATGCGGAGTCCATCGGTTACTCGTCGAGGAACTGCATCCCGTAAAGACCAACGCAACGTACGTCAATAGCACGGTGAGCGAGTACTGTGAAGTCATGGCGTTCATGTTTATCTTTGTTTGGTGAACGGAAAAAATCTCCTTGTACCTTCAATCGTCCAATATTCGCCTTTTGTTGGATTTAGCCTCTCTTGTTCGTTCTCAATGGGTACAAACTTAATTAAAAATTCTTGAGTGAGTAGATATGATGAATACTTTGGGTCAGTATTCAATGGATTCGACATATCGGCTGGGCTGGGCGCATAAAATTCCCCAGGTGGATGTGTATGAATTATTCCCGCCATCTCAAAACCTTCGGGAATTCTGCCGCCAGGGAATGAGCGACGACGCCATCCTGGAGTCGGAACAGTAATGTCTATTTTCCCCGTTTCCGTATTCCTAATCAAAAAGACTGCATACTCAATGCCTTCTGAACCCGATTTAGTTGTCATCATCATTAATCTCTGCATGAGGTTTAAATCCTTCGTCATTGCTTCCATTAGCAAGTCACCCTTTTGGGGAATGGACCCTTTGAGCTTTATGTCTCCCTGGACAAGTCGGTCTTGCAATCCCCAAGGATCCACCGCGTTCACTGGATTATTTCCCATCGGGCGGTATTGATTCATGTCCCCTGCGGCGAAACCGATCGGGTCACGGCTGATGAATCTGCCTGTGAAGCTGTCATACCAGCGGAATCCCATGAGATACATCCCGACGTCTTCATCGGCGTAGTAGCCGTGCGCGCCGCCCCAGCGGTACGGGTTGGGGACGGGATCGACTTGGATGGGGCTGCTGGCGAGGCTGACCGTCTGGCAATCGGTGTCCACCAGCGGGATGCCCCAGGAGTTCTGGAGATAGACCGTGGACACTTCCTGGTCGTTGTCCACAAGCCCGATGACGTTGCCTTGCGCGTCGTGGAGTTGGTAGCGCACGACGGAGGCGCTGCCTTGCATCAAGGTCGCGGATAATACGCCAGGGATGTTGAGGACGGTGACCACTTCGGT
>Ga0187893_10008785_pt1 | contig 15793 bp, 13 predicted proteins | sample MA1701074metaG_FD_139574 | JGI IMG/M metagenome (GOLD analysis project Ga0187893, IMG submission 139574) | White microbial mat communities from a basaltic lava cave in the Kipuka Kanohina Cave System on the Island of Hawaii, USA - MA170107-4 metaG ... | reverse complement strand
GTCGGCCACCATTCATCAGGCGCTCCCGCGCATAGGCTACTACCGATTCGCGTAACTCTCGGGAATACAGCCGGCGACCTCGACCGCCGGTCGTAGTCGCTGCGATTCGTTGAAACAGGTGGTCACGATCGAGCTCGGCGTGATTCTCTTTCATCCGCGAAGCATCGCCCGGCTGCCGTCGCATCGCACGACGGGGTAGCGCGAGGATTTACTGAAGACGCAGCCTCTTCCGATCAGGGATTCCCGTGGGGAATCCACGTGCCGAGGCCTACTCGCTGATACAAGCGGCCCGTGCTCGAAACCTGGAACGTGCTCTCTTGAGTGGGGGTGCTGAACTGGCAAGCAGGAGGCCCCGTCATTGAAACGGCCGCTGGAGCATCCGTCGCGTCCCATCGTTTAAAATACCCTCCCTCTATATCCTCGTTATACCTTGCGAGCCTGCCGTCGTCTGTTCTGCTCCAGGCTCGCGTACTTCCGCCTCCCGTGACAGCACAGCTGAAGTACACTGCTGTCGCCCCTTGCGGGTGGCCTAACTGAGCCAGCACAAAACCACCGGGAAAGACTCTCTGTAACATCAGGTCTCCGCTTTGTGCCGCTGCGTAAATGCGGCGGTCCTGGGCGGCGGAGAACACGCCGGACGGTCGCTCGAGCCTCAAGTTACCCGGTGCTTCATTCGTCCAGGTCCAGACGCCGGATGTTGTTACATACTTGTCTACATAAAGGCTTCCGTTTCCGACCGCCACAACGATGATGTCGCCGTTGGTCGAATCGCGAAAGACGTGAGGGTCCGACCACAGTGACGGCGGATTGGATGGTACTCCGAGATCATACCAATTCCAAAGCAAACCGCCGAATTGCTTGAGATAGAGATGATTGTTGGTCCCGAAAAGATAGACATCGATTGTTGGTGTTGACCCATAGAAGATAGCGGAAGGTCCGGTAGCAACCGATGTTCCCTGGGGCTGGCCATGGGGCATCCAGGACCAACTCGAGCCGTTCCAGACAAGCTCCCACAAATTGAGGTCGTCACCACGTGCGAAAACGGAGATCATATTCGTTCCGCTAAATGTGTATGCGATTCCGCTGAGAGGCGTTCCGTTCGAAATATTGGTCGACGATGGCTTTCCAAGATCGGCCCATGCCCAACTGCCACCAGGAGTGGTTTCGTATCGACAATAGACCCGCCCCGTGCTTTCGCCGACCGCAAATACGTACTTCTTCGATTCAAAATTGGTGACTGTCGCCATGGGGGCCGTCTGGCTCAACCACTCTGCTGCGGCTTCCTTTTCGAAGGCGAAAAACAGCACGAGCGTACACAAAAGGGAATATGTCAGCCTAATCATTTGGTGTCTCCTCGGTTGTGGATGATCCATGCGAGCGGCCACGGCCACCTTGAGCTTCTCAGCACGATTCCTACCATGCGATTTTCGTGGTGTCACCCAAAAACAATCCTTTGAATTGAATACACGGTGTGTGTCGGTCGCTCGCGGGTAGGTCCCGGAGATAGTCATATGACTATCTCAATAGTCATATGACCTTTGCATCATCAGCCCGATTCTCGTCGAGAATGATAGCCCGTCGAGATTGGATAAGGAATCATTGTTATCGATGTGAATTGACGGCTCCAAATTCGGAGAGTCGCTGTGGGGCGAAAATACTGCGACGGTCGCAAGGCTGGTTAGGTCGGTCAAGGAATCATTGTCCTGGACCTGGAACGCACGCAGTGCTTCAACCCCGCTCAACGCTCGGATGTCGACTAGCATGGGGTTGGTCGAGATCTGGAAACTGTCACCGACTTCAACGAGGCCATCCAGCCCATCGAGGCTGACGAGCATCGCGTTGTTGTAGACGTTGAGCGTGCCTCCGACGCGTTCGAGCGACTCCAAACCACGAAGATCAGTGCGGGTGGCAGAATTGTTGATGCTGAGGTGGCCCGTCACCTCGCGTAGGCATGAGAGAAGCGCGTGACGTCGGTATCGCCGGTGATGTCGAGATCGCCTTCGTGGATCTCGCAGGGGGCGCCCGTTCCTTCCGTCGAAGTCCCAGCAGTATGAGTCCATCGTTTCCGTGATGACCGTCATAGTCCCTACTGGTCGATACCGTGGTCGGTGGAGAGATCTCCCCACCGGGTCCACAGAGCGCTCGGAAGAGCGAGTGCACCGTCGTTGACGGTATCGCTGAGCATATCCCAAAAGTTGTCGTTGGTGGTGATTCGATTATCGAGTTGGGTTCGTAGTCCGTCCCTTCATCAAGATATGGCGTTTGCCATTCCCCGTGGATCCAGTGTCCGACTTCTTTTGGTTGGCGTTCGGTCCGATGTAGACGCTCGGAGCGCAATCTTTACCGCGTTACCGCCGAGCGAGCCCTCGCAATCGTCGGATCGTGGCCCACGAGGCAACGGCCTGCCGCGACCGCGCGCTCATCTCAGCACCGACATGACGACACGCCGCTGTTCCTCGGTAAGAGTTCGCACGGCAGCGTGGTTCAGGGCTTCGGCTTAGGCTCCGCCGCTGGTTTTTCGCGTGCCTTGGCTTTTCCTGCGTTCTTTGGCTTCACGAATTTGAGCGTCATGCGATCGCTTTCACCGATCGACGAGTATTTTTCGCGATCCTTGTCGCCCAATGCGTAGCTCGGAGGAAGCGACCACACGCCCGCGGGATGATCTTTGGTGTCCTTGGCGTTCGCGTTGATGTCCGATTTCCCTGCCAGCTGAAATCCCGCTGCCTCGACCTGTTGGATCACCCAGGCTTCCGGCATGTAACCTTTCGGCGCGCTCTCGTCGGGATTGGCGTCTGGATGGGCGCGATGTTGCTCGACGGCCAACACGCCACCGGGCTTCAGCACTACGTAGCTGGCCGCCAAATAGTCCGCCAAGCTCTTGTTGCGGTGCCAATTGTGCAGGTGTCGCATCACGAGCACCATGTCCGCCGATTCAGGCTCGCCAAACTTCATTTTCTTGGGATCCATATCGACGTTGATCACACGTTCGACCTTGCCGAACAACTCCGGTGACTTGTCCAGTAGTGCGGCGGTGGCTTTCCCGAACCAAGCGGCCATTGGATCTTGGCTGTGTGGATCCATCGTGGGCACCACCAGCTTGCCCTTCTGGTACAGCACGACCGCCAGGATCTCCGTCCACCAACCGGTGCCGGGTCCGAGCTCCACGACGGTCATGGTCGGCTTCAAGCCGAAGAATTCCATGGTCTCGATGGGGTGGCGGTATTGATCGCGCTCTGCGTGGCCGGGTTTGCGATGATTGCTCTCGAGCGCAGCTCTGAGCGCCTTCTTCATCGTGCCGTGCTTTTTCGATACGAGTGTCTTCGTCTGCTCGTGCAGCTCGGGCGTCCAGCGAGTTGCTTCCTTGGCGGTTTCGGCCTCGAGCTCTTGGTTGGCTCGAGTCAATTGCTTGGCTTGTTCTTGCGCGGGATCGGGGGTGGGTTGCTTGTCCGCAACTGTCGTGGGCGTCTCCCCCCCAGCAGTCGCGGTTTGGGCCTGCGCGGCTGGCATTGGTTGCTGCGGCTCGGGCGAAGCGGTAGGAGCCACGGACTGCTTCTCGCACGCAACCGCGAGCAGAAGTGCCAAACATGGTGGTCGAAGGGCGGTGCGAATCATGCGTGCCTTTTACACACTGTTCTCGAATCGATCAATGTGACGCTCGTGCACGGGACCGTTCCGTACGAGCCGCGACGCTCACAAGCAGCGATCACACGCTACGCGCGAGCTCTTTGGCTCGTTCCAGCGCTCGCGTGAGCGCGTCCGGGAGCACGCCCCCTTCGAGGCCACGACTCACCAAGGGGGCCATCCACATGCAGGCCTCGGCGAGACTCGTGAAGCTACGCGTGGGTACGGTGTGCGGCACCTCACCTTCGACGACCGCGATCGCCTGGCGAGCGTGTTCGTCGTGCTCGAGTACCTTGGCGGTACACAATAGCGGAGAACGCTGAACCCCGTAGCCAACCTCTGTCGCCTCGTCCCGGACGGCTGATGACACGGCTTCCCAAGCTTCGACGATCACCAAGCCCACCCCTTTGGGATAGGCCAGACCGACCTCTCGCAACGCGGCCTGCACCCGGTCGGACACGGCGTTACCACGCCTGAGCCGCAAGAGTACCACGACGTTTCGCCAAGCTACGATGGCATGGCCGTCATCCCGTGCCAGCACCGTCGCCTCATCGATAGGCAACCCGGCTGGGTCGGATGTCTCCATACGCGTCCGATGAACCATGTCGGAAAACGGCGATCCTTCCCCACTTCATGGCGTTCGGCCGCCTGGCGCGAAAGAACCGCTTCGGGACGAATTTGCGGCGTTCGCCAACTGTAACGTGGTAGATGCCAAACGCGGCGGTTACGCATGTATGTCGTGCACATTTGGGCGCCGAGTCAGAACTCCGAGCGCTCTAGATAGCCTGTGCTCGACGTCACGAAGAAGCGGCCCGAAGACGTCATGACTTCGACTTTCGCATGAGACGTACGGCCGAGCACGCGCGCTACCGTCATGGGACCGGGGCTCGCCAGAGGGGTACGGATCATGTGGTCGCGCACGCCACCTAGCTCGTGATGGACGATCGTTGCGACGACCTTTGGCTCGGGGCCATCGACTCCATCGACGACGATTTCCATGTCCGGTCCCCCGAGCTCGGCCGCAAAAGCATACACGCGGCCCCGCATCGGGCCTGCTCCGCTCGCGTCCTTCGAGGTCTGTTCGTACACCACGAAAAAGTCGAACAGCTCCTTCGGCGCCAGCTTGCTGGCTTCGGCAGACGCGAGCAGCAAGATAAACAATCGTCGATGTTCTGCGCCGTCCTTCTCGACACGTCCGGCGAGTTGCTCGATGTCGAGCACTCGTTCCGGTGCCAGTACGAGTGACACCACGGCATATCGGCGTGCTTTCGATGTATCGGGCAAACCCTTGTCGGGCACGTCTTCATGTCTCCACGTGGCATAGAAGACCTGTCCGGAGCGTCCGCCGGGGTCGATGTCCACGACCGGCACAACAAGCGCGGATTCCGAAGCTGCCAGGCGCAAAAACGCTTGCCGATGAGCGAGCTCGAGCGCGCGCTGCATGGCGTGGAGCAATCGACCACGATGCGTGATGGTGGCCGGGTCGGCAACATCGATTGGCGTGAGTACACCCAAGCTGGTGGGCTCGGACGAGCTTTCGAACATTCCGACCTGGCCCGAAGCTTCGCCGGGCAGGCTCGGCTTTCCCGACGCGCATGCACCGAGCATGCAGATGCACAGTAAACTGGCCAGGCGCCTCACGTGCGCGACGATAGCAGTGGTAAGTGCCTTCGCGCTCACACATAATGTGGGCGTCGTGGCCTCGAGAAGACACGTGCTCGCGGGCGGAGGCATCGCTCTCGGAGGTGCGGCGTTGTTTCCTCTGGTCGCGGGCATGCGTGCACGCACGTCACCATCGGTGGCAAGCTCCGCGCGTCCCGATCGAAGGGAGGGATTCGGTCCGCTCGTCACGGATCCCGACGGTGTGTTGGATCTCCCCGAAGGCTTTGGCTACCGGATCATCGAACGTACCGGCGACCGCATGGACGACGATTTCATCGTTCCTGGTCTTTTGGATGGCATGGCGTGTTTCGACGGCGAAAAAAACTCTCTCGTGCTGATGCGAAACAGTGAGCAAACCCCCGCCGACACCAACACCAGTCCGTATCCCTCCGGTATGCGCCCGTCCGCGCGGGCGTTCGATCGTGCGTGTTTGGGCGGAGTGACGCGCACCGTCGTCGACCGGCACGAGCTTTCACGCATTTCGAGCAATTTCGTGGTGATCGGAACCGAACGCAACTGCGCGGGTGGACCTGCCCCTTGGGGCAGTCATGGAGTGTGGCTGAGTTGCGAGGAAACCACGGCTCGACCAGGCGATGGGCCATACAACCGCAAACACGGGTACGTATTTGCTTGTCCGAGCGACGCTGCCGAGCTCATCGTCCCTGAGCCGATTGTCGGGTATGGAAGATTTCGCCACGAGGCTGTCGCGGTCGATCCGTCCAACAACATCGCGTATCTCACGGAGGATCAACCAGACGGTTGTCTCTACCGGTTCGTGCCCGACGATCCTCGAAATCCATTCGAAGGGCGATTGCAGGCCATGGTTTTGTCTGGCCGTCCGGCCTTCGAGACTACCTACGCACGCGTGCGGGGGCTGTCCGAACGCACGGCGGTTCCCTGCGAATGGATTGACTTGCGCGACGTCGACCGCGCGCACGATGACCTGCGTATCGACGCGCGTCAACGCGGTGCAGCTGTGTTCAATCGTGGCGAAGGCATATGGTTTTTCGCCGGCGCCGTATACTTCACATGCACCGCGGGCGGTATAGCGGAATTCGGGCAGGTGTTCCGTCACGTGCCTGGGGTCAACCACGTCGAAGGCGGAACGCTCGAGCTGCTGGTGGAGTCCAACTCGGGGGATAGCTTGAACAAACCCGACAACGTGACCGTTGCCCCATGGGGCGATGTGATCCTGGCCGAAGACAAATACGACTTCGAGCCCGATTGCCTGCGTGGGCTCACCCCGGAAGGGCACATTTATCCGTTTGCACGCAACCGCTTGGACTCCGGGGAGCTTGCGGGCGTGTGCTTCTCACCGGATGACCGCGTGATGTTCGTGAACATCTTCGAATCCGGTGCGACACTGGCCATCGTCGGACCGTTTCCAACGCGCACGACGTGATACGACGAAATACCTGCTACGCGGCTTGAGCTTGAACGCGATCGCCTAGCGCCCATTCCACTTCGTTCGCGAGACTCTTGTACTGCCGCAACGTGTCCGCAATACCCCGCTCGATCAAGAACGCGAGACCGTCGAAATCCATTTGCTCGAGAATGGCCTCCATGCGGTCGACGATCTCCAACACACGCACGCGATATTTGTGCACGAGGTTCCTGCTGGGCACGGACGAGCCCGCCACCACATCACTTGCCACGTAAAGGAAATGCAAAAATCGCTCGAGCCGCTCGTTTGCACGACAAAGAGCCATCAACGCCACGGGCGAATCGCCCTCACGAAGCCCTCGGGCGATCTCCACGTATTCCAACACGAGCGCGTCCACGAACGGGACTGCGCTGCTGGAGGTCCTGCGGGCCAAGGCGATCGCTGAGGGACGCATGATCGTGCAATTCATCGGGCGCGTTTTCACAACCTGTAGTGCCAGATGTGTAATGCCCAACGCCGATTTCACGCAAAATCACCTTTGAGGCCGATTCAGGACGCACACGAAACCCAACAGCCCGTGGAAATGAGGTGGGTGTTAGTGGGGGCCGTGCTCCGTGCCGGCGGGACGGTCGGAACGCTCTTTTCTTGCCCGTTCGAGCAGGAGCGCACGAACGACGCGCCAATCGTCATGAACGGCTGGCCCCTCGCCCGCGATGAACGACCGCAAGGCTTGGTTCGGATGGTCGACCTCAAGCGGTACAAGCGCACATCGCAAAACATCGTCGATGGAATCAGCGAGCTTGATCTCCACCGCCTTGAGCACGTTCTTGGGGATGTCGTGGAGATCCTTTTCGTTCTCCTTGGGACAGATCACAGTGGTGATCTCGGCGCGATACGCTGCCAGCACTTTCTCTTTGAGTCCCCCGATGGGCAGCACTTTGCCTCGGAGGTTGATCTCGCCGGTCATCGCAACGTCGCGCCGCACCGGCACCTGAAGCAACGACGACACCAGGCTCGTCACCATCGTGACTCCCGCGCTCGGGCCGTCCTTGGGTACTGCGCCTTCCGGGAAGTGTACGTGGAAGTCACAGGTCTCGTAAAAGTCCGGTTCCAACCCAAACGCCCCCGCACGTGACCGCACATACGTGACCGCCGCCTGCGCGGACTCCTGCATGACCTCCCCGAGCTTCCCGGTGAGCGTCACCTTACCTTTGCCCGACGTGATGCTGACCTCGGCAGGCAACAGGTCACCGCCGAACATCGTCACTGCCAATCCATTGGACACGCCAATCAGGTCGCGCGAGTCGGGCAAGTTGAAGCGATAGCGACGAGGACCGAGGTATTTTTGCGCCAGTTTGTGGTCGACCTTGTAACTGCGCTTTTTATCACTGCTCTTGTCCTCTTTGACGTGCTCGCGGGCGAGTTTTCGGCACACTGCAGCGATCTCTCGCTCCAAACTGCGTACCCCTGCTTCCTTGGTGTAATGATGGATGAGCTCTTTGATCGAAAGCTCGGTGAAACCCACGTCTACGCCTGACAGACCGTTGGCCTCCAACTGCTTGGGAATCAAATATTGGCGCGCGATGCTGAGTTTCTCCTCGTCGGTATAGCCAGCGAGCTCGAGCACTTCCATGCGGTCACGCAGCGGAAGCGGGATCGAATGCAACGAGTTGGCCGTACAGATGAACAAAACGTCCGACAGGTCGTAGTCGAGATCGAGGAAGTGATCGACGAACGCGCAGTTTTGCTCGGGATCGAGAACTTCCAGCATGGCCGCGGACGGGTCCCCCCGGAAATCCATGGACATCTTGTCGATCTCGTCGAGCAGGAATACTGGATTGGAGCTACCGGCCTTGCGTAGACCCTGGAGGATCTTGCCGGGCATTGCGCCGATGTACGTGCGCCGATGGCCGCGGATTTCCGCTTCGTCGCGTACGCCTCCCAAGGACACACGCACGAATTTGCGAGCAGTCGCACGTGCGACACTTTTCGCGAGCGACGTCTTACCGACGCCTGGTGGGCCCACGAGGCACAGGATGGGACCGCGCAGTTTCTTCACGAGCGACTGCACAGCCAGATATTCAATGATGCGCTCTTTGGGTTTCTCCAATCCGTAGTGATCTTCCTCGAGAATCGTTTCGGCCTCTCCCACGTCGAGCTTGTCGTCGGTCTTTTCTTCCCACGGAAGTGCCAACACCGTATCGATGTAGTTGCGGACGACGGTCGCTTCGGCGCTCATTGGACTCATCATCTTGAGTTTCTTGAGCTCCTTTTTGAGTCGGTCCTGTGCCTCCCTGCTGGTTCGCTTGCGACGAATGCGTTCCTCGAGCTCTTGCAATTCGTTCTTGAACTCGTCCTGCGACCCGAGCTCCTTCTGAATCGCCTGCATTTGCTCGTTGAGGTAGTACTCCTTTTGGTTCTTTTCCATCTGCTTCTTGACGCGCGTGCGGATCTTCTTCTCCACCTGGAGAATCTCGATCTCGTTTTGCATCAATTCGTAGAGCCGTTCGAGACGAGCGCGGACCGATTCGGTTTCGAGTAGCTCCTGCTTGGCAGACAGCTTGAAATTGACGTGCGCCGCAATGGTATCCGCCAACCGCGACGGGCTATCGATGCTCTGCACGCTCACCGCCAACTCGGGCGGTACGCGCTTGTTCAATTTCACATAGTTCTCGAACGTGGCCTGGACGGACCGCATGAGCGCGCTTTGCTCTGGATCGTCCTCGGCCTCGAGCTTCTGCGGCTCGACTGCATCGGCTTCAACCAAGAAATAAGCTCCCTGGTCGATGTAGCGGCGAATACGGGCTCGCATTTTGCCTTCCACGAGCACCTTTACGGTGCCGTCTGGCAGGCGAAGCAGCTGGATGATGGTGCCTACCGTTCCGAACGAATGGATGCCTTCGGGCTTGGGATCATTGACCTTGGCCTTCTTCTGCGCGCACAGCAGAATTTGCCGATCGGCACCCATCGCTTCTTCCAAGGCATTGATCGACTTTTCCCGGCCCACGAACAGAGGCACCACCTCGTGTGGAAAAACGATGAGCTCGCGAAGTGGCAAAAGGGGGATCTTGCGGGACATAAGTCTCGTTCTCCTCCCTCGCGGGGGAAATTCGCACAAACGCTAGCATTCGTGGTCGAGAGGGTCAAACGGTCGGCCGTTGCGCGGCTCCGTGTTCGGGCGGCACATGTATGACCGGGCCGCTACGACCGAACGACACTCGAGAATTTCTCGTGCAACTCCATGTCCTGCCAGCGCACGTACGACCTCGACCTCGCTGATTCTGCGGGTCCAGGACCATTTCGGGGCGCCGTGCGCCAATGCTTGGAAGCGCACAGTCAGCGAGTACACGTTCACGTAATTGACACGACGAGCACGGCGCCCGAGCGCCATGGCGGATCCACGTGTCGTCCCCTGCGATGTCACGCTCGCTCGCATCGCGACCATGGTAGCGTTCGCATTCGATCACTCCGGACCGGATGACGCATGGCGCGACGCTGTCCTTCCTTCCCATGACTGCTGCCACCGATTCGACGCTACTCGCGCTTCTGCAAGACACTGAGCACGGCCAAACGCTCGTGCGAGCGCTTGGGCACCATGCAGTACTGCTCTTGCTGTTGCAGATCACGGTGTTGCTCGCGATTGCAAGACTGCTGGGCGAGATCATGCGCAAGCTCAATCTCCCGCCGGTGATTGGTGAGCTATCCGCCGGCGTGCTGCTCGGGCCGTCGCTGCTCGGCGCAGCGGCGCCTGACTTCCAGACCTGGTTGTTTCCCCGCGAGCAACACCAGTCCGATCTCCTCGCCGTAGTTTCGTGGATCGGTGTGCTGTTTCTGCTGGTGATCACTGGCCTCGAAACGGACATCGGCCTGATAAAACGACGTGGAAAGGGTGCGTTGGTGATTTCGGCGGGTGGAATCATGATTCCATTCGCGACCGGACTCGGGTTGGGTGCCCTCATCCCCGAGACCTATTTGGCCAATCCCGACAACCGCCTAGTGTTCGCGTTGTTCATGGCGGTTGCAATGAGTATTTCCGCGGTGCCGGTGATCGCGAAGGTGCTCATGGACCTCAAGCTCATCCGACGTGACATCGGTCAGCTGATCCTCGCTGCAGCCATGACCGACGACACCGTCGGATGGCTGTTGCTGTCTGTCGTAGCGGGTCTCGCGACCGCCGGCACCGTGGATCTATTGTCGATCCTGGAGACGCTGGGAGGTGCAGTATTGTTTCTCGCGCTTGCGTTCACGGTCGGGGCACCGATCGTCACGCGCGTGATCAGCACGGTGGATCGTTTGTTCGGTGGTGACGGTGCACAGCTGTCCCTCGTGCTGGTGCTCGGACTCGGAGCCGCGTCCCTGACGCACGCGATGGGCATCGAAGCCGTGCTCGGTGCGTTCGCCATCGGAATCCTCATTGGACAAGCGCCACGGTTTCGTAGAAACGTGGGGCATACACTCGAGCTCATCACCACCAGTTTTCTCGCTCCGGTGTTCTTCGCTTCCGCTGGCGTGAAAGTAGATCTCGCACGACTGCTGGATCAAGACGTGTTCTTCGTAGGGGTGGTCGTACTCGCCATCGCCTGCTTCGGCAAATTTGTTGGGGCCTACTTGGGCTCGTGGGCAGCGGGGCTCAGTCATTGGGAACGTCTGGCGATGGGCTCGGGAATGAACGCACGAGGTGCCATGGAGATCGTCGTCGCGACCATGGGGCTTGGCCTTGGCGTGCTGACCGTCGAAATGTATTCAATCATCGTCATGGTCGCGATCGTGACATCGTTGATGGCTCCCCCGTTGTTACGATGGACCCTTGGCAAGGTCAAAGTCGGTCACGACGAGGCCAAGCGACTGGAACGCGAGGAGATGGCCGCGAACAGTTTCGTCCGGGGCATGCGAAGAGCCCTATTGGTCGCGCGTTCGGTCATGGACCTCGGGTTTGCTGCGCAGCTCACCACGCTGATGAGCCGCGAGCAACCGATGGAGGCCACGGCTGTTTACGCGCGACGGCCCGCGGTGCGTTGGCATTGGTGGAATTTCTGGAGTCGCAGGCTGCGGCGCTTCAACAACCTCGCCGAGGAAGCTGCACAACGGATCCGCTCATCCTTGCAGAGCATGACTGGGCCACGTGCCGAGGTCAAAATCGTCACCGACGACCACCCCGCGGAGATCATCCTGGGTGAGGCAGCCAAGGGCTACGATGTCGTCCTGGTCGTGGATCCCATGCGAACGCCCACTGGACAGACCTTGTTCGGCAACATGATCGACGAGATCATTCGCAGCGCGTCGAAACCTCGTATCGTTGTCAAGACTCCCCGCACAGGTATCCCAAAAATGAACGCATGGGCGCCAAGAAAGATCTTGGTACCGACCGTGGGCACAGAGCACAGTCGCAATGCCATGGAGGTCGCGTCGGTGCTCGGTGCGGGTGCAGACGCGCTCGTTACCCTCGTGCACGTGTCACGCACGAATGGCGGCCAAAGCGAACCGGGGAGCACAGCCGACCTGGAGCTGGGCAAGGAAATCGTGGAAACCGATGCCGACCGTGCTCGCAAGCTCGGCGCACGCATCGAAACCATCGTCATCGAAGCCAATAGCCCGGACGAAAAGCTGCTCAAGATGGCTGCCGATGGTAACTATGATCTGATCGTAATGGGCACCAACCTTCGAGGCATCAGCGCCCGGGCATTCTTCGGGCATCGCGTCGAGGCGATCTTACGCAACGCAAAGTGCCCAGTTGCGGTCGTGACCGGGTAGCCGCCCGGCCACGGTGACCCGGCTTGTTTTTCGAGCGTAGTCGAATAATTATTCGATTATGTCTTCTGAGGACCATCGGCTCAGCTTCCACGCGTGCCGGGACCTGCTGGCTCGCCGATTGGCCGAGCCAGCACCCGGTCGAATCCAGCTGCTTGCCGGGCCACGACAGGTCGGTAAGACCACTTTGCTTCTCGAGCTCGCCGAACGCTACGCAAGCGCGGCGATCTACGCTGCAGCGGACGGTCCAGAAGCGACCGTACCTGGATTTTGGGAACGGCTGTGGGTGCAAGCCACAGAGACCGCGTCCCGGGCAGGACGTGCGGTGGTTCTCCTCGACGAAGTCCACCTGCTCGAGGATTGGGCCAGCCGCCTCAAGGGCGAGTGGGATCGCCTGCGTCGCAAAAAGATTCCAATTCATGTCGTCGCTACCGGCTCCTCGGCCTTGCGACTGGCCACAGGATCGCGGGAAAGCCTTGCTGGCCGGTTCGAGCGCATCACGTTGACGCACTGGTCGGCTTCGTCACTGGCGGAAATCTTCGGCATCCCTTCGCAGGAAGCGGCCGAGCTACTGGTCAATATGGGTTCCTATCCCGGAGCATTTGAACTGCGTAGTGACCTGCGGCGTTGGTCTGCCTACGTCCGCGATGCGATCCTCGAACCCGCGATTGGAAAGGATATCCTTGCGCTGGCGGAAATCCGCAAACCAGCGCTGCTGCGCCAGGTGTTCGGCGTATGTGCTTCCTCTCCGGCTCAAATCGTCTCTCTCCAAAAGATCCAGGGCCAGCTTCAAGACGCAGGAGCCTTGGAGACCATCGCCCATTACCTGACACTGCTCGAAGATGCGTTTCTCGTTGCGGCGCTCGGTAAGTACACGTTGGGACCAACCCGCCGCCGCACCGCGCCACCGAAGCTGATCACGCTCAACAACGCGCTGCTTGCAGTCGTCGATCCTCGTGGAATTCCCGATCGATCCACCGATCCCAAACGCTACGGGGCCTGGGTCGAGAACGCCTGCCTCGCACACGCGTGGAACGCTGGACAACACGTAAGCCATTGGCGCGAAGAACCGCTCGAAGTCGATGGTGTACTCGAGGGAAGCTGGGGCTCGTGGGTCGTCGAGATCAAAACGGGATCGATTTCGTCCACCGACCTCAAAGGCATCGGCGAGTTCACACGACGCAATCCGAGTTTTCGTGCACTCGTCCTGTGCGATGAGGAGGCCCGCACGACAGTGGAGCGCGCAGGCCTCCTTGCGATGTCGTGGAGAGACTTCCTCCTGGCTGGCGACCGGCCCATGCCACTCGGGTCCAAGTGCGGATGATCGCCGCCGCCTTTCGGTCATTCGGCGTTGCCTCCCTCCAAGGAACAAATACCGATTTCGAGAGTTACATATTTTCGTTTCTTGGGGGCCAAAAGGCATCTTCGCGGTCATCACCGTCTCTCTCGGGAAATGTGAGATTTCCGAGAAACTTGGGCTTATCGGCCGTGGCGTTGGGCATCACCACCGCTATCATTCGAAGAACCTGTGACTTTGGTCCATCAGCAGGCTCGTAGCTTCCTTGGATATCCTCCTCCACAAAATCTACTCGGAGATCAGCAATATCGCGTTGAGATGAAGTAGCTTCGAATACCGCAATCCACGTTTCGTCGAATGCACCATCGGCTGTATTGAACTGGATACGTGCGTCGAACTCGACGCGATCGTAACAGTTTTGGATACCGTGTTCCAAGTATTTTGGGTTAGCATCCGACTTTACGAATCGTGCAGCAAGAATCTCAGGATCGATCTCCAGGGTAACCTCCGTCGTTGTCTCGCTTTGAAACCACCAAAGCGTCGCCGTGTAGGATCCGGCGACCTCCGCCATCACGAGTTTGGCAGAATGACCGTACCCACCTGCGGGTTCATCGACCGCGAGGTCCCTGATAGCGTCAATGCATGGTTTCGCCTCATCATCCGGATCTGCGCAAGACCAAGACACGAGGCTCGTGCACGCCACTATGGCTCCGAGCCTTGTCATCGCGTGGCCTCCAGCTCCGAAACGACGTGTTGAGCGAAGTGATTTCCATCTCGCCATCCGACTGGAATTGAAGCGGCGATGGCTCCACCATCCACAAAAATAGAACCCAGGAGATCGAGGTCGACTGCATCCCATGCCTCTGGATGGTGAAACGTCACATCGAACGTTCCGATCAGCGATTCAGCAAGGAGATCGACCTTGAACCTCATTCCGCCCGAATACAACTCTCCGACTGCAAAAAAAACTTTCGGCAAGCGCACCATCGGAACTGGACAGCTGCAGCAATAGATCAGTTTCGATGCGACCAATGCAGTATGCTTCTTTCGGAGCGCCATCGGCTTTCTCTGCCTCGACCACACGTACATCCTCGACTTGTACATCGACGGTCAACTCCGATTCGCCAAGGTTCGGCGTCACCATGAACGTCGTATCGACACCACCGAGCCATTCGATGTGTCCAACTCTGATTCCCTCAACGGAAGCGACATACTCCGAGATAGACATGCCGAACGCCATATCGTCTTCTCCTGGCGCACGTGCATGCTCGATACAGGCCGGCTCCTCGAGCTCGTCCTCGACTTCAGGGGTGCCTGCACAAGCGAGCATCGACGCCAACGTGGTCGCAGCTCGCCGGTAGCTCGAAAATACGATCTTCATTTCGACTCTGGCTGAGCAAGCCTACCAGCGGCACAACGCTTTTTTCGGCGATCGCGAACGCCAAGATCGGAGCATCGCGAGCGCACGGATCGGAGCATCGCGAATGCGAAGAGCGGAATGCATGGTGAAACTGCGGAGGATCGGAGCATGTGGGCAGGAGTGGACGTCCAGTTCGCGCCGCCCTGACCGTAAACCATTGCGATATCAGTGGGGTCCGCTCCTCAATGTGGACCCCAGCACGTAGTCCTGACCGTTCCACTGCAGGCGCGGCAAGCGATCGACCGCCGGGATGCAGAGGGCAGAGACGAGATCGGCAGGGGATGCCGATGGGCGCGCGGAGGCCATCGATACCCTGAACAAAGTTTCCGCGGGTGTCTGCGCCCTTGCTGGCGTAGTGCATTTTTTTGTGATCCGACCGAAGGTCTCCGGCGCCTTATAGAGCCGTGAACGACGAACACCCGACCAGTCAGAAACCAATAGTCGTTCCTTCTTGGTCCTCATATAGAGCAGTGGGTTCGGTAGTTAGGAAGCATAGCGGCGGGATCCCCCGCGCTCAGTGGCTGCGACACAGGCGTTTTGACCCTGCCCCGGTTTCTTGGACAACCGAGATGAGGAAAAATGCAGTCCAAGACGATGTCCACGAAAACCGACAAGGCCGGCAGGAAACGCCGGAAGTTCACCAAGGAGTACAAGGCGGAGG
>Ga0187893_10008784_pt1 | contig 15793 bp, 12 predicted proteins | sample MA1701074metaG_FD_139574 | JGI IMG/M metagenome (GOLD analysis project Ga0187893, IMG submission 139574) | White microbial mat communities from a basaltic lava cave in the Kipuka Kanohina Cave System on the Island of Hawaii, USA - MA170107-4 metaG ... | reverse complement strand
CCCAACGGTACCCCTTTAACCAAAATTTCAAAACCGAAACCAACCAAACAACTTATCGCCTTAACCTAAAAGCGGACAAATCACGTGCTACAAAAACCGGACATCTTGACTAGCTATCAACATCGGGGAAATAGGCCCCAAAAGAGGTTATGCGGGGGAAACCCCCAGCCCGGCAAGGATCCGGTCAAGCTCATCCAACGAGGCGTAATGGACTACGATCCGGCCCTCCTTGGAGTCCTTGGAAGCATAAACCCGGACTTGGGTTCCGAAATAACGGGAAAGCTTGATTTCCAGGTCAGCCACTTCGGGGGTGAGGCGGCGGGCCGGGCGGGCCCGTCTCTTTTTCGCATTTCTTGAAACAATATCCTCAACCTGCCTTACGGAAAGGCGGTCTTTGGCGATCCTTCGCGCCAATTGAATCTGCTGGTCCCGGCTAAAAAGACCCAAAAGGGCACGGCCGTGACCGGCGCTTAACCGGCCTGTCTGGACGTACCCCAACACCTCTTCGGGAAGCCTTAAAAGACGGACGGTATTGGCAATCGTCGTGCGGTCCTTCCCCACCCTTTTTGCGACCTCTTCCTGGGAGAGTCCCCTCTCCCCCATCAACCGCTCGAAGGCCCGGGCTTCTTCAAGGGGGTTCAAGTCCTCCCGCTGAATATTCTCCACAAGGGCCCATTCCAGAAGGTCTCCTTGGGCAATATCTTTAATAACGACGGGTATTTTCTCGAGCCCGCAAAGAAGGGCGGCTTTAAGCCTTCGCTCTCCGCAGACCAATTCATAGGCCGGCCCGGAGGTCTGGCCCTCTGGTTTTTTTCTAACCACCACGGGCTGAAGAATTCCCTTCTGCCGAATGGAATCTGCCAATTCTTCGATCCCTTCAGGTGAAAATTCCTGCCGCGGCTGATCTGGGTTGGGGGCGATTTGTGAAAGGGGGACGAGATCGAAGCCCTGCACCTTAACTTCCGGACCCAGGGACTCACCCGCATGAGTATCCAGAACCGTTTTTTTATTTATATAACTATCTGGTATTAAAGAAGTTAACCCTTTTCCAAGAACCTTTTTGATCACTTTACTCCCCCCTCTTTTACCATTAATTCTTCCTCCGCGGGCTTGGAATGTTTCACGTGGAACATTATTTCAAACTCTTTTGCCACATCATGATAGCATTTTGAGCCTCGGGATAACGGGTCATAAATTACCCCCGGCTTACCAAAACTTGGAGCCTCGCTTAGTCTTACGGATCTCGGAATAATGGTGGAAAAAACTTTTTCCTTAAAATAGTCCCGGACCTCCTTGATGACCTGCTCCGTTAAATTGGTTCTGAAATCCGCCATGGTTAAAAGGACGCCCGCCAGCTCAAGATTAGGATTTAGATTCTTTTTCACCAATTGATAGGTTTGAAGGAGCTGGCCCAAGCCCTCCAAAGCGTAATACTCGCATTGTAATGGAATAAATATGAAAGTGCTTGCTGTTAAAGCATTTACAGTCAATAAACCGAGAGAGGGTGGGCAATCAATAAAGATAAAATCAAAGCGGTCTCTGACGGGCCCGACGGCTTTGCTCAATTGAAATTCCCTTTCTGAAAGCGAAATCAATTCCACCTCGGCGCCGGCCAATTGGGCGTTGGAAGGCACCAAACTCAGATTGGGAACGGCGGTGGTTTTGATCGCTCCTTCGAGGGGCTGCTCTCCCAACATGACAGGGTAGATTGTCGTCGGGACCGCGTTCTTGTCTTCTCCCACGCCGCTCGTAGCATTTCCTTGGGGATCCAAATCGATCAAAAGAATCTTGTGGCCGGACTGGGCAAGGCAGGTGGCAATATTGACGGCCGAGGTGGTTTTTCCCACCCCGCCTTTTTGATTACAGAAGGCGAAAATAGGGGTTTGTTTCACGTGGAACATTTAGCTTGGTTAAAGCTAATTATATTAGAAATACGGCTGTTATGAAAACAAACTTTACTGATTTGCTTCCAAAAAAACGGCGAGCAGGGAAAGGTCGCAGGGGGTAATGCCGGGGATCCGGGAGGCCTGCCCGATAGAGGAGGGTTTGATTTTGGAAAACTTTTCTTTGGCTTCGCGCCTTAATCCGTGAATTCCCGAATAGTCAATTTCCTTAGGGATAACGCGCTTTTCGAGATACCTAAAGCGCTTTGCTTCCGAGCCCTCTCTTTGAATGTAGCCTTCGTATTTAACATTGAATTCGATGTGTCTTATTTCCTCTTCGGTGAGGGGCCCGTTTCCGAACCCTTCGTCCAGGAGTTTCCGGTAACTATTTTCCGGCCTTTTAAGCCATTGGTCGAGAGTAGTGCCCCCGGGGGTCCGGGTATTCCGAAGCCTTTCGATTTCGGAATTCACCCGGGTATATTTTTCAAGGCTTCTTTCATAAATTTCTTTTGGAATCAGCCCAAATTCGTACCCATATTTCATGAGCCGCTCGTCGGCATTTTCTTGACGGAGGAGAAGCCGAAATTCGGCCCGGGATGTAAACATTCTGTAAGGCTCGTTGGTGCCTCGAGTTACCAAATCATCAATAAGGACTCCGATATAAGCTTCGGACCGGTCTAATATAAAAGGCGCTTCTCCTTCAAGTTTTCTGATGACGTTTAAACCGGCAATAAGCCCCTGGGCAGCCGCCTCTTCATACCCGGAAGTGCAATTCACCTGGCCGGCCAGGAAGAGATTTTCAATCCGTTTTGTCTCGAGAGAGTGTTTCAGTTGGGTCGGCGGGAGGGCGTCATATTCGATGGCGTAGGCCCAGCGGATAATTTTTACGTCTTCCAGACCTTGCATGGAATGGACAATTTCTTCCTGGACCTTGGGGGGCAGGCTCATGGAAAGTCCGTTGACATAGGTTTCGACGGTGTCCCGGCCTTCCGGCTCCAAATAAATTTGATGCCTTTCCTTGTCGTGAAATTTGACCACTTTGTCCTCGATCGAGGGACAGTAGCGCGGCCCAATCCCCTCGATCCGCCCGGCATAAAGAGGGGAGAGGTGAAGATTTTTTTTGATGATTTCGTGGGTTTTTTTGTTGGTGTAAGTGAGATAACAAGAGAGTTGCTGAACTTCCAGTTTTCCGGTCCTGAAGGAAAACGGCTCGGGGGGGTCGTCTCCCAATTGGGGCTCTAGGGCGTCCCAGTGAATCGTAGCGGCATCAAGGCGTGGCGGGGTGCCGGTCTTAAACCGGACCACTTCAAAGCCCAATTTTCTAAGCGAATCGGAAAGCCCCACGGAAGGCGCCTCGTCCCGGCGCCCGCCCGGGTAATTCACATCGCCGATGTGGATCAGGCCCTGCATGAAAGTCCCGGTGGTAACGATGACGTGCCCGCCAAAAAATTCTTCCCCTTGCGCGGTCCGGACGCCGATGGCTTTTCCGTTTTCAACGAGGAGCCCGGTGGCTTGGCCTTCGATCAGATCCAGATTTTTTTGGCTTTTGATTTTTTCGATCATGTAGAGCCGGTAGGCTTTTTTGTCCGCCTGGGCCCGCGGCCCCCAAACCGCCGGACCCTTGGACCGGTTCAGCATGCGGAATTGAATCCCTGTGGCATCCGTGGCAACGCCCATCTCACCGCCCAGGGCGTCAATTTCGCGGACCATATGCCCCTTGGCGAGTCCGCCGATCGCGGGATTGCAGGACATCTGCCCGATCGCATCGACACGCATGGTGAGAAGAAGGGTTTCGAATCCCGCGCGGGCGATGGCGAGGGAGGCCTCAATGCCGGCATGGCCCGCTCCAACGACAATGGCAGTATATTTCATCCGGCGTCTACCCTTGGTCTTCGTGATGGAGAATGACGGGGATCCGTTTGATGACCAGCTGGTGGAAAATGGTAAGGAGATTATTGACGAGCCAGTAAAGCACAAGCCCGGAGGGGAGGTTATAAAACACGAACCCGAAAATAATCGGCATGAGGTACATCAATTTCTCTTGGGCCGGCGTTGCCGCAGTCTGGGGCGTTAACGCCTGCTGCCAGACCATGGAGCCGATCATTAAAAGGGGAAGAAGATTAAAGGCATCGCCCACAAAAGGCAGGGAGGCGGGCAGGGTAAACAGCCGGTCCGGTTGGGAAAGGTCCTGTATCCAGAAAATAAAGGGCGCCCCCCTCAGTTCCACGGCCTCGGAAAGCACCTGATAAAAGGCGATAAAGACGGGGATCTGGAGAACCATAGGAAGGCACCCGCCCAAGGGGTTCACCCGGTTCCGGCGGTAAAGCTCCATCAATTCTTTATTCATGCGGGCCGGGTCCTTCTGGTGGTGCTTCTGGAGGGCCTTGACCTTCGGCTGCAGGGCCTGCATCTTGGCCATGGATTGATAACTGAAGTGGGTGAAGGGCGTGAAAAGAATCTTGATCAGGAGCGTGATCAGCAAAATGGCGATGCCGTAATTGCCGGTAAGGCGTTTGAAAAAATTAAGCCCGCTTAAAAGCAGCAACCGGGGGAGCCCCAGAACGCCCTTTGAGAAAATTTTCTCAAACCCAACCCCGAATTCCTTAAGGGACTCGTAATGTTGGGGCCCTGCGTAGATCAGGACGTTCAGCTTTTTCTTTTCGCCCGGCTTAAGATCCATGGGGGCGAGGCGGAGGCGGGTAAAGAACCGGTTGGCTTCGAGGCGCGTTTCCTGACTGACGGTCTTTTGGTCGGGTTTCACCAGGAGGGCGTAGTGCTTTTTTAAAAGCCCGTGCCATTCAAGCTCGCCCGGCGTCTCCCAGCTCTTCTTTTGAAGGGCGCGCTGCTTCTCCACATGAATCTCTCCGGCCAGAGAAATCACCGCCTTTTGCTTGTCCTGTTCCTCGGCATGCGAAGAGTCCGCCAGTTTCAGGGCGTATTCGATTTCAAGGGTAAATCTTCTTTCTTTTCCGGAAATATTTTCAATCTCGGATTCGAGGATGAGGGTGGTTTGCTGGCCCCCTACAAAAAAACTTTTGGTGATCCGGTATTGGCCCGGCTTCTCGTATTCGAAGCGGGGGGAAGAGCCCTGGCCCCGGGGAGGGCCGGCTTGAAAAATTTCCTGGGTGAGGTCCTCGGCCTCGTGAAGCAAACGGATTCCGAAAATTCCTTTTTCCCCGGCCCCCGCTTCATAAAAAACAACTTTGCCCTGTTTTAAAAAAGAGAGGCTTCCCCCCTGTGAAGTGAAAAAAACTTCGAAAAGCTCATTTCGATAAGGAAAGCTCTGGGCGCTTGGGGCGGGCCTAAGTTTAAGTTCTTGAAGAACGGCCTCTTTCTTGGGCGAAGGCGGGCGCTCGGAAGTAGCGACGGGGCGCTCGCTGACTCCGACCAATTTCAAGTAATAGGGGTAAAGCAAAAGGACTAAAATTGAGAACAAAAAGGCGAGGATGTAGCGCTTGCTCATGAGTTTTTGAGGAGGGGGTCGTACCCTCCCGGGTGAAAGGGGTGGCAGGAAAAAAACCTTTTGAGCGAAAGCAAAACCCCCTTGACCGCTCCGTAGGTCTGAATGGCCTCCTTGGACCACTCCGAGCAACTCGGATAGAACCGGCAACAAGGGCTCAGCCATGGAGAGACAACTTGTTGGTAAAACCGGATTAGAAAAAATAAAAGGGACTTCATCCCAGCCTCTATTCTTTCATAACTCCTGATGAATCAAGGAGTTCCACTATTTGTTTTTCGAGCTCGGAAAACTTCAAAGCAGGCGCGGCCTTGTTAACCTTTAAGGCCGCCTCATAGCCGGGGAGGATTTTCCCCCCCCGCTTTCTTAAGATCTCTTTGACCCGGCGCCGCCAACGGTTTCTCTGGGTCGCAAGGGGCATGAGCTTCCGGGTAATCACAATCTTCCAACGGGTGGGCTTATCTCCCGAACGCTCGAGGCTTCGCCATAAAGTGAGGTGAGTGCTTCTTGAGGTATGAGACTGGCCACGAAGGTTTCGTGCCACTCCGGATCAAACGGGGATGAGCCGCTTCCTGCCTTTTTTTCTTCTCCTTCCCAAGACCCGCCTGCCGCCTGCAGTCCGGGTGCGGCGAAGGAAACCGTGTGTTTTGCGTCGCCTCGTTTTAGAGGGTTGATAAGTCCGTTTCATAAATTGCTTCTTGCTTCCAAATTATAACAAGTTGTACCGGTTTGGCAAACTTTAAAATCGGCGGAAAAATTTTTCCGAAAAACAGGTTGCCCGGCTGGAATTTTCTTTATAGAATACTGCTCCTTTCTTCAACCGCAAAATTAATCGGGGTGGTGGGTGGAAAAAAACCAGGTAGCGTCTTCATCTCTTACGCAGTCGAACGAAATTCTCTTTCAGGACTGGCAAAAGGTGCTTGCGTTGATCCAAAAAGAATTGAGCGAGCGCTCTTTTGAAACTTGGTTCAGCGCAGTCCGATGCCTCTCTTTCGGCCCCAAAGAATTGGTCCTCGAGGTTCCGGATTCTTTCTACGGAAACTGGCTTGAGGCCCATTACCACAACCTCATCCAAAGTTCTGCCCAGGAAGTTTTGGGTGCCCGCCCCGGCCTGGTTTACCAGGTGCGCTTGCCTTCTCCGGGCGTGACGAGCGCCTCTTCCTCCCAATCCCGGGAGGTCTTGGAGGCCCGGGATTTGGGGCTCAATCCCAATTACTGTTTTGAAAATTTTGTGGTGGGGCCGGGCAACCGCTTCGCCCATGCGGCCGCGTGCGCCGTTACGGAAGCGCCGGCCAAACATTACAACCCGCTTTTTATCTACGGGCCCGTGGGTCTCGGGAAAACCCATCTGATGCAGTCCGTTGCCCTTGAAATCAAGCGGCGGTTTCCGGAGAAAAAAATTCTTTACGTTTCGAGTGAGAAATTTACCAATCAACTCATCGCTGCGATTCAGGGCCGGTCCACGCCTCTTTTCCGCAGCCGTTTTCGAAATCTTGACCTTCTTCTAATCGACGACATTCATTTCGTCGCGGGAAAGGAGGCAACCCAGGAGGAGCTTTTCCACACTTTCAATGCCCTTTATGACGCCCACAAGCAGATTTTGATCTCAAGCGACCGCCCCCCCAGAGAAATCCCGGGCTTGGAAGAGCGCTTGGTTTCGAGGTTTGGCTGGGGCCTCGTAACGGACATTCAACCCCCCGATTTTGAGACCCGCATTGCCATCCTGAGAAAGAAGCTCGAGAGGCAATCCGTGCGGGTCGCGGACGAAGTGCTTTATTTTATTGCCGAACGGATCCAGTCCAATGTGAGGGAGCTTGAGGGAGCGCTCATTCGCCTTGTGGCGTTCGCTTCTCTGGGCGGGCTTGAAATCGATCTCGCTTTGGCGGAACGGGTCCTGGCGGGCTCTTTCAAAGAAGAGGGTCAAAAAGTGGGGATCGATGAAATCCAAAAAAGGGTGGCTGAATTTTTTGGATTGAAGGTGGGAGACCTTCGGGCGAAGCGGTGGACAAAATCCTTGGCCCAGGCCCGGCGCGTTGCCATTTATCTTGTCAGGGAAGTCACCACGAGTTCGCTCCAGGAAATTGGAGAATACTTTGGCGGGAGGGACGCCGCCACCATTCTCCGGTCTTGCCGCCAAATTCAATCACAACTTACTGTAGATAAAAGACTTAAAGAAATATTGGTGTCGATAAAACAGGGGTTTTTGGGTAGTAAAAAGCCTTGAATTGAAATTTGGATTAATTTTTGCGTAAAAGTCTTATCTTATTAAGATTAAAATAGTTATGTTAATAAAAAATTTAGCTTGGAGTCGGTTTTATGGATTGGCTGGTAAAAGTTTTGTTGCGAGTCAGAATAATATCCAACGGGACGTTGGGTTTTGGGCGCGGTTTGAAATATAACCTTTAATTCCCAACTTATTTCACTATAATGAAATATGCTATTTATACAAAAAAGTTTGCCCCACTGCTACTTCGGCTGTTTTTTGTTAAATAATTAAATACAGGAGGAGTTATGGAGTTCTCTATCGATAGGGACAAGTTTCTTCAAGGTGTGGGTTTGGTAAGCGGCGTAACCACCCAAAAACCCAACACACTCCCCATTTTGGGGAATATCTTAATCGAGTCAAAATCGGGAGAAGATCTTCTTCTCGCGGGGACTGATTTGGAGCTCGGCATTACCACCGTTCTTCAGGCGGAAAATCCCAGCCAGGGATCGATCACCGTCCCCGGAAAGAAACTTCACGAAATTCTCCGGGAGTTACCCCCCGGAAAAGTTGAAGTCACGGTGACTAAAAACAATGCCGTTAATATAAAATCGGGAAAGGCCCATTTTAAAATTATGGGTCTCACAAAGGATGACTTTCCCAAACTGCCCGAATCGGATCTTACGAAGGGCGTTGACGTCGAGCAGAAGGCCTTTAAGGAGTGTTTAACCCTAACCTCATTCGCCATTTCCCACGACGAGACACGTTACGTTTTAAATGGGATTTACATTCAGCTGGACGGAACCCTTATGAGGTTTGTCGCAACCGACGGAAGGCGCCTCGCGTTTATTCAAAAAAAACAAAAACTCCCTCTGGAAACGCCCATTGAGATGATTGTGCCCACCAAGGCAACCCAGGAACTTAACCGGATTTTGGGCCATGAAGGCACGATGAAAATCGCCGTCACAAAAAATCAAGCCATCTTTGACTTTGGGAAAACAACCCTCACCACACGGCTCATCGAGGGGCATTTTCCAAATTATGAACAGGTCATCCCCAAAGAAGAGAAGACCACCGCCGAAGTGGGCCGCGAAGAACTTCTCCAAGCCATTCGCCGGGCCGCGCTTCTCACTTCCCCCGAATCGCAACTTGTGAAATTCGATTTTTTAAAAGACCGTCTCCTCATCACTTCCCGCTCTCCCAACCTGGGAGAAGCGCGGGAAGAGATTGCGGCCGAAGCCAAAGGAAATGAGCTGGCCATCGGGTTTAATCCCTCCTACCTCTTGGACGTCCTGAAAAATCTCGACATCGAGACCGTGTGCTTTTCACTCACGGAAGCGGACAAACCGGGACTTTTGAAAGGGAAAGAAGATTACCTCTATGTGGTCATGCCCATGCAGCTTAATTGATGGGGCCGCTTACCACCGTTCTTGACGCCCTTCTCCGCGGGTTAAAAACCGGGGATAAAGACAGGCGCGGCCAACTCCATGACCTCTGGCCTCAAATCGCCGGAAAGTCGTTTTCTCCCCACACCAAAGCGCTCCTCCAGAAGGGCGGCACGCTTTGCGTTTGGGCGGACGATTCGGTCCTGGCCTATGAGCTTAGCCAGAAATATTCCGGGACAATCCTTAAAAGGGCGCAGGAGGCGCTCGGAGAAGAGGCGATTAAGAGGATTATTTTTCGCGTAGGACAAATTCGTTGATAAAAATGCCCGCAAAAACCAAACCCAAGCCCGAGAAAGAGCCCCCCAAGAAAAAAGCCCGGTCCGCCCCCGCCCGTTCCGCGGGGTCGGGCAAATACGACGCGACGACCATCCAAGTGTTGGAGGGCGTGGAAGCGGTCCGCAAACGGCCCGCCATGTATATCGGCGACACCACAGCCCGGGGCCTCCATCACCTCGTTTATGAAGTCATCGATAACTCCATCGACGAAGCCTTGGCCGGCTACTGCACCAAAATCACGACAATCATCCACACGGACGGAAGCGTTTCGGTTGCGGACAATGGACGCGGCATCCCCACCGACACCCACAAGACGGAGAAAAAATCAGCCCTTGAAGTTGTGATGACCACGCTTCACGCGGGCGCCAAATTTGATAACAAGGCCTACCGCGTGGCCGGAGGGCTTCACGGTGTGGGCGTATCGGTCACCAACGCCCTTTCCGAATGGTGCGAAGTGGAGGTGCGCCGGGAAGGCCAAGTCTTCCATCAGGAGTACGCCCGGGGAAGACCCACGAGCAAAGTGACGGTCATCGGGAAAACCAAGGAAACCGGGACCACCGTCAGCTTCAAACCGGACGAGCAAATCTTTGAAAAAATCGAATTCAGTTTTGAGATCCTTTCCAACCGGCTCCGCGAGCTGGCTTTTCTCAATAAGGGGGTCTGGATTTGCATTAAAGACGAACGGACCGACAAAGAACACGTCTTTCAATATAAGGGCGGCATCGGAGAATTTGTCCAGTACCTCAACCGGAACAAAAACGTCCTCCATTCAAAGATTTTTTACATGTCGAAAGACAAGGAAGGGGTCACGGTGGAGGTCGGGCTTCAATATAACGACGGGTTCAACGAAGACGTTTTTTCTTTCGCCAATAACATCAATACCGTGGAGGGCGGCACGCATCTGGTGGGGTTCAAAACCGCCCTTACACGCGCCACCAACCAGTACGCCAAAGGCCGGAACCTTTTAAAAGAGGGCGACCCGGCGCTTTCGGGGCCTGATCTGGTCGAGGGGTTGGCCGGAGTCGTGAGCGCCAAAATCCCCCAGCCTCAATTTGAAGGCCAGACGAAAACAAAACTCGGAAACAGCGAAGTCGAAGGCATTGTTTCCTCCCTTGTCTATGAGGCCCTCAGCTCTTTTTATGAAGAGAACCCGGGTGTCGCGAATAAAATTGTCGAAAAAGCGCTCCTAGCTCTCCGGGCACGCGATGCGGCGCGGAAGGCCCGTGAACTGGCCCGTCGGAAAGGCGCCCTTGATTCTGCCGCCCTCCCCGGAAAATTGGCGGACTGCTCGGATCAGGACCCCAAAAATTGCGAGATTTACCTCGTGGAAGGGGATTCGGCGGGCGGCTCGGCAAAACAGGGAAGGGACAGGCGCTTTCAGGCCATCCTTCCTCTTCGCGGGAAAATCATCAACGTGGAAAAGGCCCGGATCGACAAGGTCCTTTCCAACGAAGAAATCCGGACCATCATTACCGCGATCGGGACAAGCGTCGACAGCGAATTTGATATCACAAAACTTCGCTACAATAAATTAATCCTGATGTGCGATGCGGACGTGGACGGAAGCCATATCCGCACGCTCCTCCTCACGTTTTTTTACCGCCAGATGCGTAAACTGATCGAGGAAGGCCACGTTTACATCGCCCAGCCCCCGCTTTACAAGGTGAAAAAAGGAAAACGCGAAGAATACGTTGAAAGCGAAGGAAGGCTCGACGAAATGCTGATCGATCTCGGCTCCGAAGGCGCCGTCCTCCAACCCCTCGGGAAGAAGGCCGGCTGGACAGGGAAAGAATTTCAGGAAATCCTGGGGCTCGTAAGCGCCCTGGGCCAATTCGGACAGCACATCGAACGCAAGGGGATCCCCCTTTCACAATACCTGGACGCCTGCGGGCCCAAAAAAGGTTACCCGGCTTATTGGGTGACGCCCCCGGGCGGAAAAGAGGGATTTTTCGTCTATTCGAATGAGGAACTTGCGAAGCTGACGGCGGAGGCCGAGAAGAAAAAAGGAAAAAACAAGACAAAAGCCGATGCCGGGGAAACCGACGAAAGCGCAGAAGCCGAAACGATAGAGATCGTCGAAATTTTTGAATCCCGCGAAATGGAAAAGGTGGCGAAGCGCTTCGAAAAGTTCGGAATCGCCCTCGGCGATTTCAAAAAAGCCCCTAAACCCGCTTATGAATTAAATTACGAAAAGAATAAGTTTTCGCTTTTTTCTTTAGCGGAAGCACTTGAGAAGGTGAAAGAACTTGCCCGGGAAGGAATGGCCATTCAACGTTATAAGGGTTTGGGAGAAATGAACCCGACGCAGCTTTGGGAAACCACGATGGACCCCGCCCACCGGACCATCCGCCAGGTTACGCTGGAAGATGCGGTGGAGGCGGAAGAAACCTTTACCGTTCTCATGGGAGATCAGGTGGAGCCGCGCCGCCAGTTCATCGAACGTTACGCGAAAGCGGTCCGGAACCTGGACATTTAGGTAATCCATGGCAAAAAAAGAAGAAAAACCGAACGACAAAGATAAAAATAAAGAACAGGAAAAAGAGACCAAGGGGCCCGCCCAAAACGTTTACGCCCTCGGAGAAAAAATCATCCGCGTCCCGATCGAGAGCGAAATGAAGGACTCCTATATCGATTACGCGATGAGCGTCATCGTGGGCCGGGCGCTTCCCGATGTCCGGGATGGGCTCAAGCCCGTCCACCGGCGGATCCTCTACGCAATGCAGGAATTGGGGCTGGCGCCCAACCGCGCTTATAAGAAAGCGGCCCGCGTGGTGGGGGAGGTTTTAGGAAAATATCACCCGCACGGCGATCTGGCGGTTTATGAAACGCTCGTCCGCATGGCGCAGGACTTTTCGCTTCGGAGCCCCCTTGTGGACGGCCAGGGAAATTTTGGTTCGGTGGACGGCGACAACGCGGCCGCCATGCGTTACACCGAAGTGCGCCTTGCCCCCATCGCCGAAGAGCTTTTGGCCGACATTGACAAGGCCACCGTTGATTTCGTCCCCAATTTCGACGAATCCCTCGAGGAGCCGTCCCTCCTGCCCTCCAAACTCCCTAATCTTTTAGTGAACGGCGCAAGCGGCATCGCGGTGGGCATGGCGACCAACATCCCTCCCCACAATCTTGGAGAAATTGTTGAGGGGATCTCCGCCGTCATCGAAAACCCCGACGTCACGATCAAAGAGCTCATGAAGATCGTCAAGGGCCCGGACTTTCCCACCGGCGGGATCATTCTGGGCCGCGACGGAATCCGTTCGGCCTATGAGACGGGGCGCGGCAGAATGTTGGTCCGCGCCAAGGCCAGTATCGAATCGGGGGACCACAAAAAAGACGCCATCGTCATCACCGAAATTCCCTACCAGGTCAACAAATCGAACCTCATCGCAACCATTGCCCGTTTGGTGGAAGAGAAGAAAATCGAAGGGATCTATGACATCCGCGATGAGTCGGACCGGGAGGGGATGCGGATTGTGGTGGAGCTTAAAAAAGACGCCATCCCGCAAATTATCCTAAACCAGCTTTATAAGCACACCCAGCTTCAAGAGACCTTCGGCGCCATATTTCTTGCCCTTGTAGACGGCCAGCCGAAGGTGCTTAACCTGAAACAGCTCCTCGAGCTTTTCGTCGAATTCCGCGTGGAGGTGGTCACCCGCAGAGTCCGCTTTGAACTGGACCGGGCCGAAAAACGCGCCCACATTCTGGAAGGCCTCAAGATCGCCATCGCCAATCTCGACAAGGTGATTAAAATCATCCGCCAGTCCAAAGACCCCGAGGTGGCCAAACAGGCCCTTATAAAAAATTTCGAACTCAGTGAGGCCCAGGCCAAGGCCATTCTCGAAATGCAGCTCCAGCGCCTCACCAACCTGGAGCGGGAAAAAATCGATCAGGAATATCTCGAACTCATCAAAAAAATCGAGGAGTACAAATCCATCCTGAAGACACGGGCCAAGGTGCTGGACATTGTGAAGCGGGAATCGACCGAGATCGCAAAAAAATACGGCGACGAACGCCGGACACAAATCGTAGCGCAGGAGAAAGAAATTGAGATTGAGGATCTGATCGCGGAAGAGGACGTCCTCATCACCATTTCTCACGCCGGCTACATCAAGCGGACGCCGGTGACCCTCTATCGGCGCCAGCGCCGGGGCGGCGTGGGCGTCACAGGGGGCGGCGTTAAAGAAGAAGCCGAAGACTTCATCCAGCATCTTTTCCTGGCTTCCACTCACGACTCCATACTTTTCTTTTCCAACAAAGGGAAGGTTTACTGGCGAAAGGCCTACGAAATTCCCCAAGCTTCGCGACAGGCGCGCGGCAAAGCCATCGTAAACCTCCTTTCTTTAACTTCGGAGGAAAAAATTTCGAGTTACCTTCAAGTGAAAGAATTCGACGAGAAACATTTCATCATGATGGCCACGAAAAACGGGATGGTGAAAAAGACGCGCCTTTCCGCCTACGCCAATCCCCGCACCACGGGGATCATCGCCATCCGTCTTCGCCCCAAAGACGAACTCGTCGCGACGCGCGTTACCAAAGGAGACGACCTCATTTTCCTCGCGACGCGCGAAGGCAAAGCCATTCAATTTCCGGAAAAGCAGGTCCGGGAAATGGGGCGGGCCGCCTCGGGCGTCCGGGGGATCCGGTTCGGCAAAAAAGACGAAGTGATCGCCATGGAAATCGTGGATTCCCAGGCCAAGGTTTTGACCGTAACGACGCTCGGCTTCGGCAAAAAGAGCATTTTTAAAGATTACCGCCTGCAGTCCCGCGGCGGAAAAGGCGTCATCAATGTCAAACTGACGGCCAAAAACGGAGAAGTCGCAAGCGTCCTCGCCGTGCGGGAGGAAGACGAAATTATTCTCATGACCACGGGTGGTATGGTGGTCCGCTGCCCCGTGGACCAAATCCGCACCTCCGGACGCGCCGCCCAAGGTGTTCATGTGATCCGCATCAAAGGCAAGGACAGGGTTGCCTCCGCGGCTCGGGTGGTGGCGCGGGAAGAGGAAGAGTAACCCCCCTTTGCTCGACCTCAAATTCATTCGAGACAATCCCGACAAGGTGCGTCAAGCCCTCCAGGCAAGGGCTGTTTCCCTAGACCTCGACCGCCTGCTTTCTCTAGACCAGGATAGGCGCCGGCTGATTCAGGAAGTGGAGGCCCTCAAGAAAGAGCGTAACGAGGCCAATGACCAAATAGGCGCGCTGAAGAAGGCTGGAAAACCCGCGGAAGAGCTTTTGGCCAGTATGAAGTCTATATCCCAAAAAATAGTCGAAATTGATGAAAAAGTGGGTGGTATAGACAAAAATTTATACTCAATATGCACTAATATACCCAATTTACCCCATGAATCTGTGCCTATTTCAAGAGATCCCAATGGCAATAAAGTCGTGCGTGAGTGGGGCAAAAAGCGCTCTTTTGACTTCAAACCCCTGGATCATGACGCCTTGGGGAAGCGTACAGGCTGGGTTTCCTTTGAAAAGGGGGCCAAAGTCACGGGAAGCGCCTTTCCTGTCTTCCAGGGCAAGGGAGCCCGTCTGGTGCGGGCTTTAATCAGCCTGATGCTTGATCTGCACGTGCGTAAGCACGGCTACGAGGAGGTGGCCGTGCCCCACCTCGTGAACCGGACCAGTATGTTCGGGACCGGCCAGCTTCCCAAGATGGAAGCGGACATGTATGGTTTAAAAGACGACGATTATTTTCTGATCCCCACAGCCGAGGTCCCCGTGACCAATCTTCACCGGGATGAAATCCTTGCCGAAAAAGACCTCCCTCGCAAATACATCTGCCACACCCCCTGTTACCGGCGGGAAGCGGGTTCTTACGGGAAGGACACCAAAGGGCTCTCCCGGGTCCACCAATTCGATAAAGTGGAGCTCGTTAAATTGGTTACTCCCGACCGGGGGTTGGATGAGCTGGAGTCGCTCGTCCGCGACGCAGAGGACGTCCTACAGCTTCTCGAGATCCCCTACCGGGTCGTGCTTCTCTGCAGTGTCGAACTCAGCTTTGCCGGGAAAAAGGGATACGATATCGAAGTCTGGGCCCCGGCGACGGAACGTTGGTTTGAGGTTTCAAGCTGCACCTGGTTTGGGGACTTTCAGGCGCGCCGCATGGATATCCGCTACAAACCCAAAGGGGGTCAAAAGACCGAGCTCGTGCACACCCTCAACGGTTCCGGCGTGGCGCTCCCCCGGACGCTCCTCGCGCTTTTCGAAAATTTTCAAAACTCCAAGGGCGAAATCGAACTTCCGAAAGCTCTGCATTCTTATCTCGACTAGTTCTTGACCCTTTGTTTAGAATGGATGCGGGAGGAGTGGCAGAGCGGTTGAATGCGGCGGTCTTGAAAACCGTTAGGGCCGCAAGGCTCTCGTAGGTTCGAATCCTACCTCCTCCGCCAAACGTTAAATTTTAATTCATAATTAAGGTAGTCTCAATTATTTAACGCAACACCGGCGAGATTTTTAAAAGCTTCGTACGGTGTCAACCAATTAAGCGTTTTTCTGGGTCTTCCATTTAAAAGATGCTGCACACGTTTGATCT
>Ga0187893_10008783_pt1 | contig 15793 bp, 13 predicted proteins | sample MA1701074metaG_FD_139574 | JGI IMG/M metagenome (GOLD analysis project Ga0187893, IMG submission 139574) | White microbial mat communities from a basaltic lava cave in the Kipuka Kanohina Cave System on the Island of Hawaii, USA - MA170107-4 metaG ... | reverse complement strand
TGGCACGGGTCGTTCGCCGAGGAAGTCCCCCTTCAGGGAGCCTGCGTGGCGACTGAACGCGAAGATCATAACCGTTTCGGGCCGTCAGGCCCGGTGAACGGTTATCTAGAACGGTAGCCGCTCCTTCGCCTCATCGTGCCGGAGGGGGGGCCGTGTTTCCCGCCGGGGTCGAGAAGCGCCGCTCGATCTCCTTTCCAAGCCGGTAGGCGCTCTCGCGGAGGATCCCGCGGTGCGATTGGCGCGCGGCGCTCTTCTCCATCTCGTCGTAGCGCCGCGCGAAACCCTCCGCGTCGGCGATCGCGGCGGCATCGAGCCGCTTCTCTATCTCCCGGAGCGAATCCCGCGCCCGGGTGAAGAGGGGGGCCAAGGCGCCGGCCGAGAAATGGGGCGAGTCGAGCCGCCGCAGAATGTCCTGGTGATCGCTCCGCCAGGTGGAGTAGAGGACCCAGTACGCTGGGACGGGCTCGGGGGGCGGCGCAGTGGCTGCCTGCGGCGCGGTCACTGCCTGCGGCGCGGTCACTGCCTGCGTCGCTGTGGCCGCTGCGGGCTCCGTCGCGGCCGCCTGAGCGGAACCAGGCTCCGCGGCGGCTGCCGGAGCCGCCTCTCCCGCGGCCGGTGCCGCCGCCCCCTTGTCGGGGAAGTTGACGTAGACTCTCGGGCCGCCGCTGCAAGCAGCGAGGAGGAGGAAGTACGCCGGGGCGACTCTCCACGGCGGTCGAGGAAAACGGACCATCAACGCCGCTCCTTTCCTTCGTGCGCGAGGATGCGTTCCTCGCGCACGAGCACTTTCCCCCCGCGAACCTCCAACCGCCCCTCGCCGTGGGAGCGGACCGCCTCCGGATAGGCGATGCACTCCTCGGCGAAGACGCGCTCGGCGAGGGTCTTTTCCGTGTCTCCGGGGAGGACCGGTACTACCCGCTGGAGGATGATGGGGCCGTGGTCGTACTCCCGGTCGACGTAGTGGACCGTGCAGCCGCTGAAACGGACCCCCGAGGCGAGGACCGCGCGGTGGACCCGGTCGCCGTAGAACCCCTTCCCGCCGAACGCGGGAAGGAGCGCCGGATGGATGTTCGTCACGCGCCCGGCGTAGCGCTCCGGAATCTCCCAGCGGCGGATGAATCCAGCCATCACGACAAGATCGACGCGGGCGGAGTCCAGCTCGGCCGCGATGCGCTGCGAAAACTCCGCGCCGGCGCCCCGGTAGTCGACGACCGCGCAAGGGAGCCCACGGCGGCGCGCCCGCTCGACGCCGAACGCCTCCGGATGGCTCGAGACGACGACCGCGATCTCGGCCGGCAGCGACCCCGCCGCGATGCAACTCACGAAGTTCTCGAGCGTCCGCCCACCGCCGGAGAGCAAGACCCCCAGCCGCAGCGGGGAGCGGATTCCCACCGTGCTCACTGAGGTCATGCTGGAGGACTGGTTCGCCACGATTTTCCCGAGAAGAGATCTTTAACCGCAGAGGACGCGGAGGATCGCAGAGGAGTCGATCGTGCTCCTCCGCGTAACTCTGCGTCCTCTGCGGTTCCCCTCCGTCCTTCTCTGTTAACGGATTTCCTTGACCGACGTGATGACCCTGGAGACGAGGCCGTAGTCGCGGGCTTCCTCCGGGCCGAGCCAGTGGTCGCGGTCGGTGTCCTCCTCGACCTGGGCGAGGGTCCGGCCGCATTCCTTCGCGATCAGCTCGTTGGCCCGCTGGCGCAGCTTCAGAATCTCGTCGGCGGTGATCTCGATATCGGACGCCCGGCCGCGGGCGCCGCCTGATGGCTGGTGGATCATGATGCGCGCGTTCGGCAGCGCGAGCCTCCGCTCCTTGGGGGCGGCGAGGAGGATCAACGTGCCGGCGCTCGCGTTGAGACCGACGCAGATGTTGACCACGGGAGCGCGGACGAAGCGGATCATGTCGAAGATCGCAAAGCCGTCGTCGGCGGATCCGCCCGGCGTGTTGATGAACACCCGGATGGGGTCCTCGGACTGCGAGTCGAGCCACATGAGCTGCGCCGCGACCCTCTCCGTCAGCCGGGGCGAGACCTCCTCCGAAATGAGGACCGTCCGCTCCTTCTTCAGAAGGTCCATGGTGATCCGATTCAGGCGGGTCGGCTTGCGGGCCTCCTCGTGCTCCTCTTCCGGCTCCTCCGGTTCCTCCTGTTGCCGCGTCAGCGACGGGTGGCGGGCAAGCGGGTCCAGCGCAGGGTCGAACGGATCGTGTCGCATAGTCTTTCGCCTTTCAGTAGGTCTGGATCAACCGCCGCACCAGCCGGCTGATCTTGGGCTCGGCTTCGGCGGCGATCCGGAGGATCTCTTCGATGTCGACGGGTTTCAGCTCCTCGGGCACGCACCGGTCTGTGATGCAGGAGAGGCCGAAGGCGCGAAGGCCCGAATGGACGGCCACGATCGCCTCCGGGACGGTCGACATGCCGACGGCGTCGGCGCCGATCGCCCGCAGGAAGCGGTATTCCGCGCGGGTCTCGAGACAGGGTCCCACCATCGCCGCGTAGACTCCGCGGTGGATCGCCAGCCCTTCCGATCGAGCGGCTTCCTCGGCGGCGCGCAGCGCCTTGCGGTCGTACGGCTCGAACATGTCCGGAAAGCGCGGTCCAAGCCGCTCGTCGTTGGGACCGACGAGCGGGTTCGAACCGAGGAGGTTGATGTGGTCGTCGATGAGCATGATGTCCCCGGCCCGGTAGGCCGGGTTCAGGCCGCCCGCAGCGTTCGAGAAGATCGCAAGCTCGACCCCAAGCTCCTTGAGGACGCGGACCGGAAAGGTAACCTCCTCCGGGCTGTAGCCCTCGTAGAGGTGGTAGCGCCCTTCGAGGAGGGCGGCCGGCCGATCCCCGACCATCCCCAGCGTCAGAACACCCGTGTGCGATATAGCGCGCAGGGGGGGGAAGTGGGGGATTTCCTCGTACGGAATCCGAATTCCCTGATCGACCTCGCGGGCGAATCCCCCGAGGCCCGTACCGAGGACCACGCCGAAGCGGGGGCGAATCCGAGCGCGATCACGGATGGCCAGAGCGGCCTCGCGGACGCGTTCGTAGAGGGTTTCTTCCACGGGGGCTTAACCATACAAGCATCCGCTCAAGGTTCAAGGAGGAGTTTCGCCAAGCGGGTCTCGAGCTCCGGACGGCCGATGCCGCCGATCCGAATCCGCTTCTCGCGCGATGTCTCCCCTGAATCGACGGCGACATCGCGGCGGGCGAGCCCCAGTGCGCCGGCGAGGACTTCCGCGATGGCGCGGTTCGCCTTGCCCTTCTCGGGAGGGGCCATCACGGCGATCCGGAGAGCATCCCCATGGACGCCGAGGATTCCCTCGCGTTTCGAGCCGGGCGAAGCTTTGACCTTGAGAAGGAGGCTCCCGTCCGATCCTCCGATCCACGGGAGAGGCGGAACCGGTGCGCCGGTCGAACTCACGGCGAATCCTTCTTCGGCGAGCCGCTCGAACCCTCCCGGATGGCGCGCAGCGCCGCCTCGATGGAGGCGAGGGCTTCTCCATCCACGCGGTCGCGCAGTCGATCGAGGTTTCGAGCCGCCGTTTCGGGATTCCCGGCTGCGGCGGCGTCATTCGCCTCGCGGATCCAGATCCCCGCGTCGCGGACCATGGCCGCGACGACCTCCTCCACGCGCTTCTGGAGCCGCTCTTCGGCCGGTGTGCCGGCGATTTCGGCCGGCGGGGCTCGCAGGAGGACCAGTGCCTCGCGGTAGCGTGGCGGGCGGGCGTCGAGAAAAGTCCCCGCGGTGATGGAGAGCACCCGCATAGCGTCCTCGCTCCGGCGGAGCTTCGATTCGAGGTCGCGGACCGCCTGGCGCAGCCTTCCGGCCTCCTGAACCGCTTCTCGGGCTGCGGGAGTGCCCGGATGGCGCTTCTCCAGCTCCCCGAAAAGCGGGATGAGCGCCTCCAGCTCGGCGGTCGAACGCACGGTGTGAACGTCAGGCAGCGCGGCGCGGAGCGCGGCCAGATCGGCCGCGGCAGTCTCCTCGCGCCTCCGCTCGGCCTTGCTGGCGGCCATCGCGTGGAGCCGCTCCTGGAGGCTCTCGAGCCTCGCGGCGGCCGTCGGGTCGACCCGGACCAAGAGCGCGAGGGCCGCTGCGGCCCTGTCCACAGCAGTCTGAGCGGACGATTCGGAGTCGCCCGCAACGAGCGCCCGCTCCGCCTCGTTCAGCTCCTTCTCGATCCGCTCGCGGAGCCGACTCTCGGCCTCCCGGCGCTCCTGCCAGCCTTTCTGCAAGTGGTAGGCTCCCCAGCCGCCGCCGAGAAGAGCCAGGAGGACGATCGACCCGATGAGGAGGCGCGGAGCTCGGGAAACCTGAGCCGGCGGAAGCGGCGCGGGGGCGTTCAAGGCCGCCCGGGCCTTCTCGATGGCGGCGATGAGCTGGCGGGGGTTGGCGAAGCGCCGGTCGCGGTCCTTCTCCAGCATACGGCCCACGAGGGGCGGCAGGACGGAGGGTAGGTCGGGGCGCACGGCCGCGAGGTCCGGCGGAGGCTCCTTCATGTGCTTGAGGACGACCTCGCGCGCCTCGGTTCCGGAAAAGGGCGGATGGCCGGCCAGCATCTGAAACAACGAGGCGCCGAGCGAGTAGATGTCGGCCCTCGAGTCGAGGTCGAGGCCGCGGGCCTGTTCGGGCGACATGTAGTGCGGCGAGCCGCTCACACCGCCGCGCTGCGAGGCCATGCTGCCGGTGCCGCTCGCCTGCGTGGCGATCCCGAGGTCGCCGATCTTCACGGCGCCGCTCTCGTGGATCATGAGGTTTCCCGGCTTGATGTCGCGGTGGACGATCCCGACCCGTTCGGCGTAGAGGAGCCCCTCGGCCGTCTGGAGAGCGATGTCAATGGCCCGCGCGGGGTCGAACCGCTTCTCTCGGTGGAGGAGGTCCTCGACGCTCCCGCCCGCCATGTACTCCATCGAATAGTAGACGAGCCGCCGGCCTTCGAGGTCGACCTCGTCGATGTCGTAGACCATCACGATGCTCGGGTGGTTGAGGCGCGCGGCGGAGCGGGCTTCCTCCAGAAAACGGGAGACGAAGGTGGGGTCGCTCATGAGCTCGGGCGAGAGGAGCTTCAAGGCCACAAGCCTCTCGAGGCTGACCTGACGGGCCATGAAGACCGTCCCCATTCCCCCGCGGCCGATCCTCTCGAGGACTTCGTAGCCCCTCAGGTGCTTGCCGATGAGGGGGTCGGCCGCCTCCGAGCTGACGAACGTGAACAGCGTGTCGCCGGCTCGGATCCGGTCGCCGATTTGCAGGACGCGCTCCTTGACCCGCTCGCCGTTGAGGAGGGTGCCGTTGGCGCTCCCTAAGTCCTTGAGGACGAACCTCCCCCCCTGCCCTTCAACCGTGAAGTGTCGGCGCGAAACCATCGGATCGGCGAGGAGGACCGCGATGCCCGGCTCGCGGCCGAACACGCAGATCCCCGCGGGATCGAGAGGGAGCCTGCGTCCCTTCAAGGGGCCGTTCTCGACCAGGATGACCGGCATTCAGTTCCCCAACGCCTCGAACAGGCGCGTGCCGACGCGGATCACGGTCGCCCCCTCCTCAATGGCGACGGGGAAGTCGCTGCTCATTCCCATCGAGAGCCCCGCCCCTTCGGGGAGGCGGCCGACGGCAGTGAGTCGGTCGCGCAACGCGCGGAGCGCTCGAAACGCGGGCCGGGCCTGGGCCGGGTCCGCCACGGGCGGGGCCATGGCCATGAGCCCCACGAGCCTCCGCGCGACGCGCGGGAGGCCGCGGATCTCGCAGAGAAGCCTCTCGGCCTCGTCGGGGTCGACGCCCGCCTTGGTCGCCTGGCGAGCGATGTTGACCTCAAGATAGATCTCGCGGAGGGCTTCCGGAGGGTCCTTGAGCCTCTCCAGCTCCCCATCGATTTTCTGCGCGAGGCTCGAGGAGTCGAGCGAGTGCAGCCCGTCGAACAGCTTGACCGCCCGGCGAGCCTTGTTCGATTGCAGGTGGCCGACAAGGTGCCAGCGATAGCCGCCGCGCCCGCCGAAGGCCTCTTGCTTGGCGGCGGCCCCCTGCACCGTTCCTTCGCCCACGTCGGCGATGCCGAGCGGCTCGAGGAGGCGGGCGGTCTCGGCGCCGACGGATTTCAAGACGACGAGGAGCCGCACATCCTCGGGAGAGCGGCCGGCCCTGCGGCAAGCGGCCTCGATCTCGGCGCGGACGGCGTCGAGATTTCCGCGGAGCCGGTCGGCTTTCCCGCTCGGCGCCGGACCCTCGGGGGGCCGGCCGGCGGGTGATTGGCCGGGGAGCGCGTGGCCGGTTGCGATCTCGTTCACGCCCTCTGACTCCGCATGCGGTTCAAGTGGTAGCCCTCGCCTCCGCAGAGGGACTCGACGTCCGCCAGGAGGCTCGAATCGGGGGTGACGTAATTCTCTCGGGCCACCTGGACGACCGCACGCTCGCCGTGGCCGTTCTTGAACACGATGAACACAGGACACTCGCCGCGATGGCTGTTCAAGACGCCCTTCAGGCGGAAAATCAGCTCCTCGGCGTGCGGCCCGTCGTCCACCGGCACGACGACGCTCAGGTCGGTCGTGAGGCGTCCGGGGGCTTCCTCGAAGGGGATGAACTCATCGACATTGAGCGACGCGTTCGTGTCGCGGAAGCGAACCGAACCCCGCAGGAAGACGAGGCGTTCCTCGGCGAGGTTCTCTCTGGCCGACTCGTACAGGTCCGCGTTGACGAAGATCTCCATCGAGCCTTCGAGGTCCTCGACGAGGGCGATCCAGAACGGGTCGCCGGTCTTCTTGGAGATTCTCTTCGTCAGCTTGGCGATGAGGGCGCCGATGACGACCGCCGTGCCGCCGGCGAGACCCGGAACCTGGCCCAGCGTGTGGGTCCCGAATTTGCGCACGAGCCGCTGGTGAGCGTGGAGGGGATGGCCGGAGAGATAGAAGCCCAGGGCCTGCTTTTCGCGCGAGAGGCGGTCGGATTCCGGCCACTCGGGGATCCCGGGATAGGTACCGTCGGACCGGCCGTTCGAACGGCGATCCGACGGGCCGCCGGCGGGCGCAGATTCCGTCTCGGCCCCGCGCGCGGGCTCATCGAAGAGGTCGAAGAGCGTTTTCTGGCCGGCGCGGCGATCCACTTGAGTTGAGGCGCCGCGGGCGAGGGCCGCTTCCGTCACTGCGGCGAGCTGCGAGCGCTTGCGGCCGAAGGAGTCGAGGGCTCCGCAGCCGATCATGCATTCGAGCGAGGCCTTGTTCAGGACTCCCGACTCGAGCCGCTCGCAGAGGTCGAAGATCGATGCGAAGGGTCCCGCGCGCTCCCGCTCGGCGATGATCGTCTGAACAGCCTTCCCGCCCATGCCCTTTATGGCTTCGAGGCCGTACCAGATCCGGCGGGAAGGCGGGCCGCTTTTCCCGGCGGGATCCGAGGGGTATTTCTCGGAGGCCACGGTGAACCCGCGGCCGGAGCGGTTGATGTCGGGCGGCAGGATCTGGATCTCGCGTCTCCTGCTGTCCTCGAGGTACTCCGCGAGCTTGTCGGTGTTCGACATCTCGCAGGTCATGAGGGCGGCCAGGAACTCCGTCGGGTAGTTCGCCTTGAGCCAGGCGGTCCGGTAGGTCACGACGGCGTACGCAGTCGAGTGGGACTTATTGAAGCCGTAGCCCGCGAAATAGACCATGAGGTCCCAGACCTTGGCCGCCACCTTCTCGTCAGCCCCGCGCTCCACGGAGCCCTGGATGAACTTCGACTGGAACTTAGCCATGATCTCGGGCATCTTCTTGCCCATGGCCTTACGGAGGTTGTCGGCTTCGGTCAGGGAGAAGCCCGCGAGCACGTTGGCGATCCTCATCACCTGCTCCTGGTAAAGGATCACGCCGTTCGTCTCCTTGAGGACCGGCTCGAGGAGCGGGTGGTCGTAGGTGATCTTCTCCTGACCGTGCTTGCACTTGATGTAGGACTCCACCATGCCGCTGCCGAGAGGGCCGGGCCGGTAGAGCGCCAGGACGGCGATGATGTCCTCGAAGCGGTCGGGCTTCAGCCGCCGCAGGATGTCGCGCATGCCGTTCGATTCGAGCTGGAACACGCCCATCGTGTCGCCGCCGCAGAGGAGATCGTACGTGGCGGCGTCGTCGAGTGGAACCGCGCGGATGTCGACTTTCCGGCCTCGCGCGATCTCGATGATGCGGAGAGCTTGGTCGATGACGGTGAGGTTCCTGAGCCCGAGGAAGTCCATCTTGAGGAGCCCGCAAGCCTCGAGATCCTCCATGACGAACTGCGTCGTGATTTCCTCGCCGTTCTTGTAGAGAGGGACAAGGTCCATGAGGGGGGCGTCGCCGATGACGACGCCGGCAGCGTGAGTCGATGCGTGCCGGTTCAGCCCCTCGAGGCGCAGCGAGATGTCGAACAGCTCCTTTACCTTGGCGTCCGAGACCGCCATCGCCTTCAGCTCCGGCTCCTGCTCCAGCGCCTCCTTCAGCTCCACGCCGGGGCCGGCGGGGAGTTTCTTGGCGATCGAGTCCACCTGGCCGAGCGGCATGTTGAGTGCGCGGCCGACATCGCGGATGACGGCCCGCGCCGCCATGGTCCCGAATGTGATGATCTGGCAAACCCGGTCGGCCCCGTACTTGCGCTTGACGTAGTCGATGACGACGCCGCGCTTCTCCATGCAGAAGTCGATGTCGATGTCGGGCATGGAGATGCGGTCCACGTTAAGGAAGCGCTCGAAGAGGAGATCGTAGCGAAGGGGGTCCACGTCGGTGATGCCGAGCGCGTAGGCGACGAGGCTGCCCGCCGCCGAGCCGCGGCCCGGTCCGACCGGAACATCGTTCTCCCGGGCGTAGCGGATGAAATCCCATGTGATGAGGAAGTAGCTCACGAAGCCGGTCTTCACGATCACAGAAAGCTCGTAGTCGAGGCGCTTCCTGATCTCGGGGTCGCGGTCGCACTGCGGATAGCGGACCCGCAGCCCTTCCTCGCAGAGATGGCGGAGGTAGGCGGCGGTGTCTGTGACGCCCTCCGCCTCGAAGCGGGGGAGGTGGGTCGTCTTGAAGTCCAGCTCGAGGTCGACGAGGTCCGCGACCGCGGCGGTGTTGGCGAGAGCCTCGGGGAACTCGCCGAGGACGCGCTCCATCTCCGCCCCCGAGCGGAAATAGAACTGCTCGGAGCCGAAGCGCATGCGTTCCGCGTCGTCCATCGTCTGGCCGGTGTTGATGCAGAGGTGGACCTCCTGGGCGCGGGCGTCCTCCCTCCGCAGGTAGTGGACGTCGCTCGTGGCCACGAGCGGAACGCCGAGGGCGCGTGCGGCCGGCGGCACGCGCTCGATCACCCGCTCCTGCTCGACGAGGCCGTTGCGCTGGATCTCGAGGAAGAAGCAGCCGGGCTCGAAAAGTCCGCGGTAGGTTTCGATCTGCGACCTGAGTTCTTCCTCGGATCCCTCGATTGCGGCCCGGTTGATTTCGCTCGAAAGGCAGGCGCTGAGTCCGATGAGCCCTTTCGAATGCTCGCGGAGGAGGTCCTTGTCGATGCGCGGCTTGTAATAGAACCCCTCAAGGTAGGACCTCGAGGAGAGGACCATCAGGTTCCGGTAGCCTTCACCGTTCCGCGCCAGGAGGTTGAAGTGCGTGAAGGCTCCGAACCCAGCGCGCTTCCTGTCGAAGCGGCTCCCCGGGGCGACGTAGGCCTCCATGCCGACGATAGGCTTGATCCCCTCTTCGCGGCACTTGCGGTAGAACTGGACGGCCCCGAAGAGATTTCCGTGGTCGGTGAGCGCAAGAGCCTTCATGCCGTGCTCCTTCGCGGCGCCGACCAGGTCGGGGATGGAGATCGTTCCGTCGAGGAGGCTGTAGTGGCTGTGGACGTGGAGGTGGACGAACCGCTGGCTGGCGCTCATGAACTCACCCCTTCCGGAAACGGTCCGGTCCGGGGGCTCCTCTCTGTCACCGTCGTGCGGGAACGATTTAAATCGATCTTCGCGCCGACCTCAATGCCATTGTGATTCACCGGCCGACGTAACGGTCGTAGATCGCTCGGGCGCGGACCGGGTCGGTCGTGCCCTCCACTATGGCGCGGCCGTCGGCGAAGACCGTGATCGTGGCCTCCGGGGCCCGAAAGCGCAGGAAGACCCGCCGCTCATCCACCGCCCCGACGGGCCGCAGCCGCCGGGCCAGAGCCGAGAGATCGAGGGACGGCGCACCGCCGGGGCGCACCTGGACGGCGGAGCGGCCGCAGAGGACCGTCGTCTCTCCGGCGCACGCCGCGGCGCCGTGGAGGAACTCGCGGCTTCCGCCCGCGCAGGCGGGGCACTCCGCATCGGGGGGGACGAGCGTGATCGCGGCGCGGAGGCTCCAGGGCTCGATGCGGACGAGGCGTCCGGCGAGGGCGCGCGCCGCTCCGTCGCATTGAGATCCCTTTTCCTGAGCACAGAAGCGAAGGGCGATGGCCGCCGCAAAGCCGCTGATTGCCCCGACCGCGGGGCCGATGACCCCCGCGGTGTCGCAGGTGGGCAATTCGCCCGGCAGGGGAAGGTCCCGCAGGCGGCAGCGCAAGCAGGGGCCGAGCCCCGGGACGAAAAGCTGGGCGTGGCCGACCTCGCCCACGACGCCGCTATAGATCCAGGGGAGGCCACGCTCGAGGGAGACATCGTTCAAGAGAAGGCGCGCCGGCCCGTTGTCGGTGCCGTCGACGATGAGGTCCACACTCGAGGTCAGATCGAGCGCGCTCTGCGGGTTGAACTCCGACGCCACAGGCTCGAAGGCGACTTCGGAATTCACCGCGCTCAATCGCGCCGCGAGGGCGGCGGCCTTCGGCTCTTCCGCCCGCGCGTCCTCCTCGGTGAAGCAGGACTGGCGGTGGAGGTTCGAGGGCTCGACGACGTCGCGGTCGACGAGTCGCAGAAAGCCGACGCCCGCCCGGGCGAGGTGCTCGGCGATGTGCGTCCCGAGGGCGCCGCAGCCGACGATGAGGACCCGCGCGGCCCCCAGACGGGCCTGGCCCTCCGCGCCGAGCGGAGCGAAGAGCGTCTGGCGGATGTAGCGGTCGGGGAAGTGCTCCATGTCGTGAGGATGGTACGCGATGAGGTGGAAGTCGTCTCTACATCCATAGGAGAAGAGATGATGAACCACAGAGGACACAGAGGTGGCCCTCGCCGAGTACCAGGATCCCTCTGTGAGCCTCTGTGTCCTCCGTGGTTTCCGTCCGTCCGCCGGGAACCGAGGTTTTCCGTTGTCTGCAGCACCGCCTTCGTCGTAGCCTACTATCCCGCTCGACTGTTCCCGACGGCAGATCCTGCGAAAGTGAGGTAGACCGTGCGCACGCAGAAATTACTCGTTGCCGCCGCCATCCTGATCCTGTCCGGCCGTGTAGATTCGGCGGAAGACCGGCCGGGTCGGGTCCGCAAGGACCGCGAGCAGTTCCTCGCTTCCGGCCGCTGGATCTACAACGACCTCCCGAAGGCCTTCGAGGAGGCCCGAAAATCGGGCAAACCTCTCGTCGTCACCATCCGCTGCATCCCGTGCGAATCCTGCCGCGGCTTCGACGAGGAGTTGACGGCCGGCGACCCGCGCATCGAGGCGCTCCTCGATCGGTTCGTCCGCGTCCGCATTCCGCAGGCGAACGGCCTCGACCTTTCGCTCTTTCAGTTCGACTACGACCTCTCCTTCTACGCCTTCTTCCTGAACGCGGACCGGACGATCTACGGGCGGTTCGGCTCCCCTTCGACGCAGAAGGACAAGACGGGCAAGGTATCCATGGACGCTTTCCGAGAGGCGCTCGTGGCCGCGCTGGAGCTGCACGGGCGCCACGGGGAGCTGAAGGAGCGCCTCAAGGCCAAGACAGGGCCCGTCCCCGCCCTGAAAGTCCCTGAGGAGTATCCGCCCCTCAAGGGGAAATACACGGCGAAGATCGACTACGAGAACGCTCCGGTCAAGAGCTGCATCCACTGCCACCAGATCCGCGACTCGGAGCGCGAAATGGTCCGCTCGGCGAAGAAACCGATCCCGGACTCGGTGCTCTACCCCTGGCCCCTGCCCGATGTCTTCGGTCTCCACCTCGATCCGCACAAGGCGGCGAGCATCGAGCGCGTCGATAAAGGCTCGGTGGCCGAGAAGGCCGGCTTCCGGGCGGGCGATGCCCTTCTCGAGCTTGAAGGGCAGCCGCTCGTCTCCATCGCCGATGTGCAGTGGGTGCTGGAGCGGTCGCCGGAGGTAGGGACCCTCCAAGCCAAGGTGAGGCGGGAAGGCGAAGCCGCCACCTTGAAACTCCCCCTCAAAGCAGGGTGGCGGCGCGGGAGCGACATCTCCTGGCGCGCCACGACCTGGGAATTGCGCCGGCGTGCGGCCGGCGGACTCCTCCTCGAGGATCTGCCGGCTGCGGACAGGCGCGAGGCGGGGCTCGCCGAGAACGTCCTGGCCCTTCGGGCAAAGCACGTCGGGGAGTACGGCGAGCACGCCGTCGCGAAGAAGGCCGGCTTCCGCAAGGGAGACATCATCGTCGCCGTCGATGGCCGCAGCGAACGGCAGTCAGAAAGCGGCCTGATCGGTTATGCCCTTCAAAAGAAGCGGCCCGGCGATCGCCTGGCGTTCAGCGTGCTGCGGGAGGGCAAACGGCTCGAGATGAGCTTCTCAGTGCAGTGAAGCCCAAGTGAACGGAGTGGGGGTGTGCACGTGCGGAACCGCGAGTTTCCCACGTCCTGGCAGACCGAGAAAGAGGACGCAGAGTTACGCAGAGAGGGGGGGCGGCTCCTCTGCGTCCTCTGCGGTCAACTTTCTCCTCAGTCACGCGCCTGCACGCCGTGGAAGAACTCGCTTTTACTTCGGCGGCCTCGGCCGGAGAATGATGCACCGCTATGGCGGGATCGATCCTTGTCGCCTGTACCCTGACCTTTCTCGCGCCTTCCATTCTCGCTCAACCGGAGCGCGAGGGACGGAGCTTCGTCGGAAAGCAGCTCCCCCCCGCCGTCTTGACCGACTCGGAGGGGCACACGGTCGACTTGCGGCACTATCTCGGGTCCGTGCTCGTGATGATCACAGGCATTCCGTGGTGAGGAGGCTGCCAGGCGGAGGCTTCCAGGATGGAGGCCCTGGTTCGGAGCTACGAGAAGAAGAACGTCTTCTTCATCCACACGCTCGGCGGTGATGAAGAGCTGCCCGTTCTTCATTTCAAGAAGCACTACCGGCTCAACTACCCGGTCATCCCCGACAACCTCGACCGCTACCGCCACCTGATCCGCGTCACGGGGATCACGAACGTCGCCGTATTCGGCGGCGACGGCGTCTGCGTCTTGAACGAGAGCTTCATGGAGGGGGGCAGTGGAAGCGACTTCGAGAAAGCCATCGACACGGCCCTCGCGAAGCTCGATGGGCCGAACCGCCGAGGAGCGGCGTTCATCGACGCCGGAACCGTCTACGCTCCGCCCGTCAAGGACGAGGGGGCCATCGTTCGCCAGCGCACGCCGTCGCTTGCCGCGGGACCCGCCGGCGAACTCCATCTCGCCTACTCATCCGACGAAAACGGGACAGGGGACGTGCTCCTGAGGTCCTTCGAAGGGGGCAAGTGGAGCAAAGACGTCCCCGTGGCGTCGACGAAGGCGGACGAATACGCGCCCACCACCGTCTCGGTGGGAAAAGGGCAAGCGCTCGTGGCCTTCGTCTCGAACGAGAAGGGGCTTTACGACATCCACACGGCCGTCGTGAAGGATGGCAAGGTCCAGAAGAGGCAACAGATCACGAAGTCGCGCAACGACGCGATGGCCCCGGCCCTCGGCGGAGGCGGAAAGGTCGAACCGTGGCTCGCCTGGTACGAGTGGTCCCGCATGGGGGATCTCTCGCGCGATCGGGAAGTCTTCGCTGCAGCCTTCAAGCGAGGCGGTTGGTCCCGCCCGATCCAGGTGAGCCCGCGCGAGGTGCCCGCCTACGAGGACCACGCCGACCCATCCATCGCCCCCGACGGGAAAGGCGGCGCGTGGGTGGCGTGGGCATGGGATTACCACGGGACCCTCCCCCAGAAGCCGCCCGTCGACGAGAACTCCATCTTCATGCGGCGGGTGGACGGCTCGATGAAGCTCGGGGAGATCCTGGCCGCAGGCTTCCGCGGCTCGGGACGCGCGCGCGACTACACCCCCTCCGTCGCCATCGCCTCGGACGGCATCCCTTGGGTCGCCTGGGACAACAGCCACAAATCCTCTCTCGGGTACAACGCCAAGGCGCTTTTCGTGAACCGCCTCACGGGGAAGGATTTTGAGGACCAGGTCGAAGGGGCCGCGAGCCGCGGTGCCATCGACTCCCCGCGGCTGCTCGCGGACCCGAAAGGCGGGCTCCACCTCCTCTGGAATCAGGATGGGGGTGGGACGTGGGAGGTATGGGTCCGGCCCATCGGAACGAAGTCCATGGGCGAGCCCAGGAGGCTCGAACTCAAGGCGAAGAACCCGCGCTATCCAGCGGCCTGCTTCGACTCGAGCGGCAGGCTCTGGGTTGCCTACAGCGATGCCGTCCGGCCGAGATGGGAGGTTCGGGTAGAGGGCGTCGAGGGTTGAGCGGCGGCCTCTCAAAACGAAACCACGGAGAGTCGCGCCGCTTTCGCAGCCGCGTGCCTCCGTGGACTGTTTTCCTGTGCCGAGCCGTCCGCTCGAAGCCGCTCACTCACTGGCGAATCATCGCCGGGGTGGACAGCGCGCTCTCGTTGCCGCTCGTGTCGTAGGCGCTCACCGCCAGGTAGTAGGTGACGCCTGGCGAGAGGTTGTCGACCTCCACCGAAGTTGCGTTGACCGTGCTGAGCGGCGTCGAGAAACTCGGCTCGTCCTCCGCGAGGTAGACGTTGTAGCCGGCGAGCGATACGGGGTTGCCGAACACATCGGTCGACACCTGGTCCCACTGGACCGATGCCGAGTAGACGCCTTGTACCGGCGAGGGAGAGGGAGTCGGGCTCGGGCCTCCCGTCGAGGCATTCGCCACCCCTCCGCCTCCGCCCCCACACCCGTTCAGGAACGCGACGGCAAGACCCAAAGCGACTGCCGTCAGCCCGAAATTCGTTTTTGACCCGGACATTTGAACCTCCTGTCCCTTTCCTGAGAGACCCAGATTCTCTCTCCGGGTCGATTGGCAATTCCTCTGCCGGCGAAGTCGCGAGGCGACTGAATCGCGTAAGGTCCAGTCGTTGAGGTCCCTAGACCGGGTCCCACCGCCGGCCCCTTCGTCGGGAGACCTGTATTTTCTCCCTGGTCGGAAGAGACCGGCGGGGGACTGCTACCGGAAACAAGGGTGCGAGTGGTTTTTGGTTCTACTGGAGAATCGTCACAATAGCCGAGAGAGCGCTCTCGTTCCCTGCCGCGTCGTACGCGCTCACGGCGAAGTAGTAAGTGGTACCCGGCTCAAGGTTGTCGATCTCAACCTCGGGGAGCGTGACCGAGCCGAGGGGGGTGGTCAGCTCGGAGGGGCTCTCAGCAAGGTACAACCGATAACCCGCAACCGTGGTCGGGCGGCCGAGCGTGTCCGTCGTCACCACGTCCCACATCACCCGGGCCGAGTAGGTGGCCGGCGGCGGGGGGGGAGGCGGCGGCGGAGGCGGCGCCTCTACGGTCACGGTCCAGGTGAAGCTGGGATCCGTCCCGCTCGTGTTCGTCATCTGGTCGTCGACCTTCACCTTCACGGCGTGAGTGCCCACCTGAGCGGTCGTTGGACTGTAGCGGAAGGTGGAGCCCGTCGCCGCTTGAGCCGATCCATCGACCGTCCACGTGTAGGAGAGAGGATCGCCATCGGCATCGCTCGCCGTGACGCTGAACGTGATCGACGTCCCGGCGGTCACCACCGGCGAACCGGAGGGCGACGTGGCGCTGATCACCGGTGCGCCGTTCGGCGGC
>Ga0187893_10008782_pt1 | contig 15796 bp, 9 predicted proteins | sample MA1701074metaG_FD_139574 | JGI IMG/M metagenome (GOLD analysis project Ga0187893, IMG submission 139574) | White microbial mat communities from a basaltic lava cave in the Kipuka Kanohina Cave System on the Island of Hawaii, USA - MA170107-4 metaG ... | reverse complement strand
GCGGGCCCGGGCGTCTCGTCGGCGAGCGCCAGGTTCAGCTCGTCGTCCGAGAGCACGGCGCGGCGGTTCAGGATCTGCGAGGTGTCGTGCTCGAAGAAGAAGTGCGTGAGGTGGTCGATGCCCACCTCGATCTGCTTGCGCAGGCCCACCATCTTGATGAGGTAGGCCGCCGCCCACGCCAGCCAGGCCAGCTTGCCCGAGGCCGGGAGCCCGAACAGGTCGAGCACCGAGCTGTGCTTGCCGAGCGAGATGATGTAGCCGGCGTCCTTGAACGAGAACCGCTCCGGCGCCAGCCCCTGCGCGCGTCGCACCAGCGTGCGGCCCACGTGCGAGCCCATCGCGATCGCGGTCTGCGAGAGCTGCGGCTGCATGCGCCCGTCCGGGCGCGGCGAGGCGGCGCAGTCCCCGATCACGTACACCTCGTGGATCGGCACGCCGTCCTCTCCGAGCGCGCGCAGGTGCTCGTCCACGAGCACGCGGCCGTCCGTGTGGTGCCTGACCGCGAGGTCGCGCACGAGCGGGGGTGGCGTGACGCCGGCGGTCCAGAGGATCGTGAACGCCTCGAGCCGGCGGCCGTCGTCGAGCGTGACCGAGTGCGGCTCGACCTCGCGCACCTGCGTGCCCGGCACGATGCGGACGCCGCGCTGGGTGAGGAAGCGCTCCACGTAGCGCGAGTGCTCCGGCCGCGCGGTCGGCACCAGGCGGTCGCCGCCCTCGATGAGCGTCACGTTGACGTGCGAGGGCGACAGCGAGGGATAGCGCGGCAGCAGCGTGTCCCGAGTCATCTCGATGAGCTCGGCCGCCACCTCGACGCCGGTCACGCCCCCGCCCACGATCACGAACGACAGGAGCCGCCGGCGCTGGGCGTCGGAGCGCGCCTGCTCGGCCATCTCGAACAGCTCCACGACGCGGGCCCGCAGCGTCGTGGCGTCCACGAGTGTCTTGAACGGCCGCGCGTGGCGCTCGGCGCCGGGCACGCCGAACCAATTCGTGACGCTGCCGACTGCGACGACCAGCGTGTCCCACGGCTCGACGAGGCGGTTGTGGAGCTCGACCACGCGGCGCGCGAGGTCGATGCGGATGGCCTTGTTCTTGTGGAAGCGGATGGAGCGGTGCCGCGCCATCTCGCGCAGCGGGTAGACGATGTGGCGGGTCTCCACCGCCCCGTCGGCCACGGCGGGGAGCAGCGGGTTGAACTGGAAGAAGTTCTCCTTGTCGATGAGGAGGGTGTCCCAGTAGCCGCGCGCCGCGCGCGAGCGGCCCACGGAGCGCGCCACGTCGAGCCCGCCGAACCCGCCTCCGAGGATCACCAGCCGGTGGCCCGCCATGCGGCCACCCTACTGCTCCGCGCGGCTTCCCGCACCCGGCCGCGGGCCGCGTCTAGGGCGCACCGGGACGCGGCCCGGGTCCGCCGCGGGGCCGCCGCCCCGGAGCGCGGATGGCGGACCGCGCCGGGCCTTCGGGCGCACCGGGACGCGGCCCGGCCGGCGCGCGCGTCTCTGCTACCGTCCGCGCATGGTCCGCGTCTCCGTGCTGCTGCCCGTCCGGGACGCCGCGCCGTGGCTCGCCTCGTCGCTCGCCTCGCTCGCGCGCCAGACGCTTCGCGACCACGAGGTCATCGCGGTGGACGACGGCTCGCGCGACGGCTCGGCCGAGATCCTCGAGCGCGCGGCACGGGCGGACCCGCGCCTGGTCGTCCGCCGCACCGGCCGGTGCGGGCTGCCCTCGGCGCTCAACCTGGCGCTCTCGCTCGCGCGGGCGCCGTGGGTGGCGCGCCACGATGCCGACGATGTGAGCCACCGCGAGCGCTTCGCGCGCCAGCTCGCGCGGCTCGAGCGCGAGCCCGCGCTCGACGTGCTGGGCTCGCGCGTACGGCTCTTCCCCGGGCGCGCGACCGGGGCCGGCATGCGGCGCTGGGCCGCGTGGCACAACGCGCTCCTCGACCACGACGGCATCCGGCGCGAGCTGCTCATCGACAGCCCGCTCGCGCACGGCTCGGCGATGATCCGGCGCGCGGCGCTCGAGCGCGTGGGCGGCTGGCGCGAGCGCGGCTGGGCCGAGGACCTGGACCTGTGGCTGCGCCTGGAGGCGGCCGGGGCCCGCTTCGGCAAGCTCGCGGACTCGCTCTACGGCTGGCGCCAGCACCCGGCGAGCTCGACGCGCACCGACGTCCGCTACTCGCGGGAACGATTCCTTCGTCTCAAGATCGCCGCCCTCGATGCCGGGCTGCTGCGCGACGGGCGCCGGCTCACGCTGCTGGGCGCGGGTGCGAGCCTGGCCCGCTGGCGCGCGGCCCTGGGCGCGCGGGTGGGCCGGTGGCACGCGATACGCCGGCCGCAGGCGCAGGTGGCCCCGTGGCTGCGGCCGCCGCTGGTACTCGCGCTCATGGCCCCGGCGGCCCGCCAGCGCTGGCGAAGCTTCCTGCAGGCGCTCGACCTGCGTGAAATGTCAGACTTCATATTCGTCGCCTGATCCCCTCGGATCGTCGACTCTTCATTGACATCGGACGCGATAAACGATACCTCTCGGCCCGTAACCTGCGGTCCCATGAAGATCCGGTCCCATCCAGGAGGCGACATGGCGAAGCGGAAACGCACCACCTACACGGCCAAGCAGCGGGCCGAGATCCTCACGGCCGCGCAGCGCGGCAACCTCACCGCGAACGAGGTGAAGAAGAAGTTCGGCGTCACCCCGGTCACGTACTACTCGTGGCGCAAGAAGGCCGGCATCCTCGGCCGCCGCGGCAGGCGTCCGGGACTGCTCGCCCAGTCGGGCACCTCGGGCCAGATCGCCTCGCAGGTGCGCGCCGGCGTGCAGGCGAAGGTCCGCGCCGTGCTCCCGGGCATCGTGCGCGAGGAGGTCACGAGCTACCTGAACGCTCTGTTCGCGGGCCAGCGCCGCCCGGGTCGTCCTCGCAAGGTGCTCTGATCCGGTGAGGCTCCGGGAGCGGCGGCCCACGCCGCCGCTCCCGGGCCCCCGATCCCGCGTGGCCGTCCCAGCGTCCCCTGCCGCGGCCAGCCCCCGCCGGCCGCGCGCCGTGACCCTCGTGCTCGGGGCCTCGCTCGTCCTGTCGCTGGGGATCGCGCTGTGGTTCCCGCTCGTGGATCCCGACGAGGGCCGCAATGCCGAGGTCGCCGCCGGGATGGCGGCGGACGGCGACCTGGTGATCCCGCACCTCGCGGGAGTCCCCTACCTCGACAAACCGCCCGGCCTGTTCGCGCTCGGCGCGCTCGGCGTGCGCATCTTCGGGCGCACGCCGTTCGCGGTGCGGCTCCCGGCGCTGGCGGCGTGGACGCTCGTGCTGCTCCTGATCGCACACGCCGCGCGCCGGCTCACGAACGAGGCGCACGCCTGGCGCGCGCTCGCGCTGCTCGCGGCGGCGCCGCTCGCGGCCGTGCTCGCGGCCTACACCATCTTCGACATGCCGCTCACGCTGTGCGTGACCGTCGTCTGGCTCGGGCTCGCGCTCGAGCTCGAGCGCGGCGCCAGCCGCGCGCGCAGGCTGGCGATGTTCGCCGCGGTGGCGGCCGGCCTCCTCCTCAAGGGCCCGGTGATGCTGGCGTGGGCGCTGGGCGGGAGTCTGGCCGGCGCGCTGCTCCTGCGCTCGGGCGCACCGCTCCGCTGGCTCGCCTGGACGCCCGGCTGGCTCGTGGCGCTCGGCGTCCCCGGGCTCTGGTTCGCCGCGGCGCTCCAGCGCCATCCCGAGTACCTGCGCTACGCCTTCCTCGAGGAATCGCTCGAGCGGCTCACGACGCGCTCGTTCGACCGGCATCAGTCGTGGTGGTTCGTGCCGGCGGTGTTCGCGGGCGGCGCGCTGCCGTGGTCGCTGGCCACGCCGTGGCGGCGCCCGGCGGGCACGGCGGCGCGGCTCGGCGCGGGGTTCGTGCTGTTCGCGGCCGTGTTCTTCGCGCTCTCGCAGTCCAAGCTCGTCACCTACCTCCTGCCCGCGTTCCCGCCGCTCGCCTGGTGGGCGGCCGAGTCGTGGCAGGCCTCACGCCGACCGGCGTGGGCGCTCGCCGCGGTGCTCGCGTTCACGCCGCTCGTGTTCCTCGTGGGCGCGGTGCCGCTCCGGGAGTACGCGCACGGGGTCTCGGGCGAGCGGCTGGCGCGGGCGATCGCGCGCGAAGGCGGCGGCGCGGTGCGCTACGAGGACTGCTATAGTCCGGGCACGGATTTCCTGCTGGGGCGGCGCTCGACCGTGGTCTCGGCGCTCGGGCACCCGCTCACGAGCAACTACGCCCTGCGCTACCGTGACACGCTCCGGCAGCGCGGCCAGTGGCCGCTCGTGGACGGGCCCGGCGGGGCGCCGCCGGCGGAGGTGGTCGTGCGCGAGACCCGCCGGCAGGGCCGCGCGCCGGAGGGCTTCCGCGAGATCTTCCGCGATCGCCGCTTCGTGGCCTGGCGGCGCGCACCCGGATAGCAGAGGAGGAGCTCGAGTCCCATGTGCGGCATCGCCGGCCTCGTCGCCCCCGACCTCGCCGCCCCCGAGCGCCTGGAGCTCGTGCGCGGCATGGTGGCCCGGCTGCGCCACCGGGGCCCCTCGGGCGAGGCGGTGTGGGACGGCGGCGAGTGCGCGCTCGGGATCGCCCGGCTCGCGATCGTCGCACCCCGCGACCCTGCGCGCGTGCTCGCGAGCGAGACCGGCGACGTGGTCGGCGTGGCCAACGGTGAGATCTACAACCACGCCGAGCTCGAGCGCGGCCTGCGCTCGCGCGGGCACGACCTGCCGCCCGGCCCGGACACGACGCTGCTCCCGCACCTGTTCGAGGAGCGCGGGCCCGACCTGGTCGAGGCCCTGGACGGCATGTTCGCGTTCGCGTTCTGGGACCGCAGCACGCGCACGCTCACGCTGGCGCGCGACCGAGCCGGCGAGAAGCCGCTGTTCGTGACCGCGCGCGGCAGGCGCTTCGCATTCGCCTCCGAGCCGGGAGCGCTGCTCGCGCTGCCGTGGGTGACGCGCGATCCGGACCCTGCCGCGCTCGCCCGCTACCTCGTGCACGGCTGCTTCGCCGGCGACGACGCCGCCTTCGCCGCGCTCCGCCAGCTCCCGCCCGCGCACGTGCTCGTGGTGAAGGACGGGCTAGAGCGTGGGCGCCGCTACTGGCGGCCGTGGGATGGCCTCGTGCGGCGCGGGCCCATCGAGCCGCCCGACACCGGCGCGGCCATGGCGCAGGAGACGCGCGAGGTGCTCGCGCGCGCGGTGGCCTCGCGCGTGCCGGCCGAGGTCCCGTTCGGCGTGTTCCTCTCGGGCGGCGTGGACTCCGGCCTGGTCGCCGTGCTCGCCGCGCGCGCCTGGGGCCGGCCCTTCCCCACGTTCAGCCTCAAGCTCGACCACCGCGGCTACGACGAGACGCCGCTCGCCCGGCTCGTGGCCGGCTCGCTCGGCACGCGGCACCACGAGGTGACGATGACCCCGCGCGAGGGCGAGGAGGCGTACGCGAGCTGGGCCGCGACGCTGGACCAGCCGCTCGGCGACCCCAGCGTGCTGCCCACCTGGCTGCTCGCGCGGCACGCCTCGCGCGTGGTGCCGGTGGTGCTCACGGGCGAGGGCGGCGACGAGCTCTTCGCCGGCTACCCCACCTACCTCGGCCACCGTCACATCGCGCTCGCCGCGGGCCTCCCGGGCCCGCTCGCCCGCGCCGCGCTCGCCTGGGCGCGCCGGCTCCGCCCGCGCCACACGCACGTCTCGCTCGCGCTCCTGCTCGAGCGCTTCCTCGGCGTGCGCGGCCTCGCGCCGTTCGAGCGCCACCTGGCCTGGTTCGGCACCGCGCGCGCGGACGAGGCGCTGGCGCTGCTCGCGCCCGAGCTGCGGGCCCAGGTCGGCCGCGATGCGCCGCTCGCGCACGCGCGGCGGCTCGAGCGCGTGCTCGCCGACATGGAGCTCGTCCGCGATGGCGCGCCGGGGCTCGCCGCCTACCAGCTCCTCGACTTCGAGACCTACCTGCCCGGCGACCTCCTCACCAAGGTGGACCGCTGCACCATGGCGCACGGGGTCGAGTCGCGGGCGCCGTTCCTGCGGGCGGAGCTCGTCGAGCACGCGTTCGGCCTGCCCGAGGCGGCGCGCCTGCGCGGCGCCACGGGCAAGTGGGTGCTCAAGCGCGCGGCCGCCGGGCTCCTGCCGCGCGAGATCACGCATCGTCGCAAGCAGGGATTCTCGCCGCCGTTCTCGGCGTGGGCGCGCGGCCCGCTCCGCGGGCTCGTGCTCGATGCGTTCTCGCCCGCCCGGCTCGCGGCCGCGGGCGTGCTCGACGCGGACGCGGTGCAGCCACTCTTGCGGGCGCACCTCGAGGGTCGCGAGGACCGCGGGCGCACGCTGTGGGCGCTGCTCTCGCTGCAGTCCTGGGCCGAGCACTGGCGGGTGCGCACCTCCGCCGCGGCCGCCGCCCCGGCTGCCGCCGCGGCCGCTCCGGTGCGCGTGGCCGTCCCGTCCCGGAACTGACCGCGCGGCCGCCGGCGCCCGGCCGCGGGCCGCACGATCAGGCGACCGGGGCCTCCGCGAGCGGCGCGAGCCGCACCCGGCCGATCCGCCGCGCGCACAGCCAGCCCACGGCGATCAGGCTCGCGAGCGTCATGAGCGCGCGCTCGAGGCCGAAGCGGTCGGCGATCGCCCCGACCGGGTACAGGAGCAGCGCGCCCAGGCCCCACGCCGCGCCCATGAGCAGGCTCGAGATCATGGCCGCGTGCCGCGGCGAGAGCTCCTGGCCCAGAACGACGTTCACCGGCAGCGATGACTGGAGCAGGCAGTAGCCCGTGACCAACATCGCGAACCGCCACGGCTCGGGCGCCACGAAGAACAGCGCGTAGAACGGCGCCGCCACCGCGAACGATCCGCGCACCACCCGGCGGCCGCCGAAGCGGTCGGCGAGCCAGCCGCCCGCGAAGCCGCCGAGCGCGCCGAGCGTGAGGTAGATCGTGGTGAGGAGCCCGCCGCGTGCCATGTCGCCGCCGCGCTCGTGCACCCAGAGCGGCAGGAACGTGGCGAAGCCGGCCGAGACCGCCGAGCGGCAGACGACCGTGAAGTAGAGGAGCACGAGCGGCCCTGCGATGGGCTTGAGTTCCGAGAGCGCGGGCCGCTCGCGCCGCGCCACCGGGTGCGGGGTCACGCGCGCGAACCAGGCGAGCAGCACCAGGCAGAGCACCAGTCCCGGCAGCGCGGCGACCCAGGTGCGCTCGAGGCCGAAGCGTTCGACGACCGCGGTGGCGTAGGCGGGCCCGAGCGCCCAGCCGAGCGTGCCGCCGGTCACCCAGAACGACATGGCGAGCCCGCGCTGCGGGCTCGACGCGCCGGCCAGTGAGGCGGTCTGCGGGTGGAACATGGCCACGCCGAGGCCGCCGACGAAGAGGAGCGCCACGAGCGCCTCGTAACGGGTGGCCCAGCCGATCGAGGCCATGAACGTGGCCGCGAGCAGCGGGCCCAGCACCACGAACCACGGCCGCCGGGCGTGGTCCGAGAACACGCCGAAGACCGGCTGCGAGAACGAGGACGCGAGGCTGGCGATGGCCGTGAGGCCGCCGATCATCGCGTAGTTGAGCCCGAGCCTCTGCGCGAGCAGCGGCAGCAGCGGCAGGAAGAAGCTCGAGTAGGCGTCGATCGTGAAGTGCCCGACCGTGAGGACGGCGAGCCGGGGTGTGAGGAAGGCGGGGCGGGGCGCGGGCATGGACGCGCCGATTCTAATCCGGAAGCCGCGCCCGCGCGCGGCTCGAGGAGGGGCGCCGAAGGACGTTCGGTGCGGGCTCGTGTCCGGCTCCGGCGGGCCGGGAGCGGACGGCGGCGGCGGCGGCGCGCGCCGGCCGCAGCGTCAGGCCGCCTGGCGGTTGAGGATGTCCTCGAGCCGGCGGATGAACTGCTCGGTGCGCTCGACCTCGTCGCGCGCCGGCTGGAGCAGCACGCGCGCAGCCCCGACCCGGTCCTCGCGGGCGCGGTCCTCGATCTCGCCGAACAGGATGACGCAGCCGTTCGCGCCGATCGTGGCGCACATGCCCTTCAGTCCGTGCGCCTCGAACTCGACCCGGCGGGTGTCGTCTGCCTCGAACGCGCGCGCCAGCCGCTCGATCCGGGCGGGCACGTCGTGCAGGAACGTCTGGAGCAGCGAGGCGCGCAGCGGCTGGAGGCCCATGCACGCGGTCTCGAGCTGCTCGAGGTCGAGCGCCGGGCCGTCCGGGATGAGCGGCACGTCGGCCTCGACGGGCGTCGGGGGCGCTCCCGGGGCGGGGCGCGCCAGCTTGAACGCCGGCGGCGGCAGGGGCGGACCGTCCGCGGGCGGCGCGTCGAAGTGCGACGAGACCACGGTGAGCGGGGCGGGCGCATTCGCCGGACGCTCCTCCTCGAGGACCCGGCCTTCACGCGTCGTGTACTTCTCGACCGTGCTCGTGAGCAGCTCGAGGTTGATGGGTTTACCGAGCACCACGTCCATGCCGGAGGCGAGGCAGCGGTCGCGGTCGGGCTTGTGGTCGGCGTTCGCGGTGATGCCGATGATCGGCGTGCGCTGCGCGCCCCGCTCGCGCGCCCGGATCGCGGCCGTGGCGCGGCAGCCGTCCAGGTCGGGCATCTGCATGTCCATGAGGATCAGGTCCCAGCGCTCGGAGCCGGTGCGCTCGATCGCGCGCCGGCCGCTGTTCGCGACCTCGACGTTGTAGCCCACCCGGTGCAGGGCGCTCGTCGTGACGAGCAGGTTCACGGGATCGTCGTCCACGAGCAGGATCCGGAGCTTGCCGCGGCGCGCCTCGGCGAGCGAGTGGCGCGTGACCAGCTTGCGCTCGGTGTGCGGCTTCTCGTCGTGCGCCGGCTGGAGGATCTCGCCGAGCGTCTCGTAGAGCTGGACCGGGGTGAGCGGCTTCATGAGATAGGCGGAGAACCCGGCCGCCTTGACGCGGCCGCCGTCGCCCGGCCGGCCGACGTTCGTGATCATCACGAGCCGGATGGCGTCGAGCGCCTGGTCGGCGCGGATGGCCTGCCCCAGCTCCTCCCCGTCGAGCCCCTCGAGGTGACGGTCGAGCACCGCCACGGCGAACGGTGACCCCTGCTCGGCCGCTCCGCGCACGAGGTGCAGCGCCTCGGGGCCGTTCTCGGCCTGCTCCACCGCGCAGCCCCAGGCGACGAGCACGTCGGCGAGCGGCTCGCGGTCCCCGGCGTTGCCGTCGGCCACGAGCACGCGCACGCCGCGCAGCGCGATCTCGACCGGTGGCGCCTGCGTTGCGCTCGCGGCCAGGGCCTGTTTCTCGAGCCGGACGCGGAACCAGAACGTGCTCCCCTCGCCCGGCGTGCTCACCACGCCGATCGTGCCGCCCATGGCCTCGATGAGCCGCTTGGAGATGGCGAGGCCCAGGCCCGAGCCGCCGAAGCGCCGCGCGATGCTCGAGTCGGACTGGGCGTAGGGCTCGAACAGCCCGGACAGCGCCTCGGGCTCGATGCCCTGCCCCGTGTCCGAGACCTGGAAGTGGAGCGTGGCGTGCATCTCGTCCTCGGCCTCACGCTCCACCTTGAGCTGCACGCCGCCGCCCTCGGCGAACTTGACCGCATTCGCGCCCAGGTTCAGCAGCACTTGGCGGATGCGCCCAGGGTCGCCCCTGAGCCGCGACGGCACCACCGCGCTCACGCGTGTCTCGAGGCGCACCTGCTTCTCGAGCGCGATCGGGTGGAGCACGGCCGCCACCTGATCGAGCGCCACGCGCAGGTCGAAGTCGAGGCTCTCGACCGGCATCCGGCCGGCCTCGAGCCGCGAGTAGTCGAGCGTGTCGTTGATGAGCGCGAGCAGCGTCTGCGAGCTGTCGCGGATGAGCTCGACGAGCTGGCGTGATTCGGACTCCAGCTCGTGCTGGAGCAGGAGGTGGGTCATCCCGATCACGCCGTTCATGGGCGTGCGGACCTCGTGGCTCATCATGGCGAGGAAGTCGCCCTTCGCGCGGGCCGTCTCGCGCGCCTCGGCGAGGCTCTCCTCCAGCTCGCGCTCGCGCGCGCTCGACTCGCCCGCCGCCGGGGTCGCCGGCGCATGCGGCACGGCGGGTTCGAGCGCCGGCTCCCGCGAGGGCGCGGGGAGCGGCCCTGGGGACTTCCGCTCGCGGGCCACGCCCACCAGGTATCGCTCGCCGTCGGGACTGTCGAGGAAGCGGAGGCGGACCTCCACCGCGAGCGTCGTGCCGTCCGGGCGCACGAGTCCCAGCTGACGGTCGAACGGCTCCGCGCCGGAGCGCCGCGCGCGCAGGAACGCGCGTACGAGACCGGTCACGTCGCGCGGCGCCACCAGGTCGGTGCAGGGCTGGCCCACGCGCTCCTTCACGCGATGCCCGGTGAACGCCTCGAACGCGTTCGACGCCCACACGAGACGTCCCCACGGGTCCGTACTGAACACGAGGTCCGGGGACGACTCGAGCATTTCGCGCAACCCGATCGCCGGAGTGAACGCGGGCAGACCGGGGTGCGCGGGGCGCTGGCGCTTCTGCATGGCGGCCCTCTGGAAGATGGACTCCCGGGGACGGACCACCCTGTCCGCCCTGCGCGGGTTCCGGAAGAACTTGCCGGGTTTATCGGCCCCCGCCGGGGAGGGCTTGAGGGAGAAGGCGCGTTCTCGGTAGCGTGCGCGGGCCCATGCCCGCGAATCCGCACGCCGCCCCGGAGCCGGCCGCCGGCGCGCCGCCGCCGGCCCCGACCCCGGCCCCCGCGCCGACCGAGCCGGCCCATGCCGGGGCGCCCGCGCTCGGCATGGGCCCGGTCGCGGCCGCCTGGCTGCCGCTCGCCGGGAGTTGGCTCCTCATGGGGCTCGAGCTGCCGGCCGTGGCCGCCGTCATGGCCCGACTGCCGCACGCCACCGTGAGCCTCGCCGCCTACGGCGGCGTCGTGTTCCCGCTCGCGCTCCTCGTCGAGTCGCCCATCCTCATGCTGCTCACCGCCTCCACGGCGCTCGCCCGCGGGCCGGCCTCCTACGCCGTGGTCCGGCGCTTCATGTGGCTCGCGGGCGGCGGATTGACCGCGCTCCACTTCGTGCTCGCGTTCACACCGCTCTTCGACTGGGTCGCGGGCGCGCTGATCGGCGTGCCCGAGCCGGTGCGCGAGCCGGCGCGCACCGGGCTCCGCATCATGCTCCCGTGGACGATGGCGATCGCCTATCGCCGCACCCAGCAGGGCGTGCTCATCCGCTTCCGCCGCCCGCGCGCCGTGACCTGGGGCACGCTCGTGCGGCTCGCGACCCTCGCGAGCGTGCTCGCGCTCGGCGCCTCGCTCGGCGCGCTCCCCGGCATCGTCGTGGGGACGGGCGCGGTGGCGGCGGCGGTCGTGGCCGAGGCGGTCTTCGCGCGGCTCGCGGTCGGGCCCGTGCTGCGCGGCCCGCTCGCCGCGGCCGCCGGCGTCGAGCCGCCGCTCTCGTTCGGCACCTTCGTCCGCTTCTACACGCCGCTCGCGCTCACGCCGCTCCTCAACTTCATCGCCATGCCGCTCGCCGCCGCCGCAATGAGCCGCATGCCGAACGCGCTCGAGTCGCTGGCCGTGTGGCCCGTCCTCGCGGGCGCTGTGTTCGCCGTGCGGAGCGCCGGGTTCGCGTACAACGAGGTGGTCGTGGCGCTGCTCGACCGGCCGGCGCCGCTCCGGGGGCTGCGGCGCTTCGCCTGGGTGCTGACCGCGGGCACCACCGCCGCGCTCGCCGCCGGCGCGATCACCCCGCTCGGGCGGCTCTGGTTCGAGCGCGGCTCGGCGCTCCCGCCGGGGCTCGCCGCCCTGGCCGGTACCGCGCTCCTCTGGCTCGTCCCCATGGGAGCGGTGAGCGTGTGGCAGAGCTTCCACCAGGGCCTCCTCGTCCACGCGCACCGGACGCGCGCCGTGACCGAGGCCATGCTGCTGCTCCTGCTCGCCACCGCCGCCGTGCTCGGGATCGGCGTGGCGTGGCGCGCCGGCGCGGGCCTGCACGTGGCCGCGCTCGGCATGACCGCGGGCGGACTGGCGCAGGTGGCGTGGCTCGCCCACCGCTCGGGCGCCGTTCGCCGCGCGTTCGCGCGCGCGCCCCGGCCCGGCACCTGAGCCGCGCCCCGGCGCGGCCTGCGAGCGGGTGGCGGGAACTGGCCGGCACCGGTCGGTCACTGGCCGCCCCTGGCTCGGGGGCCGCACCCCGCCGAAGGAGACGGGGACCCCGCCAGCCCACTCAACTGGTTCCCGGACCCGGGGCCCCCGCGGGGCGCGGCGGCCTCGCCCCCGGCGACCTCGGAGCGCCGCGACGACAATCACTTGCCGGTGTCTGGAGCAGGTGCGGACAGGTGCCGCCGTGCCTCCGGCGGCGGCCTCGGGCGAATGTCACGGCACGGCCGATGCTCGGGCCCCGCCCCGGCTGTGCTGCATCGCGGGGCGGCTGGAACCCGTCCCGCCGCATCCGCGGCGGGTGCCCCGCGTCCGGGAACCTCACGGAGGAGGTCCGCGATGACGCTCCTGACGCTGACGCTCTTCACGCTGTGGCTGGTACTGCTGGTGCTGGGGCTCACGTTCTTCGGGGCTGCGCACCTGCTGGCGCTCGCCGCCGTCGCCCTCGTCTGCATGAGCGGCCGGCGCGGCTCGCGGGGTACCCAGGCGGAGCCTGGGTCGGCGCGCGCGGCAGCGGCCGCGGCGACCGTGGTCACGACCGCCTCGACGAGCGGACTGCCGCTCCACTGAAGCCTTCGCTCGCGGGCCGCGGCCCGGCGCCCGCGGGACGGGCCGCCGGGCCGGCGCGAGTCGGGCGCGGGGCGAGCCGCCCCGCGCCCGTTCCGTCGCGGCGCCATCCTGCCGGCATGAGCCCCCCGACCGCGTCCCGCCCCCGAGCGCATGATCGAGCCCGGCGCGCGCCTCGGTCGCTACGTGGTCGTGGAGCACCTCGGCGAAGGCGGGGTGGGCGTCGTCTACCGCGCCACGGACCCGCGCCTCGAGCGCGACGTCGCGCTCAAGTTGCTCAAGCGGGGGCCCGGCGGTCCCGACGACCGCCTGCGCGTCGAGGCGCGCGCGCTGTCGCGCCTGATCCACCCCAACATCGCCACGCTCTTCGATCTCGACCGGGACGGCGAGCGCGACTACTTGGTGATGGAGTTCGTCCCGGGGCAGACACTGGCGCGTCTCCTCGAGGACGGGCCGCTGCCCGAGGCGCGGGCGCGCGCGATCGCCATCGAGGTGGCGGAAGCGCTCGCCGCCGCGCACGAGCTGGGCCTCGTGCACCGCGACCTCAAGCCCGGGAACGTCATCGTGACGCCGCGCGGGCGCTGCAAGGTGCTGGACTTCGGCCTCGCCCGGCTCGAGGCCGGGACCGTGGACTCCACGATGCCCACGCGCTCGGGGGAGCAGGGCGGGCTCGCCGGCACGCTCCCCTACCTGGCCCCCGAGCAGGTGCGGGCCGGGACCTCGGATGCACGCTCGGACCTGTGGGCGCTCGGCGTGCTCCTGTTCGAGATGAGCGGCGGGACGCGGCCGTTCGCGGCCGGGGACCCGGCCGCACTCCTCTACGCGATCGCCCACTCGCCCGCCCCGTCGCTCGCGGCGCTGCGGCCGGAGCTCTCGCAGCGGTTCGTGGCCGTGGTCGAGCGGCTGCTCGAGAAAGACCCGGCGCGGCGTTTCCCGGACGCCCCCGCCGCGCTCCGGGCGCTGCGCGCGCTCGGGGCCGCGGCCGGGGCGCCGGCCGGGGCGGGCGGCGGCGCGCCCGTGGCCGCGCCCGCACCGGCCGGCGGCACGCCCGCAGCGGAGCCGCCCGCGATCCGCTCGCTCGTCGTGCTCCCGCTCGCCAACCGCTCGGGCGACCCGGCGCAGGAGTTCTTCGCCGACGGCATGACCGACGCGCTCATCACCGATCGCGCGCAGATCTCGGCGTTGCGCGTCATCTCGCGCACCTCGGCCATGCGCTTCAAGGCCAGCGACCGGCCGCTCCCGGAGATCGCGCGCGAGCTCAGGGTGGACGCCGTGGTCGAGGGCTCGGCACTCCTCGTGGGCGGGCGCGTGCGCCTGACCGCACAGCTCGTCGAGGCCGCCGGCGACCGCATGCTTTGGGCGAGGAGCTACGAGCGCGACCTCACCGACGTGCTCTCGCTCCAGCGCGAGCTGGCGAGCGCGATCGCGGGCGAGATCCGCGTGCGCGTGACCCCCGCCGAGGGCGCGCGGCTCCGGCCCAAGGGCCCCGTGAACCCGGCCGCGCACGTCGCCTACCTGCGCGGCCGATACCTGTGGAACCGCTGGAGCCGCGAGTCGTTCCTGGAGAGCTTCGCCTGCTACGAGGAGGCGCTGCGCGCCGACCCGGGCTACGCGCTCGCCCATGCCGGCCTCGCCGACAGCTACGGCACGCTCGGGAACACCAACGCGCTCCCGCCCGGGGTTGCGTACCCCAGGGCGCGCGCCGCCGCCGAGGCCGGGCTCGCGCTCGACGACACGATCGCCGAGCTGCACGCCTCGCTCGGCTACGTTCAGCGCTTCCACGACTGGGACTGGCCGCGCGCCGAGCGGTCGTTCCAGCGCGCGCTCGCCATGAACCCCGGCTACGCCACCGGGCGGCGCTGGTACTCGCAGTTCCTGTCCGGCCTCGGCCAGCACGCCGAGGCCGTCCACGAGGGCGAGCGCGCGCTCGAGCAGGATCCGCTCTCGCTCATCATCCACACCGCGGTGGGTGACGTGCTGTTCTACGCCCGGCGCTACGAGGAGTCCACGGGCTACTACCGGCGCTGCATCGAGATGGACCCCACGTTCGGCCCCGGCCACACCGACCTCGCGCGCGCGCTCGAGCAGCTGGGGCGCCGCGACGAGGCGCTGGCGGAGTTCCTCGCCGGGACCGCTCACGCGCCGGGGGAACCGCTCATGCCCTCCACCGGCCTCGCGATCATGCTGCTGCGCGCCGGCCGGCGGGACGAGGCGCTGGCGATGCTCGAGCGTCTCGCGGGCGGAGGCGGCGCGGACTACGTGCCGCCGTTCGGCATGGCCTCGGCCCACGCCATCGCCGGCCGGCACGACCGCGCGCTCGACTGGCTCGAGCGCGGCCTGGCCGAGCGCGACGGCGCCATGGTGTGGATCGCCGTCCACCCGCGGCTCGACCGGCTGCGCGGCGAGGCGCGTTTCCGGAAGCTGCTCGCCGCCATGCGACTGGACGCGTAGGGCGCCGCAACGACAGGGCCCGGTCCTTTCGGACCGGGCCCGAGAACGTTCGGTCTCGGTGGCGCTGGGTTCCCCGTCCTGGGGGCCATCAGGCGCCACTGCGTCCCGAGTTCCCCTACGAGGACGCCACCTCCACCGAAGCCCTGCTGCGACTATCCAATGGATCACCTCCTTTTCGGGGCAACCGCGTGCGGGAGGACCCAACCTCCCCGGACCGGCGGGTCGCCCGACCCCGCGAGGTCCGCGCACGGAGAACCGTGCGAGTGGAACGCTGGCGTGAAGTCTGCGACGGGACGGCGCTCCGTGTCAACGCCGTTTCGCATGCGACGCGCCCGGGCCGCGACTCCGGCGCCGGCGCGCGAGCGCGCGCTCACGTGGCGCGCGTGTCGCGGTCGAAGCGGTCGAGCAGGATCGCCACCAGCATGTCCGAGAGCACGTTCACGACCGAGCGCAGCCGCGCGAGGATCCAGTCCACCGGCACGATGAGCGGGATGGCCGCCGCCACCGCCACCTCGGGGAGCCCGGCCGCCGTGAGCACGAGCGGCAGCACGATGAGCCCCGCTTCGGGCACGCCGGCGACCCCCACCCCCGCCATGATCGAGGCAAGCACGATCGTCATCTGATGCGAGAACGACAGCTCGTAGCCGAACGCCTGGCAAATGAAGATCGTGGCCATCGCCTCGTAGAGGAGGATGCCGTCGTTGTTGAGGTTCGTGC
>Ga0187893_10008781_pt1 | contig 15799 bp, 9 predicted proteins | sample MA1701074metaG_FD_139574 | JGI IMG/M metagenome (GOLD analysis project Ga0187893, IMG submission 139574) | White microbial mat communities from a basaltic lava cave in the Kipuka Kanohina Cave System on the Island of Hawaii, USA - MA170107-4 metaG ... | reverse complement strand
CCCGGGGGTGCTCGACCGGATATTCATCCATAAATCGCTTAAAGGCCTCCGCGAGGCGATCCACGGAGAAATTCCCGCGGTCTTTCACGACAGCAAGCAGGCGGCTCTCAGCGACGACAATCTGGCGACACAGACTTGCCAGATGAGGTGCAGCGTGTCGGGGAACCACCATCACTCCGTGCCGATCAGCATGAATCAGATCACCGGAATGAACGACCACGCCACCCACTTCCACGGGATTTCCAAAATCGACGAAATGGGCGTAGCCATGCGAGATCACAACCTCTCTTGCGAAGCAAGGAAACTGGAGTGCCTGCATCTCGTCCAGATCCCGCATCGCCCCCTCGACTACGGCACCGACACATCCCAGCCCCAAGTGAATGTTTGCCTGAACTTCTCCCCAAATGGAGCCAACTGACGGTGCCGGATCAATATCCTGCCCTACAGAGATTCGAGGTTCGCAAACGCTTTGCACATACCGCCAGTAATCTGGCCAATCCGCATAGAGCTTGCCTTGAGCGGGCTGACGAGCTGTCAACAATGACGTACAGGCATAACCTACGATGGGTTTCATCTCCGGGAAAAGTGTCTTGATCCGAGGTGCCATGAGGCCAGAAAATCGGTCCCAGGAGCCGAGTAGCTCGAGTGCATTGGCGATGGTTGGAGTGGTGAATTGGCGAAGTTCCTCGATCTGCGCGGGAGTCAAGGAGGGATTGGGAATAAGCGGTTTCACCGATGTCTCCTAATTGTCAATGGCATCCGACTCATAGATTCCTGAGAAAACAGAGAGGTTCTCAAGCCAGTATCTCCCTCACCACGTTAGCGGGTTCTACACCACTAAGCCGTTCATTGAGACCGTGGTGATTGAACACGAGCTTCTCGTGGTCGAGCCCCAACAAATGCAGGATCGTGGCATGAAAATCGTGGACACTCACCAGGTTCTCAACTGCCTTGTATCCAAACTCGTCGGTTGCACCATAGACGCTTCCACCGCGGACGCCTGCACCCGCGAGCCATACCGAAAAGCCGTTGGCGCCGTGGTCGCGGCCGGGGTTCTCTCCACCTTGAGAGAGCGGAAGGCGTCCGAATTCGCCTCCCCAGATGACCAGTGTATTCTCGAGCAACCCCGTTCGTTTTAGATCCTTTAGAAGTGCGGCCACGGGTCGGTCCGTTTCAGCACACGATCTCTGCAGTCCCTTTTCGATGTTGGCATGATGGTCCCACGGATTGTTTCCCGCGTTGCAGTTCATGTAGATCTGCACCATTCGCACACCGCGTTCCACGAGGCGGCGTGCCATGAGGCAGCGCCGGCCATAAGCTGCCGTCGTTTCTGCGTTCAACCCATACATCTCTCGCGTTGACTCCGTTTCCTGAGAAAGATCCAGCGCGTTGGTCGCTGAAATCTGCATCCGAGCAGCCAATTCGTAGCTGGCAATTCGAGCATCCAGATCGGGAATGTCGGGACGCCGGTCGCGATGTGCGGCATCCAGCCGTCGCAGTAGCGATCGAGAAAGCTCCAGCACCGGGTTTGGGAATTCTTCGCGCGGTTTTAGATTGACCAGTGGAGATCCCTCAGAGCGCAACCGGGTCCCTTGGTATATCGGTGGCAGCCAACCTGACTGCCAGTTCTGAATGCCCAGCAGCACTTGCCTTTTTGGATCATCCAACGCAACGTATGCGGGCAGGTCTTGATTCTCACTTCCCAGTCCGTAAACGACCCACGATCCCAAGGAAGGTCTTCCAGGCAATGCGCTGCCACTGTGCATGAAAAACACGGCTGGTTCATGGTTGAAGTGAGTCGTCCACATGGAACGGATGAGCGCAATGTCATCCACGCACTCTCCCAGGTGCGGCATCAGTTCGGAAATCTCCATTCCAGATTTTCCCCTCTTCGAGAAGTTGAACGGCGATGGCATCAATCCGCCCGCTGCTCCCACGGATTCCACCGTGTCCAAAAACGCCCGTGGAAGCTGGCCCGCATACTTCGCTAGTGAAGGCTTTGGATCGAATAGATCCACTTGGCTCGGACCACCCGTCATGAAGAGCTGAATGACGGCTTTCGCTTTCGCGGGATAATGAGGAGAGCGTACCGTTAGATCGTGGACTCTGGAATTTACAGCTGCCAATGCGGGATTTGCATGGAAGAGATCTGTCCCCAGCAGATAAGCCAAGGCAGCCCCGTAAAGGCCGTCACCCATGAGGGAAAAGAAGTCACGCCGCGAGTAGTTGGATTTTGTTTCTTTGCCCAAATGACTCGAGCAAATGACTGGTGCACTCGTCGTTGACATAATCTCTTCCCTAGTCGATGTTAGAGAACTCAGCGGAATTCAAGATGGTGTGACAGTAGTTGGCCAAAGCCAGCCAGCGAGCTTTGGGCACCTTGGGTTCAGCAGGCGTCTCCTTCTCTATCTGTTCCTGCCAGTGACGGCCAAGTTCGATAATTGCTTCCTTCCCCAGCTTCGCTTCCTCATCGGATGCCGGGCGAGCATAGAGCGTCAGATAAACACGCTCGACTTGCTTCTCCACATCCTCGCCAACGGCGTCAATAACCCTCCCTGCGAGATAACGTGAGCTCTCGCGCACCATGTCACTGTTCCACAACTGCAAGGCCTGGGTAGGAACTGTAGAGTGAGCCCGCATAATGGCATTGGGATCCATGCGCGGGGCGTCAAAGAGCTCGAGTAACGTTAGAGGTAAAGAGCGTCGCTGCTGCAAGTAAATACTGCGTCGGAATCCAGCACCGGTGCCCTTGCTGATTACCTCGCCCTCTGGTGTTAGATGCACTTCCTCGGGTGGGCCCAGCATTGCGAGGTCCAGCCGCCCTGACACTTTGACGAGGGCGTCGCGAATCGCCTCGGCATCGAGCCGCCGTAGTGGAAACCTGGAAAGCAGTGCGTTCTCGGGGTCGGCCTTCTGCGACGATGGAGCTACCAATGAACTCTGACGGTAGGCGGTGGAAGTCATAATTGTCTTGTGCAGCGACTTGAGACGCCAGCCTTGGCTGACAAACTCGGTTGCCAGCCAATCCAGCAACTCCGGGTTTGCAGGTTTGGCTCCGATACGGCCAAAATTTGCCGGTGTGTCTACCAGTCCTTTGCCAAAATGCTGAAGCCAGATCCTGTTTACCATGACTCGAGCGGTGAGGGGATGGTTCGGCTGGGTCAGCCAGCGTGCCAAGGCCAGCCGCTGCCCACTGGTATCCGTCGTCCAACCTGGCTTAGTTACTTTGTATGGGGCAATGCCATCTTTAATAACAGACGGAACTCCCGGCGTGACACGGGCTCCGGGCTTTTGAATGTCGCCACGACGAAAGATGTATGCCGGCGTTGGCTCTCCTCCGAGATCAAAGAGCGCTCGGATCTGTGGCGTTGGCTTCAGCGACTTTTTCGCGTCTTGAACAAGCTTGCGTGTCTTCTCTGCTTCATTCTTGTAATCAAGGAACTTTTCTTCCAACTCTTTGAGCGTGATCCTCAAGACAGGAGCGAACCGGTCAGCCAGGTAGTTTTCGACTGCCGACCGTCTCTCCTTGGGAGTACGGATCGCTTTGCGCAGGTCTTGCCGCACCCCTTCGGGCAGACTTTCAATTCTCTCTTCAGTCAGCTTTTCCCGGAGTGGTTTGGCTCTAGCCTCAAGGCTAGATTCCAGTTTTGTGATCTCTTCGCGAATTGGCGCGTTGAACTTCTCCACTTCCTGGACCTCTAGTTCCGGCGCAAAGTTCAGGGAGCGCTGGTACCGGGCAGGAATGGGCACCTGCCCTTCCTCACCAGCGTAGATTACGGTGCTGGAGGTTCTCCAATCGAAGGGGTCCAAGGCAGACTGGAAGATCGCACTGAACCGATAATAATCACGATGCGGGATCGGGTCGTACTTGTGGCTGTGGCAACGAGCACACTCCAAAGTCAATCCCATGACCGTCGAACTGAATATGTTTACTTGATCCGCCAGAACAGCCCATCGGTAAGGAACCAAGTTGAGGACCGCTTCATCGGTGTCGTCCGCGGCCGTTCTCAGGAAACCCGTGGCCACGAGACAGTCACGTTGCTCCTGCGTGAGCCTACCGGCGGCCTTGTAGTCGAAAAGCTCGTCGCCGGCGATCTGTTCCAATAGGAACCTGTCATAGGGCTTGTCATTGTTGAGTGAACGGATGACATAGTCCCGGTAACGCCAAGCGTTTGGGCGAACTCGATCGGCATCAATCTTCCCGTGCGAGTCGGCATAGCCAGCCGCATCCAGCCAGTACTTCGCCCATCGCTCACCATAGTGTGGCGAAGCCAACAGCCGATCAATGAGACGCTCGTAGGCGTCTGGCCGGAGATCGTTGAGATACGGCTTCACTTCTTCCGGCGAAGGGGGGAGCCCGATCAAGGCGAAGTAGGCTCGTCGCATAAGTTGCAGCTTGTCTGCATCTGGAGAAAAACTCAGTCCCTTAGCCACTAGTGGCTTCAGAAGAAATGCGTCGATCGGGGTTCGAACTCTGTCGCTGAAGTCCAGTTTAGGAATTGGAGGGCGCTGAGCAGGCTGAAATGACCAGAACTGGCGATCGTTACTGCTGACCAGCCGGTCTGCCCCATCGTGCTCTTCTCGGTCCTCGGTCCTCGCGGGAGCTCCCGATGCGATCCATTGCTGCAGTTTTGTGATTTCGCCAGCGGTCACAGGTCGCACATAGTGCGGTGACCCTTTGGGGACATTAGGAGGCATTTCAGCAGCGGCGATCTTCAGATAGGCCAAACTCTTTTCAGGTTTGCCTGGAACAATGGCCGGGCCTGACTTGCCTCCCTTCAGGTAGCCGGCCCGTGACCTGAGATCAAGACCCGCTTCTCGGACCCACTTACCGTGGCAGGTAATACACTTGGACTGAAAGATTGCAACCTGGATCTCCTGCTCAGTGACCTGGTCCGCGTGACCCTGCCTGGCTGTCTCCGAATCTTCTCCTTGAACCAACGCCCCGGCATTGATCCACGCTTCGATTCGCTCGACCTCCTGAGAGCTCAGCTTTTCGTTACCGGGCGGCATCGTGCCCGAATGGACCTTTTTGTATAGCAAGCTGGTCCGTGCTGAGCCAGGGATGACAGCCGGGCCCGATTCCCCTCCCTTCAACAGGCTGTCGCGTGTTCGCAGATCCAGGCCATTTTGTCGCAGTGCTTCGCCGTGGCAGGCAAGACATTTGGTCTCGAACAGTGGCAGGATCTCGTTCTCAAAACGAGGGAAGCCACGAATATCCTGGCTTTGTGCCACGACTCCCTGAAGGGCAAAGAGGACGACCTGCAAAGACGCGACACAGAATCTCATCGATCGGAGAAGAAGAGGTTTCGCGGCCCAGCTGATTTGCTCGCAACGGCAAGCTCGCCTCAAGCGTGATGAGGCTTGGACCACTATGAGCATTACGATAGCCGAATTCACACCGTCAAATCAAGTTTAACGATAAACCAAAAATGAATTCATGATCGCATCATCCGAGATCGAGTGGATAAATCAGGAGGAGCTCTTCGTGGATTCCTTCGAAAGTTGCGGGCTGGCGGCCTTCAGTGAGGCCATGGCCTGCTTGTAGCCGTCGAACAAGACCGAAACGTCGTTGGAATAAAGAAGAAAGCGGGCTCCCCGTCGCTGGGTTTCGCGCAACCATTCCATGTTTCCAAACTGAACACCTGCCGCGACCTTGCTCCGCTCGCAAGCCCGAACAATCCGATCGACGGCGTTCCAAAACACCGGGTTCTGAAACTCTTCAGCAATGCCCATCGAGATCGAAAGGTCATAGGGACCAATCATGAGCGCATCGACCCCGTCGATGGACGCGATTTCCTCAACGCTTTCCAAACCCTCTTTGCTTTCAATTTGAAGGACGACCATTGTCTCACGGTTCGCGGAAGCCATTTCCTCAGTCGCATTGGTCCAACGATAGTCGGTGATGATGCTGCGCATACCAAAACCACGTTTGCCCAAGGGCAGATACTTCATAAAATCTAAAGCCGATTGCGCTTCGTCAGGAGAGTGGACTCTGGGGATCACCAGGCCCATCGCACCCACGTCGAGCGCGCGCGTAATAAGGAAAGACTCGTTCTGCGGAACCCTTACCAGCGGAATGATGCCCGCGGCCCGTGCCGCCCTGCACAAGCCCTGAATCTGGCTATAGTTCGCGGGCGAATGCTCAGTGTCCACAAAGAAAAAATCTGCCCCTGCGGCTTCCAGGAGAACGGCGAATTCCGGATCGAGGCAGTCCGTCAACGATGTGCCGAAGACAGGAAGACCCTTCCTAAGCTTTTCCTTCACAGTGTTGGGCTGCATGGAGTCTCCATCTTGAAATCCCTAGAAACAGACCCTCAGGATTTCTCAGAGTCAGTTGTTTTTCCGAGTGTGGCAGTGCAGTTCGCCTGTGATTTGGGAAGCTGATTGATCTAGGCCCCTGCTGCAACGGGCTGTGCTGGCAAGCCCGTGATTTTGCGGGCCTCTTCGGGCGAAGCGATATCCCGGCCCAGGTCTCTCGCAATGCGGACGATCTTGTCAACGAGATCTGCGTTGGATTTCGCCAAAGTTCCCTTGAGATCCAGATAAGGATTGTCCTCCATCCCGACGCGCACGTGCCCGCCCAAAAGAATCGATTGGGTCAGCACCTGCCACTGCGTGGGAGGATCCATCACGCTGACACTGTAATTGAAGTCAGTCGGTTTGTGATGATGCATGTATTGCATGGCTTCCACAGTGGGCGGCGTCCAACAACCTCCGGGCCAGCCAAGGAAGAATGTGGTCCACACGGGCGTATCAAGCAAACCCATGTCGATAAAGCGGCGCGCATTCCAGACAGCGCCATAATGAAATGATTCTACCTCTGGCTTCACTCCATTTTCTCTCGTATGGCGGCAATACTTCTCTAATTCCTCGCGATCATGGATGCCATACAACTCCACTGGAGGATAAGCAGGATCTGGTTGGAAGCACTCGTCGTGAGCGTTGAAACAAATCGACATCATGTCGGGTTTTTGCTTCATCAACTCAACTCGTTGAGGAAATCGCCCGTTGGCAATGCCGTACTGTATGATCGGCTTGGAACGGCCAGCGATGAGATCACGCAGTCGCTGCCAGCCAGGCAAGTCTAAATCAGAGAGCTTGGTGCCATCCGGACGGATCTTTTCGTCCAAGTTGTAAGGACCGTGCAAATGGCAGATCGCTGCCCCCGAATTGACCCCACGTATGTACTCGTCGGCCAGGGCCTCGATTCCTTGCGGATTATAAGGATTCCGTGGGTAGGACATGGTGGAATCGCAGGTCACCGTGATCACTAGTTTTTCCATGTTGATCTCTCCTCGCTGGATAGAAATGGCTAATCAAACTAGTCTTTCACAACAATTACCACACGACCCAGCGCCTGGCTCCGCATGAATTCAAAGGCAGCATTCACATCTTTTAACGGAAACCGTGCTGCGACGTAAGGCTTAACCACACCTCCTGCCAGAAGATGCAGAGCCTCCGCTAAATCCTGCCGCGTGCCGTTGCGCGAACCAATTATCTCCAGTTCCCGCTGGGCTATCTCCGTGGTGTCAATATTCGGGAACTCCGGCTCTTCTCCGATCACCACAATCCGCCCCCCGCGGCTGACATAGAGCGCACATTCCTTCATGGACTGAGAGCTTCCTACACAGTTGAACGCACACTGAACACCGTCACTACCGCTGAATTCGCGGATCATTCCGTCGATTCCCGGATGTCGGCGGTCCAATGCCAACCCCGCTCCCATCTCTTTGGCAAGCTGGAGCTTTTCTGTGGCCTGATCTAAGGCCACGACCCTTACGCCGCTGGCGTGAAGAAGCTGAATCAGGATCTGCCCCACGCCGCCGGCTCCGTACACCAGAGCAGCGCTACCCACCCGGGCGTTTCCTCGTTTCATGGCGTGCAATCCGGTCACGACTGCATCAGCAGCCAATCCGCCCGTATCGAATGGAACTTGTGGAGGGAGTCGAAACAGATTTGTTGCGGGTACCTTGAAGTACTCGGCGAAAGCGCCGTTGCACAAAACGCCGAGAATTCCTCTCAACTGAATACACTGTTGATGCCGCCCCACCTGGCAGAAGTAACACCGGTCACAGGTGAAGAAAAGATGAGGAACTACGCGGTCTCCAGCATGAAGATCGGTTACATCAGCACCAACCTCAGCAACGACGCCAGCAGGTTCATGCCCCAGGATGTGCGGCAAGTTTGGAACGTAACCGCGCCCCTCGATAATATGCAGATCGGTTCCACAGATCCCGCTGGTGCGGGTCTCCACCAAAACCTCATTCGGTCCTATCCGGGGAACGGCGACCTCCTCAAGGATCAAGGGTGTTCTAACCGCATGCATCACAGCCGCTTTCATTCCCTGATGCCTTGCCTTTCGGTCGCTGGAACGAGGGCTCTGCCTTGCGTCCCCAACGCTATTTTCCTGTCTCAATGGCCGCGATTGTAACCGTCGATATCAGTTGGGTCAAGCGTTAAACTAAAGCCCCGGCATTTGGCAGGTAATGGGATCATTTGTTCGACAATGTGGCCCTGTGTTCTGTTCCTTAACCTGAACATGAGAGACAAAAGTTCAAATAGACAACCCAGATTGTTGAAACTCATAAATCTGATTGAACCAACCCGTATGAGTTTTTGTGGTCACGCTGACTGTCCGCTGCGAAGCTTTCTTCGCACCCCTGAGTGGTGGTTCTTCGGCGGGGCGCCGCCAGCGAGAGTGTGGGCCAGATTTTCGAATGACGAAGTTTCGGCCCGGCCAAACAACTGAGGATTTCTCGAGTCATTCCTTCTTAGCATCCAGCCCGAGCACCGTCACGTTCAACCCGCTTGATCGCTCGAAGTTCCATCAGCACGGTCTTGGCAACTTGTCTTGGTGTCCGTCAACACTCTTTGGATCAGCAGGTAGATTTCTCAGAAGAATGAACCCATGCATAGTAGTTTAACGATAAACTTAACCTTGACGCTCTGGACTTTTTATGCAAGATTGAAAGGGATTTGAGACCGCGGCGTGACTTGCAGCAGTTCCAGTTGGAGGCGTCATGACGTTTGTTCGCATATGGTTTCTTTGCAGTCTAGCCTGGCTTTTGAACACAGGCCTACTTGCACAGACGAAGCCGCCACTCGAGCAAGCGGCTAGAACCATATTAGAAACTCATTGCCTGGCGTGTCACGGTGCTTCTCGGATGTCGGGGTTGGATGTTCGGCAGAGAGACTCTATTCTGAGTGGAGGCACACGTGGCCCTGCTCTGGTTCCAGGAAGGGCCGCAGACAGTCTGCTTTACCAGGCCGTCACGGGTACGGGGGATCTAAAGATGCCCCCAGGTAAAGCCGGGCTGAGTGACGGTGAGAAGGAGGTTCTTCGTGCGTGGATTGACTCTGGTGCGCTCTGGGCGCAACAGCCGACCACCAAGACTGGAGAACCCTCATGGTGGGCTTTTCGCAAGCTGGTCCGCCCGCCTGTTCCCGAGGTCGGAGAGAAAGCATGGAAAGGCAATGCCATTGATGCCTTCATCCTGCAAACGCTACAAGCTAAAGAAATGAAGCCAGCCTTACCAGCTTCTAGGGTAACCCTCGTACGACGCGTCTATTTCGACCTGTGGGGTCTCCCTCCCTCCCCGGAACAGGTGAGGCGATTTGTCGACGACAGATCACCGGATGCCTACGCAAAGTTGATTGACGAACTCTTGTCTTCCCCTCGGTATGGCGAGCGTTGGGGGCGGCATTGGCTGGACGTCGTTCGATATGCCGATACCGGTGGATTTGAGACGGACATTTACTATCCCAATGCCTGGCGGTATCGCGATTACGTCATCAAGTCTCTCAACGAAGACAAACCCTACGACCGGTTCGTCCAAGAACAGATCGCCGGGGATGAGATCTGGCCGGATACGCTGGAGCTTGAAGGCAGTTATTTCATTCCGAAGCAGAAGCTGGAACATTTGGAGGCGCGCGTTGCTACTGGGCTATATACGCTGGGACCAGTCCTGCACGAGTCTGGATTGGATGGAGAGTTCCTGAGGTCGGAGCGGCTCGCCGACATGGCAGACACGACGGGTGCAGTCTTCCTGGGTCTTACGATGGGATGTGCGCGCTGTCACGATCATAAGTTTGATCCCATCCCCCAGCGTGACTACTACCGGCTGCAGACAATCTTTGCTGGGAGCGTGGAGCGAGAGATCCCGCTCGTTGATGTGATGCGAATCTTCGACTATCAGCAGGCATTGCCAAAGCTGTTGGCCGTGGAGGATCTTAGGTCCGCGGTGGAACGGATTCGTTTAGGTGCTCGGAAGCGTATCATAGAGCGAATTGAAGCCTCGTTGCCTCCAGAGGTTGTCAAAGCAAGCCGAACGCCTGCCGCAAAACGCACCCCGAAGGAAGTCGACTTGGCGGGAGAATACGAAACCGCCATTGGTGCTGTTAAAGAAGAAACAATTGAAAAGGAATACAGCCCAGAAGAGAAGCAAGAAAGACAAAGGCTTATCTGGAAAATTGGCAGAGCTTACTTGGATGCGCCGCGGCGTGTCCCAACGGCGTCAGTGCTCAGTCACTCAGAGATCGTGCCTGAAGTCCATGTCGCCAAGCGCGGTGACTTCAAAAACCCAGGCGAGAGGGTCAATGCCGGGTTCCCTTCGATCCTCTGCGACGGTCGGGATATCGCCGAAGCCACCTCCCGTCCCTTTGTGCCCCAACGCCGGAAACAACTGGCGCTCTGGCTGACACAGCCTGATCATCCTTTGACTGCCCGTATTATGGTGAATCGCTTATGGCAGGGCCATTTTGGCCGCGGCATCGTCTCCACGCCAAATGACTTCGGACGGCAGGGAGATCCCCCGTCCCATCCGGAGCTACTGGACTGGTTGGCAGTGGAGTTTGTAGATAGGGGCTGGAGCTTGAAGGCTATGCACCGTCTGATCATGCTCTCGAATACGTACCAAATGTCGAATCAGTTTGACGCTAAGAACGCCTCGGTAGATCCAGACAATCGTTTCTTGTGGCGGATGAACCGCCAACGACTCGAAGCCGAGGCCCTGCGGGACGCGGTGCTCGCCGTTTCCGGGAAGCTCAATCTAAAGATGGGTGGGCCACCGGTAGTTCCGCCGTTAACAAAGGAAGAACTGGCCGGCCTGAAAGAGGTGAGTCAGTGGCCGGTTAGCCTGGATCCTTCCGAACACGTGCGTCGTGGCGTGTATCTCTACGTCAAACGCTCGTTCCGACTGCCGATGTTTGAGATTTTCGATCAGCCGGAAAGCTCTTTCAGTTGCTCCCGCCGAGATGTGACGAATGTGGCTCCTCAGGCGTTGGCGCTTTTGAACAACGAATTTACACTGCAGAATGCCGAGGAGCTCGCGATCCGGCTGCTGAAAGAGTTTGGCAGCTCGCCCGAAGCCTGGATCCAAAATGGTTGGAATCTGGCATTGGGACGCAGCCCATCCGGCTTAGAAAAAGGCAAAGCGATGGAGCATTTTTCGAAAACGCAGCCAGTCTCGCTGAGTCACACTGCGGAGGGAAACTCCGGCGAGACCTTTGCGCCAAAGGCACTCGTGGAGTTCTGCCTGATGCTTTTCAACCTGAACGAGTTCATTTACGTTGACTGAAGAGGGGGAGGACTGATGGAACCTGTCATTAGCGCCTGTCGTTGTCAGCCAACGGTCCAGATCAATTCGCGTCGGCAATTCCTGGAGCGGCTCGGCTCCGGCTTTGGCATGCTTGCCCTCGGGTATTTGCTCGATCAGGACAAGCTTCTGGCCTCCGGTGACAACTCGGTGCCAGTTGCTTCACCCTTCGCTCCTAAGCCGCCTCACTTTTCGGCGAAAGCTAAGAGCGTCATCTTCCTTTTCATGCACGGCGGCCCCAGCCACGTGGACACTTTTGACCCGAAGCCTGAGTTACAGCGACTAGACGGGCAGAGAACACCTCCCAGCTTGAGCAACGTCATGCTTCAGTTCACCAAAGCCAGCGAAGCGCCCTTGATGGCATCGCGGCGCACATTCAATAAGTATGGCCAGTCGGGAATTGAGGTCTCCGATCTTTTCGCAAATGTCGCGCAACACGTCGACGACTTGGCGATCATCCGCTCGTGCCACCATGACGGTTTCACTCACTCCATTGCATTGAACATCATGAACGCCGGCTCTCAGCGTCTCGGCTTTCCCAGTATGGGCTCGTGGGTCGTCTATGGGTTAGGAACGGAAAGCCAAAATCTTCCGGCCTATATAGTCATGTTGCAGGGTAGCATCAAAGCTGGCCCGCCGGCCTACGGCTCAGGGTTTCTTCCCGCCATGTACCAGGGAACTGTCCTGCGAACCGAGGGAAGCCCTCTGCTGAACATCAATCCGCCATCTAGGCTGACTCTGCAGGATCAGCGCGGCATGCTCGACATGCTCCAGTGGTACAACAAGCAGCACCTGGAGACTCGAGCCGACGATTCAAACCTTTCCGCCCGAATTGCTGCCTATGAGCTGGCGTTCCGAATGCAGACGAATGCTCCCGAAATGGCCGAGCTTGGCCAGGAAACAGCCGCAACCCGAAAACTTTATGGAATTGATGAAGAGGTGACGCAGGATTTCGGGACCAAGTGCTTACTGGCCAGGCGTATGGTTGAAAGAGGCGTTCGATTCATTCAGATTTATTCCGGTGGAGGCAATGGGCCGGATTGGGATGGTCACAATCTGTGTGACCAGAACCATCAAAAGATGGCACGCCAGGTCGACAAACCGATTGCTGGGTTGTTGGCCGACCTCAAGCAGCGCGGTCTGCTGGAAAGTACTCTTGTTATTTGGGGTGGTGATTTCGGCCGAACCCCTATGACAGACGGGAACGCGAATGGAGGAGTTGGAGGCGGTCGCGATCACAATCCTTACGGATTCACAGTCTGGATGGCCGGAGGTGGGATCCAAGGTGGCAAGGTAATCGGTGCGACCGATGACATCGGACTGAGAGCTGTCAAGGACCCCGTGCACGTCCATGACCTTCATGCCACCATCCTGAGCCTGCTCGGACTCGATCACAAGGAGCTGACTTACTTCTTCCAGGGTCGAAACTTCAGACTGACTGACGTGGGAGGAGACAACAACCTTGCAGAACAACTCTTGAAAGGCTAGTGAGGTTGCTGCGTCATGCCTGATCCTTACGAACACTGGGTCACTTTCCATCGTCTCACTGTAAACAAAAGGAAGCTGGAGCCTGTGGGGTTTCATGGTGTTGCCGGCTAGATTCGAATGCATTGTTTCGATTTGCCACCCAATGACGCAATGACCCTTCGGTCGGGCCCAAGAACCAGCCGCACGCATTGCTCTCCCACGGAGAGAACTCTCTTAAATTGCCAGAACTCTTACCCGGTTTTAGTTGCATTGTTTGTGATCCGATGAGGATGGTACTGGCGATTTCCGGGAGCTGCATACAGAATCCTGCCTGCACACACCTTTGGCTCGTGTGAGAGGGAGCACTTGTGCTTCGATTCTTGTGTCTGGCAGCAGAACAGGCGGGACTACTCAAGAAGGAGAAGGGATGAGCACTTTGTTGCGCACGATCTGTGGCGTTACCTTTCGGAACCCGGGACCCGGGCTTCTTACCTGGGTGCCCATGCTGATCTCATTTGTCATGGCGGCTTCTCTCCAAGCAGATGACTGGCCGCAGTGGGGCGGGCCGCGACGGAACTTCAAGGTTGACTCCAGGGGATTGGCGAACTCCTGGCCTGCTGAAGGCCCACGCCGAATCTGGAGCCGCGAGTTGGGCGAAGGGTATTCGGGAATTGCTGTCGAAGGGAATCGGCTGTTTACAATGGTCCATCGCGACGGGCAGGAAGTGGTTCTCGCTCTGGAAGCCGGTACCGGAAAGCCGATCTGGGAATTTGCCTACGACGTCAGTTTCCTGAAGGACATGAACATGGATAAAGGTCCGGGACCGCACTCCACACCTCTGGTTGTTGGAACGCGGGTCTTTACTACCGGTGCTACAGGGCGGTTGCATTGTCTCGACAAGAATACTGGAGGCCTAATTTGGTCTCACGATCTCTACAAAGAATTCAATGGCACTGTACTTGTCCGCGGTTATTCTTCCAGTCCCATCGTCTACCGCGATCGAGTGATTGTTCCTGTCGGTGGCAGACAACACGGCTTGATGGCATTCAGAATGAACGACGGATCGATAGCGTGGAAGGGGCATGACTTCAGAAACTCCCACGCGTCTCCGATTCTCATCCGTTTCGCGGGACAAGACCAGTTGGTTGCCCTGATGCATAATGTGATCGCGGGAGTTGATCCGCAGAGCGGCAGGCTGATCTGGAGCGTTCCACACGAAGTGATTGGAGACCACATCGTTTTTACCCCGGTTTGGGGAGATGACAATTTGCTGTTTTACTCGAGTGCTTACAACGGAGGAAGTCGCCTTCTCCGTCTTTCGAAGAACGATGGAAAGACCCACGCAGAGGAAGTCTGGTTCAACAACAAGATGCGAATTCATCACGGCAACGTCATCCGTATCCGTGACTGCATTTACGGCTCGAGCGGTGATTTTGGCCCGGCCTTTCTGACAGCCCTGGACGTCCAAACTGGAAAGGTGCTCTGGCAAGAGCGAGGCCTGCCCAAAGCCATGCTGGTTTACGCTGGAGAGAAGTTCATTCTTCTGGACGAAGACGGCCGTTTGTTGCTCGCTCACCTGAATCGCCAGGGCCTGGAGATTGTATCTAAGGCGGAGCTTCTGAGCAGCAAATCGTGGACTCCGCCCTCGCTTGTCGGAACGAAGCTCTACGTGCGGGATAGAAAGAACTTGCTGGCTCTCGATCTGCGTCCCTGATTCCACCAGGATCTCATAAGATGAACAATTAATCGCAGTGGCCCAGCGTTTGGCCCCCTCACGGGTCGGACTCATGGTTCATTTTTTTTCTTGGCCAAGGATAATCACCTCACGGGTAGTCCCCAACTGCGGTTCCACAAGCCTTCATGGCCAGACAACTGTCTCGCCTCTGGGCCTCGTCATCACTCGAGCCAAAATGCATCTCTCGAGAACTGATTTAAAGAGAACTCATCCAGACGGCGAGTGCGCAAATCACTATGACCGAGGTTGAAGCGGCGACAGCACAGACAAACGCCGGAGAGCCCATTCGTCCTCCCGAGTCATTCTTCCAGCGGCTGCGCTTTCTTGGCCCTTCGCTCGTCTTGACAGCTTCGCTCGTGGGATCCGGCGAGCTGATTGTGACAACGATTTTCGGAGCTAAACTTGGTTTCGTGGCACTGTGGCTGATCATTGGGTGCTGCGTCGGAAAGGTAGCGATTCAGGAAGCGCTGGGCAGATACACTATTTCTTCTGGGCAAACTTCGCTTCAAGCCTTTGACCGGCTGCCCGGCCCGCGCTTTGTTTTAGCTTGGCCCATCTGGATTTGGATTGTTGTTGTCTTGTTGACCGTCTTGCAAATGGGGGGCATTGCCATCCTCGTTGGAGAGGCGATCACGCTCGTTCTCCCTCAGTTCAGTAGCCAGCGGTGGGCGCCTGTCGTCTGTGCTGTTACGCTCATGTTGTTACTGAGCGGCCGTTACGAAGTTGTCGAGAGGCTTTCCACGCTTTTCGTAGTCATCTTCTCGATCTCGACCATTACCTCAGCCGTCTTGTTGCAGTGGACACCTTACGCAATGACGTCCGCTCAATTGCTGGATGGATTCACGTTTCGACTTCCGGAGACGGGGGTCGGCATGGTGCTGGCGATCGTGGGCGCCGTAGGCTTGAGTTCCACGGATCTTCTTTTCTATCCGTACTGGTGTCTGGAGAAGGGCTACGCTCGGTTCACTGGGCCGAATCAACCTACAAGCGAATGGTTGTT
>Ga0187893_10008780_pt1 | contig 15800 bp, 20 predicted proteins | sample MA1701074metaG_FD_139574 | JGI IMG/M metagenome (GOLD analysis project Ga0187893, IMG submission 139574) | White microbial mat communities from a basaltic lava cave in the Kipuka Kanohina Cave System on the Island of Hawaii, USA - MA170107-4 metaG ... | reverse complement strand
GCACCTTCGGAAGGCGTTCGCAAGTGGCTCGAGCCCGGCAGGTTACGTCGGCCCGCAACCTTCTTCACGCCGCCGCGCATTTTCCCGGTCGCCGGTTGGCGGGCGCGCTAAACAGATACGATCGTTGATGGATGCGTGACCCTTCTGATCGTGCTTCCCATCTTCGCCGCGTCGGGCTGTGCCTCCGCGCGTCCGTCGCGCGAGTCCGAATACACCTACCTCTGCGGCGCGCGCTTCGCGAGCTACAATCAGGTCCGCGACTTCCTCGCGGGGTACGGAATCGAGACGATCTGGCTCGGATCGAGCCTCCTCTGCGACGAGGTGTGCGTCCGCGGCGGGCGGGAGGCCGCGTTCTGCGCCCGGATGCTCCTTCAGGAGCACGCGGAGGAACAGAGCTTCAACATCGGCTGGATCGCCGACGCGCTCATCGCGCCCGCGCCTGCGTGGCTCATCGTGGCGAACGTCGAGTTTGCGCGGACGCCGAGCGAAGCGGTGCTGGAGCGACTCGAGCGCGAGGGAATCGCCACGGAAATTTACTTCGGCGCACGCGTCGACAAGATCGCCGTGTCGAGCGAAAATTACGCGCGCGCGCTCGAGATCGTCCGGGAGGGCGGCTGGGACGGAGTGACGGCGCCCTGACGGGTCAAGAAGTCCCAAGTCCCAAGTCCGGATCGTCGATGCCGCGATTCCAGCGCCTCACTACCGCCTTTTCCGACAGCGATACACATGTGACGAAGTGAGAGACTTGGGACGTGCGCGGAGATGACTAGCGGATGGGGAGATCATCGCCACGATCCCCTCCGAGCGGCCGCGTTCCGTCTACAAATCGTGTCACCGGATGCGCGCATCGCGTGGAATCGCGGGCGCGGGATTTGCGTAGACGAACCGGATGACCCTGTGGCGGCTCGCCCTCGCGGTGAACGGCTTCTCCATCCTCGTCGCGCTCTGTGCGGACGTGGGCGAACGTCGGGCCCCGAAACCGTGCGCGGTCTGCGAGGCGGCTGTCGCGTTCCTGCAATCCGCGGATCGCGACGGCGGGCTCGTCGTGGATTTCTGGACGACCGACGTCTTCGCCCTCTATGCGGACGTCGGAGTGCCGCTTGTTCCGTGCCCGTGCGGACGGCGGCAGGTCCTGATGCTGGAGAATCCAATGGTCCCGCGTCCGGGCCAGTGAAGAGGAACTGCTCGCTCACGCGCCTGCTCGCGATCGTCGTCATCCTCACCGCGCTCGTCTCCTTGGTGATGGCCGTGGCGCTTCACTTCCGCGAGGAGCGCGTTCGGTGGAAGTAGTACCTCGCCCGGCAGGACGCGCTCCGCGAGCGGTTCCGGCAGCGAAACGGGTTCCGCCCGCCGCTTCTCGGACCGTCCGGATGGGAAACGCGTGGGACGAGTACGAGCCGCTCTGCATTGAGCTCAACCGGCTTTCGTTCCGCTGGACGGACGGCGCGGTGAAGCGGTAGGGAGAGCTCGGAATCGGTAATTCCCAACTTCCGCCTTCGCTCTGCGTTGGGTGAGCAACGGGGAGGCAGGTCAAGTCCCGAGTCCCGAGTCGATGCGGAGTCCGGGACGACTCAGGAAGTGCCATGACCGGAAGTCGCACCTTCACTCTCGCTGAGGGGTGAGCTCCCCGGGGGTGCGTCAACGACTCGGGACTTGGGCCCGTCCCGCCGACCCTGTCCCCCATAGCCTGTCCAACGCGCTCCGGGAGCGGACGGACGTGTCGTGTCCCGCTTCCGTGGGCTGGCCCTGACGAGCGTATTCTCGCGCCGCCAGACGCACCATCAGCCGGGCCCGCGCGGCCTCGGCGAGCTCGCCACGGCGCCTCTCATCGCGCAGCTTGGCGCGGAGCCACTCCGCGCGCGCGGGGTCGAAGGGCAGCCAGCGCGGGGCGGAGAAGCCGCAGACGTAGATGATCTCGCCGCCTTCGCGGCAGGACTCCGCTGCGGGGTCGTCGAGCATCGCCAGCGCGTCGACGGCGGCGCGACCCCAGCCCGCGCCGCGCGCCCGCGCGACGGCCGACAGCTCCTCGAACGTGGGCCGGCGAATCAGCGACGCGACGTCGTTTGGATTTCCCGGCGGCAGGATCGCCCGATGGCTCTGCATGCGACGGAGCTCGCCGCCCAGCATCGCCACGCGGGAGTCCTCGACGACGATGCGGGCCACACCGACGGCCATCAAGGAGGATGCGACCAGCAGACAGAGGGTGCGCGGAAGGGAGACCGTACGGCCCCGCAGACCGACCCCGACAGTCGCCAGGAGGAGCACGCAGCCGGCGTGGAGCGGCCAGTACGGCGCGTGCGCGGTGAACGGAGCGACCAGGAACGCGCAGGCAATCAGCAGCAGGGCGAGAAACGACCCACCGGGTAGCCGCGCCGCCTGGGAGTTCATGCGCTCCCTTGGGACGCGTGGGCGCGACCGGAAATTACCGGATTGTGGAAGCCCGCCGACGTGAGACCGCTGTTGCGCGTGCCGGCCGAGCGTCCGACTTGAATCACCGCGATGGCCTACTTCGGCTGCGCCTTCTGCTCATCCCTGGCGGCCGCAGAGGAGCGATCACTCTTGCGTGTTCCATCGTGAGCGCCACCGGGACCTACGCGGGCTTGGCGTCGAGGCGTATGGTGACGCCTTCCGCCTGCGCGGCCAGCGCGATCGCCATCAGCGCGACGTTCATGGATGCACCCTCGGGAGGCACTGCAGCACGCGGGGCTGGGGACGCGTCACTCCTCCGCGCGACCCCGGCCGCACGGTAGTATCTCGCGGGCGCCGAGATACCTTTCGCGCGTGCACGCCGCGCGGGTTCAGCGTCGAGGTACCCCGCGCTCCGCGACGTGAATCGCGGCCGTGTCACCCCACCCATCACGGATTCGTCTCATTACCGCGTGAGGTTCGTTCTTCCCGCGGTCGCGTTGGTCGCGATCCTCGGCGCGTGCCGGACGACCGAGCTCGAGCCCCCGCCGGTGCCGCGGGAGCTCTGGGGGCGCGTCGAACGCCGGTACGCGGAAACGCCGTGGATCGCGCTCGAGTTCGGCGCCAGCGGCTCCGTGTACCGCGCCGTATTCGGTATGGATGACCGCGTCTGCTTCACGGATGGATCGAACATGCTCGTGTCCGACGGGCGCCGGACCCGGATCGCTCAGGCGGGACGGAGGCCCCGCATGAGCGAGGAGCGGATCGAGTCGAAAGAGATCCGTCTCTGGATCGCCCGGTTCGGCGCGGCGCCGACCGGCTTCAGCATTTTCTCGAGCACGCACGGATCGATGCCTCATTCCGAGAGCCCGGACGCGCGGCCGCGACAGGTGCGGTACCTGCGGCGGGCGATCATCGCCGGACGTCGATGCGCGTGGCTGCGGCTGAAGTACCGATGGGAGCCCGAAGGCGAGTGGGTTCACGACGTGGCCGTCGATCTCGAGAGCCTCGCCATCCTGCGGCGGACGTACACGGTCGGCGACGTCGGCGGAACGGAGGAGGTCACGACGCGCGTCGAGTTCGACACACCGCAGCCGGAGGAGACGTTCCGGGTGGGGGAGAAGTAGGGATCGGGGCCGCGCTCTGTCTCGCGCCCCTCCGAGCCGCCCCACCATCGGGACCGCGCGCGGTCAGCAGCCTGCGGGGCGGCGGTCATCACGTAGGTGAACGTGGCACAGCCGGGCAGGGCGATCGCGGCGGCGTAACGACGCGGTGCCGGCGTTCCGCATCAAGCCGGCGGGATCGGCCACGGACACTCTCGCCTGCCGCTCCAGATGTCGTCGACGGCGGCCTTCATGCGATCGGACTCGCTCTCGCCGTACAGTTCCTCCATCATCGCCACAAAGCGCTGGATCAGCGGCTTCCTCGGTTCGACATGGGACATCTCCGTGACGAAGCGCCGGAGAAACAGCTCCCGATCGAAGCCCACCCTGGCGGTGGCTTCCTTGATGTGGTCGATGTCCTTCTGATCGAGTCGAGAGATCTTCATGAGCGCCCAGTCGTGCTTTTCAGGAATCAACACCTTGAGCTTCGTGACTCCCGCTAACGACGCCGGCTGATAGCGGCTCTCCGACGCCCACGGCGCCTCGTGGACTCCGACGTGATTCACGGGGATGTCCAGCCGCGTTTCGGCGCGAGCGTGCGCGCAGGCTCTCGCGAACTCCGTGGAAGCGGTCGTTGAGTCGATGCCCGGAGACGAGACGCCCCGGTGATCGATATCCATGGTGCCTTGCTGCGCACCGAATCCAAGCGCCGCGGCGGCACCGCCGATGATGCGAACCTCCGTGAGGGTTGCGAGGTGTCGATCAACGGCCTGCAGGAACGTGAGGATCTCTTGAACGTGGAACGTTTTCATCGGCCCCTTCGAACTTTCGGAACATCGACTCGAAGCTCTGCAGCGGCATGTTCATCCGGAACAACCATCGCTTCGCCAGGGCGGGCGTGTTCTCCTCGGCCAGCTTCCGAGCCCGTCGGCCGAGGGGAAGCGTGAAGAAGTCGCGCGTTCGCTTCGCTCTCGCGTCGCGGAGGCGCTTTGCGCGTTTCGAGAGCGCCGGGTCATGCAGCAGCTGGCCCGTGAGCGACAGGAAAAACCCCAAGGCCCGCTTCTGGCCCATCCGCCGCGCCAGTTGCTCCAGGTCGGCGAGGTTCACGCGCGACGAGTTGCGGGCGAACGCGACCGGCCAGACCAGGGCCACCTCGGAGTGATGTCGCGCGAGCGCGAGCGCACGGGCCAGCGTCTCCTCCAGCGACATGTCCCGCGTGGACGAGGCCGTTCTCAACAGGGGTGCCTTCCACCGCTTCAGGTTCGCGAATACCGTCCCTTCATCCGCGCGATCTTGAGCGCCGGTCAGCAGCTCTCTCAGGGCGCGCGTCGTACCGCGCGCCGCGCTCCACCGGCACAGCCATGAGTCTCGCGCACGCTCACACGTGAGCGCCCCCGCCTTCTGGAGCATGGCGACTTCGCGGAACGCGCTGGAGTACGGCATGCCCGCGCGATGGGCCAGCTGGCGAACCGTCAGCGGGCGCTTCTCCGTGAGAAGGACTCCGAGGAGCGCCCTCCGATGGCGGGAGGGAACCAGGTACTCCAGCAGCGTCATCATGCGATCATATCCAATTAAATGATATATACCTATCCAATAATAGGACATGGCACGTCGCGTGTCAAGACGGCGCTCCACGCTGTGCGTTCATCTGGCCGCCGCCCCGGGCCGCCAGCGGTCCCGCCCGGGCGCCGTGCAGCACCGCCGGCCGTGCGCCCTATGCGAGGCGGCGTAAGGCGATGAGTCATGAAACCCCGCAACCTGGCCGATCAGACCGGGGACCGAGCTCTGTCTCCTCTTGATGTGTCGCCGCGATGCGTGTACCGGTCGCCAAGTCTGGAGGTAGCGGACGCGGTAGAATAACGACATGACGGGCGCGGATCGGCGGTGCGAGGCGTGCGGCGGCGCGTTCGCGCCAACGGCCGAGTGCAGCGGCACTGCACGCGATGCGCCGAGGTCCCGAAGGACGAGAAGGCGGCGCTCTTCCCGGGCCAGGGCTACTTCGTCGAGTTCGCTCCCAAGGAAGCGCGGCCCGAGTACGGCCAGCCCCACCTTGCCAAGATTTGCCGGCTTGGGAGCCTTCGAAAGTTCCGCGATGGCCGCGCGCAGGTTGCCGTGGCCGAGGTGCGCGCAAGGCGCCTTACGAAGGGCAAGCGCGAGGAGGCGTTTGGCTCCGCACGCCGCCCTGATCAACTTATGTTTCCGCTCGGCGACACAACATTCACGCCCTCGAGCGTCACGATCTTGAACTGCGTGGAGTCGATCTGGCCACTCCACGTTCCGGTGGTCGTGATGAGAAGACGGACGGTGTAAGACGTTGACGGGAACGCGGCGGCCGAATACGCGCCGGTCGTGATCGCGGTCTGCAGCCGATACGGAACCGCCGATCCCGTCGGACCCGTGCTCGCGATCAGTCCCTGCGCCAGGAGCAGCCCGCCCGCGTCTCGCACTTCCAGCCGCAGCGACCCCGGATCGATCGTACCGCTGGACGCGGAGTACGTGCCGGCCACATGCGCGTAGATGATCACGTCGTTCGCGCTGGTAGGCGTGAACGTGATCGAACGGACCACGAGGTTCACCGACGACGTCGGGACGGTCACGACCCCGCCGACGGTGGAGACGTGCGTCCGATGCTCCGCCGTCGTCGGCTGCGCCGACGCGGAGCCGCCTCCTCCGCCTCCCCCGCACGCGCCGCCCCACACCAGCCCGCACGCGGTCCCCATGATCACCAGGCTGAACGCGCTCAGTCGGTCGCGCATCTCTCCCTCCCCGTCAATTCGTTCTTGCAGCTACCGTTCCGCTATCCGCTCCTCCATCTCCACCAGAAACCTCCACGCGGCCCCGTCGCCGTATCCCGTCAGGTTCCCGATCCACCCTGCCACCGGCGTGCCGCTCATGTCGCGCGCCAGCTTCTTCGCGCGCCGCGCATTCTTCGCCAGGTGAGTGTTCACCACTGTCGCGTTGAACTGCGGCAGCGAGACGACGCGCGTGGCTGGCGTCTCGCGCTTGAACAGCTGCGCCACGTCCGGGTGCTTCAGCATCGTCTTGGGCGCGACGACGATCGTCGGCTTGAGGACTCGCAGGTCCTCCGTCACGTACGGCAGCGACGCCGCGAGCTTGTCGCGGCTCCCTGCGTAGTCGCGGTTGGTGGAGCCGCTGATCGCGAACTTCCCGAAGTTCGCGGCCGCGATCCCGTGCAACAGCTCCAGCGGCTTCGCGGGCGACTTGTGGCCGAGCCGGTGCAGCAGGTACCACGCGGCGACGAGCAGGCTTCCGTTGTTGAACGGCTCCATATGCACATGAGGAAAGAGCCGGTCCTGGTGCCGGTTCTCCAGGCACCACCGGTGCCGGTCCCGCGCGCGATCATCGAGGAGGAAGTCCGGCAGATCGCCCCCGTAGCCGGCGAGATTCTCCGCGCTGGCGTAGACGAGAACTCCGCCCCATTCACCGTAGCGGTCGCCGACGAACGGAATCGACGGCGCCACACGGAAAGCCCAGTCGGGCGGCTTCAAGCTGCGCGACTTGTAGGCATCGAGAAGCTGTGCGCGGAGCGATGTAGCGGCCGCTGTCACAGGATCAGCATACTCCATCCTGTGCCGATCCCGAAACGATGCGCGCGCGGCGCGAACAGTGCGCGCTGGCGAGTGCCCGGCGGGGGGAGCGGCGATCGTCGATGCGGATCCTCCGCGAGGCGGCTTCCGGCTACTTGCCCGGCTTGAACTCCTTCAACTCGCTCGTGGCTGTCTTCACCCCGTCGGTCGTCTCGAGACGCACCATGCCGACGTCGGGCACGAGCCAGAGCGTGAGCGCGCTGCGGTCGACCCGGACCTGCACCTTCGTGGCGCTCTTGAACGTGCCGGCCGGGACCGTGACCTCCTCCGTCCCGTGGTGCGTCGCGACGGCGCTCTTCGTGTCCGACTGCGCCAGGTCCTTCCACGTGTCGCCTTTGCAGGACCCGATCTTGTAGATGCGGACCTGCGGCTCCACCTGCTTCTCTCTCACCGCGGCCCACACGACGTGCCCGTCCTCGACGTACCACACTTGCTCGTGCACCGCGGGCTTCTCGGGATCCGCGCGATAGGACTTCGTCTCGACGTGGACTCGCCCGTCCTGCTCCTTCGTCACCGTCAACACCGCCCTGGACGACTTGCCGTCCGCGGTGTGGACGTACGTCCACTCCGTACCCGGCCTGAACTTGAAATACGGTTCGCCGGTGTCGGTGTCCTGGAGGGCCAGCAGCGCGGCCGCGAACGCGATGCGGATCGTGTCGTAACCTCCCGTTGCGGCCACACTACCGCATCGCGGCGCCGAAGGCACGGCCCGCGCGCTATCATGGGGCGCGTGCGGCTGCTGGATCTCAGGGAGGCCATCCCCTCGCTCGAGGCTGCCGCGCGCATCGCACTGGTCCTGGCCGCGCTCTTCGTCGCGATCGGGCGGGCGACGCGGCGCGGAGCGTGGCTCACCGTGCCGCTGTCGCTGGCGTGGCTCGCGGTGGTTCTGAGCGAGTTCGGGTTCGACCCGCTGCGCACGAATGTCGTGGCCGCGATGCGACTGGTCGGCTCCGCCCTGGCTCCGCTCGTGGGCGCGACCGTGGGCTTCTTCTGGCGGCGACGCTTCGAGGCGGAAACCGCCGCGCCGACGCCGGGGTAGAGCCGAGCCGACGATCGCCGTGCAGGTGCAGGTCGTGGACACGACCGCTCCGGAGGGAGTAGTGTCACGCGGGTTCGTCCCGGTTCACACAGTCCCCCGCGAGAGAGGTGACATGCCCAAGCCCGACCGCTTGCCGCCCTTTCTGTTGACCCCGGAAGTGATCCTCAGCGAGTTCCTCGCGCCCGCGCGACTCGGGGGCAAGGGGCCGCTGTTCACGTCGCGCGCTCTGACCAAGGTCCTGGCCAAGGTGTCGCGGCGTCCGGATCTCCGGAAAGCCGAGGAGTGGGCGCTGGCGCCCCTCGTCTACGATCCCAAGGGCGCGATGGGGGTCGCCGCGTCCAGGCGGGCCGTACTGGCACCCTACAAGCCGAAGGGGCCTGACCGCCGGAGGTACGCCAATCTGGTCGGCCAACTCAAGGAGCAGGTCGCCGGGCTCAAGCCGTCCGCCGGTGCACGAGCCGTGCCGGTCTTCCTCGACTACCTCGCGCTCTCCGCCGCGTGCGATCTGCCGCTGGTCATGCTCGAGGGCAGCGAGTCGCCGTTCATGCGATTCGGCAAGTGGCTGAACCACCAGCAGCACGTCCTTCACAAGCCGCCGCTCTTCAAACTCGTCCGGGGCGACAAGGCGCTCGCGCAGCGAGGCCTGGAGTACCTGGTCGACAAGCGCAAGGCGCTCACCCCGCTGATCACGTCGCAGAATCGCGGCGCGATCGTGTGGCTCCTCACGAAGAAACTCCTCCTGGGGCACGTGCTCGGCATGCCGCCGGGCGTGCTCTGGGCGGTCTCCGGCCTCACGTTCCTCGTCTACGATCCGTGATCGTCGCTCGCGGCCCGGCCCGTAACGGGGGTCGATCCCGGCCGTCTTGATGCCATGGGTCGCTGGCTGGCCGCCACCGCCGTCGCCTGGGGTGCGATCATGGTGTTCGCCGCGGCTCTCGGCGCGTTCCTCGGATCCGCGCCGGGCGGCGCCGTGACGGGCGCGATGGCCGGGATCCTGCTCGCGCCGTTCTGCGGGATCACGATCGCCGGGATCGCCAACGGCGCCGTGCATCCGGACCGGGCGAACTGGCTTCGCGCGGCGCTCGCCGCCGCGGGGAAGGGCCTGCTGCTGGCCGGTGTCGGGACTGTCGGATGCGGACTCGCCGCCCTCGCCATCTGGGGCGGCGGATTCGAGACCGGCTGCGTCGCGGGTGCCGGGATCGCGGGATTCCTCGCGATGGCGTCGTGCGTGGGACAGTCGCTCACGCCGCCGTCCGACGAGCTGCCACGACTGCGGTGATCACCCTTCGGACCACTCCACGCGCGCATCCTATGAGACGCACTTCGCCGCTATGATCATGCCGTGACGATGACGCCGAAGGACCTCCGCGAGCACGCCCTCTCGCTGCCCGACGCACGCGAGGCGCCGCACTTCGCGCGGACCTCCTTCCGCGTCCGCGGCCGCATCTTCGCCACCATGACCGCCGACGGCACCGAAGCGATGGTCCGCGTCGCGCCGCAGGCGCGCGTGCGCGAGCTGCTGCGAGCGAAGTCCGGCGCGTTCTTCAGCCACGGCGGATGGACGCGACGACTGGGCGCGGTCGGCGTGCGGCTGGCGCGCGTCCCGGCGACGCTCATGCGCACGCTGGTCACCGAGTCCTGGCGGCGCGCCTCTACTCGATGACGATCGTGTGCTTGGCGACGGGAACGCTGTTGCCCTGGCCGTCCTCGCCGTAGACGTTGATCGTCGCCGTGCCCGTGCCGCCCTTGATGCGGATCTTCTCCTCGATGAACGTCGCCCCCTTGTGCTTCGTCCCGCGCTGCCCGACCCAGTCGATCACGTACTCGTACTCCATGCCGCGGATGTCGCCGCCGGCCCGCTCCCGAGCCTCGACCGTGAAGCGCAGGTCGCCTCCGACCCGCAGCCGCGCGGGCGCGTCGATCGTCCACGCGCACGTCTCGGCCGCCCGCCACGGGCCGCCGCAGCCGGGAAGAAGAATCGCCGCCACGAGCAGAGCTGTCGTCAGTCGCATCACTCCCAGTCTACGCCCAATATTCGTCCTCGTGTCGGCGTTTCCGACAGCGCCCCGCGATTCGGGCGCGCAATCGCCGTGGCACGCCGATTGCAATGCCGTGGGCGTAGGAGGCGACCATGAAACCGCGACGCGACATGCGATTGCTCGTCGACATCCCGGTCGAGCTGCGCGGTGAGCGCCGCCACGCCGGCAGCGTGCGCGACCTCTCGCTCAACGGCCTGCGCATCCGGCTCGCCGCGTCCCACGTGACCGTCGGCGAGCGCGTCGGCGTCTCGCTGCGGATCCCGGGCCTCCAGGGGCTCGACTTCGCGGCGGAGGTGCGGTGGGCGAAGCGCCATGAGATCGGCCTCGGCTGCGACGCGGGGCTCGAGTTCGACCACACCGCCGAGTCGCGTCGCAAGGTGCAGGCGATCCTCTGGGAGGTGCAAAGCGGCGCGCTCCGCGACGTCGAACGCCGCTCGCGGACCCGCGTAAAGGGGCTCACTGGGTGAGTCAGGAAGTCCGATGCTGCTGCGAAGCCGGAGCTGCTTCGCAACTCAGACTGGGGACTGGAAAAAAGCCCCCGCGCGCCGGAGGGACGCGCGAGGGCCGATGTGGAAGGGCGATGCGTCCTGATTTAGTACTCGTACCACGACAGGCTGTGGACGATGCGGTCCGAGGAGCCGGACACGTTGAACGACTCGTGGATCCGCATGAAAGGAACCGCGCCGTTGGCGGGCATCAGCTGGTCCATGAAGCACTGCACGTCCGTGAGCAGCCGCGCCTCGGTGAGCGCGACGAGGCCCGCCTGATTCTGCCGCAGCAGATGGCACGGACGCTCGCTGCCGTCGAGCCGCCGCAGGAGCACGTAGCCGAACGTGTTCCAGTCCACGCCGCCGGCGTTCTTCACGAGGCCGTCGCGCAGCACGAACTCCACCATCCCGCCCTGCACGCCGCTGTTGGTCCCGCCGCTCGGCACCGTGACGGGCCGGAACGTGATGGCGCTGCCCGCGTACACCGTGTAGCCGTCGCCGCCGTACCAACGGAAGAGGCCCCGCAGCTGCGCGCGGTTGTAGTTCGCGCGGCCCGCCTGCCACCGCTCCATGGCGCGCGCCATGAGCTTCGCACCCGCCGGCGAGAGCGGCGCCGGGAAGAAGAGGCTCGTCGACGTCCCGAACGGGAAGTCCACCGAGCAGAACGTGCCGTTCGCCCGGCGGAGGGTGGCGCGCTTCAGCGTCGCGTTCACGTCCGTCATCCCCGTCATGGCGTCCGCGTCCAGCGACGAGTTCCACCGGGACTCGATGATCAGGACGGGTTCCTGGGGGAAGGCCGGCCCGACCGGGCCGATCGTCTGCGCCGACGCCGCGCCCGCGAGCGCGCACAGCGCCAGGGCCGCGAGGGTTGCGTGTTTCATGCAGGTCTCCTTTCTCGCAGCTTCATCCGCCGACCGCCGCCGTCCCTCTTGCCAAATCTGTTCATCCTCCGCCGCGATTGCTAGAGTGCCGCCCCGGAGGGAACCCCCATGTCGCTTACGCCGCGCGAAGCCGCCGTCCAGGCCATCAGCACGCTCCAGCCCGTCGCCGCCCGCATCGACCTCACGAAGCGGGACGTCACGGAGCTCTACGGCGAGAACGTCTTCAGCATGGCCGTGATGCGCGACGTGCTGCCGAAGAACGTGTTCGAGGCGCTCCAGCGCACGCTGAGCCGCGGCGAGAAGCTCGAGGTCGCCCACGCCGACGCGATCGCCAACGCGATGAAGGAGTGGGCCGTCGCGCGCGGCGCCACGCACTACACGCACTGGTTCCAGCCGATGACCGGCCTCACGGCCGAGAAGCACGACTCGTTCGTCGTCTACACGCCGGAGGGCGGCGCGATCACGGAGTTCTCCGGCAAGACGCTCATCCAGGGCGAGCCCGACGCGTCGAGCTTCCCGTCGGGGGGCATCCGCGCCACGTTCGAGGCGCGCGGCTACACCGCGTGGGACCCCACGAGCCCCGCCTTCCTCTTCGACGGCACGAACGGGCGCACGCTCTACATCCCGACGGCGTTCTGCGGCTACAACGGCGAGGCGCTCGACAAGAAGACGCCGCTCCTGCGCTCGCTCGACGCGCTCAACAAGCAGGCGCTGCGCCTGCTGCGCGTGCTCGGCAACGCGCGCCCGTCGCACGTGACGAGCACCGTCGGCCCCGAGCAGGAGTACTTCCTCATCGACCGCCACTTCTACGCGCAGCGGCCGGACCTGCTCGCCGCCGGCCGCACGCTCTTCGGCGCCCGCCCGCCCAAGGGCCAGGAGCTCGAGGACCACTACTTCGGGTCGATCCGCCCGCGCGTGCTCGCGTTCATGATGGACGTCGAGGGCGAGTGCTACCGCCTCGGCATCCCGATCAAGACGCGCCACAACGAGGTCGCGCCCGCGCAGTTCGAGGTCGCCCCGATCTTCGAGCGCGCGAACGTCGCCGCCGACCACAACATGCTCGTGATGGAGATCATGCGCACGGTCGCGAACCGCCACGGCTTCCACTGCCTGCTCCACGAGAAGCCGTTCGCCGGCGTGAACGGCTCCGGCAAGCACAACAACTGGTCGCTCGCGGACGACCTCGGCAACAACCTGCTCGAGCCCGGTCACACGCCCGAGGACAACGCGCAGTTCCTCGTCTTCCTCACCGCCGTCCTCCGCGCGGTCAACCAGTGGGGACACGTGCTGCGCGTCGCGATCGCCAGTCCCGCGAACGACCACCGCCTCGGCGCGAACGAGGCGCCGCCGGCGATCATCAGCGTGTTCCTCGGCGAGAAGCTCACGGAGGTCGTGCAGGGCCTCATCACGGGCGCCAGGGGCGCCAGCCGGAAGGGCGGCGTCCTCAACATCGGCGCGCAGGCGCTCCCGCCGCTCCCGCGCGACGCCTCCGATCGCAACCGCACGTCGCCGTTCGCCTTCACGGGCAACAAGTTCGAGTTCCGCGCCGTCGGCTCGTCGCAGACCATCGCGCGCCCGATCTGCCATCTGAACCTGATCGTCGCGGAGTCGCTCGACCACATGGCGACGCAGATCGAGAAGCGCGTGAAGGGGAAGGTCTCGCTCCACGACGCCATCCAGGCGGTCGTCCAGGAGACGCTGGCCGAGAGCCAGCGCGTGATCTTCAACGGCGACAACTACTCGAAGGAGTGGCACGCCGAGGCGGAGAAGCGCGGCCTTCCGAACCTGCGCAACACCGTGGACGCGGCGATGGTCTTCGCCGACAAGAAGGTCATCGAGCTCTTCTCGCGCTTCGGCGTGCTCACCGACCAGGAGCTCCGCAGCCGCCACACCGTGATGCTCGAGAACTACGTCAAGACGCTCTCCATCGAGGCGCACCTGACGTCGAACATCGCCAAGTCGATGCTCCTGCCCGCCGGCCTCCGGTACCAGCGCGACGTGGCCGACACGCTCGCGAAGACGCGCGAAGCGGCCAAGGGCGTGACGGCGACGGCCGCCGAGAGCATGCTGAAGGAGATCGCGTACCTGACGTCGCGCCTCAAGGAGACCGTGGACGACCTCGACACGCTTCGTGCGGAGGCGGACTCGCACCACGGCGACGTGCCCGGGCACGCGAAGTTCTGCCGCGACAAGATGCTGCCGGCGATGGACGAGGTGCGCGCCGCCGCGGACGCGCTGGAACTGGCCGTCGACGACCGCGCCTGGCCGCTGCCGAAGTACCGCGAGATGCTGTTCGTCTACTAGCTCGTCCTTGACGCACTGCGTCACGAACGCTACGCTCTCCGTCCCGTTCGAGAACACCACCGGAGAGAGACATGCGCCTCGCCACCGTCGCCGCCCTGCTCGCGCTGTCGGCCGCCCCCGCGTTCGCCGACCACGGCCAGCGCTACCTGCCGCTCTCGAGCGGCAACGAATGGACGTACTACCAGACGCACCCGCTCGCGCGCTACGCGCCGTGGACCGTGCGCGTCGACGACGTCCTCTTCGGCGACGTCTACCACCTGTCGGACTTCCCGGGCGTGCGCGCGCCGATCTGGGTCGCGTGGTCCGGCAACACGCTCTACGCGTGGAACGCGACGACGGGATCGTGGGCGACGTTCCTCCGCTTCGGCGCGGCGACCGGCACGACGTACTGGGTGAGCCTGGGCGTCGAGGGCTTCGACGACGTGCGCGTGCGCCTGCGGAGCAGGACCGCGCGGATCGAGAGCGAGCACCTCGGCCGCACGCTCTACAACTGCGTGCGCTTCGCGATCCGCCGCCCGGGCGAGACGCAGGAGGAGGACTACTGGTTCGCGCGCGACATCGGGCTCGTGAAGTGGGTGGCGCCGGGCGACATGGGCGATCACGTCGGCCGCCTCGGGGCGGGAATCGTCGGCGGGCAGCCGTTCGGGACGATCCTGTCGTGGGCGCTCGAGAGCGGCTCGTACAGCGGCGCCGAGGGTCCGGCCAACCGCGTCGTCCTGATCACTACGCAGGCGGCGTGGGAGGCGTTCTACGCGGAGCACGCCCCGGGCGCGACGGTGCCGGAGGTCGACTTCGCGGCGAGGAGCGTCGTGGCGGCGCTGGCGGGCGAGCGCGCGACCGGCGGCTACACGGTCGAGGTGAACCGGGTCATGCGGGACTTCCCGCTCGACCGCGCGCGCGTGCGCGTGATCGAGACGACGCCCGACGGGATCGTCACGCAGGCGACCACGCGGCCGTTCGCGATCGCCGTGCTCGACGTGAAGGTCGACGCGGTCGCCGTGACGTGGGACGTCTCGGCTCCGTGACGCGCAGTCGAGCCGTAGAGCGCCGGGCTGCCGGGCCGCCTGCCCGCCGCCAGGCTACGGCGCCCTGAAGCTGCGCACCGCGTCGTCCACGCTGTCGAACACGCGCAGCTCGGGGGGCAGCGTCGCGCGCACCTCGGGGCCCGCCGCGGCGATGGCGACCCGCGGCAGCGCGCGCACATAGTCGAGCAGCGCGCGGTCGACCGCCTTCACGTTCGCCAGGTTGATGACGCAGGCCGTGCAGCCGCGCTCGCGGAGCGGCGCGAGCTTCGCCTCGAGTTTCGCCGCGTCCATCCCCTCCTTGAGCGTGACGACGGCAATGTCCGTGGGTGTGGCCCGCGCGAGCGCGTCGGCGAAGGAGGGCTTGCCCTCCGAAGCCTTCGCGGCATCCTGGGCTTCAGGTGCGACGGCGAAGGAGGGCTTGCCCTCCGAAGCCTTCCCAGCATCCTGGGCCTCAGGTGCGACGGCGAAGGAGGGCCGGCGCATGATGACCGTCTGGGTGTGGTCGCGTCGCGCAGGCGCCTCGTCCGACCAGTCCGCGCTCAGGTGCAGCGTCACCGCGTCGAGCACGAACGCGAGGCCCTTCATGCGTGCGCGCGAAAGCCGCAGCTCCTCGCCCACGCCGCCCGCGCCCGCCACGCTCGTGCTCGTCGCCTCGCGCACGTCCTCGAGGAACTTGCTCGGCGCGTCCTCCGTCTTGCCCTTGGCCGGCGCCAGGAGGTGCGCGCGCACGATGCGGGGGAGCACCTTCGCCGCGATCGACTTCGTACCGAAGGCCTCGACCGCCGCGCGCTTGTCGGCCCGCACGACGGCCACGCCCGCGACCGCGCCCGCCCTGAACATCGCGGCGCAGACGTCCGCGACCTGCTTGTCGAGGTCCACCGCCTTCGCGCGGTACGCCTCGAGGTGG
>Ga0187893_10008779_pt1 | contig 15800 bp, 9 predicted proteins | sample MA1701074metaG_FD_139574 | JGI IMG/M metagenome (GOLD analysis project Ga0187893, IMG submission 139574) | White microbial mat communities from a basaltic lava cave in the Kipuka Kanohina Cave System on the Island of Hawaii, USA - MA170107-4 metaG ... | reverse complement strand
GAAGATGCGCGTGTTCGGGCAGGTCGCCGGCAGTTCGACGGTGACATTGGTGATGACGACGCTCGTGTCGCAGGAGTCGATGGCGGTCGCGTTGCCGAAGATCGGAGCCGCGCCGGCGATGCATTCGTTGGTCTGGTCGGACGGGCAGGTGATGACGGGCGCATTTGTGTCGCGGACCGTGATGACCTGCACGCATGAGGCCGAGTTCGTGCAATCGTCCGTCACCGTGTTCGTTCGCAGGATGGTGCCGCCGCAGGGTCCACCGACCAGCGGCCCGTCCGAGCAACGATAAGTCAAGTTGCTATCGCAATTGTCACCGACAACGCCGCCCAAGGCCAGAAAAGCAGCCAGATTGGTCGGACAGGGAGGCACGACTGTAACGCATTGCACGCTGAAGTTTGGGGGGCAGGCGATCACTGGCGGCGTAGTGTCGCGGACGACAATGAGTTGCGTGCAAGTGACCATATTGCTGCAAGCATCAGTGGCGCGGTACGTGCGGACAATTTCCAGGCCGCATCCGACCACGTTGGTCACGTCGCCGACGTAGGTCACGAGGGCGCCGCCCGCGCTGTTGGAAATGATGACTGAATTGGGGTCCGGGGGCGGGATATTGGTCGTGCATTGCACGTTCGTGTTGGCCGGACAGCCGATGACGAGAAGCCCACCGCGGACGAGGCAACCTTGCTGGTTCGTGGCGGTCACCACGACGTTGCTGCAAATGTCCGAAGCCCGCGCCGTGAGCGTGTCGTAGATGACGCAATCAGGGAAGTTGGACGGGACGAGGTAGCGGCCGGTGAAGGTGCGAGTGGCGCCGATGGGCAGGCTGGCGAAGTTGGTCACCGGAGTATTGTTGGTCGGCCGGTCGTTGAGGATGACGACGTTGGTCAGGGCGACGTCGCCGATGTTGGCCACGACCCCGGTAAAGTTGAGGAACGTGCCGGGCGTGGTCTGGCCGTTGGGGCAAATCTTGGTAACGGCGATGGCCGGCGTGTTGGTGACGGCGCAGGCGACAGTGACGGTGTTGGTGATCGATACGCCGCAGATCGTCGTGGCGCGCACGGTCAACGTGTCCGGCAGGCTGCAGAGGTTGGAAGGCACGAGATAGCTCCCGCTGAAACAGATGCTTTCGCCGGGTCCCAGCAGGAAGAAGTTCGTGACAGGCGTGTTGTTGGCAGGCCGGTTGTTGAGGACGACGACGTTGGTGAACGTCACGTTGCCGGTGTTGGTGACGCATCCGGTGAAGGTCAGCAACTGCCCAGGCGCCACCGGCCCCGGACAAGACTTGGTGATGACGATGGCGGGGGCCAGCAGGTTGGAGCAGGTGGCCGAGGCTGAGTTCGAAACGAGCATGCCGCTGGCATTCTGCATTCCCACATTGGCTTCCGGCACCAGCGTGTCGTTGCCCCAGGCAAACAGAGTGTCGGTGGTGGGAGCACACGGATTGGGCGCCGGATAAACGCCGCCAAAGGTGATCGATTGATTCGTGGCGAGGTTGGTCGGGCCGAGGACGTAAGTGAAGACGCCGTTGACGAAGTTGGAGACAACGACGTTGGTCAACAGCGTGTTTCCCGAATTGCTCACGGTGCCGCTGAAGCCGATCAAGCCGCCGACTCCGATGGCATTCGTGCAGTTCTTGGTGACCCGGATGGCCGGCTTGAGCACGCGGATTTGCGCAGGGAAAGTGATCGTGAAAGCCTGGCGCACGCCCGAATCGCCGGGCGCGTCGTGGTTGTCAAAACCGCGGGCGATGACGTCGTCGAACAGGACGTCGGGATCGGTGGCGCGAACGGTGTAGTTTGTGACGCGCGTGATGCGGGAGACGTTCTCGATGCCGGGAGGAGTAAAGATGTTGCTCAACGTGATGGGGGACGCGAGCAGGTTGGGCGTCGTGATGTCTCCCACCGGAGGAGCATGGTGGACTACATCGACGATGCTCGTGAACGTCAGGGAATCGCGCGCCGACTGCGGGATGCCGTTGACGAACACGCCGTCCAAATGCGTGACCCGGAGCTGGACGGTCACGGTTTCTCCCGTGTGCGCGAAGGGCGTGCCGGTGGGGCCGAACACGTTCTTGAAAATCCCTGCGCCGTGATTGGTCACCGTCTGCGCGCGGGCGGCGCCGGGCGCGGCCGCGAGCAAAGCCAGCAGACACACTGCGCCCGTCCATGACAGGAGCGGTTTCCGGCCCGGGCGCGTACACGGCTCCCCGGCGCCAATCGCAAGACTGGATGATAAGTTCATAGGTTTCCCCTTTCTGGCCCTGTTTCTGATTTAAGGCAGCATTTTCACGCGGTAGAAGCAGCGCGACAGGACGGCATCCCGGAATTGCAGCGTCCCGTTCACGTTGAGAACGGTGGCAATCGGGCTCCAGTCGCGCATGTTCTCCGAACCTTCGACAAGATAATTGCGGAGCAGCGTGCCCTGAATCTTCAGGCGCATGTCCCCCCCGGGCAGTGGCTCTACCGAAACGATTCGAAGATTGGCAGCGGGTGCTCCGGCTACCAAACCGGCGTCCACCGTCAAATTGGTCTGCACGAAGGCGAGAGTAACGCACGGGGAGAAGCCGCTCGTGGTGACATCGCTGTCGATGTCGTCATTCGAGCCGGCGTTTCGCGTCGTAAATCCCATTCCTGCCGGCGCCACGACCTTCACCTTGAACGACGCCGCGACAAGGTTCGTGAACAGGTAAAAACCGTTTGCGTCGGTGGAGGTGGTCAGCAGCGTGGTCGGCGAACTCGACACACATTCAGTCAGACGCACCTCGACTCCGGGAACTCCCGGCTCCCCGGCGTCTTGAAGGCCGTTGGAATTCAAATCGGCCCAGACGAAATCGCCCAGGCCCGCGCCCTTGCACGGGAAGATGTGGATGTTGAAGTCCCCCAAGCCGTCCGGAAAAGTGATTAAGCCACTCGAAGGTTGCGCTGCCACGATCCAGGTGAACCACGCCGAAGCGCCGAACTTGATGTTCTTGCCGCTGGCGCCGATGCCGACCTGCCAGGCGGGACCCACGTTGACGATGTTCAACAGCGCGCCTTCCCACTCGCCAATGCCTGTCAGCGTCCCGATGAAGGACGTGTAGTAGTACCACGCGTCGGTGTTAATCGGGCCGCCTTCCTCGGAGTAAGCATCTTCGTCCAGATCTTTCTTGGGGCTTCCCGGACCGGGAACCAACGTCCGACCGCTGAGGCTGACGCTGACGATGAATCCGTTGGTCGGGTTGTCCCGGTCGCGCACGGTTCCGGTCAACGTTGCCGTGCCGTCGGCGTTTTCCACCCAGTAGCCGTACTGCGCAGTGAAGATCAAATCCGTGGAGATGCCCGGCAACCAGACGGCGTGACTGGATCCATCCGGATTGAAGCGGTCGCTGACGGCTTCGCTGACGCAATAGTCGCAGTTGAACAGGGTGAGATTGAAATCGCCCAGGCCGTTGGGCAGGTCGTCTCCCGAAGACGGCTGCGTCGTGACGACCCAGTTGAACCACGCGGAAGCGCCGAAGCGAATATTTTTGTTGTTCGCCCCGACGCCCACCTGCCAGCAGGGACCCGTGGCAGTGAGTTCAAGCAGTGCGCCGGCCCATTCGCCGAATCCGGTCAACGTGCCAGTGAAACTGGAATAGTAGTACCAAGTCGATGAATCGATCGGCCCGCCGTTCTCAATGTAGGCGCTCGGATCCAAATCCTTCTTCGGCCCGCCGTTGCACGGCGCAGTAGTGCGGCCAGCGAGGTTCACCGTGACGTTGAAGCCGCTGCCCAAATCGGCCTTGCTGCGGACGCTGCCGGTCAGTTCCGCCGTGCCGTCAGGATTCTCCACCCACGAACCGGGGAAGGGCGTGAAAATCAAGTCCGTCGCGATTCCGGGGAGCCAGATCGCATGCTTCGAGCCGCCGGGGTTCAAGCTGTCGCTGACCGCCTCAATGACGCAAATGTTCGTTTCGTTCGTCTCGCCCAGAATCATCACCTGACCGGGAAAAGTAAGCAGGAACTCGTCGGGGATGCCGGGAGGCAGGATCGGTCCGTCCCGGTTGTCGATGCCCCCGGCAATGGCGTCGTCCTTCAACAATCGATCCGGAAAACTATCATCGCCCGGCAGCACGGGGTATTGATGCGTCACCACTATGGACGGGTTGATGAATGCATCGAGCGTCACCGGCATCGGCAAGAGGTTCGGGCTGACAACATCGCCGGAGGCGTGATGCACGACGTCCACAATGCTCGTGATGGTGAGGGTGTCGAAGAACTCGTCGGCATGCATGACTGTGATCGTGGCGGTGATGATGTCGCCCACGCGCGCCGTGGCCGTGCCGTCAGGCCCTCGGGGAGTTTTCAGGATCACAGCCCCGTGAAAGATCTGGCCGATGGCCGTGTTGGAGATTGCCAGAGTGAGAAAAACAAAAAACGCGACGAAGCTGCTTCTAAGGGAGAGGTAAGGGTTTGGCTTCATAAACTTCATAGATTACGGCCGACCGACGCGCCCAATCCTTGGGTCAACGCGAACTCCTGATCCTGAACGCGGCCAGTGTGCCGAGACCGCGCAGGAGTATCAAGCACATTCTGGAAAAAAATCGGGGCCGAACGCAGCGTGCGCGGGACGAACCTTCAGTTAAGCGCGGACGCAGACCGTTCGGCGAACGGCCGGGCTGGCGGGACGGCAGTTGCGGTGGGATCAACTCAGGGAAGGCTGAGGAGATGCTCCTGCCGAAGGAACGGAGAAGGCGGGCGAATTACGGGGCAAACTCAACCAGGAACATGTCACTGCCTCCGGCTGACGTGAATTGCTGAGGGCCGAAACTGGCGGTGGTCGAAAACCGGCCCACGGCCAGCAGCCGGCCGTCGGCCTTGTGGATCACGGTTCTTCCTTCGCCGTAGCTGGCGGCGAAAATGTTCGCCCAGCGGCAAGCAAGGTCAGAAGCGAAGTTCGCGACGAAAGCGTTCTTGCCGATGCCGGCGGTCACCAGCCCTCCGCCGAAATTGATGGAGGAGCGGACGTTGCCAGTAAGGGTGATTCGCCCGGTCGCGCCATCGACAGCCACGCCGCTGCCGTAGTCGGGCCCGGTCCCTCCGAAGCTCTTCGACTGGAGATGCGCCCCGTCCGCCGCGGAGTATTTCGCAAGAAAGATGTCCTGCTGTCCGGCGTTCGCAAGGAGGCTGCCGCCCAATTGCATCGAAGAAGAAATGGTGCCGGTCACGATCACATTGTTTCCGCTGACCGCGATCCCGGAACCGACGCTCGTCGTGGCCACCGGGGAGCGGGTTCCAAAGTTTTTCGACCAGACGTTGGCCCCGGCAGATGAGTAACGCGCGATGAACATGTCGGTGAGACCGCTGTTGGTCACTGCGCCGCGGCCGAAGTCCACGGTGGAACGCATGCTGCCGGTGACAAAAATGTTGCCCGACGCATCAATGGCGACTCCATTGCCCACCGTGAAATCGGCGCCACCCACGCGCCGCGACCACAGGTGAGTGCCGCCGGAGTTGAACCGTGCGAGGAACATGTCCTGGCCGCAAGTGCTGACGAACGCCGCTCCGCCGAAACTGATCGCGCCGTCGAAAATCCCCGTAATCACCACCTCGTCATTACGAGGATCCACCGCCACGCCAAGCCCTGCTTCGGACGGATAGGAGTCCACCCAGGCGCTGCCAAATCTCTTGGCCCACTGGCACGCGCCGTCAGAAGAAAACTTCGCCAGGAAAATGTCATGGCCGCCCGCGCTGGTGATCGAGACGCCGTTGCCGAAATCTTCCGCCGCGTAAAAATTGCCGGTGGCGTACACGTTCCCTCCGGAGTCGGTGGCGACCGCGTTGACCGTTCCAATTCCAGGACCAAAACTAAGGTTCCACAGTGTGCCGCCCGTGGGAGACCGCTTCGCGAGGTAAGGCCGCGAAGCATACGTCCCGCCCACGAACACGTTTCCCGCGGGGTCCGTCGCCACCCCTTGGGCATAGTCCACGTCCGTGCTGCCGATCGTTCCCACGGAGACGAGTTGCCCCGGCGGCGGCGCAGCCGCCACGCTCACCAGCGTCGTATCGCTCGAGGCTGCGCCCATGTTGTCGGTCACCGTGAGCCTCACGAAGTACGTTCCAACGGCGCTGTAGGCGTGAGAGACGGTCAGTCCGCTGGCCGTCGCACCATCGCCGAAATTCCAGTTGTACGACAGGATCGTGCCGTCCACGTCGCGGGACGCCGACGCATCGAACGCAACCGGACTACCCACTGTTGTGTTGGTCGAAGGCGGGCCTGACGCTGCAATCGGCGGCACGTTCGGGCAGGCCGGCATCGCGGCTACGGCGGGTGCCTGCGCGGATTCACTGCCCGCCCAGTCGAGCGCGGAGATTCGGTACGAATATGTCGCCGTGGGTGACAATCCGCTTTCCACCGTCGCATTCGTGCCGCCGGGAATGAACTTCACCAGTTGGCCGTTGCGAAACAATTGGTATCCCCTCAACCCCGATCCGCCGGCGTTGTCGTTGGCCGCGTTCCAAGTGAGTCGCAATTCGCCGCAACCAATCGCGCTCGCGCTGAGTCCGGTCGGCACCGATGGCGGAGTCAAATCCGTGGTGACGAGGAAGAAACACATCGATCCGGCTGGAGCTGGATTCGTCGCGCTGAAGCCGCTGGTGGGCGCGCCGACCTTGCGCCAAGGCTGGCTCATGTTCGTGCGGCACAGCAGTTGATAGGGGCCTGCGCCGCCTTCCCAACGGACGATCACGCTTCCGTTCACCGGGCTGACGCTGGTGATTTTTAGCGGGGCCGCGTCGGCGGACAAGGGCAGGGCAAATGCGGCGAGGAGAAGGAGGCAGGCGGCCAGTGCAGTTCGAATTCGAACTGCAAAAGAGATGGCCCGAACACCAGCCGGACAGCCCACGCTGCCACGGACTTCACTACATACCACGAACTTCAGTCGATTCATTGGCGCACAAACATCCGTGTATTTTTTAGCGGCCTCCTTGCTCTAACGGGCACTTCGTGCGCCAGCGGTTTTATCTCGGTTCGAAACCGAACCACGGGTCGCAGGGCAAGAAGATCGTGTGCCAATGTTTGCGGATTTCACAAATAATTTGGAATCGGGATTACCTACCGTCTTTTCTCGTCCGTTGCCAGAAGTTTCTTCAGAAAAGTGATGATCCGCTGACCGGAAGCGCCAAAAACGGGCCACTCTTGTCTTCACAAGTCCTTGGATTGGACAGGCTCCTGGCGGCTCTGAACGCAGTCCCGCCATGACATGTCCAGATTCACGGCACTGTGGACCAGCGCGCGCAGGCCGTTTCCTGCGCCCTCGCGGGGAACACCACGGCGGACGCTGCTGTAATCGGACTCACTCCACGTAATCGGCGTGATCCGTGAAGCCGTGATTGCCAATTCGCTCCTGTCGTCCCACACTCCGCCTCCACGAAACCATGAAAACCAAAACCACCCTCTCCGTTCTTACGTTCGCCTCGCTGCTGGCGCTTCCCGCGTTCTCCGCCGAGTGGATCGTTCTCTTTGACGGCAAGCCGACCGACCAGTTGCGCGGCTACAAGCAAAAGGATTTTCCCACCAACTGGGTCATCGTCGATGGCGCGCTGAAGACAGTGCCCGGCCGCGCCGTGGACCTCGTGACGAAGGACAAGTTCGAGGACTTCGAGTTGGAATTCGAGTGGAAGGTCGCTCCCGGCGGCAACAGCGGCGTGATGTATCGCGTGGCCGAGACCGGCGGCGCGCCTTATCAGACGGGGCCGGAGTACCAAGTGCTCGACGACGGCGGCCACGGCGACGGCAAAAACCCCAAGACCAGCGCCGGCTCGCTTTACGCGCTCATCGCGCCGAACACGGAGAAGACGGTCAAACCGGTCGGCGAGTTCAACTCGTCGCGCGTTGTGTTCAAGAAGAACCACGTCGAGCACTGGCTCAACGGCGCGAAGGTGGTCGATTACGAATGGGGCAGCGACGAGGTCAAGGCGCTCGTCGCCAAAAGCAAGTTTGCGTCGATGAAGGATTTCATGAGCCAGAAGGAGGGGCACATCGATTTCCAGCATCACGGCCAGGAAGTGTGGTTCCGCAACATCCGCGTCCGGAAACTGTGACCAATGAAGCCGCTGCTATCATGGCTGAGACTCGGTCTGCTCGCCGCAGGCGTCTGTTTGCCCGGCGGGTTGCGCGCGGGGGATGAAGAAGGCTTCACGCCGCTGTTCGACGGCAAGAGCTTCGCCGGCTGGCGCGGCTACAAGAAGACGGCCATGCCCGACAAAGGCTGGCGCGCTGAAGAGGGTTTGTTGAAAAAAGTAAAGGGCGAACGCGGCGGGGACATCATCACGGAGCAGCAATACGACAGCTTCGACCTTCGCTGGGATTGGCGCATCGCGAAGGATGGCAACAACGGGCTGAAGTACCTTGTCACCGAGGCGCGCGCGAACGGGCCGGGGCACGAGTATCAGTTGCTCGACGACGATGGCCACCCGGACGGCAAGCGCGGTCCGAAGCGGCAGACGGCATCGTTCTACGACGTGCTGCCGCCAACCAAACCCCGGAATCTGCGTCCGCCGGGCGAATGGAATTCTTCGCGAATCGTCGTCCAGGGCTTGCGCGTCGAGCACTGGCTCAACGGCGACAAAGTGCTGGAGTACGAGCTGGAGAGCGACGCGCTCAAGGAAGCGATTGCCGCGAGCAAATTCCGGGACGCGAAAGGTTTCGGCACGCGCTCGAGGGGACACATCATGCTCACCGATCACGGGGACGAATGTTGGTTCCGCAACATTCGCATCCGGCGGCTGTGAGACGTTGGGAGTCCAGACCATGATTGGCCGGACCGCGTTGCACGGCCTCGTTGCCGCCACACACACGCCATTTCACGCGGACGGCTCGCTGAATCTGGCTGTCGTTGAAAAGCAGGCGGCGCATCTTCTCGCCCGTGGGGTGAAGTTCGCGTTCATCGGAGGCACGACGGGCGAGTGCAGCTCGCTCACGCTGGAAGAACGCCGCGGGCTGGCGCAGCGATGGGCCGAAGTCGCGCGCGGGACGGAACTGAAGATTGTTGTCCATGTCGGCTCGAACTGCCTCGCCGATGCGCGCGTGCTGGCGGCGCAGGCGCAGCAATTCGGCGCGACGGCGATCTCGGCGCTCGCTCCGAGTTACTTCAAGCCGCGCTCGCTCGACGCGCTCATCGCCTGCTGCGCGGACATCGCCGCTGCCGCGCCCGAGACGCCGTTTTACTTCTACGACATCCCGGCGCTGACAGGCGTGGGCTTTCCGGTGTCCGACTTCCTTGCGCGGGCGCCGGCAAAGATTCCGACGCTGGCCGGGATCAAGTTCACCAATCCTGACCTGCTGGCCTACCAATTCTGCCTCCGCGCTGGAGGCGGACGATGGGATGTGCCGTTCGGGGTGGACGAACATTTCCTCGGCGCGCTGGCGATGGGAGCGAAAGGCGCAGTGGGCAGCGGCTTCAACTTTGCTGCGCCGGTGTATCAGCGGTTGTTGAAAGCGTTCGCGGCGGGCGACCTTGAAGCGGCGCGCGCCGAACAGTTCCGCGGCGCGCAACTCGTCCAGTGGCTCGCCGGTTACGGCTACTTGGGCGCGGCCAAGGCGCTGATGGAGATGCTCGGCGTGGATGTCGGCCCGGCGCGACTGCCGAACACAAGCCTGGATGCGGCGCAACAGAGCCGGCTGCGAGATGAGTTGGGGGAAAAGGGTTTCTTCGATTGGATTAAACATTGAACGACCAACGATCATGAAACTTCTCTGTCTTCTTCTGTTCATCGTCACGTCGCTCTCTGCCGCCGAGCCGGAATTTTTCGACGTCTTCAAATCCAAGTCCGAGGGTTATGCGCAAATCCGCATCCCCGCCGTGCTGGTAACGAAGGCCGGCACCGTGCTCGCGTTCGCCGAAGGCCGGCAGAGGCCGACCGATCAGGCCGAGAACGACATCATCATGAAGCGGAGCGCCGACGGCGGGCGCACCTGGAGCGCATTGCGCGTGTTGCACGACGACGGCGCGCACTCGCTCAACAATCCGACTGTCGTGCAGGAGAACACGGGCGGGCGAATCTTTCTCTGGTACCAGCGCATCCCGTCGCACCTGCGCGAGCGCGGGACGAACATCGCCACTGGACTCGAGGGAACGAACATCTACCGCAACTTCATCCTCACGTCCGACGACGACGGTGCGACTTGGGCCGCGCCGCTCGACGTGACGCGCACGACCAAACGGCCAACGCGCGCGACGACGATTGCGAGCGGGCCGGGAATCGGCATCCAACTCGCGCGCGGCGCTCATGCGGGACGGCTCATCATTCCGTTCAACGAAGGCCCGTATGGCCAGTGGCAGAATTACGCCGTGTTCAGCGACGATGCGGGGAAGACGTGGACTTACGGGGACGATGTCCCCGGCGCGTTCGTGTCCGACAACCAGGGCCGTGAACGCAGTCAAATTAACGAAGTGCAGATGGCGGAACTGGCGGACGGCTCCGTGTTGCTGGACAGCCGCCAGTTTGCCGGCGCGAAAGTACGGCGCAGTTCCGTGAGTCGAGACGGCGGGAAGAGTTGGTCGCCCGCGCGAGAAACTCCCGATCTGGCCGACCCAAGCTGCATGGCCTCGACTCTGCGTTATTCGTTTCCCGAAGGCGCTGCCGCCGGGCGTCTCCTTCACAGCGGACCAGACTCGACGAAGCGCGAGCGGGGCACGATTTATCTCAGCCGCGATGAGGGCAAATCCTGGCCAACCAAGCGCGTGCTGTATTCCGGCTCGTTCGCCTACAGCGTGCTGACGAAGCTTCCTGATGGCACTGCGGGCTGTCTGTTCGAGGCGGACAACTACGGCCGGATCGTTTTCGCGCGGTTCTCGATCAACTGGCTGGAAGGTGGAGGAAAAACGGCGGAGTAATCCCGGCTTGAGGTTTGGCGGGTTTGGTCGATCCTTCGCTCGTGCAATTCATCCGCGACATCCACGCCGCGCAGCAGGGCAAGCGGCCGGTGATCTCCTTCGAGTTCTTCCCGCCGAAGACGGAGGAAGGCGACCGGAATCTGCTGGAGAAAACAATTCCTGCGCTGATGACGCTGAAGCCGGACTATTGCTCCGTCACGTACGGCGCCGGCGGCAGCACGCGGGACAAGACCTTGATGATCGTGGACCGCATCCAGCGCGAACACGGCCTGACGGCGATGATGCACCTGACGTGCGTGAACTCGACGAAGGAGCAGCTTCGCGCGGTGATCGAGCAAGCGCGGGCGAAGGGGATTAAGAACATCCTCGCGCTTCGCGGCGATCCGCCCGGCGGCGTGGGGGAGTGGACGCCGGTGGAGGGCGGGTTCACTTACTCCTACGAACTGGTGAGATTTCTTCGGGAGATGGATGGCTTTTCGATTGGCACCGCTGGGTTTCCCGAAGGCCACATCGCGTGCAAGGAGGGCAAGCATGTGGATTGGCAACGGCTGAAGGCCAAGGTCGATTGCGGCGCGGACTTCGTGCTGACGCAGTTGTTTTTCGACAACCAGGACTTCTTCGAGTTCCGCGACTACCTCGGCAAACTCGGCTTGACCGTGCCGATCTGCCCCGGCGTGCTGCCAATTCTCAGCGCATCGCAGATCAAGAAGTTCACGACTCTCTGCGGCGCCCGGATGCCAGCGCCGCTGCTGGCCCGATTGGAAAAGTTCGGCGAGAACGACGCTGCGACCGCCGAGTTCGGCATCGAATACGCCGCCGCCCAATGCGAAGAACTCATCCGCAGCGGCGTCCCCGGCCTTCACTTCTACACCCTGAACAAGCCACTCTCGACAACGCGGGTGTTGAAGAACCTTGGCTTGGCCTAGGAATGGGGTCAGTCAATGGTATTGGCATATCGATTCGTCGCCGCCACATTTGTCGTCAGTGCTCGATACCATTGACTGACCCCACGCTTCTCAGTCAAAAGAAGCATCGAACTCGGTCACGGGGTCGGTCAATGGTATTGGCATACGAGGCTGGTTGGATGCCGAGGTTCGGGCCGCAACCCGAGGTTGCCGTTTGCGTTCATTGCCCCCAGTGTTCGATACCATTGACCGACCCCGCCGTTTGCCCCGCCAAAAGAGCAGGTGCGTTAGATGTCCTTTCGTTCCCATCCGGAGTCGACCAGCGATCCATTCCAGCGTCATCGTGGTTTCTGCGCGCAACTGTTTCGCGATGCGGACCTTCGCATCATCTCCCTTCGCTCTCGTCCGCAGCTCGTCCTCCAGCCATCCCAATTTCGCCAATTCCTCCCGAACGATTCGCTCCGCTTTCTCCTCCGCCGACTCCTGCACCTCCGGCCCGTAGTGATGCCGCCCAATCTGCGCCTCCGATTGTTCCAGCAACTCGCGCCGGAACGATTCCTCTCCGAAGCACCAATCGTGTCGCAGCGTTTGGAACTCGCCTTCCAACTCCTGCATCCGGCGCCCTTCCAGTCTCTGCTCGAACGCCTGCCTCGCCGCAGGGGAGTCCGCATGGATGCCGCATTCGCCAAATGCCCGGTCCACCCGCAGCCACGCCGGCCGCTGCTGCGGCACCGCCAGATACAGCGGCAGACTGCTCCAGCGAAAATCCTTCACCGCCTGCGCCGCTTGCAGCATCCTCGCGCGAACCGGATTCAAATGCACATAATCCACAACCGTCCGCAGATAGCCACCCTCGCCTCCCACCAGAAACGACTTGTATCTCCCGCTGAACAGATGCCCGCTCAACCCGTGCCGGCGATTGAACCGCGCCGTGTAAGAGCCGAGAAACCACTTCATCCCCGCCGCCAAATTCGGCTGCGGCGTCTCCACCACCAGATGAAAATGATTCGGCATGAGCACGAAGGCGTGAACCTGCCAGCCGGTCTTCTCGCAGGCCTCGCCGAGCGTTTCGATGAAGCGAACGCGGTCGTCGTCATTGAGGAAAACAAGCTCGCGACGGTCACCGCGGTTCAGCACATGGTAGATGGCTCCTGGGAATTGGATGCGAAGGCGTCTTGCCATGCGCGTTGCCTACCGATGGCACAGCAATGTGTCAATACCATTGACTGACCCCGTGGCTAAAAGCTGGCACCATCTGCTGAAGGCAGCCCAGGAAGAAGTGCGCACAACGCTAAACGCCTTGCCTGCGCCATTACGGCGGCAGGCGGCCCCGCTGCCGGTCAGCTATGAACCGGTTCCCAACGCTGCCATCCTCGCCGACGAGTACGATCCCGACCTGCTTGGACTCTTCGTCGGGCCGCCACTCGCGGAGCCGGAGGCGTCGCCGTTGCCCGCGCAAATCATCCTGTTCCTCGACAATCTCTGGGGCTTCGCTGGCGAAGATGAGGAGTTTTTTCGTGAAGAAGTGCGGACCACCTATCTTCACGAACTGGGGCACTACTTGGGTTTGGACGAAATTGATCTCGAAGAGCGCGGGCTGGACTAGCACGGGGTCGGTCAATGGTATCGAACACTGGCAACCGCAAGAAAAACGGAACAGCCTTCGAGTCGCGCATTGATACCAGTGTTCGATACCATTGACCGACCCCGTGTCGAGGCACCCGTGTCGAGGCAAGTACGGACAGGCCACCGCGGTTTTCTGCATCGAACCTGCTATGCACGGGAGACTTCCACGCAATGACGCGTGGGGATGGACGACAGAAAATGCTTGGCAAACAGGTCAACCGTCGGCCACAACTCCGCCCACATTTATGGTCAAACACAAGTCACGGATCGGCTTCCTCGTCTTCTTTGCCCTCCTCCTGCTTCCGGGAACGGGTCTTCTCGCCGGTGAGGCGGACATCATCGTCCCGGATCTTAGGCAGGTCAATTTCGGCGGGCTGTCGGGGATGACCATCCTCTACATCGGCCTCGTGATTTGCCTGCTGGGCGCGGCGTTCGGCTGGGTGCAATACGTGCAGACCAAATCGCTCCCCGTCCATCCACGAATGCGCGACGTGTCGAACATCATTTGGGAGACGTGCAAGACCTACTTGTTCACGCAGGGCAAATTCCTCGTCGTCCTCTGGGCGCTCATTGCGGCGTGCATGATCTATTACTTCGGATTCCTGACTGACCATGTCGATCCCGTCACCAAACAGAAAATCGCCGGCGGCACCGTCGCCTTCAACGTCGTCGTGATTCTGCTCGCGTCCATCCTCGGCATCCTCGGCAGTTACGCCGTCGCGTGGTTCGGCATCCGCATCAACACCGTGGCAAACTCCCGTGCCGCGTTCAGCGCACTCAAAGGCAACGCCCTTGCCACGCTGTTCATCCCGCTCAAGTCCGGCATGAGCGTCGGCCTCCTCCTCGTCTGCGTCGAACTGTTCTTCATGATCTGCATCCTGGCGTTTCTCCCGCAGAACCTCGTCGGGCCGTGCTTCATCGGCTTCGCGATCGGCGAGTCCCTCGGCGCAAGCGCGCTGCGCATCTGCGGCGGCATCTTCACCAAGATTGCCGACATCGGCGCGGACCTGATGAAGATCGTCTTCAAGCTGCCCGAGGACGACCCGAAGAATCCCGGCGTCATCGCCGATTGCACGGGCGACAACGCTGGCGACAGCGTGGGGCCGACGGCCGACGGCTTCGAGACCTACGGCGTGACCGGTGTCGCGCTCATCGCGTTCCTCGCGCTCGCGCTGGAGAAAATGGGCCTCATGTGCGCCACGCTCATCATCTGGCTGTTCGCGATGCGCATCCTGATGATCGTCACCTCGGTCGTCTCCTACTGGATTAACGGCGCGGTCAGCAAGGCGAAGTACGGCAGCCTGAAAGATTTCGACCTCGAAGCCCCGCTGACGCATCTCGTCTGGATTACCTCCATCGTCTCCATCGGCGTCACCTACGCGGCAAGCTGGTTCCTTCTCGGTCCTTCTGCCAATGCCGGCAACCAGGCGATGGGCGGCCTCTGGTGGGTGCTGTCGAGCATCATCAGTTGCGGCACGCTGGCGGGCGCGATCATCCCGGAGTTCACAAAAGTCTTCGTCAGCACCAACTCGCGGCACGTCCGCGAAGTCACGACCAGTTCCCATCACGGCGGCGCGTCGCTCAACATTCTCTCCGGCTTCGTTGCGGGCAATTTCTCCGCCTTCTGGAAGGGCCTCGTCATTCTCGTTCTGATGCTCATCGCCTACAAAGCGTCGCAGCATCCCTCGGTGATGGCGGTGATGCCCCCGGAATATCCTTTCGCCGCGCCCATCTTCGCCTTCGGCCTCGTCGCGTTCGGCTTTCTCGGCATGGGCCCGGTGACCATCGCGGTGGACAGCTTCGGACCCGTGACCGACAACGCCCAGTCCGTGTATGAACTCAGCCAGATCGAATCGCAGGCCGGCATAAAGGAAGAAGTGAAGAAAGACTTCGGCTTCGAGCCGAACTTCGAGAACGCCAAGCATCAGCTCGAAAAAGGCGACGGCGCGGGCAACACCTTCAAAGCCACCGCCAAGCCCGTGCTCATCGGCACCGCCGTCGTCGGCGCGACCACGATGGTGTTCGGCATCATCATGCTCCTGGAGAAAATGCCGGGGTTCGGACAGGTCGTCGCCAAGCTGAGCCTCGTGCAGCCGGAAATCATCATGGGCCTGCTGTTCGGCGGCTCGGTGATCTACTGGTTCACCGGCGCCAGCACCCAAGCCGTCGTCACCGGCGCGTATCGCGCGGTCGTCTTCATCAAGGAAAACATCAAGCTCGACGCCGCCACCGCCTCGATCAGCGACAGCAAGGAGGTCGTGAAGATTTGCACCCAATACGCGCAACGCGGCATGGTGAATATCTTCATCGTCATCTTCTGCTTCGCGTTGGCGCTGCCGTTCTTCAATCCCTACTTCTTCATCGGCTACCTCGTGGGCATCGCGTTCTTCGGACTCTTCCAGGCGATCTTCATG
>Ga0187893_10008778_pt1 | contig 15801 bp, 6 predicted proteins | sample MA1701074metaG_FD_139574 | JGI IMG/M metagenome (GOLD analysis project Ga0187893, IMG submission 139574) | White microbial mat communities from a basaltic lava cave in the Kipuka Kanohina Cave System on the Island of Hawaii, USA - MA170107-4 metaG ... | reverse complement strand
ATACCGGGGATTTTCTGTTTAAAGGAGTGAATACCTGTAACCGGGTGCTGGCGGACCTTGAAGTAAAGGGCACCCCTTCTGCCCTGAAATTTGTTCCTGAGCTGAAAGCCTTAAGGGCAATCTATTATTATTGGCTACTGGATTTATATGGCAATGTACCTATCAGCACCGATTTTGCACAAACGGACCCGCCGGCAAATAATACCCGCCAGGAAGTGTACGATTTTGTGGAAACTGAGTTATTGGCGGTATTGGCGGGTTTAGAAAAAACAGGCCCCAATGATAATACTACCTATGGTCGGGTGAATTATTATACCGCCCAGGCTGCACTTGCTAAATTATACCTTAATGCAGAAGTATATACCGGTACAGCCCAATGGGATAAAGCCATTGCCGCCTGCGATGAAATTATCAATTCCGGCCAGTTTGCTTTAACTGCAAATTACAGCGACAACTTCAGGAAAGATAACAAAGGTTCCTCTGAATTTATCTGGGTTATCGCTTATGATGAAATTCAGGCAAGAGGTTTTCAGCTTCCACACATGACCCTGCACATGGCCAGTCAGGAAACATATAAAATGGGCGGGCAACCCTGGAACGGATGGGCCTCTGTACAGGAGTTTTATAACTCATATATTGATACTGTCGAAAATCCTGGACCTAAAGGAAGAGTAATAGGTCTAAGTCCTACAGGAGACAGTATAAACGGAACCCTGGATAAAAGATTGTCTAATTTTATAGTTGGGCCGCAATTTACATCCGATGGTGTTTCGCCTTTGCTTGACGGGGCTGCAGATGCAACAGACCCCGATGGTGCACAAATTCATTTTACGCCTTACATCAATCAACTGGAACCGGGAGCCTGGAGGCAATCTGGCGCCAGGATAGGAAAGTGGGAAATTTATACAGGAAATATCGGTCAGTTAAGTAATGATTGGGTCATATTCCGGTATGCAGATATTCTCCTTACTAAGGCAGAAGCCCTGGCAAGAAAAAGTGCTAACTGGAATGATCCTACAGCCCTTGCTTTGGTTAACCAAATAAGGACAATGCATGGTGGTGTTGATCCTTATGTAACTATGACGGCTACTAACTTTTTGGCTGAAAGGGGCAGGGAAATGTTTTTTGAAACTACCAGGAGGCAGGATCAAATACGCTTTGGAACTTATAACAGCGCCTTTAGGTTCCATCCCGCAGATGCGGATGATCATGTTAATCTTTTTCCTATCCCGGAATCACAGCTTAATGCAAACCCTAACCTGAAACAAAACGATGGGTATTAAGTAAAAAATTTTTTAGTCGAATATCAAGCAGTATCAATCCTTGTCTAAGGAATGCAGGCGAACATGCTTCGCCTGCTTTCTTTTAGCGAATGAAGATTTTTTTTGAGCCCGGCCGTTGCTATTACTATGAAGCTTTGTTGCGTCGCACACTTGTACTGAAGAATAGCTGTGAGCTTATAGCTGCGAGCCACAAGCTTTGTATTTTGCTCAAAGCTCATAGCTTGTGGCCCGAAGCTTCTTCTGGTTCCGAACGTACAAGTGAGTCCACGACAAGTCGGGATTAAGATGACACAACAGACGGTGCCCAAAGATGTGAAGTTTGTAAAAAAGAATTATCAATATCCATCGTAATACTTAAAACAAGCAGGTAATTTTAGTGCATGCAGCGGCAAAAATCAAAGAGAATTTATTTGTTGTTTAATAGTGTATTTATATGCAGCCTTTTTATGCTTACATTTTCTTGCCATACAGATAAAAATCCCACAACACTTTTTACATTACTGGATGCAAAACAAACAGGCATTGATTTTTCTAACAACGTAACTTATACAGAAGCATTCAATCCTTACACTTTTCGCAATTTTTTTAACGGGGGCGGTGTTGCAATTGGAGACATCAATAACGACAGCCTTCCAGATATTTTTTTCTGCAGTAACCAGCACTCAAACAAACTGTACCTGAATAAAGGCAACATGCAGTTTGAAGATATAACATTAAAGGCCGGTGTTGCTTCTGATAATGTATGGAGCACCGGCGTTACAATGGCTGATATAAACGGAGATGGCTTGCTGGATATTTATGTTTGCAAATCAGGCGACATTAACAGCAAAAACAGAAGCAATGCATTGTATATAAACAATGGAGTCTCTTTTAAAAGTGGTGACAAACTCACCCCCTCTCCGCCTGCGGAGAGGGGGCAGGGGGGTGAGATCTCCTTTACTGATAAGGCTGCAGAATATGGCTTAGACAATAAGGGACTTTCCACGCACGCCGCATTCTTTGATTACGATAAAGACGGCGACCTCGATTGTTATTTACTCACGAACTCATTTAAATCTGTTGGTAACTACGACCTCGTAAAAGATCAACGCAATATTATTGATACGCTTGGTGGAAACAAGCTATACCGCAACGAAAACAATCATTTTATAGATGTTACAGCACAATCGGGTATTTACAGCAGTAAGATTGGTTTTGGCCTTGGCGTAACTATTGCAGATATTAACAAAGATGGCTGGCAGGATATGTATGTATCGAATGATTTTTTTGAAAAGGATTATTTATACATTAATCAGCACGATGGGACTTTTAAGGAAGAATTGGAAAAATGCATTCGGGAACTAAGCATGAACGCGATGGGAGCTGATATTGCAGACATCAACAATGACGGTTATCCTGAAATATATGTTACGGATATGTTTCCTGAAGATGATGCAAGAGTAAAAACAAAAACAAATTTCGAGAATTGGGATAAGCATCAGTCAAATATTTCAAATGGTTATTATAGGCAATTTGTAAGAAATACGTTACAGCTAAACAGTGGCCTCATCCCCTCTCCGTCAGGAGAGAGGGGGCAGGGGGGTGAGGTTGAATTTAGTGAGATTAGCCGCTTTGCCAATGTTTGCGCTACAGACTGGAGCTGGGGTGCATTGATAACTGATCTTGATAACGATGGCTACAAAGATATTTTTGTTGCCAATGGTATTTATAAAGATATAACTGACCAGGATTATATACAATATACCGCTGCCGCATACACAGACATACGTCAGCAGATATTGGATAAGAAAAATGATGTGATCAAAAATCTTGTTGATTTGATTCCCTCTACCCCGATCCCCAACTATGCTTTTAGCAACAATGGAGACCTGACTTTTACAAATAAAGCAAAGGAGTGGGGATTAGCAGAACCCGGCTTCAGCAATGGCTCTGCTTATGGAGATTTAGACAATGATGGAGACCTGGACCTGGTAGTAAACAATGTAAACATGCCCTGTTTTGTATATCGCAATGAAAGCGTACAGCAACATCCCGAAAACAAATTTTTATCAGTCAAATTAGAAGGGGAAGGCTACAACAAATTTGGCATCGGTGCCAAAGTAACCGTGCATTACAGCAACACGATTGCTTACCAGGAACAAATGCCCATGCGCGGCTTTGAATCAACCGCAGACACCAAACTTATTTTTGGCCTGGGCAAAACAGAAAAGATAGATTCTGTGGTAGTAGTGTGGAATGATGGGAAAACAAACATCATTAAGCATGTACAGCTTAACCAACTTTTGATTGTTAAACAAAGAGAAGCGGTGAATGGTCAATGGTCAATCGTGAATAGCAAATCGGTATTGGAAAAAAATCAGACATCAGACATCGTACATCAGACATTTGCACTAACAAACGACAATCCTGGCCTCAACTTTATTCATCACGAAAATGACTTTGCCGACTTCGACCGCGACAGGCTTATCTTTCACATGCTTTCCACACAAGGGCCCCGCATAGCCCAGGGAGATGTAAACAAAGACGGACTGGATGATATTTATATCTGCGGAGCAAAAGACCAGTCAGGAGTTTTATACATACAAACCAAAGACGGAAAGTTCAAAAGCAGCAATGAAGCCTTATTGGAAAAAGACAGGATTAGTGAAGACACAGACGCATTATTCTTCGATGCGGATGGTGATGGTGATGAAGACCTCTGTGTATGCAGTGGCGGCAATGAATTTTCCCCCAATGCCACAGCGCTCATCAGCAGGCTGTATATCAATGATGGCAAAGGCAATTTCAGCAAATCACCACAGGTACTGCCATCCTATATTTTTGAAAGCACCAGTTGCGTAACAGCAGCAGATTATGATGGAGACGGAGATATAGATTTGTTTACGGGTGTAAGACTAAAACCATTCAGTTATGGTATACCGTGCAAAAGCTATATACTACAAAACAATGGCAAAAGCATCTTCACCGATGCAACACAAACAGTGGCGCCTGAACTGCTCAAAGCAGGCATGGTAACCGATGCAAAGTGGTTTGATTATGACAAAGACAACAAACCAGACCTTGTAATAGCAGGGGAATACATGCCCATAAAAATATTCCACAATGAAGGGGGCAAACTGAAAGAAGTAACAGCAGCAGCGGGGTTAACCAAAACCAATGGCTGGTGGAACAGGCTGCAGATAGCCGATGTAAACAATGATGGCTATCCCGATATCATCGCAGCCAATCATGGATTAAACTCCAGGTTCAAAGCAACGGAACAAAAACCCGTATGCATGTATGCAGGCGACTTTGGCAATAATGGCACGATACAGCAAATTGTAACCTGCTACAACGGAGACAGCGCCTACCCGATGGTATTAAGGCATGACCTTGTAGCAGTATTACCCGCACTCAAAAAGAAATACCTGAAGTATGAAAGTTACAAGAACCAGACAATAGATGATGTATTCACAAAGGAAGAATTAGGCAAAGCCACAAAGCTCGAAGCCTATACCATGCAAAGCACCGTATTTATCAACAATAAGAATGGAACATTCACTGCAAAGCCCTTACCCGCATCAGCACAGCTTAGCAGCATGTATGCCGTAGTAACAGCAGATTTTGATAAAGATGGAAACATGGATATACTGATGGCAGGCAACTTTTATGAAAGCAAACCGGAAGTTGGTATCTATGATGCCAGCTATGGTACACTCATGAAAGGCGACGGTAAAGGCAACTTTACCGCATTACCTGCGCAGCAAAGTGGCATCAATATTAAAGGTGCAGTAAGGGATATAACAATGATAAAAGCGGGCACGCATAAGGTTATGGTAATAGCAATGAACAATGAAGCTGTTAAAATACTAAACATAAATAAATAGTTTGCAATATGAAAAAGACATTATGTTATTTGCTCTTCCTTATTACACTTAATACATACGCCCAGCAGGAAGATGCTCAAAATATGAAACCATTATTCAATGGAAAGAATTTTGACGGCTGGTACAGCTTTCTTACTTCTAAAGGAAAAAACAATGATTCCGAAAAAGTATTTAGTATAGAAAATAATGTATTGCATATTTCAGGAAAAGAATTTGGCTATATATGCACAGAGAAAACATACAGTAACTTTCATTTGGCAGTTGAATTTAAATGGGGCGTAAAAAAATATCCGCCCCGGGATGCGGATACAATAAAAAGAGACAATGGTATTTTATATTATGTGCCTTTAGATGCAAAGGATTTTGTTTGGCCTAAGGGAATTGAATGCCAGATACAGGAGGGGGATACAGGTGATTTCTGGATGATTGATTCGGCTACCATCGTTATTGATGGTAAACGAACAGAGCCAAAAAATTTCTGCAGGGCAATAAAGAAAAAAGATGCCGAAAAAAAATCAGGTGAATGGAATAAAGTGGAAGTAATTGCAGAGAATGGTAAAATAACACATATCGTTAACGGTGTTGTTGTAAATGAATGCGAAGCTGCAAGTTTAACATCTGGTAAAATTATTATACAATCAGAAGGGGCTGAGATTTTTTTCAGGAAAATAGAAATAGCTGAATTGTAAAAAGTATTTAAGGCATTTCTCCTTTGATAACCTGTTTTGCGATAAAAATTTTGCAGCATCTTATAGTTGAGCAAAGTAATGCAGATAAAGTGATTGCGACGCAAGGGACGATGCTATAAAAAACAAAAGCTGGTATCATAAAAATTAAATAACATTACGCATTATAAAAACACACTATTATGCCGGGAGACTCATTAAATGTAAACAACAAAGCCGCTGTACAAAACACGTATGATGCAATAGTGATAGGCTCCGGCATCAGTGGCGGCTGGGCCGCAAAGGAGTTAACAGAAAAAGGTTTGAAAGTGCTGATGCTGGAACGAGGCCCAAACTTTGAGCATATAAAAGATTATAAAACGGCAAACAAAAATCCGTGGGATTTTGAGCACCGTGGCCGTGCACCATTACAGTATAAAAAAGATAATCCTGTAATATCAAGAGACTGGGCCATGTATGGTACCGCGGCGCAGGAAGCGCTGATGGATTATTGGGTAAAGGAAAAAGATTCGCCGTATGTGGAAGTAAAGCCTTTTGCGTGGTGGCGTTCTTATCAAATGGGTGGCCGTTCTGTTTTATGGGGCAGGCAGAGTTATCGCTTAAGTGATCTTGATTTTGAAGCGAACCTAAAAGATGGCATTGCTGTTGACTGGCCGGTAAGGTATAAAGATTTGGAGAAATGGTACGATCATGTAGAAACATTTGCAGGCATCAGTGGCAGCAAAGAAGGTTTATCTCATTTGCCTGATGGAAATTTTTTACCGCCAATGGATTTGAACTGTGCAGAGAAAGATGTGGCAGACAGAATAAAAAATTATTATAAAGGGCAGCGCCACATGTTCATTGGCCGTGTCGCTAATTTAACACAGGATATTCCCGGGAGAACAAAATGTCAATTCAGAAACCGCTGCTGGGAAGGTTGCCCCTTTGGTGGCTATTTCAGTACGCAGTCATCCACATGGCCTGCCGCAATGGCTACAGGTAATCTAACGGTTCGTCCATGGAGCATCGTTACAAAACTTATTTATGATAAAGACACACAAAAAGCAAAAGGCGTTGAAGTTTTGGATGCAGAAACAAATAAGACATACCAGTTTTATTCAAAGATAGTTTTTGTAAATGCATCAGCATTGAACAGTGCATGGATATTGATGAACACGGCAACAGATATCTGGCCGGGTGGTTTGGGCAGCAGCAGCGGGGAGCTTGGTCATAATGTAATGGATCACCATTATATGCTGGGCGCAAGTGGTTTAGTGGAAGGGTTTGAAGACAAATATTATTACGGCCGCCGCGCCAATGGTTTTTATATTCCGCGCTTTGTAAACATGAATGGAGACAAGAGAGACTTCCTGCGTGGCTATGGTTACCAGGGCAGTGCAAGCCGTGATGGCTGGAGCCGCAATATTGCAGAACTTAATGTGGGCGCTGAGTTCAAAGAAGCATTAACAGAACCCGGTGCATGGCATATTGGTGCAACAGGTTTTGGTGAGATATTGCCTTATCATGAAAACAAAATTTATTTAAGCAAAGATGTAAAAGATAAGTGGGGCTTGCCGGTGCTTACAATGGATGCAGAGTTGAAAGAAAATGAATTAAAAATGCGTAAAGACATCATCAAAGAACTCACTGCGATGTTTGATGTGGCAGGCATAAAAAATGTTACCACATGGGATAGCAAAGTGTATGCAGTAGGCCAGGGCATTCATGAAATGGGTACGGCACGTATGGGCCGCTATTCAAAAACTTCAGTACTTAATGGTAATAACCAGGTATGGGATGCGCAGAATGTATTTATAACAGATGGCGCGGCTATGACGAGCAGTGCATGCCAGAATCCATCACTTACCTATATGGCATTAACGGCACGTGCTGCGGACTTTGCCGTGAATGAATTGAAGAAGGGAAATTTATAGAAGATTTTTTGGGCCCGGCTTTAAAACAAGTATTAAACTTCCGTTGCGTCGCACACTTGTACGTTTAGTACATGTGGCATCAACGGAAGTTTTTTTATTAAATCGCTTCCAGAGAACGATAAAATAGTTGAAGTTTGGCAGGCAGAAGAGTATTAGATTTGTGATAAGTGTTAATAATACAATTAATTTAATTGTATCTTCATCACTTGCTACTGCCTGATATCTAACGAACACTAATTGCCGGTCTATGTGTAGGAATGGAATCATATCTCTTTTTCTGTTGCTGTTTGTTTATTGCCCGCTGGTAAATACTGCACAACAGCCTCCTTACCAGTTCTCACAGCTTGATATTACAAAAGGACTGTCGCATAACAGGATTACCAGTATTTACAAAGATCATAAAGGGTTTATGTGGTTTGGTACCATAGCAGGATTAAACCGTTATGATGGGTACAGCTTTAAAACATTTACATACGATGCAGATGATTCCCTGTCACTGGCCGACAGCTATGTGCAGAAGATATTTGAATTGCCGCATCGTAAAATGTTCATTCAATCGCGCAGTGGCAACAGCATTTATGATCCCGTAAAAGAAAATTTTACTGATGCGGCAATATGGTTGCGCAGTGCCGGGTTACCTGCCGGCAGTATTAAAAGCATTGCAAAAACCGGTAAATATTTCTGGTTTCTTTTTGCAGATTCCGGTTTGTACAAAATGTATGCGGATGGAAAAACAGCAAAACGTCCTGGTGATAATAATACAGCATCAGCTATTGCTGATGTAAAGCCCGATTCTAAAGGAAATCTCGTTATCGTATATCGGAATGGTGTTATAGAAAAAATGGATTGCAATACCGATAAGATCTTCTTTAGTACAGACGCTGTTACAAAAGAACTTGATAAAGCAATATATGATTTTTCAATCTTTACAGACATGCAGGATGATATATGGCTTTACCTGCCCACGGTTCCATTCGGTGCTATTTATTACAACACATTTTCAAATGAAGTAAAAAAAATTACAAAAGAAAATGGAATACTCAACAATAATATTGTAAGCGGTATTGTACAGGATGCGAATAACAATATTTGGATCGGCACAGACCATGGCGGTGCAAATGTGATTGATAAAAAAACTTTCAGGGCTTTATACATAAAGAATATTGAAGGCGATAACACCAGCCTTTCACAAAATGTAATTACAACTTTATATAAAGATGACCTGGGTTTTATTTGGCTTGGTACTTATAAAAGAGGTATTAACTATTATCATGAGAATATAACAAAATTCCCGTTATACAGGCACCAGCCCGGCAATAGTGCAAGTCTTGGTTATGATGATGTAAACAGGTTTGTGGAAGACAGTAAGGGAAATATATGGATTGGCACTAATGGGGGCGGATTAATTTATTTTGACAGGCAGGCAAATACCTTTAAGCAATACAGGCATGAGGTAAATAACAGCAACAGCATCAGTAATGATGTTATTGTAAGCCTTTGCATAGATCATGAAAACAAACTTTGGATAGGTTCTTATTTTGGCGGACTTGATTGCTTTGACGGCGCCAGGTTTATCCATTACCGTCATAGTGACGCCAACAGTAAAAGCCTTGCAGAAGACAGGGTGTGGGAGATTTATGAAGACGGCGATATGAATCTCTGGATCGGTACCTACGATGGTGGCCTCGACAGGTTCGACAGGGAAAATAATATTTTCTATCATTATAAGAAGGGAAAAAATTCCGTTTCTTCCAATTATGCAGGCGCTTTTGCTGAAGATGCTGATGGTAATTTATGGATTGGCACTGACGCAGGTTTGGATGTATTGCAAAAAGCATCTGGCAAATTTCTGCATTACAATACCTCAAACAGTAACCTTAGCAACAATGACATTATATCACTGTTAAAAGATAATGCGCAAAATATCTGGATAGGAACAAGAAACGGTTTAAATGTATTCAGTGTGGCAAACAAAAAATTTTATTCTTTTGGCGTAAAGAATGGGTTGCCTGATAATTCCATTTTAAACATACTGCAGGATGATGCGAATAATATATGGATAAGCACATTCAGGGGGTTATCAAAAATAAGCGCACAAAATGCAGGTGGCGTAATTAAAATAAACTGTAAAAATTATGACGAACTTGATGGCCTGCAAAACCGCGACTTTAATGATAATGCTGCTTATAAAACAAGATCGGGTGAATTAATATTTGGCGGTGCCAGTGGTTTCAACATATTTAACCCATCCAATATAAAAGAAAATAAAAATGTACCAAAGATTGCATTTACAGATTTTCAGCTTTACAATAATTCGCTTTCTGATGGTGAAGTCTTCAATAAGCACGTAATACTCCCACAGGCTATTTCAGAAACCAAAGAGATTACCTTACGTTACAATGAGAATGTTTTCTCTATTGAATTTGCTTCATTAAGCTTTGATAATACGGAGAAAAACCAGTATGCCTTTATGCTGGAAGATTTTAATAAGGATTGGCTGGTTACTTCAGCCGCTACCAGGCATGCTACGTACACTAACCTCGATCCGGGCGAATATGTTTTTAAAGTAAAAGCAGCAAACGATGATGGTGTATGGAATAGTGAAGGTATTAGCATGCGCATACATATATTGCCTCCGTTCTGGCAAACACCATTGGCGTATGCTATATACCTGCTTGTGGCAGCAGCTATACTTTTTTTTGCAAGACGTTTGGTAATACAGCGTGCCAGGATGCGGTTTGCATTAGAGCAGGAGCGCAAGGAAGCACAGCGCCTGCATGAGCTTGACATGATGAAAATAAAATTCTTTACCAATGTAAGCCACGAGTTCAGAACGCCATTATCACTCATACTTACACCGCTTGATAAGATTGTAAAGAGTACACATGAGCCGGAACAGAAAAAACATTTCCAGCTTATTCACCGCAATGCAAGAAGATTATTAAATCTTGTAAACCAGTTACTCGATTTCAGGAAAATGGAAGTGCAGGAATTAACCATGGCATATTCAGAAGGCGATGTTGCGAAATTTATAAGGGATATATGTTATTCGTTTACCGATATGGCAGAGAAAAAGAACATACAGTTCTTTTATACTTCCTGCAAAGAAAACCTGCTTACCAGTTTTGACCATGATAAACTGGAACGGATACTTTTTAACCTGCTATCCAATGCATTTAAGTTTACACCAGAAAATGGTACTGTTAATGTAGATGTGTTTACAAAAGAAAATGGAGAAGAAGCAACAGTTATAATAAAAATAAAAGATACCGGAATAGGCATATCAAAAGAAAAGCAGGATAAAATATTTGAGCGTTTCTTCCAGAGTGAAACGCCCGGTGCCATCATTAACCAGGGAAGTGGTATTGGCCTTGCCATCACAAAAGAATTTGTGCGCATGCACAATGGCACTATTCATGTAGAAAGTGAATTAGAAAAGGGTACCTGTTTTACTGTTACGCTTCCTTTTAAAAAGATAACAGAACCTGTTTTAGATATACCGGTAATGCAAATAAATGGGAAAGAGAAAATAAATGGCCATAGTGTACCGGCGCCAGAAACGGGATTTGATATAAAAGCAGTTAAACACAAAAATGGCAAAAGCAAAAAGCAAACAATCCTGATTGTTGAAGATAATGAAGACTTCCGTTTTTATCTGAAAGACAATCTGCGTGCATTATACAGTGTCATTGAATCGGCAAATGGAAAAGATGGCTGGCAAAAAACTTTATCCTCCTATCCTGATCTTATTGTTACAGATATCAGCATGCCTTTAATGGATGGCATTGAGTTGTGTAAAAAAATAAAAGCCGATCCAAGAACAAAACATATTCCTGTAGTTATTCTTACTGCTTTGACCGGCGAGGACAAACATTTAAAAGGCCTTGAGATCGGCGCAACAGATTACATTATCAAGCCTTTCAATTTCGAGATTATGCTTTCCCGTATCAGGAATATTTTAGACCAGCAAAAATCTTTAAAGAAAGCATTGGTAAAACACGTGGAGGCAAAATCATCAGAAATAAAGGCCGAGTCTGCAGATGAGAAATTTATAAAACATGCCATGGAAATAATAGAGAAAAATTTATCCAATCCTGATTTTTCTGTAGAAGAATTAAGCCGTGAACTATATGTAAGCCGTGTAGCTATTTATAAACGCGTCTTTAATCTTACCGGCAAATCACCACTCGATTTTATCCGTTCCATCCGATTGCAGCATGCGGCGCAGTTGCTGGAGAAAACAAATCTTACAGTTTCAGAAGTTGCTTATGAAGTGGGTTTTAATAATCCAAAATATTTTGCAAAGTTCTTTAAAGGCGAGTTTAATATTGTACCATCCGCTTACCAGTCAGAGAAGAAAAAAGAAACCGCTGCCGCAGAAGATGATAGTAAACAGCAATAATAATAAAGAGTTTTTTTAGCCCGGCTCTGGTAATACTATTAAGCTTTTCTTGCGTCGCACACTTGTACGTTCAGAAAAACCGTCGGCAGCCGGCCTCCAGCTGTTGACAGATGTTATACAGTATAAGTGTGCGACGCAACGATGTTAGATTTATATTCAGCCGCCGGGTACATAAAAATTATTTCGCCGCCATACTATGTGATTAATCAAAAAAATAATTCTGCCGCAATGCCATCTGCAAATAATTTACCCCTTCGGGTAAGTATCAAATGATCTTCTTTCGATAACATCAAACCCTGCTCAATAAATTTTTTTGATGCTTGTTCAACAGCATTCATTTTATTCTCATCCCATTTATGTTTTACAAGCGATAATTTTAAACCTTCCCTTGTTCTAAGCGCAGTCATAATGTATTCATTTAACTGCTGTGTTAATGTCAGTTCTTCTGTTTCTGCAGGAACAATATTTTGGTCAATACTTTTTAAGTACAATGCATTGTTCGAAATATTCCATTGCCTGCTGCTGCCATTGAATGAATGTGCCGAAGGTCCCAAACCCAAATAAGGTTTTCCCAGCCAGTAGCTGCTGTTGTGCTTACTTCTAAAACCGGGTTTTGCAAAATTGGAAATCTCGTAATGCTCATAGCCCAAGACCGCAGACCAATGCATTAATAATTCAAATTGCCTGCTTTGCTGGTCAGCATCTGCTGCAGCTATTTTATGCGTGGCAATCATTTTTTCTAAAGCTGTTTTTGGTTCTACTGTAAGCGCATAACAGGAAAGATGCGGTATGTTTAATTCGAAAGCGCTTTCCAGGTTTTGTTTCCATTTTGCATCGGTAAGTGTGGGTGTGCCATAAATAAGGTCAATGGTAATATTGTCAAAACCATGTTTCTGTGCCAGTTGAATGCTGTGCAATGCCTGTTTTGCATTATGCGCCCTGTTCATCCATTGCAGGTCTTCTTCAAAAAAAGACTGCACACCAATACTCAAACGGTTAATGCCAACAGATTTCCATCCTGTCAATTTCTCTGCTGTAATATCGTCAGGGTTGGCTTCTAAAGTTATTTCAGCTTGCGCTTCAATTGTAAATAGTTTGCGCAAAGTTTCAATCTGCAGTTGCAAATCTGTTGTCTCCAGTAAAGAAGGTGTGCCACCACCAAAATAAATGGTACCAATAGCTTCGTTTATATACTGTTGTCTTAATTCCGCTTCTTTGCAAATGGCTTTTATCATACCGCCGGTTTGTTTAACAGAAGTGGAAAAATGAAAATTGCAATAGTGGCAGGCTTTTCTGCAAAAGGGAATATGAATATAAATACCTGCCATAGTTCTCTTATCTTTTGTAAACTTGCGCTCTGCAAATGGCAAAAATAAAACAATATGGTCTTTGCTTATGCTTAATACTTTGTTGTTGCAGCATGTATGCCGGAGCGCAAACAACATGCAGGCTTGTAATAATACCTGCTGATGCCGGTATTGCAACAATAAATGCTTTGCAGCTTACAACTGACTTCAACTCCAAAACTGCTTGTCTTTCTTATGTGCAGAAGCTGCCGGAACTGCTTACAGCCAAAGGTTATATCAGCGCCTCTGTAGATGCTGTACAGGAAGATTCTTCCAATGTTTATATAACACTTTTTGCGGGAAAAAAATATTTGTGGGAACAACTCAATGTGTCTGAGCAGGACTGGCCTGTGCTTAACCAGTTAGGATACAACAACAATTCTTTCAGCAACAAACCTTTTGACCAGCAAAAAGTAAGTGGAGTTTATAATAAGTTATTGGATTATTTCTCTAACAATGGTTATCCGTTTGCGGAAGTGTCTTTGGATAGTATCATCATCAATAACGATCTTATCAGAGCAAAACTCAATATCAGCAAAGGCGCTTTATACAATATTGATACGATTATCATTAAAGGCGATGCAAAAATTTCCAAAGCGTTTCTTATGCGCCAGTTGGGCATTGAAGAGCACAGCGTATACCGGCAGGAAGCGTTAAACCGCATTAATGCAAGGATAGCAGAATTACCCTTTATAACGCAATCGCAGCCTTACAGCATTACCATGCTAAACACGGGTGCAGAAGTGAACCTTTTTCTGCAAAACAGGAAAAGCAACCAGGTAAATATATTGATAGGATTTTTGCCATCAAACCCGCAGGTTGGCGGCAAATTACTGGTAACAGGAGAAGCCAATTTAAACCTGCGCAACCCTTTTGGTTATGGAGAAACATTGGGCATCAACTGGCAGCAGTTGCAATCAAAATCACCACGCCTGAATCTTTTATTTCAAAGGCCCTATCTTTTTAATACGCCTGTTGGTGTAAACATGAATTTCGGGTTGTACAAACGGGATTCTCTATTTCTGAATATTAATGGGCAATTGGGCGCCCAATACAATATATCGAACAGGAAATCCATAACAGTTGCCGTACAATTATATAAAACCAATTTGCTTACGGCCGACACCGCAACCGTAAAAGCAACAAAGCGTTTGCCCGACATTGCCGATCTTACTTCAACCATCTTATCTTTCCAGTACGATTATAACAATACAAACTATCGTTTTAATCCACGCAAGGGTAATGAACTTCAATTCTCTTTTGGTTTTGGCCAAAAGAATATCAAAAGAAACAATTCCATTCTTGCTATCAAAGACCCGCTGTTTGATTATGCTTCTTTATACGATACGGTGCAGCAAAAGGCTTATGTGTTCCGCACCACTGTAAATGCAGCGCATTATTTTCCGATTGCCAAACAGGCCACTTTTAAAACGGCTTTGCAGGGCGGGTGGCTGCAATCACCCAACTATTATCAAAATGAATTGTTCCAGATTGGCGGGTTCAAAAAACTGCGCGGCTTTGATGAAGAAAGTATTTACACCAACCGCTTTTTGATAGCCACATTGGAATACCGTTACCTGCTTGCACAGAACTCCTGGCTTTTTGCTTTTACAGATCTTGGCAGTGCGGCATACAAAAGCAACAGCGCTGATTATTCTCATAGCTACATTGGCTTTGGTGCAGGTCTTGCATTTGAAACAAATACCGGCATCTTCAATATTTCATGGGCATTGGGCAAGCGCAATGATCTTAACCTTGATCTCCGCCAGTCAAAAATTCATATCGGGTTTGTGAGTTTGTTTTAGACATGTTGCCACGCCCTTCAGGGCGTGGAATGTAATGTGAAATTATATTGGCTTTAGCCAAATAAGCAGACGTTGGGCTAAAGCCCATTAAATTATTCTTTTATCCCCCGCTCTAAAGAGCGGGGCAATGCAAAAGAGAAGCTTCATAATTTACTGCTTGCATTGCTCAATAAAGATAAAAACGTACAAGTGAGTCCACGACAAGTCGGGATCAAGATGGCACAACCACAGCTTAATAGTTATCCAAAAGCCATACACAGAAAACTAAAAAGGGCCGCTAATTAAAACGGCCCTTTTCTTATCAAACACAACTATTACCTTTTTTTCTCCTGTTCATTGTATTTTTTCTCTGCTTCCTGTGCTTTCTTGAAATCGAGTACTACGCCATTGATGCAATAACGCAAACCTGTCGGCGGCGGTCCATCTTCAAACACATGGCCGAGATGCGATTTGCAGCGGCCGCACATAACTTCTGTACGGCTCATGCCATAAGTGTT
>Ga0187893_10008777_pt1 | contig 15802 bp, 16 predicted proteins | sample MA1701074metaG_FD_139574 | JGI IMG/M metagenome (GOLD analysis project Ga0187893, IMG submission 139574) | White microbial mat communities from a basaltic lava cave in the Kipuka Kanohina Cave System on the Island of Hawaii, USA - MA170107-4 metaG ... | reverse complement strand
TGCGCGAGCAGGGTGCGGCCGTGGCGATCATGGAGTCCGACGAAGACACCCCGGTGTTGGAGTTCGTGGGTCCCTTCGCGTACCTGCGCCTCCACCGCTCCACGTACACGCCGGCCGACCTTGACACCTGGACGAGCCGGATTCTCGCGCAGATCGCGCAGCAGCACGACGTCTACGCCTACTTCACGCATGAAGAAGGCGCCCCGGCGCCCGAGTACGCCCAGCAGCTGCGCGCGCTCGTCGACGGCCGGCCGGAGGCGACGGAGCCCGAAGCAACGCGCCCGGCCAAGCAACGTGCGACCCGGAGGACACCGTGATCATCCGACAGATCGATGCCGCACAGGCGCACGCCGCCACCCAGCCGACCTACTTCGAAGGACATGTGCGCATGCAGGAACTGTACCAGCCTGACCGCGACGGTGAGGAATCAGAGCTCGTGGCCGTCTTCTTCGACGGCGGCGCGCGGACGACCCCACACACGCACGCGAGTACACAGGTGCTCCAGGTGGTCTCCGGCACGTGCCTCGTGGTGATCGAGAGCGAGCGCCGTCGGGTGGAGGCCGGACAGTTCGTCGTCGTGCCCCGCGGCGTGTGGCACTGGCATGGCGCAACCCGCGAAGGACCGATGTGCCACATTTCGATCAAGCTGCCGGGCCGCACGGACTGGACCGTGCCCCGCCGCGCCTGGGTCGACGGTTAGCCGCGCCTGCATCAGGTCGGCACGGAACTCGTGGTTGGGCAGAAGCGTAGTGAGGAACGACACGATCCACGTGACTGAGGAGGTTGCCATGCGTCCCATTCGTCCGGTTGCGTTCGCCCTTGTCGCCGCGCTGTTGATCGGCACGGTGACCGGGGCCGTCTATGCTCAGGACGTCTTCAGCATCATCAAGACGCTGGGCGTCGGCTACGCCGTCCGACAGTTTGGTCCGCAGATCAATAACTTCATCAACGACCTGCTCGCCAACCGCGGCGCGCGCGTCCGTGAGCAGACCAAGGTCGTCCCCATCTTGAGTATCTCCATTGGCGTCTCGTCGCCCGGCGCCGCCTACATCGGCGCGGCGCAGGTGTCGGGCCCGGCCTCGGCCGTAAGGAAAGTGCAGGCCGTAGCCGAGATCGATGCGAACTTCCAGCAGGCCTTTCGGATCAAGGCGTACGTCCCCGTGGATAGCCTGGAGCCCTGGAAGGCGCTGCGGCGCGTGCCCGGCGTCGGTGTCTCTGCGATCGTCGACATTCGCATTTAACGGCACGGCTCGCGCGTCCTGGCCCTGGCTGCTCTTCCTGTTCTCCGCCGCCGGCTTCATCGAAGCCGCCTTTTGGGGTCACGTCGGCGCGTTCACGCCGCTCTACCTGCCTGGGCTCGGGGTCCCAGTAGACGAGGTTGCCCGCTGGACCGGGTGGAGCGCCTCGCTGTCGGCGGTCTTCGGCCTCCCCCTCCTCCCGCTCTGGGGCGCGCTGGCCGATCGCTATTCCCGCAAGCCCATCATCGTCCGTTCATTCGTGGCCCACTTGGTGGCAGCCGTGATCATCCTCCTGGCCGGCAACCTCTGGGTCTTCATCGTCGGGCGCGCGATGATGAGCTTCGCGCTCGGCAACAGCGGGCTGATGATGACCACCCTGTCTGAGCGTACGCCGCGCGGCCGTCTAGGGCTGGCGTTCTCGATCATGAACACCGCGCCCCCGGTGGGCGTGTTCATCGGCTCGCTCATCGGCGGGCGCGCCGTGGATGTCCTGGGATTCAGGACGCTCGTGATGATCGACGCCGGGCTGGTCGTCCTGATTATCCTCGCGCTGGGATTCGGCTATCGCGATACGTTTACGCCGGCCGACCGCGGCCCGATCCTCCGCATGGCCGCCGACTCCGTGCGCATCATCTGGCGCTCCCCACGGCTGAGAGCCCTCTTCCCCGCGCTGTTCATCCTCTTCGCGGGGTGGATGCTGGCCTTCACGTACGTGCCGCTCGCCGTCAGTGCGCTCTACCGCGGGAGCGATCCCGGGACCGCCATCGGGGTCGTCCTGGGCGCCGGGGGCCTCGCGACGCTGGCGCTCAGTCCGGCGGTCGGCGCCCTGGCCGATCGGTACGGACACTGGCGCGTGCTGCTGGCCACGGCGAGCGTCGCGGTCGCGCTCTGGCCCCTCCCGGCGCTCACCCGCAGCCTGACCGAGTTTACGCTGGCATGGGCCGTGCTCAACGGCGTCATCACCAGCGTTTTCGCGATCTCGTTCAGTGTGCTCTCGGAGTCCGCCTCACCAGGCGTCCGCGGCCGTGTGATGTCCTTCGCCTACCTGCCGGTGAGCATTGGCTTTCTCGTCGGGCCCGCCATCGGTAGTCTGGCGACGAGCCGCACCGTCTTCGCAGTCTTTCCGCTGGCCGCCGTACTCACGGCGTTCGGCATTGGAGCGATGTGGTGGGCCCGCGGCAAAGCCGTGTAACGAGCGCGGCCACACGACCCAGGCGTTCACGACCGCCGGTGCTCGGAGACCGTGGGCGTGTGCACCGTCAGGTGCGGCCCGTCGATCGACAACTTGCCCGCTGAGTAACCCCCATCCACGTAGACCGCCTGGCCGGTGATGAACCGGGCGGCCTCCGACGCAAAGAACAGCACAGCGTCGGCGATTTCCTGTGGATCCGCGAGCCGCCCCAGGGGGACCTCACGGATGAAACGCTCGCGGTACTCGTCGCTAGGGTTGGCCTTTGAGATCGCGCGAATGTCGGTGAGGCCGGGGCCGACAACGTTCGCCGTGATCCCGTACGGTCCTAGCTCGAGGGCGAGCACTTTGGTGAACTGCACGACCCCGGCCTTGGACGCGCAGTGCGGCGCCGCGCGGACGCGGGCCACGGTCCCGGCCGTCGAACCGATGTTGATGAGGCGCCCGCCCCGGCCCTGGCGGATCATCCGGCGCCCGGCGGCGCGGCACGTCAGGAAGACCGCCCGGAGCTGCGTGTCGACCTGGAAGTCCCACTCCTCATCGCTGGTTTCCACGACGGTCTTGTGCACGCCCACCCCGGCACAGTTCACCAGGATGTCGACGCCGCCAAACGTCTCGGCCGCCTGGTCGAACATCCGCTCGACCGAGGCGCTGTCCCGCACGTCCGTCCGTACGAAGAGCGCTCGGCCGGGTACACCACGCAGGCTCTCGGCCACCTGCCTGCCCCCCTCTTCGTTCACGTCCGCAATGACGCCGTTGGCGCCCTGATGCACGAAGGCGGTGACGATGACCCGGCAGATGCCCGACGCGGCCCCCGTCACAACCGCGACCTTCCCCTCAAACTGATCTGCCACGCGTGCACCTCCAGGAGCGTCTGCCGCCTCCATCGGCGGCCGGCTGCGCCGTGCACTTCCGCTCTCAAGGAGCCGCTCCTCCCTGCTCGAAGACAACGGGCTGTCGGGCACGCGAGGAGGATGGTCGGATGGCGGCAGCGGCGGATCATCTCGTCATTCGCTGTGGCACACTCCTGGACGGCCTCGGCGGCGCACACAGGAACGCCGCGCTCACCGTCGCCGGGGGATTGATACGGGATGTTGTGCCGTGGCAGGACGGCCCTCGCCCGGCCGGCACACGTCTCATCGATGCGGGAGACCTGACGGTCCTGCCAGGGCTGTTCGACTGTCACGACCACCTGGCGAGCCCGGGGCTCAACCTGGCGGAGCGAGCGGCCACGCCGCTGTCACTCCACCTCCTCCGGGTGGCCGAGCGCATGCGTGAGACGCTCCGGGCCGGGTTCACCACCGTGCGCGACATGGGAGGGCTCGACCTGGGATTCAAGCTGGCGGTCGAGCAGGGGCTGCTGGATGGACCGCGGGTACAGATCAGCCTGGCGATCATCACGCAGACGGCCGGGCTCTCCGACGGCATCAACGCCGCGGGGTTTCAAACGGATCTGCTCCGGCTGCCGGGCGTTCCCGATGCCACCTGCGACGGCGTCGATGGGGTCCGGCAGATGACGCGGCGATTGATTCGCGGTGGGGCAGACTTCATCAAGATCGCAACGACCGGCGGCATCAGCTCCCGGATCAGCGGCATCCTCACCCGTGAGTTTACCTTTGACGAGGTCAAGGCCGTCGTTGATGAGGCACGGGCCTTCGCGCGGCCGGTGGCCGCGCACGCCTACGGGGGCGAAGGATTGAAGAACGCGCTTCGGGCCGGCGTGCACTCCGTGGAGCATCTCGGCCCCCTGGACGACGACGACATTGCCACGATGGTCCGCCAGGGCACCTACCTCGTGCCGACGCTCTCGAATATGGCGGTCCGCCTGGAGATGGCTGGCCAGAGGGGACTGCTCTCACCCTACAGCGTCGAGAAGGCGCAGGAACTGGCCCCGCGGCAGCGGGAGGTCTTCGCGCGCGCCCGCCGGGCCGGTGTGCGCATCGCGGCGGGCACCGACTCCCGGCCACTGCGCCAGGGCGGCAACGCCCGGGAGCTGAGCCTCCTGGTTCACTACGGCATGAGCCCGATGGACGCGATTCGGGCGGCGACCTCGGTGGCGGCGGCGTGTTGCGCCCTCCCGACGACGGGCCGTCTAGAAGCCGGCACGCGGGCTGATCTGATCGCGGTCGAGGGCGATCCACTCCGGGAGATCGAGATCTTTGAAGAGACCGATCGGTTCCGCCTCGTCATGCGGGAAGGGACAATTTTCGTGGATCGGATGGGCATCGCCCAGCAGGGCCCCGAGCGCCTTCAGGAGAAACGCAGGGCATGACTACACAACGATTGCGAGTCGGCGTGCTCGGCGCGGGCAACTGGGCACGGACCGCGCACATCCCGGGATGGCAGCGGGACCCGCGCTGCGACGTCGTGACCGTGTGCGATCCCGTCCGGGAGCGGGCCGAGGAGACGGCTGCCCAGTTTGGCATCCGCGAGCCCAGCGGCGACTGGCAGAAGACCGTGGCCCGCTCCGATCTGGACATCATCGATGTGGCCACCCCCTCGCAGACCCACCATGAATTGGCCGTGGCGGCGTTAGAGTCCGGCAAGCATGTGCTGTGCGAGAAACCGGTGGCCTATGACTTCCGGGACACGCTGCGGGCCGCGTCCCTGGCCAAACGCAAGGGCCGTCTGACGAAGCTTGGCTTCACGTTTCGCTACAGCCCCGGGGTGCAGTACGCGCGGGAACTGATCGATCAGGGGTTCGTCGGCACGCCGTTCATCTTCAACGGGTATGAGCAGAACTCGCAGTGGCTCAACCCGCAGACACCGCTCCGCCAGGTAGACCCCAAGGCCGATCCCGCCGTCCTGCACACCGCCTCGCTGGAGGGTTATGGCGCGCCGATCATCGACATCAGCATGTGGTGGGTCGGCGCCGGCTACGCCCGTGTCACGGGGACGATGCGCAACTTCATCCCGGAGCGGATGGTGCGGGCCACGGGCAAGATGATGCGTATGAACATCGACGACGGCGACATCTACCTGGCCGAGTACTCTAACGGTGCCATCGGATCGGTTCAGACCTCGTTTGTCACGATCGGCAACTACCCCGGCATCGAGGCGCGTATCTACGGCGAGCGGGGCGCGATCATCTGCCGCCTGGTGGAGGAGTTTGGGATCGCCGAGACGATCAAGATCGCGACACCCGACGGCGTCGAGTTCAAGGAGCAGGAGATCCCGAAACGCTTCTATCCCACCGGTGGTCACCCCCGGGAGTCCTGGCGCTCGCTGTTCTACGCCAACCTCATCAAGGACTTCGCAGACGAGATCATGAGCGGCAACGGACGCAACCAGGGGAACTTCGAAGACGGCGCCCGCGTGCAGGAAGTGATCAACGCCGTGGAGCGATCGTTCCACGAGCGGCGCTGGGTCGACCTCCCGCTGCCGCGATAGCGTGTCGGACGACGGAGCCCCGGCGGCTGCCCTCGAGGCGTTCTTCAGCTGGTACTACCGCACGAACCCGGTCAGCGCGACATTCATCGGCGTCCACGAGCACGATCACCGGCTGCCCGACTGCTCAGAGCACGGGCTGGGCGACGCTCTCTCCGGGCTCGACAGCCTGCGCGCACAGGTTGGACGGCTGCCATCGGGGCCCTCAACCGGGGCCGAGGCGCTGGACCGAACCCTGGTTGAGGGTCAGCTGGACGTCTTCCGGTGGGAACTCACCTCCCGCCACTTTCATCGGTCGAATCCCTGCTTCTATACAGGGGAAGCGATCTTCGGAGTCATGTCGCTCTTCCTCCGACCATTTGCCCCGCTGTCGATCCGCGCGGAGGCCGCGGTCGAGCGCATGATGGCGGTCCCCACGTTGCTCGCGCAGGCGCGAGGTGCCATCCGCAGCAGTCCGCGCGCCTGGATCGAGCGGGCTGACCGGGAATGCCGCGGCGCGCTGGCGTTCCTCGAGCGCGGCGTCGAGAGCCTGATCCGCGATGAGCGCGTAGCGCATCCCCGGTTCCGCGAGGCCGCGGGGTTGGCAGCCGCGGCGTTTCGCGAATTCCAGGCCCACCTCGCGTCCGAGCTCATGCCGCGCGCGACGAACGACTATGGGTGCGGTCCTGAGGCGCTCGACGTGCTCATCCGCCGCGGCCACTTCCTGCATATGGATGCGGAGGACGTCGCGGGCATGGCCGTGGAGCACATGGCCGTCTGGAAGGATCGCATGAAGCGCCAGGCCACCGAAGCCGCGGCCCAGGACTGGCGCGAGGCGCTGGAACGGCTCGCCGAGCGTCACGCCGGCGTGACCGGATACTACGCCCGCTACGGCGAGATCTGGCAGGAAGCCCGCGCCGCGGCCGATGCCCACCGCCTGGTCACCTGGCCGGACTATCCCATCCGCTACGTGCCGCAGCCGGTCTGGGCGCGGGAGGCAGCGCCGTTCCTCTACTTCCTGTTCTACCGCGCGCCATCCGCCTTAGATCGTGTGCCGATCGTCGACTACCTGGTGACCCCCATCGAGCACGACATGCCGGCAGAGGAACAACAGCGGCGGCTGCGCGCCGCCAACGACACCGTCATCAAACTGAATCACGTCATTCACCACGGCGGGCTCGGTCACCACGTGCAGAACTGGTACGCGTACCACCGCGCCACCTCTCAGATCGGCCGGGTGGCGGCCGTAGACTGCGCCAGCCGCATCGCGATGTTCTGCGGCGGCACCATGGCGGAGGGCTGGGCCTGCTACGCAACCGACCTGATGGACGAGATGGGGTACCTGGACCGCAACGAGCGGATCGCGCAGGCCCAGACCCACCTGCGTATGGGGGCTCGGGCGCTGGTCGATGTGCGGCTTCACCAGGGCGCATGGACGCTGGAGCAGGCGGCGCTCTACCAGGATCAGGCCGGGATGACACCGGAGGCCGCGCGGGCGGAGGCGGTGAAGAACAGCATGTTCCCCGGCGCGGCGTTGATGTACCTGATCGGCACCGACCACATCCACCGGCTGCGGAGCGACCTGGCTAGGCGCAAGGGGTTCACTCTGCAGCGGTTCCACGACGAATTCCTCGCCCATGGCTCGGTCCCGGTCGCTCTGATCGCCGCGGCAATGCGGGGGAGCGCGCCTCCGTGATGCCTGCTGCGGTGTGACTCGGCCGCGCCGGCGCGAAGGGGTGGAAATCCAGTCGGCGCTCGTGGAGTTCCGGCGCGAGCGCGTCCGCGCAATCCTGGCCGACCTGCCCCGCGCCGCGGGGTATCGTCTGATCGTCAAGCCGCTGCGATACCGCACCGCACCTCATCTGCAGGGCCTGTGCGACTACCTTCATCACGTGCTCGGGAGGAAGGGATCCGCCGAGACCGCCTGCGATCGGTTTGCCCTCGCGCACTTTCGCAGCCGGCCTCACACGTGAGAGGACGGGTCTGATCCTCCGCGAAAGATGTGCCTGGGGGTGACGCGTCCCATGGATGCACTGCCGGCATCGAAGCTTTCGCCTGGCGAACTCCAGGAGCTGCGCAAGGTCTACGCTGATCTCGTTGGGTTCGTGCCACCCCGCATCGCCGCACGCACCGACCTGCTCTCCCGGCTTGACCCCGAGGGCCTGCATCTCCAAGAGCAACTACGGCGCCACTTCATGTACCCCGCCTGCTTCGATATCAAGACCGCGCAGTTGATGCTGTTCGGAATGCTGTTGATGAATCTCCAAGATGCGGCCAAGATCCATGCCACGGCCGCCCGACGCGCCGGAGCCAGCTGGGAGGAGCTCAGCGCCACCGTCGGGTTGGCGTTCCTGTTCCGCGGATTGTCCGCGGCCAACGTCGGCTCGCAAATCCTCCAGGAGATTGCCCTGGCGGAACACGAGGCCGGCAGAAAGCCATGAGCATCGCGACGCCGCTCGTCGCGCAACTCGCGCACGTGGAGGTCCTCACGCCCCGCCTGGAGGAGTCCCTTTGGTTCTTCCGGGATGTGATCGGGCTGGAGGAGAGTGCGCGAGCCGGGCGGTCGATTTACCTCCGCGCCTATGAGGACTTCTACCACCATACGCTACGCCTGACCGAAGCCGGCGGGCCCGGGTTGGGACACATAGCTTGGCGTGCGTCCTCACCGGAAGCCTTGCGCACGCTGGCGGAGCGTCTGGAGGCGGCGGGCGCCGGGCGGGGCTGGAACGACGGGGATCTCGGGCATGGACCCGCTTACCGTTTCGTGACGCCCGAGGGCCACCCCATGGAGGTGCTGTGGGAGGTCGACAGGTATCAGGCACCACCGGAAAAGCGCAGCCTGCTGAGGAACCGCCCGCAGAAGCGGCCGTTGCGCGGGGTTCCCGTGCGGCGGCTGGACCATGTCAACCTGATGGCGCGCAGCGTCGCGCCGGTACGCCGATTTCTGCAGGAGCATCTCGGCTTCCGGCTCCGTGAGCAGAAGATCGGCGAGGGGGGCGTAGAGATCGGCGGATGGCTGAGCGTGAGCCCGCTGGTGCACGAGATTGCCGTCATGCGGGATGCGACCGGTGCGTCGGGCCGCTTTCACCACCTGACGTATTGGTACGGGTATCCGCAGCACCTGACCGACGCGGCCGACGTGTGTGCGGACTATGGGATTCGCATCGAAACGGGGCCGGGCAAGCATGGTGCAACCCAGGCGATGTTCATGTACGTCTTCGAGCCGGGGGGCACCCGCGTGGAGCTCTTCGGGGACGCCGGCTATCTGATCTTCGATCCTGACTGGAAGACCGTCGTGTGGGACGTGGCGAATGAATCCGATCTGGAGAAAAGCAGCATCTGGTTCGGCGGCAGCCTCCCGGAAACGTTCTACACGTACGGAACGCCGTCGCTCACCAGCGATCAGGAAGGCGTGAGTCGTCGCGCGTAGTAGTCCCACACCCGCTCGATGTTGATGGGATCGTCCCACGCACGGCGGTAGGCGGCCACCTCGTCGGTCGTGTAGTACCGGGACGTGCCGACCGCCATCGCCTGGAGCTGCATCCGCGCGGCCTCCTCAAGGTAGATCGCGCACACGCACGCCTCGGCCAGCGTCGCGCCGACAACAACCTGACCGTTCCCACGGAGCAAGACGCCGCGATGCCCCCGAAGTGTGCGCACCATCGCGTCCCCACGCTCGTGATCGATGATCAGGTCGCCCTCGTCGTGGACGGGCACCTCGCCGCCCAGGACACTACCCAGGAAGTGCAGCGGACGCACCGGGATGCCGAGCACGCTCAGGACGGACGCGGCCTCGCCGTGAATCCGGCACACGGCCGCCACATCCGGCATGGCCCGGTAGATGGCTGTGTGGATTGGCAACTCCAACGGCGGTCTCGGGGCACCGGAGGTCATACCCCGCCGGCCCTGCGGTAGCCGGTTCTCGGCTGTCAGGTCGACGACCAGCAGGCTGGTTGGGATCACGGTCCCCGGTCCTACCCGCGGCGAGATGATGAGGCGCGCTGTCCCTGGGATGCGGACGCTCACGTGGCCGAAAGCCGCCACCAGGTGCTCGTGTGCCAGGATGCGGCAGGCCGTGACGAGACGCGTTTTGAGCGGCCCCATGGCAGCGCCTTGTCGACGGCGGACCACGCTACATCCCCAGGCTGGCCTGGGTCAGCCTGAGGTGATCGATGAACTCGAGTGTGTGCCGGATGTCCGGCCGCCGTGGACGCGGCAGCCTGACGGGCAGGATCGCCGTGACCTTCCCCGGCCGCGCGGACATGACGACCACCTGATCTGATAGATAGACCGCCTCGCCGATGTTGTGCGTGACCAGCACGATGGTTTTGCCGGTCCGCTCCCAGATCTTCAGGACCTCTTGGTTGAGCTGGTCGCGCGTCAGGTCGTCCAGCGCGCTGAACGGCTCGTCGAACAGCAGGAGCGGCGGGTCGTGGATGAGGGCCCGACACATCGCCACGCGCTGCTGCATGCCGCCCGAGAGCTGGCGCGGGTAGTGCGTGGTGAATTCTTCCAGACCGACCATCGCCAGGAGCTCGTGGGCACGCTCGCGGTAGGGTGCCTCGGCATAGCGACGGATCTCCACCGGCAGCAGCACGTTGGCCAGCACGGACCGCCACGCCAGCAACGCGGGAGATTGAAACACCATGCCGATGCTCGGCTGCGGTCCTTCCACGCGCCGACCGTCGAACAGAATCGCGCCCGACGAGGCCGGGATGACCCCGAGGATGATCTTGAGGAGGGTGCTCTTCCCGCACCCGCTGGGTCCGACGACGCTGACGACGCTACCCGTCGGCACGGCGAACGTCACAGCGTCGAGAGCGACCAGGTCCACCGCGCGGTGCCGGAAGGTCTTCGAAACGCCGTGCAACTCGAGCGCGATCCCTACGCGCTGGCCTGCCTGATCCCCCTCCACGGCCGTGACTCCGCGCCGCGCTTACTCGGGGTCGAACACAGCGATCCGCAGCGGCGTGGACTTCCAGCCGTTGACGGGGTTGAGCTCCTGCGGGCAGACCGAGATGGCGACAAGCTGGTCCATCTCGGCGCGCAGCTCGATGAAGTCGCCCGGCTTGGACGGCGGCTCCGCGATCTCGGCCCGTCCGTCGGCGTGATGGATGACGTTCATGAAGGGCGCAAACGCGCCGGGCAGCTCGTGCTTGGCGATCCCCCACGGCTGCACCGCGGCGGCCAGGTTGTCGCGACAATTGATGGTGCCGCGGATACCGTAGCGCAGGAAGTTGAGCTCCTCGCTGCACATGGCAGCCCCGGGGTAGTTGCGGCCCACGGTGTCCTCGATGATGGTGAACATCTTGTTGCAGTTGTTGGAGTACAGGACGTGCGGCTTTGTGAGATTGTACGTGTAGTTGAGCAGCATGGCGTTCTCGTTGTTGAGCTTGTCGGTTAGGTCGCGCAAGGTGAAGCTGATCACATCCGCGACCTGCTTCCCCTCGACGTCTTCGATGTGGAGCACCTGCCCCGCCTTCATCGAAAAGGCCGTGTGCGACTTCCCCGGAAACACCTTGTCCATGACGACCTTGCGGCTCACCGCAGCCACCCCCAGCCCACTACCCGATGTTTTCCGACGCCTCCCACGGCAGGATGAGGCGCTCCAGGACGCGCACCAGGTTAAAGAGCGCGATCCCCGCGAGGCCCAACAGCCCGATCGACGCGAAGACCTGCTCGGTCAGCAGGCGCCCCGCCCCGGTCAGGATCAGAAAGCCCAGCCCTTGATCCGCGCTCACGAACTCCCCTACCACCCCGCCGATCAGCGAGAGGGTGATCGACACGCGAAACCCGGCGAACAGGTAGGGGAGCGCGTTCGGGAACCGGACCTTGAATAGTTCCTGCCACCGCGTGGCCGACAGCCCACGCACGAGATACAGGAGGTCCGCTTCGACGGCTTTGAGTCCCGTTACGGTGTTGATGACGATGGGAAAGAACGAGATCAGAAACGCCACGGCGATCTTTGGCGCGCTGCCGAACCCCAACCAGAGCACGAGCAGCGGGGCGATGGCGATCGTCGGAATCACCTGGGACGTGATGAGGAGCGGGAACAGGGCTTCCTCGAGAAACTTGGATTGCACGATCACGACACCCAGGAAGATGCCGATGCTCACGGAGAGAAGGAACCCCAGCAGCGCCTGCCGGATGGTGACCGCCGCGTGGTAAAGCATCGACTGCCAGTGCCCCAGCGTGAAGGACACGATGCGGCTGGGCGGGGGGAGCACAAACGTTGGAATGTCCCCCCGCCTGGCCAGCAGTTCCCACGCCACCAGGATCGCCGCCAGGAGGACGAACGGCTTAAGCCGACCGATTACGCCTCCTCCTGCCGAGCGCCGGCGACGCTACTTCTTGAGGAACTCATTCGTGTACAGGTCGGTCAACGCCAGTTCCTTCTCCTGACCGCCATACTTCCGCATCAGGTCCTGGGTGATCTTCCAGCGATCATCGCTCATCCAGCCGTGCCCGTTCTTGGTGACCTCGTCGTCCGCGTAGTACGGGACCATGACCTCCAGCTCGCCGATGAAGTAGGCGGTGTTGTTCTGCGGCTCTTTAGAGTAGCTGGCGGCGATCTCCGCGGCTTCCTTCGCATTCTGGAGCACGAACTCGTGTCCACGCAACGCGGCCTGGACGAACCGCCGCACGGCGTCCGCGTTGTTCTTGAGGAAATCGGTGTTCACCATGATACCGCTGGAGTACGAGTTAATACCGAACTGGTAGTAGGGCAGGAAATCCACCTTGTCCCGGATCATCACAAACTCCTGCGCGTACCCGAGGGCGCAGTCCACTTTGCCTTCGAGCACGGCCGGGACGCGGGCCGGGAAGGTCATCGCGACAAACTTGATGTCGGCCATCTTCGAGCCGTTGGCCTCGAGTACCGCGGGCAGCAGCGTGGCCGTGGCCGTCTGCGGCGCGTCCCCAATGGACTTGCCGGCCAGATCCTTGATGGCCGTGATGCCGGACCCCTTCTTGCAGATAAAGACCGCCGGCGTCCGGCGCACCAGCACCGCCACCATCTTGACGGGCGCGCCGGCGGCCGCGCCCTTCGTCATCGTGGCGGCATCGGCAAAGCCGAACTGCGCCTTCCCCGACCCCACGACCTTGACCGCGTCACTCGACCCCTGACCGGGCTGGATGTCGACCTTCAGGCCCGCCTCCTCGAACCACCCTTTCTTGAGGGCCACAAAGAACGGCGCGTGGAGCCCGTCGATGGCCCAGTCGAGGTACAGGGTGACCTCTTGCTGCTGCCGGGTCGCCCCGCGTTGGCCGCACGCGGTGGCCACCAGCGTCAGCACCAAAACGATCAAGACGATCTGCCCCATATGGGGCCACGCTCCGTGTCTCATGCCGTCGCCCTCCCCAAAGAATGACACGATGAGTCCTGCGCGCACCTGTGCGGTGAGTTCCTTCGGCGGTATGCGCTGAACCCCTTGCAGGGGAGGGAAACGCCTTGCGACGGACCGAAGAGGTCCGGGCCACAGACGCAGAGGTCCCAACCGGGCAGAGGAGAGACACATGGGCGCACCATACCGAGCCGACCAGGTGGGCAGCTTCCTACGGCCCGTTGAGCTCCTTGAAGCTCGGGGCGCACCCGGCGCCGATCGTGAGCGCCTCCGCGCGCTCGAAGACCAGCACATCAAGCGCGTGCTGGCCAGGCAGAAGGACCTGGGCTTCGACATCTTCACCGACGGTGAGCTCCGCCGGCGCAACTTCATGAGCGACTTCACCGACGCGGTCCAGGGATTCGACATGGGCGACGCGGTTGGCCGCTCCTGGCAGGCCGGCGGCACGGGCAGCCAGCGGGGAAGCGCCCCGGCCGGCCAGGTGAGCAGCGTGACCGGCATCGTCACGTCGAGGCTGCGGCCGGTCCGGCGCCTGGCCGCCCACGAACTGGCCTTCCTTAAGGTCCATGCTCCGGGCGCGATCAAGATGACCCTTCCCAGCGCCACCCAGTTTCCCGCGATCGCCTACAAGCGTGGTGTGACCGACCAGGTCTACCCGGATCACTCGGCGCTCCTGTGGGACATTGTCGGCATCCTGAAGGCCGAGGTGGCGGCGCTCGCCGGCGACGGCGTACAGTACATTCAGATCGACGCGCCCCGGTACAGCTACTACATGGACCCCAAGTGGCGCGAGTACATCCGAAAGGAGATTGGGCTCGATCCCGATGCGGCGCTGGATGAGGCGGTCCGTGCGGACAATGCCACGCTGGAAGGCGCCGGCAGGCCGGGGGTCACGGTCGCGATGCACCTGTGCCGCGGCAACAACCGCAGCCACTGGTATGCCGAGGGCGGCTACGACCCCATTGCCGAGAAGTTGTTTGGCACGCTGCAGGTGGATCGCTTCCTGCTCGAGTACGACGACGATCGCTCGGGCACATTTGAGCCCCTGCGGTTCATCCCCAAAGGCAAGACGGTCGTCCTGGGACTCGTCAGCAGCAAGCGGGCCCCGCTCGAATCGAAGCAGAACCTGATCGGCCGCATCGAGGACGCCTCCCGGTACGTCCCCTTGGAGCACCTGGCGCTCAGCCCGCAGTGCGGCTTTGCGTCTACCATGGAGGGCAACCTCCTCACGGAGGACGACCAGTGGGCCAAGCTCCGGCTGGTCGCCGAGACCGCCCGTGAGGTCTGGCGGTGACCAAACGATGACGCGACAAATGGACACCGTTGCCCTCGTCACCGGCGCAGCCCGCGGCCTGGGGTGGGGCATCGCCCGAGCGTTTGGCCTCGCGGGTGCGAGGGTGTGTGCGACAGACATTCGTGACGACGAGCTCGCCCGTTGTGCTCGAGACCTTGCCGCCGACGGCGCGGACTTTCAGACTCTTCGTTCGGATGTTGCCGACCTCGCCGAGTGTAAGCGCGTGGTGAAGGGGATCGTCGATCGTTGGGGGCGGCTGGATGTGGTGGTGCACAATGCGATTTACATGCCGCTGATTACGTTTGAAGCGACCACCCCGGAAGAGTGGTCACGTCAGATCAACGTCGGCGTCGGCGGCCTGTTCAATTGCACGTACGCCGCCTGGCATCAGATGAAAGTACAGCGTGGAGGTCACATCATCGGTATCGCCAGTGGCTCCAGTGTTCGCGGCTACAAAGAGGAGATCGCGTACTGCACGATCAAGCACGGTATCGAAGGATTCGTCAAAGCGCTCTCGTTCGAAGCCCGGACCCACAACATCGCGCTCAATACGATCGGTCCGGGTGCCCGCATCAAGCCGACACGTATGACCTGGGCAGAGTACGACCAGGCACCAGCGGACCTCCGAGCGACCTGGACTGATCCGGTCGAACTCGGCAAGGCGTGGGTCTGGCTCGCCGCCCAGCCACCCAGCCGGTTCAACGGCTATCGCTTCGACGCCGCGAGTCTTATCCAGACCATCGCGCGGGAGGGTGACGACTTCGAGTTCGCGGTCGAAAAGGTCACACGGTATCCGGACGATTTTCGCGCCCGCGAGGAATGGTACGGTAACTATCCTGACTAGAGAGACTTCCGGGAGACTCTCACCTTGAAAACCATCTATGAATCATTGACGTGGCACGAAGTCCAGGTCACGGCCCATGCCGCCGGCCAGCACATCCCGCTCAAATACGGCGAAGCCGGCAGCAACGGCACGCGTGCGACGCTCATCGCCGGGACACACGGTGACGAGGGGCCCTGGTCTGCCCTGGCGATCAAGATGCTGTGCCAGCACCCCGTCGCGAAGCTCAGGGGACGCCTGCGTGTGATCTTTACCGCCAACGCGCTCGCGGCCGAGGTCGAACGCCGCAACTCCTGGATCGATTCCCCCAACTCCATCGACCTGGACAGCGTCTTCCCGGGAAGGAAAGACGGCTCGCACACCGACCGCCTCGCGGCGTCCCTTGCCCCGCTGATCGCCGACAGCGACGTGGTTGTCGACCTGCATGGCGGCGGCACGTGGTGTGTCAACGCCTTTGTCAAACGCTTCGAAGGATCGGAACAGCTGGCCGCCGATCTCGGGGCGCCCTTCATCAGCAATGCTCCGAACAAG
>Ga0187893_10008776_pt1 | contig 15802 bp, 16 predicted proteins | sample MA1701074metaG_FD_139574 | JGI IMG/M metagenome (GOLD analysis project Ga0187893, IMG submission 139574) | White microbial mat communities from a basaltic lava cave in the Kipuka Kanohina Cave System on the Island of Hawaii, USA - MA170107-4 metaG ... | reverse complement strand
GGTGGCCAGCGGATTTGTATCTCGAAGGCTCGGATCAACATCGTGGTTGGTTCCACAGCGCATTACTCGCGGGCGTCGTGACGGATCGTCGCGCGCCGTATAAGGCAGTCCTGACCCACGGTTTTGTCCTCGATGGGCAGGGCAAGAAGATGTCCAAGTCGGCAGGCAACGTGGTCGCGCCGCAGGATGTGATCAAACAATCGGGCGCAGAAATCCTGCGTCTGTGGGCCTCGGCGCAGGACTACCGTGAGGATCTGCGCATCTCGCCAGAGATCCTGAACCATCTGATCGAAGCCTATCGCAAGATCCGCAATACCTGCCGTTTTCTCTTGAGCAATCTGTACGACTTCGATCCGGCAAATGACCGAATCCCGTATGAGCAGTTGCCTGAATTGGATCGTTGGGCGCTGCTTAGGCTAGGTAACCTGATTGATCGTATTAAACGAGACTATGACGACTTTGAGTTTCACAGCGTGTTTCATGAACTGAACAACTTCTGTTCCGTCGATTTGAGCACTGTCTATCTAGATATATTAAAAGACCGTCTCTACACGTTCAGAAAGGACGACCCATTCCGCCGATCATCACAGACTGTAATGCTCGATGTATTAGTAATAATGACGAAGCTCATGGCCCCAGTGCTAAGTTTCACAGCTGACGAGATCTGGCGCATGTTGCCTGAGCCTGCTCGCGGAGGTGGGCACATGTTTAGTGTGCACTTATCACCATTTCCAGAGATTAATCCTAAATGGTTTACTGATTCAGAACTTGCACAGCGATGGGATGATCTCTTGTATGTAAGAAGTCAGGTGCAGGCGAAGTTGGAAGAGAAGCGAAGAGAAAAAACAATAGGATCTTCCTTGGAAGCCAAGGTAATTGTGTATGCTCAAGAAGCAAGTCCAACCTTATATGCTTTCCTAAAGCCCTACGAGGCGTTTCTCTCAACGTTCTTTATCGTGTCGCAGGTTGATCTGCATAGCGTTCAACAAGTTCCCACTGATGCACGTCTCTTAGTCAATCTAGGCGAAGGACTCGCCATAGATGTTGTGAAAGCTTCTGGGTCGAAATGCGAACGCTGCTGGAATTATCGGCCGGCGGTCGGGACCTTCAAGGATCATCCAACCTTGTGCGACCGGTGCGTGGAGGCGGTGCAGTGATGCGACGGCCCATTCGCTATCTTCTCCTGGCGTTGCTCAGTGGCACGGTCGTGGTGATCGATCAAGCGTCGAAACTGTCCATCATGCAGTCGATGCGACTGGATGAATCCATTTCGATTATTCCCAATCTCTTCAGCCTGACCTATATCCGCAATCCCGGTGCGGCGTTTGGATTGTTGGCCGGCAGCAGCAATGCATTTCGCATGGTGTTCTTCGGCATGACCTCGCTGTTTGCTCTGGCCCTACTGGGAACGATTCTCTTCCGGTTGCCGGAGAAAGATTGGAAGGGGCAGCTCAGTATAACCGGAATTCTTGGAGGGGCAATCGGGAATCTGATCGATCGATTACAGTATGGCGAGGTTATCGATTTTCTCGATGTCTATGTGGGTTCCTACCATTGGCCGGCCTTCAATGTCGCCGACTCGGCAATCAGCGTGGGGGTCGTCTTCTTGATCATCCATTTTGCCTTTGAGAAGAAAAACGTGCCGCTCCTGCCGCAAGAACTCCCGCCTGCTTCTTAGCAGGATGCTGAAAAAGTCCGCCAGCGGCGTTCTCGCATCGTTCCGACCCTCAACGTACCCCAGAGGGTACGCCTCGGGCCTTCACTCGCTGCGGCCTTGCCGGACGAACTTTTTGAGCATCCTGCGGGGTTGTGGCCTCTTGTCCCAGACATGCGGACCATCGGATTTTCGGCTGGCCAGCCTTGTCTTTCCGCAGCGGGCTAAGTCGAGAGGGTGATGATGAACCCGCCCTGCTCGCGGAATTGGCGCTGCTGCTCGGGTGAAAACATCACGAGCGGTTCGGTATGGCAGAACTGGCATTCTTTCACTGTAACCGGTATGTCGCCTTCCCCAAGGCTTGCCAAATGCTGCTTGGCGAGCGTCAGCGCCGTCGCCTCATCTGTCGTCATCACGTCGAAGTGCAGCAGCCGTTTCGTGCCCTTCACCCACGTGTCAAAGACATGTACAGTGTCGGACTGGGAATGAGCCATCGTGTGATAACCTCCTTTGTCGTGCGTTAAAAAGTTAGCTGCACAATCGGACTAAATTTGTTCCTGGTCATAAGGGTTCATACGAAACAGATGACTCGACAAAAACTGCTGTAGAATAACTGAAATCCCAAGTACCTGTCCAATTACCCATTGGGCTCGAGTCTAGCCCGGTTTATCTGGTTGATTTGGTTCATCTGGTTAGTTTCGTTCAACCAAAAACCAGACAAGCCAAATGAACAAGTGAGGCTGCTAAAAGCCAAAGATATAGAAGACGGCGATACCCATGAGGATGCGGTAGTAGGCAAACGGTCGGAGCGTATGCCGCTTCACAAACGAGAGAAAGGCTGCGATCACAATCCAGGCGACGACGAACGATACGAGCATCCCGATCCCGAGTGCCAGATAGTCGGCTTGTCGGAAGACGTCCCGTGATTTCCACATTTGATAGCAGGTCGCTACGATGAGGGTTGGAAGGGCAAGAAAGAAAGAGTACTCCGTCGCGACTTTCCGCTCCAATCCTACCAAGAGCCCTCCGATGATCGTGGAGCCGGATCGGGACATGCCGGGGAGTAGTGAGGCGCACTGTGCCACGCCGATCCAGAACGCCGATATCAAGCTCACCTGTTCGAGCTGGTGGACCTGTGCGTGGCTGCGACGCGCTTCGACGGCGAGAATAATCAAGCCCCCCACGATGGAGGAGGCAGCCACGGTTTGAGGCGTAAAGAGATGGCTTTTGATCCAGCTATGGGTAAGGAATCCGATCGCGGCGGCTGGCAAAAAGGCGAACCCGAGTCCGATGAGAAACCAGAGGTTCCGGTGAGTTGCCCAGGAGGTTCGCAGGACTGTCGACCATGGGGTCGTCCCACGTGTTCGGATCATGGCGGAGATGTCCTGCTGCTGCCGGCCGGCTTGTCTGATCATGGACGCGAGCTTGTGTCGTTCATAGGCGATGACGGCCAGGATGGCGCCAAGTTGGATCGAAATCTCGGCGCTGGCAGCGAGGTCTCCCTCGAACCCGAGGACGTGGGCGACGAGAATTAAGTGGCCGGTCGACGAGACGGGTAGAAACTCTGTCAGTCCCTCCACGATACCAAAGATCGTGGCGAGACCAGGACCCCATTCGTTCATGCGATGTCTTTCTGAGATGGGTTGCGTCCATACGGCGAGTCTCGGGCATATTCACAAAGTGGCGGCAGTCCGTCAAGCAAGGAGACGATTCGCCGCAGACCCTCATGATGATCGGTGGCGGCGGGGGACCCGCAAATCTGTTGACAAAATGAAAGGCATGGCATACACCCAACATTATACGTATAGGTGTCGTACCACCCTCTCATACCGACAGGCATGTTGGATAAGAGCGGTGGCCGACATCTGTTGCAGAACCCACGCTCAGTGGGAGGGGAGGTTTGTATGAAATCAGGGTGGATGGCGGCAGTCGTGATGATTGGCGCAGTCGCAATGGTCGGCTGTGTCAGTCAAAAGAAATATGAAGCGGCGATGGTCGACGTCGAGTCGGCGAATTTAGAGTTGGAGCGGACACGTACGCAGAAGAATGCTTTGGAGCAACAAGTAAAGACGCTCAAGGATCTCAATGTGAAATTCGGGAATGAAGCCCAGGTCGCCCACGACGAGCTTGAGCGTATTCAACATGGCCGCGACAAGGAACGCGGCAGTGTCGAGGGTCGGACCAAGGAACTCGAAGACCGTGTGAAGCAGCTCTCCTTCCAGAATCGTGCTATGCGTCATGAATACGAGGATGTGAAGCAGCATAACGAAACGCTCAAGTCCCTGGTTGCTCGCTATCAGAAAGAGTTGAAAGATCAATCACGACCCGTGACAGCGCCCCCGGCGCCCTCCGCGCCGCCCTTGAGTCCCGCTCCCACAGGGGCACCTGCTTCACCGGCGATGAAGGCCCCTGAGGCCATATCTTCCTCCATGAATGTCAATAAGGCGTCGGCCGGTGATATGGTGCTGGTGCTTGGTCTCTCCAAAGACGTGGCAGAACGCATTGTGACGAATCGTCCGTATCGGGTGAAGGGCGAATTGGTGGCCAAGAACGTAGTGCCCAAGGAAACCTTTGATATGATTAAGGAGCGCATCAGCGTCAGTCCCTAATCGGAGCCATAGTCCGGCAAACCTGACAGGCCGTCCGCCGAGTGGTGGACGGCCTGTTTGTCTTTAAGGAGCCGGATAGAGGGCGTACAGCAAGGTGATTCCCTTCAGCCTTGTTGATACAATGAACTCCAAGTCGGCGAGGGAATTGGAGAACGCGTCGATGCGTCGTGCCGTCATGATCATTGGTGTCCTGGCCGTCGGATTAACGATCGGAGGCTACGTCTTCTTCAATGGGGAGCGCAAAGTCCCGGTTCGATATCGGAGCGCCACGGTCGAGCGAGGTCCCGTCATTTCGCTCGTGACTGCGACGGGAACGATCAATCCTGTCGTCTCGGTTCAGGTCGGGACGCAGGTGTCCGGCATGATCAAGAGCCTACATGCCGATTTCAATTCAGTGGTCAAAGCCGGCGATATCGTGGCCGCGATCGATCCCGAGCCGTTCAAAGCCCGTCGTGATCAAGCTGCCAGCAATCTTGAAATGTCGAAAGCGAATGTCGCAAGAGCCGAAACCGATCTGGCTCAACGCAAGCGCGAACTGGATCGGGTGAAATCGCTGGTGGCGCAGCAGTTCGTCTCTCAGAACGACGTCGACGTCGCAGCGACAAATTTCAAGACGGCTGAGGCGCAGGTGAACGTGGCTGGGGCGCAAGTGAAACAGGCCGAGGCGGCGCTGAATGCCGCAGAGTTGGACTTGAAGTACACCGTCATTCGCTCGCCGGTAAACGGGATTGTGGTCGCCAGAAACGTGGAGGTCGGTCAAACGATCGCGGCCAGTTTCGCCACACCGAACCTCTTCTTGATCGCGCTCGATCTGACGAAGATGCAAGTCGACACCAACGTCAGTGAGTCAGATATCGGGGGGATCACCGAAGGGAAAGAGGCGACCTTCACGGTCGATGCGTACCCAGGGTATCAATTTGCCGGCACGATCCGTCAGGTTCGCCTTGCACCGATCAATGTGCAGAATGTGGTGACCTATAACGTCGTGGTCAATGTCGATAATCAGGATCTTCGCCTGAAGCCGGGGATGACCGCCAACGTCTCCATCGTTGTGGCTCAAAGAGACGCCGTGCTCAAAGTGCCGAATGCCGCGTTGCGATTCACACCTCCGACGGCGGGCCAGGCCGATCGTTCCACGCTCGGCAGCAAGCTGACCAAGGAGAAGGGATCAGAGCAGGCGGCAGGGGTAGGCAGGGGGGCCACAGCGGTTAGTCGAACCATTTGGAAGCAGGGACCGTCGGGAGAACTGGAATCTATGCAGGTCCAAACGGGTATTTCTGATGGGTTAGCAACGGAGATCCTGTCGGAGGGGTTGTCTGAAGGCGCGCTGGTGGTCGTGGGGATCGAGCGACTCAAAGGCGACCGGAGTGGAAGCGAGTTGCCTCCAGGATTTGGGAGCGGCGGACAGCGGGGCTCCTCGCGAAACCGTGGGATGTAGGGGGGGTGGGCAGGGTGCGGGTGCTTTCTGTGCTCGCGCAGCGCGCACAGAAAGCACCCAGACCCTGCCCTGTTCTTTTGAGGTGGTCAAGAAAAGACCGGGTCAGATTGAGGGATATCTATGGGCTCGCTGATCGAATGCGAAGATGTGTGGAAGGTCTATCAGGTCGGCGACATGGAAGTCCGAGCCTTGCGCGGCCTGAGTCTCACGATTGAACAGGGTGAGTTCGTTGCCGTCATGGGGCCTTCCGGTTCCGGCAAGTCCACCCTGATGAATATTCTGGGCTGCCTCGACCAACCGACGAAAGGACGCTATCGGTTGAATGGGAGAGAGGTGGGAAACCTGAAGTCCGATCAGTTGGCGGGTATCCGCAATCAGCAGATCGGGTTCGTCTTTCAGAGCTTCAATCTCATTCCCAGAACCAGCGCGCTCGAAAATGCGCAGCTTCCGCTATTCTATCGAGGGCTCTCGCTCAAAGAGCAACGGGCACAGGCCGCAGCGGCGTTAGGGCGGGTGGGGCTGCAGGGCAGAGAGCACCATTATCCAACCCAGTTGTCCGGAGGCCAGCAGCAGCGCGTGGCGATTGCTCGGGCACTGGTCACGTCGACCTCGTTGCTCCTTGCCGATGAGCCGACCGGCAACCTCGACACTCAATCGAGCAAGGAAATTATGAGAATCCTGGAAACACTCAACCGCGATGAAGGGATTACGATTATTTTGGTGACGCACGAGATGGATGTCGCGGCCTATGCCGCGCGCGCGATCGTGGTCACAGACGGACAAGTGTTAAGCGACCGCGCGACCAAAGCGCGGCCACCGTCCAGCCCAGTGGGGGTATAGATGTCGGCGTTTGTGTGGCTCACGATTCTCACCGCGCTGCGGATCTTGGCGCGAAATCGGCTGCGTGCCGGTCTCACGATGTTGGGGATTGTCATCGGGGTGGCGGCGGTCATTGCGATGGTGAGTATCGGTGAGGGGGCCAAGCGGGCCGTGCAAGCGCAGATTGCGACAATGGGCACAAACGTCATCATCATTTTTCCCGGGGTGACCTCTGCGAGCGGCGTACGAGGAAGTCAGGGGAGCGCCGTGACGCTGAATGTGTCCGACGCCTTGGACCTGAAAAAGCGCATCCCCTTGCTGGCCGATACCGGATGGGCCAGGCGCGATGTCATGCAAATCGTCTATGGAAACCGAAACTGGAACGGACCGATTAACGGCATCTCACCGAGTTACCTTACTATTCGGGACTGGTCCTTTACGAGTGGAGGGCCCTTTACTCAGACGGACTTGGATAGTGCCGCCCGAGTTGCGCTCATCGGCCAAACGGTCGTGGGGAATCTGTTTGAACCAGGCGAAGAGCCGGTGGGGGCGGTGATTCGCATCAAGAACGTGCCGTTCCGTGTCATTGGAGTCCTTGCGCCTAAAGGCCAGTCGGCGCAAGGGTCCGACCAAGACGATGTGATATTCATTCCCTTCAGCACGGCGGAACGGAAGGTGTTCGGGACGTCATTTATCGGGTCCGTCGGGGCGATGTTCGGCTCGACCGATCAGGTCGAAGATTTGCCGGTGGCGGCTGAGCAGATTCGAGAGGTGTTGCGGGCGCGGCACCGACTTCAGACAGAGCAGGACGATGATTTCACGATCCGGACGCAGATCGATATTGGGAAGGTCCAAGAAGGCACCAGTGAGACCTTGACAATGATGTTGTTTGCCATTGCGTCCGTGTCCCTGTTAGTCGGTGGGATCGGCATCATGAATATCTTGCTTGTGTCCGTGACGGAACGGACGAGAGAGATTGGGGTGCGCATGGCGGTGGGAGCGAAACGCCACCACATCGTGATGCAGTTCCTGATCGAGGCCATGACGCTGAGCCTGATGGGAGGCGCGTTAGGTATCGTACTGGGGATTACCGGTGCGAAGTTGACAACGCTGATTGCCGGCTGGCCGACCATCATCTCCGGCGACGTCATCATGCTCGCGTTCTTCTTCTCACTCGTGGTCGGCCTGTTCTTCGGATTGTACCCTGCCAACAAGGCCGCTCGCCTCAATCCTATCGAAGCGCTCCGGTACGAATAGTCCTGGACAGAGTGAAATCCGGTGACTCATGTCCTTAGGGGGGCTAGGAACTGGACGCGGGCGTCAAATGCACTTCGATGCGAGGGTTGTCCTTATCGATGTGTTTATAGAGGTGAGTTTCGACGATGCGGTTGTCGTTGATGCCGAGTCCCTCACAGAGGGCATCCTGCGCGATCTTGAGCCCGCCATCGACGTCTCGTCGTAGGGCCGAGGTAAAATAGAACCGGATCGACAGGGCGAGCCACTCCGACTGGAGTCGTGCGAGTAGGGCAGCCCGGTGAGCGGACTGCGCCAACTTCAGCCACACGAGTTGTTCCACCTGGGCCTTATAGGCACGACCAACCGAAGAGATTAATCGCCGGCCATTCACTGTGGCATATTGATGGTTCACGCTGGGAGGCACAGGAAGGGTCAAGGCTACCGCATGACTCTCGGTCGGTGGGTGTGATGATGAAGATGCAGGCATGCAGGAGATCGGAGCCGTTCTCGGGGCGATACGTGGCACCGCGACCTTCTTGTTAGGGTTCCGGTAAGAGATCATGCGAACGGTCCGTTGAGAGGAGGGAAACCGGGGCGGGCGCCGAAACGTAGGCATGCGCGTCAACTTACAGGAGATTGAGGATCTTGGACATGTTCTGCTCGTACCGCTCTTCAGATTGGGCGATATAACGACGCCATTTGCTCGGATTCCAGATCTCCATGCGATGGTACAAGCCGATCAGAATGATTTCCTGGTCCTCATCCAACGGAATAATTTTTCTGAGCCGACTCGGAATCAGAATGCGTCCGGCTTTGTCGATCTCTGATGTACCGGCTTCTGACACGACGAAGTGCATGAACAGTCGGCTCTGGTCTTCATCGAGCGTGGTTTTCGTCCGTTCGAGGACTTTTTCCCACTCTTTCATGGAGTAGATGAGCGTCGACTCCTCGGGGCCTTTGAGAAAAACGACGGCCTGTCCCTCCGACTCGACCTGCTCACGGATCGGCGAGGGAACGATAAACCGCCCCTTCTCATCCACTTTGCACAGGTATTCACCGGCGAACATCAATGTAGCTTGTCCTTTACGACGCTAGCGTGGCTCTGGTGCGATCGCGTATCCACTGTTCCAGATCCGAGCGTACGAAGCGCCATTCTTTCCCAAGCTTGAAGGCGGGAATCTGGCGACTCCGTAGGTAACGATAGAGCGTGCGCTGGGTGATCTTGAGATAGCGGCAGGTCTCCTCCGCCGTCATCAGCTCGCTCTTGGGCTCTTTGGCCATTGAAGAACCTGGTTCGATAGGGATCCATATGCCTCACGAGGCTTCGGATACTGTTGTCAGGGTAGGGAAACTGGAACGATCTGTCAAGTGAAAATGTATGACATTGCCTGTCACTGCCCGTCAGTGTTAGCCTGTTCTATAGAGCCGGTCTCGTCTGACTCCATCGCCTCTGAGAGATCGTCACCGAGGTCATCACCCAACTCCTTGCCCATTGTTTTCATGAATCGAGCCATGCTCTGTGGATCGTTTTCATCGAGCCCGGCCAGATTGCTTGGATCTGCCAAGGCTTCAAGGCGAGCTTCTTCGGATTTCGGCGAGGCAAATCGAGACAGGATTCGTTCAACCCGAGCGCTCGTGCAATGGGAGCAGGCAGCCGGTGCCTGATTGGCCAGGCTCAACACAAGGATGGTGCTGCGTTTTTTACAGTCGAGGCAGCGATACTCGTACAACGGCATCGATCATATTCCTATGGTCGTCATGGGCTGTGCAGCCTGTCCGGCAAAGAAGCGATCCGGCACCAGGCCCGTATCAACAGTTCTGGCCAGTGTCAGGGCAAAGACAGGCCCGGTGCCGGCTTTTTGTAAAGTCTTTGCGCATTCGTTCAGCGTCGTACCGGTGGTGAAAACATCATCCACGAGAAGGATGCGTTTCTCTGCGAGGTCCTGTGGACTGCGGATTTCAAATGCTTTCCGTAGATTTTGTAACCGTGCCTGTCGCGTTAATGTGGTTTGGGGATCGGTGGCGGCGATCCTGACGAGGTTTGTGGCTGAAACGGGGCGAGCCAGATGACGGCTGAGCTGATCGGCCAGCAGCAACGATTGGTTAAATTCACGCGCTCGTAAGCGGGCCGGGTGTAAGGGCACAGGGATAATTACGTCGACATCGATCCCGCTTGGCAGGGCGCTGATCATAAGGCGAGCGAGTGGCCGTGCCAGTGTGTGTTTGCCTCGATATTTGAATGAGCAGATGGCTTCCCGCAGTGGCGGAAGGTAGGGGAAAAGGGTCCAGGCTCGTTGAAAATCCGGTGGCCGTTCCTGACACTGTTGGCATTGATGATTCGGTGTATAGGCCGTGGCCGCTGGCGAGACAAACGGCTGATCGCAGCGGGCACAAACTGGCTGCTGGAGTGGGCGGATGGTTTGCCAGCACGCGCTACAGAAGAAGGGCACTGGGTCAGTGCTGAGAGAGGTACCACATGTAAGGCATTCGACCGGCAACACAAACCGGAGGGCCTGACGGCACCATCCGATGAGTCGATCCTGTGTGTCTTCACGTACCATCGTAGGGGAAGCGCTCCAATCACGTATGTGTGCGCTTCTTCTATGGGAATGTGCCGCGCCTGTCAAGGTTGTTGCTCTGTAAATGGTTGTGATATACGAAGGCAGCAGGTTGAGGCGCGAACGATGCGCGACGGGCGCGACGCGCGAGAAAAGCAGGACGGGTGAGATTCAAAGTTCGAAGTTCAGGGTTCGAAGTTCTGAATGCCGCGGACTTCGGACCTCGAACCGTCGCCTGTCTCGCCTTTCCCGCCAGTCTCGCGTGTCTCGCTCGGTGATCCTGCGGGTCAGGGTACGGATGGAGAAACAGATCACTATGGTGGCATTCGACCAGGTGTCGAAAATTTATGAGCGAGGTGGCGACACTATCACCGGGCTCGATCGGGTCACGGTCGAAGTGGCGAAGGGAGACTTCTGTGCGTTTATCGGTCCCAGCGGCTGCGGGAAGAGTACGTTGCTCAACCTGGTTGGCGGATTGGATGTGCCGACCTCGGGGGATATCCTCCTCGAAGGACTGTCGACCAGTCGATTCACGAGCGACGACTGGACGAGGATCAGGCGGGAAACAGTCGGGATTGTCTTCCAAGCATTCCATTTGATTCCCGGGTTGACGGCAGCGGAAAATGTCGCGTTTCCCTTGTTGTTGCGCGGGGAGCGAGGGACATCGGTCCAAGCCCGCGTCGAAGAGGTGATTGAGTTGGTCTCGATGACCGCACGACGACACCATCGCCCAAGCGAACTCTCGGGTGGGGAACAGCAGCGTGTAGCGATTGCGCGAGCGATCGTGCATCAGCCCCAGATCATTCTCGCCGACGAGCCGACCGGCAATTTAGATTCCCAGCATGGGGCCGAGATCATCGTCCTCCTTCGGTCGCTTGTTCAGCGGTTTCGCATAACCGTGCTGTTGGTCACCCACAGCACCGTGGCCGCGGAGGCTGCTGATTATGTCTGGGCCATGAAGGATGGGCAGCTCGTGACGAGAACGCAGCATCAGCCTGTCACGGTAGTAGCGTGATAGATCTTTCTATCTCCATTGCCGGCGTGCGATTTCCCAGTTGCTTCATGAATGCCTCAGGGGCCCACTGTGTCACCCGTGAAGAACTTCTGGCCCTCGGCCGATCTCGTGCCGGTGCCATCGTCACCAAGTCGATGACGGTTGAGCCTCGCGACGGCAATCCGACACCCCGGTACTATGGATTTCCCGGCGGGTCCATCAACTCCATGGGCTTGCCGAATCTCGGGTACAAGGCGTACGCCGGGCTCATTCCTGAACTGAAGACACTCGGAAAGCCGGTCATCGCCAGTGTGGCGGGTCTCTGTGAAGACGATTTCCCGAAGATTGCGGCCACGATCAATGCGGCGAAGCCCGACTTGATCGAGGTCAATCTCTCTTGTCCCAATATTCCAGGCAAACCTCAGATCGGATATGACGCCGAAGCCTCCGAGCGATTGCTGAAGCGGGTTCGCAAGGTGATCACGGTTCCGATGGGGGTCAAGTTGCCTCCGTATTTCGATCCGGCCCATCATACGGTGATGGGAGAGGTGATCGGCCGTTGCGGGGTCGATTTTCTCAACCTGATTAACTCGGTCGGCAACGGGCTCGTCGTCGATCCGGAACGCGAGGTGGTCGTCATCAAGCCCAAGGGTGGGTTCGGCGGACTGGGTGGTACGATCATCAAGCCGGTTGCGCTGGCCAACGTGCGGGCTTTTTGGAAGATCTTCGAAGGGCGGATGCCGATCATTGGGACCGGCGGCGTGGTCAATGGCGTGGATGCCTTCGAACATGTGCTCTGTGGCGCATCGGCCGTGCAGATCGGGACGGTTTTGGTCGAGGAGGGGGTCGACGCGTTCGGACGATTAGAAACGGAACTGGTGGCACAGCTTAGCAAGAAGGGCTATACGCGGTTGGCGGACTGCCGGGGAAAACTAAAAGAACTGTAGGCCTACTTGGCCCCGAATGTCTTAGCAAGGAGACCCAGCTGCAGGGCCCGTCGGAGTAATTGCGCCACGTTTCTCACATTCAACCGTCGCATCAAGTTGAATCGGTGCACTTCGACCGTGCGCACGCTGATTTCCAGCACCTCCGCAATCTCACGGTTCGTGTGCCCGATCGACACCAGGCGAAGGATGTCATGCTGCCGAGGTGTGAGAAGATCGGCGTCGATCGCTTCCTGCAGCGGCGGGATCTTTCGGTTTAGAGCAGTTCGCGTGCCCATCAATACCCTCTCATTATTAACTCATGCGAGTCTAACAAAGGTGTGTATTGCTGTAAACGAAACTACTGATTTGTGCAGGGCTCCGTTACTGGCCCGATTGATTTGATTCGTTCTGTTAATACCGCGTCCAGTCCGTAGATGACTATACCACTCATGCTCAATATGGCCCTGATCCGCGCTCATGCGCTCCAGCGGCCATTTCGCGCCCTGCTCAGCATCGCCGGAGTGGCACTGGGTGTTCTGGCCTCCGTGGGCATCGGTACGGCGAACATTCAAGTACTGCGATCCTTCGAGCAAGCCGTCACAACGGTGGCCGGTCCCGCCACATTGGAAATTGCGGGCCGTGATCTCGGAGTGGATGAATCGGCGATCACAGCTGTCCGTGCGGTCGAGGGGGTGGTGAGCGCCGCTCCGGTCATTGAAGAATCGGTAGTGGTCGCCCAAGGGGAGCCGCGTGGCCAGGCGCTTCAGATATTGGGACTGGATCTACTCGCAGAGGTCGGGACGCGTGGATTTCAGATACCGCAGGCTGATGCCGGCGTAGAGTTGGAGGCGCTCCTGGCTCCGGACGCGCTGTACCTTGGTCGTCAGGTTGCTGCCGACTGGAACCTGGGAGTCGGTAGTGTCGTCGAGGTGATGGCGGGAGGGCGTCTCGTACGGCTGCGAGTTGCAGGGCTCATACATAACCAGGCTGCGCGCTCGTCCCTCTGGGATCGGCTTGCCATTATGGATATTGCTGCGGCGCAGCTGTTGTTTCAATCAATCGGGCGGTTGGATCGGATCGAGCTGGTGACGACGCCTGATCGCCCGCTCGACGACATCGTTGCCTCCGTGCGTGCGGTTCTCCCTCCCCATCTTGTCGTGCAACGGCCGGCGCAACGGACCAAGCAGGTCGAAAACATGGTGTGGGCCTTCCAGCTTAATCTGTCAGTCATGAGCTGGGTCGGGCTCCTCGTCGGCACGTTCTTGATCTACAACACGATAGCCTTTGCTGTGGCGCAACGGAGGCGCGAGATCGGTATCTATCGCGCACTCGGAATGACGGAGCGGCGAGTCGCCGGCCTGTTTCTCGTGGAAGCAGGGTTGCTCGGTCTTCTTGGCGGGCTATTGGGAGGTTTTGGTGGGGTCTGGCTGGCCGGGAGTTTGGTGTCGCTCGTGAGCCGAACGGTCTCAGACCTCTATGCGCCGGTCGTGTCTGGCGGGTTGACCCTGTCGATGGACATGCTGACTTTCGTGGCAGTGGCGAAAGGGGTTCTGCTCGGGACACTGGTCTCGATGGTGGGAGCCTTGGGCCCCAGCGTGGAAGCCGGCAGGACTGTGACGGTCCGTGCCTTGGCACCGGGAGACTATGAATCGACGCATCAACTGAAAGCAGGCCTGTGTGGGTGGATCAGCCTCGTGTTGTTGGTACTAGCAGGCCTCTGCTCGCTGATGAGCCCGGTCGGAGACCTGCCACTCTTTGGCTATCTTGCGACAATCTGTCTCTTGGGGGCACTCTCCTGTCTTGCGCCACTCTGTATCCAGGCGTTGGGCATGCGGCGCCCTCGCCAGGAGAGCAAGACGATGATGCTCGGGGCGAGCGGGGGGAGCCTCCGGTTCATTGCGGCAGACCAGGCGGCGCGCCATCCAGGCCGGAATGCGGTAACGGTATCGGCGTTGATGGTGGGATTGTCGATCATGATCGGTGTGGCCGTCATGGTTCGCAGTTTTCGTGACACTGTAGAGGTCTGGGTGGACGAGACCGTGATGGCCGATCTCATCGTGGCTCCGCAATCCTGGCTCCAAGGGAAGCAGGCCGGGCAAGCGTCGCGTGCCTTGCCAGGGACCTGGGGTTCGACCCTGTCGGCGATCGACGGCATTGCCGCGGTCGATACTCTTCGTGATGTGTACGTAGATGTCGCGGGTCAGCCAGTGGCGTTGGTGTCACGAGATCTTCGGCTCCATGCACAGCGCAGCCGGTATCTGATGATTCATGGAGACTCAACAGAAATTCTGTTGAGAGCCGCCGAGACCGGAGGCGTGCTCCTGTCGGAAGTGCTGGCGAATCGACTACGGCTTCGCGAGGGGGACAAGGTCTCGATCACGACGCCGACGGGACCCGCTGCTGTGTCCGTTGAGGGGATTTTTTACGATTACGCGACCGACGGCGGGAAGATGGTGATGGATCGAACATGGTATCAGCGAGAATGGCACGACGACCGGGTGACAGTGTTTTCCATCTATCTGGCTGCCGGGGCCGATGCAGAGCACGTTCGGCAGTCGATTATGACGCACGTCGCCGGGCTGGACGGGGTGACGATTACACCGTTGGTGATCCGAAACCACGAGTTGAGGCAAGAGATTCTCGAGATCTTCGACCGCTCCTTCGTGTTGACCTATGTCCTTGAAGCCATTGCCGTACTGGTGGCCATGCTCGGCATCGTGAATACCTTGGTGACGGCCGTGTTGGAGCGACGACGTGAATTTGCCACGTTGCGGGCTATCGGCGCCAGCACGAGGCAAGTGGAGCGATTAGTTCTGTGGGAAGCGGCCTATCTCGGGTTGATCGGGGCCGTGCTGGGCGTCGTGGGAGGCCTGCTGCTCGCCCTGGTGCTCATCCACGTGATCAATAAACAATCCTTTGGCTGGACGATTCAGATGACGGTCCCAAGCGGAGTGATTCTGCAAGCCGTAGGACTCGCACTCACGGCTGCCCTGGTGGCCGGCTACTGGCCCGCTCGTTGGGCAGCAAGACAGCCGGTGGTGGAAGGACTAAGGGAGGAGTGAGACCACCCTATTGGTCCTGTGCTCCCGGAGCGCGCACGATCAGAATGTGCTCGCTCGACGGGCGCAGTGGGACCAAAAGGGTGGCCTCACTCAGGGAGGATTGTGGATAAAAAGAAAGAAGAAACGTGCGCAGTGGAGGACCAAGCTAGGCCGCACCTCTGGAGAGGGAAAACGAGCGAGCTTGGAAAGATTATTGTAAGAATGTGCTCGTTCGACGTGCGCAGTTGAGGTCCAATCTGGGCCGTTGTCCTTACGGAGGTCGCGGCTCGGAAGTGTCAGGTCAAGCAACGACCCCATCAATACTACCGCGATCGGCCGATGGTGTGTCTATGCCGCCATACGCGTACGATTGGCAAAGGCCAGCGGCATGTCCTTGCGATCAGTTGGTGCAACTGTCAGCAACGGCCTCGCTGTGTATCCGACCTCCTGCGCCACCCAGAGCGTAGGGATCTGTTCGATGGCGATATTGTAAAGGTTGACCGAGTCATTATAGAACTCACGCCGAT
>Ga0187893_10008775_pt1 | contig 15808 bp, 14 predicted proteins | sample MA1701074metaG_FD_139574 | JGI IMG/M metagenome (GOLD analysis project Ga0187893, IMG submission 139574) | White microbial mat communities from a basaltic lava cave in the Kipuka Kanohina Cave System on the Island of Hawaii, USA - MA170107-4 metaG ... | reverse complement strand
GCAAAACCGCGCAACAGCATCAAGCCCGTGAAAATCTCGGCGACCATCGCCAGTCTGAAATGGTCGCGTCCGGAATACGCCGATCTGTTGCAGCAGATGATGGGCAAAGAGGTTGATTACCGCGCGAAGCCTTCGGAAGATTTCGCGCGCGCCACAATCAATTACGTCGATGACGCGGGCAACCCTTTGATCGCCGAAGTGACGACCTCGTGGAGCTACGTTGGCGCAGGTTTGCGGCTGACATCCGAACTGCTGGGTCCTGAGTACTCGCTCTGGATCAGCTCACTCGACACGAGCTTGAAGCTCTTTCTCAGCCGCCGCGTCCAAGGCGCCGAAGGCGAAGACCTGGTCGAAAAGCAGAACGCCGAGCAGGGCTTGATGCCTGTCGTGGCCAGCGAGACGACCGAGTACGGTTACGAAGCCGAGAACCGTTACTTCGTCAATTGTTTCCTCGACGGCAAACAGCCTGAAGTGAGTTGTTACGATGGGTTGGAAGTGACGCAGTTGCTGATGACCGCGTATAAGAGCGCCGAAGAGGAGCGCACGATTGCATTTGATCCGAAAGCCATCGAGAATTTCGTTCCAGCGGTCGCGCGCGGGGTCTGGAAACCCTGACGCCGCCATTTCGATGGATAGCAGTAAGCAAGGAGTACCTAATTATGAATAGCGTGTGGCAATTGAAAGAAGCAGAAGACAATTTTGGCGAAGTCGTTGAAGAGGCCATCAGGAACGGTCCTCAAATTATCGAAAACAACGGCGAGGAGGCCGTGATCATTATCTCCCTCGCTGAATATCGCAAGCTGAAGGAATGGCGCCAAAAGTTGTCAGCATTCTTTATGGAATCGCCTTTAGCGGAAATTGAGCTTGACCTGCAGCGCGACAAGAGCGACCTACGGCCTGATTTCACTTTATGAACTACCTTCTCGACACTTGTGTAATTTCAGAGTTGGTGAGAAAACAGCCCGACCCCAAAGTCGTCAACTGGATTGACGGCGTGGCTGAATCAAGCCTTTTCCTCAGCGTCATCACCATTGGTGAAATCCAGAAGGGCGTCGAAAAGCTCCCGCCTTCTAAACGGAAGACATCTCTACGGCAGTGGCTCAACGAACAACTGTCAGTGCGATTCGCCAATCGAATTGTCTCAATTGACACAGAGGTGATGCTGGCCTGGGACAACTGGTGGCCAGGCTCGATCAGCAAGGCAATCCTATGCCTGCCATAGATTCTCTCATCGCAGCAACAGCTCTCCACGGCAACTTCACCCTGGTCACTCGAAATGAAGAGGACTTCAAACACGCGGGCGTTCCTATTTTCAATCCCTGGAAGTAGAGATGCCCATCTCCCCCCCCGTCGTGATAAGATGTCCGCCGCTCGACCCACCGATCATTTCAAAGTGTCGCTTTCCCCTCTTCCAACTAAATTCAAAAGGATAATTGCAGTATGAAATTTACTTCCCGCTTCACCGCTTTTCGCGCCAGCCTGATCTTCGCCTGCCTCGTCGGACTCGGGCTTATCGCCTTCGCTTCGATCTTCGACGCGGACGAATGGCGATTGAACTCCGAATCATTCCCATTTCGCACTGAAAAATCCGGCGAGGAAATGAGTGAATCGGAGCGGCGCGAAGACTGGCTGTACTTTCAACGCGCATATCCGGCTAAAACCATCCCGGCGGACGCCGGGATGCGAATGATCGAACAACTCGAACTTGAAGAGGCGCGACTCGAACAATTGCGCGCGCGCTCAGGCGTTGACGCCGAGACGCCTGAGCAGCAAACGGTCTGGGCTTCAATCGGGCCGCGACCGATTGTCGGAGGCTTCAGTTTCGGCTCGCCGCGAACCAACTCCTCAGGCCGCGTCAGCGCCATCGCTCTCGACCCGCGTTACGATGGCGTCAACAACCAGACCGTTTATGCCGGCGGCGCGCAAGGCGGCGTCTGGCGATCAACCGACAACGGCGCGAATTGGACTCCGCTGACCGACGGCCAGCCTTCGCTCGCCGTCGGCGCGATCGCCATTGATCCGAACAATCCGAACGTGATTTACGCCGGCACGGGCGAAAGCAGCGGTTGCGCGCTGTGCTATTACGGCGCGGGATTGCTGAAATCAACTGATAGTGGCGCGACCTGGACACAGATCGTCGGCCCAACCACGACCGTCGAACCACGTGTCCCCGCCTTCCTCAACGTCGGCTTCACCAAGATCACGATTGATCCGGCCAACTCTTCGGTCATTTATGCGGCGACGGGAGCCACCTCCGCCGGCAACGCCAACAGCGTCCCGCTGCCAACCACCACCAGTCAGGTGGGATTGTGGAAATCAACTGATGGCGGAAACACCTGGCGCAATCTGGATCCGAGCGGCACGAACGGCGGCACACGCTGTCACGACGTGGTCATTGATCCGCAAAACAACAACCGCGTTTACGCAGCGATGCGATTGACCGGCGTCTTCCGCTCGAACTCCGGCGGCGAGCCGGGAACGTGGACACGATTGACGGGCGGATTGCCGGAGCCGGGCAGCACTCCTGCCAACAGCAGCTTCGTCCGCATCGCTCTGGCTTCGGGGCCGCCGATTGCGCCTTCTACGATCACAACGTTGTACGCGGCCTATGCCGGGCGGGATAGCAATTTGCTCGGCATCTGGCGTTCGACCGACGGTGGCGACAATTGGGTCAAGGTAACCACGCCGCAACTTCCCGGACAGGCAAATTACAACCTCGACCTCACCGTTGATCCGACCGATGGCCGCATCGTTTATTACGGCACCGCAGCCAACGAGCCATACAACGGCGGCACGCTGCTTCGCAGCCGTGACGCAGGCGGAACCTGGGCCGACCTGAGCCTGGGCGATGGCCAAAGCGGAGGCTTGCACCCGGACACGCATCAGATCGTCATCGCTCCGTCGAATCGCAACATCCTTTTCACGGGCAACGACGGCGGCATCTGGCGCACGAATAATGCGACGGCCAACACGGTTTCGTGGGCGCAATTGAACAACACACTTTCGATCACCCAGTTCATGTCCGTCGCGCTGCACCCGACCGACGCGAACATCCTGATCGGCGGTACTCAGGACAATGGCACGCTGCGTTACCTGGGCAACGCCGGCTGGGATTTCGTTGATGGCAGCGACGGCGGCTTCGCGTTGATTGATCAATCGAACCCGCAGGTGATGTACCACACTTACTTCAATGTGAATAACGAGGACAGCGGCGGGGCGGTGATTGGCCCCGCCGTGTCGTTGGCTGGCGGAAGTCCGGGCAGTTGGCGATTCAGAGGCTGTGATAGCTGTACGCCGATCCAGGGTAATTTCAATCCCACCGACCGCGTAGCGTTTTACGCGCCGATGGCGTTGAACATCGGCTTCACGGGCGCCAACGGCAACGTGGTCTACTTCGGCACGCACAGACTTTACCGGTCTGCCAATCGCGGAGTCACGTGGACGGGGCTGGGCGCGAGCGTTGACAATTTCGGCGCCGATCTGACCGCCGGCCAGGGAGTGATCACTGCCATCGCCGCCCATCCAACTCTCGGCGGCGGCAGTCCTCCGAACGAGATCGTCTGGGTAGGCGCGAGCGACGGCCGGGTGCAGGTCACGATCAACGCGGGCGCGCTGGCCGGCGCGAGCTTCAGCAACATTACGAAAGCGCCGCTGCCGAACCGTTTCGTCTCCGACATCGCGCTCTTTCCGAACGACACGCAGCGAGCGGTGGTCGTCTTCTCCGGGTTCAACTCCAACACTCCTTCGACGCCAGGCCACGTCTTTCTGACCGCCAATCAGGGATCGTCCTGGCAGAACATCAGCGGCAACCTGCCCGACGTGCCCGTCTCGTCAGTCGCGCTCAATCCGAGCAGTCCGAACACGATCTACATCGGGACTGATCTGGGCGTGTTTCAAACGACCAACGGTGGAACGACGTGGGAACGATTGAGCATCGGAATGCCGCGCGTGGCGACGTTTATGGTTCGTTACCACGCCGCCAGCAATTCGCTGATCGCGGCCACGCACGGTCGCGGAGTTTTCCGCTTGACGACGGCGCGGTCGGTCTCGACCGTGTCGGCGGCGAATTTCAGCGCTTCGTCAATCACCAACGAAGCCATCGTCGCGGCGTTCGGGACCGGGCTGGCGACGCGCACGGAATCAGCCACCACCTTGCCGCTGCCAACGACGCTGGCTGGAACGAGAGTCGCGGTGACAGACAGCGCCGGAGCCGAACGTCTGGCGCCGCTGTTCTTCGTGGCCTCGCAGCAGGTCAACTTCCAGATTCCGCCGGGAACCGCAGCCGGCGCAGCCACGATCACGATCACCAGCGGCGATGGGAGCGTTTCGAGTGGCGTGGTGAACATCGCCACTGTCGCTCCGAGCCTCTTCGCGGCGAACGCCAATGGCCGCGACGTGGCCGCAGGCTCCGCTTTGCGCGTCAGAGCGGACAATTCACGCGAGGAAGTTCCGATCAATCGCTTCGATTCGGCGCAGAACAGGTTTGTCTCTGTTCCGATTGATCTGGGGCCTGCGACCGACCAGTTGTTCCTCGTCCTGTACGGCACGGGCTTTCGATTCCGCAGCACGTTGTCAGCGGTGACGGCGACGATTGGTGGAATTAGCTCAGAAGTGCTGTTCGCTGGGCCGCAGGGAACATTCGTCGGGTTGGACCAGACCAACATCCGCATCCCGCGCACGCTCGCGGGAAGAGGCGAAGTTGATGTCATATTCACTGTTAATGGAATACCCGCCAACACATTGCGGGTGAACATCAGGTAAAAACAAAAACGCCAGGAACGTTGGGGGAGTGAACTCTCTCAGCGTTCCTGGCGCCTTGGACTGTAAGGACGCAACTCGTTAAGAGGAGCGCGCAGAGAACCTTCTTTTTTTCACGGTTACATCGCGGTTCCCTGGGCGCCTAATGGCGAGAACGGCTGAGAAAGCGGCCCTGTTGGCTGAGGACGCTGCCCTAATGGCTGAGACCCCTTTCAGGCTGAGGACGTTGCCCCACAAAGATGTGACCGCTCAGGGCCGCCAGTGATTTTGCGCTTCGGCCCTGAATTTTCAATTTCGCGCTGACTCTGTGTCTGTCCAAATTTGTAAGCGAACCTTCGGCAAAGTATTTCGCCGGGCTTTCAAAAAACTCACTGCGACCGATTTTGTTCTTTTCAGTGGCCAAATTGATTAACCCAGCGAATGTCACGCTCTTGATTTGCTCGCCCGCTAATTTATAATCGCCGCTGCTCCTGATTCAGGGCCTTGATCATCGTTTCGGCCACCAGACAGAAAGATGTGAGACAGAAAAATGAAGAATGGCTCTGGTCTTCTTCATTTTTCTGTCTCACATTTTTCTGTCTGGTTGGTCTCGGTGGCCGAAACGATGACCGAAGCCTGATTCAGTTATCAGCATCAACAATTTCTTCACTGACCTCTGACTGTCGGCAGTACCCAGTCAAAAGTCTGCGCCCGGTTCGTTGCTTTACCGCTGACCCACCCAACGATAACAGGGCCAGACGAGGCAAAGGTTATTTCGATCAACTCCTGCTCCGGCCTCCGGCTGGAAAGAATTGGTGTTGGTGTTTGGTTTCCTGCTCAAATGAAAAAAGACCGGCAATTTTCCGCAGACGATTTCCAGCGCTTTCTCAACTGGCTCGATCCGGATCCTGAAAAAGCGGCGCAGGCTTACGAAAAGATGCGCCGCCATCTGATCAAGCTCCTTGATAAACGCGGCTGCCGCTTTTCCGAAGACCTGGCTGACGAATCCTTCGACCGCGTCATCCTCCGGTTGCCGAACATGCCCGATCCCGGCAAAGTCGTCCCGGCGGCTTACCTCGTCGCCGTCGCCAAAAACCGTTATCTGGAATATGTTCAGGAAATGAGCAGGATGGACTCTTTGCCGGATTCGGATCACGCCAACTTTTTATCTCCCACGCCCGGCCAAGGCGCCGAGCTTGATGAAGCCCTCGATTGCCTCGAACGTTGCCTCGCCGAGCTTCCGCCCGAAAACCGCCAACTGATCCTGGAATACTACCGGGAAAATAAACGCGCGAAGATTGATAACCGCCAAAAGATCGCCGAGGAACTGGGCTTAACGTTCAATGCGTTGAGGATCCGGGCGCATCGCATCAGAGATTCATTGCGCAAATGCCTGGACGAATGCCTGAAAGGAGAGTCTTATCATTGAAACGAATTTCCGTCTCCCCCCTTACCGGTATGACAGAGAATTCCCCATGAATCTTATGAAAAGGAAGAAGCTGGGTTATGAACAAAATCCTCAACGACGATGCCCCCTTGCGCCGCTACCTGCTCGGCCTGTCGGCTCCCGGGGAGGAGCCTCGGGTCGAGGAGAGGTTGATTACTGACGACGATTACTTCGAACACTTGGAAATAGTCGAAGACGACCTGATAGATGAGTACGCAAGAGGTGAGCTGAGCGCACACGAACGCGAACAATTCAAGAACCATTTCCTGGTCACGCCCGAACGGCGTAGCAAACTGCGCTTGGCGCAAACATTGATCGAACACGTAAACAGAAGCGTACCGGTGGCCGATCCTTCCCCCGGCTTGCTTGACCGGCTTCGGCGATTCTTGCCGCCCATACCAGTGATGGGCGGCGCTCTTGCAGCAATGGTCGTCGCAGTGATGGGAATCTACTGGATGATTTATCAGTCAGATTTCCGAAAAGGCCTGCGCTCCCTCAATGAAGCATACAGCCAGGGGCGCCCGCTGGAATCCCGCATCTCGGCGCTGAGTTATGCGTCTTATTCGGTCACCCGCGGCGGCGAAGACAAACTGGCCGGAAAGAACAAATTGGCTCTGGATCGAGCCGCCAGGATTTTTCTCGACCTAGTCAGCGAAAAACCGAATCCGGAGTCTTACCACGCCGCCGGGCGTTATTACCTCACACAAAAAAATTATGACAACGCCATCGAGCAATTCAATTCCGCTCTCAACGCCGACAAAGATAAGCCGAAACTCGACGGCGAGCAGAAGGCCCAGGTCCTGAGCGATTACGCTGTGGCTTTGATGGAACAGGCGAAAAGCGTCAAAGCGAAAGACCCGGTCAAATATGAACTGGGAATGGCCGAAAGCCGCGAGCGGCTGCACGAAGCTCTGAAACTCGACGAGGACTCGCCGGAAGCAATGTTCAATCTGGGCCTGTGGTTGCAGCAAAGAAGGTTGTGGAGACAAGCCGAAGAAGCCTGGAACCGGTATCTCGAAAAAGACCCTTCGTCACCCTGGGTCGAAGAAGCCAAACGGAACCGCACAACAGCAATCGAAGAAGCCGGGAAACGGGTCTCGCTAACCCCGCAGGAACTGCTTCGCGACTTCCTGGCGGCTTACCGCGCCAACGACAAACCAAGAGCCTGGAGCGTCCTCAGCCAAAATCGGGAACCCATCACCGGAAGAATGGTCTGGTGGCAATTAACCGAAGCCTTCCTGGACGCCGCCGATAAGAACCGAAGCGATCAAGTCAACGATTGGCTCCAAGCTCTGTTTTTTGCGGGCAAGTTGGAATTGGAGAAGGGCGACCGGTTTACTTCTGAACTGGCGGCGTTCTACCGCTCATCGTCTCCGCAACAACATCAGTTGCTCGCTCAGGCGCATACGTTGACCAATCAAGGGCACAAACTTTGCCTCAGATCAAAATTCGATGAAGCACTCGATCATTACAACAGAGCAAGAGTATTATTTGGACAAGCTGGGAGCAATTTGGAACGCAAATTTACCGAGCTTATGATCGGATATTGTTACTATCGATCCAGTTTCCCCAAAGATAGTCTGGCGATCCTCAATCAACTAGCCAACACCTGTGACTCCCGACAATATTTATTCCTCTTGGTTCAAACTTTAAATATACTTGGCAGTATAAACTTTGAGGCCGCAAATTATTCAAGCGGTAATAAAACAACAGAAAGAGCCATAAAAATCGCCAAACAGATAAATGATACCTATGGGTTCCAAAAAAACTCGGCCCAACTTGCTAATCATTATAAATACCTCGACGACTTCCACCAATCTTTAGACCAGCTTCACGATATTGTGGAATCAGAAGCCAGCGGTTGGCCCGGCCAAAGACAGATGTGGAGGACTTACGACACAATGGCCCAGGTTCTACATGGACTCCGCTACTACTCTTCCGCTGGTGGCTTTCAAAAAGAGACCTTGTATCTGGCGCAGATGGAAGACCGAGACCCTTCTCTTTTATCTGTTTCGTATGCACAGTTATCATCAATTTACGGAAAACAAAATAACTTTGATGAAGCAATCAAGCTGGCCGAAAAAGGCTTCGACGAAAGTAGATCGGTTGGCCCGGCAATGGAAGCTTATATATTGCTGCTGCTTGGCCATCTCTACAGAGAAGCTAAAGACTTCAATCAAGCGATTAATTACTACGGGCAGTCAGCGAAAAAATTTGAAGATTTAGCTCAACAAGTGATGGTATACGGCGCTTATAAAGGCCTCCTCCTATGTCATTTAACTTTGGGGGACAATCTTGCGGCGCGGGATGTTCTCAAAAAGGCGCTAGATTTGGCAGAAAAATATCGGGCCAATATCTCTGAGGAAAGACACCGAAATACCTTCTTCGACGCTGAACAAAGTGTATATGACGCCGCAATTGACTTCGAATACTCACGCAGCGGCAATCCTGAAGCAGCGTTTAACTATTCCGAAGTCTCACGCGCCAGGTCATTGTTGGATATGATCAGCGCAAAAAGCGTTCTGGCAGGCGGCCAGACTAAAAGCCCGGCGTTCTTGTCATCTGTAACTCAGACTCTCAAGCTTGAAGAGATTCAAGAGCGGCTGCCTGAACAAACACAGATTCTTCAATACGCGACTCTTGAAGACAAGCTAATTATCTGGGTTATCTCAAAGACAAAGTTCACTCACGTTGAGTCCAAAATCAGCGATTCCGAATTGCGGGAGAAAGCTCTTGGCTTTTGGAGCGCGATCGCGCCTGAGGCCAAACGCGGGCGGAGCGAGTCGGAGATCGCTCGCCAAGCCCAAGACCTCTACAAAATACTGATAGCGCCTGTCGAATCAAGAAACTTACTGGATAAAGGGAAGACAATCTGCATCGTGCCGGATAAGGCCCTCAGCTATGTGCCTTTCAACGCGCTGGTCTCTCCGGCAACGAACAAGCCACTGATCAACGATTACCGCCTGGTGTTTGCTCCGAGCTCAACAATTTTCCTCGTCTGCTCCGAATGGGCGCAGCGGCGCGGAGGGAATATTGAAGAGCGATTGTTGAGTGTGGGCAACCCGAGTTTCGATCATCAAGTCTTTCTGAACCTGCCGGACTCGGAACGAGAAGCGAACGGCATCGCTGACTATTATCGCAACCCTACGGTATTGATCGGCCAAGATGCTAGAGAAGCTGCAATCAAAAGGTCGCTAGAGAGATTTGATGTGATACATCTGGCTACACATTACGCAGTTGATGATCGCTCACCAATGAATTCCAAGTTGGCGCTGGCTGAGGAGCCATTCGAACCAGGCCAGGCCGAGCAACAGGACGGCAAACTGAGCGGTCAAGAAATTTTTCAAAAGAGGCCTTTGCAAGCGCGATTGGTGGCGCTATCGGCCTGTAACAGCGGGGTCGAGCGCTACTACAACGGCGAAGGGATGATCGGTATGTCGCGCACTTTCATCGCTTCCGGCGTCCCGCTAGTCGTCGCCAGCTTGTGGAAGGTTGATTCAAAAGCGGCGTCGGAGTTGATGATCAATTTTCATAAGTACAGAAAGCGGGAAGGTCGCCCGACGGCAGAGGCGCTCAGGCTCGCGCAGTCAGATATGATCAAATCGCAGAGTTTCCAGCATCCCAAGTACTGGGCGTCATTCATTGCCATCGGCGGGCAAGCCGGTTATTGAACGGTTTTTACCAACAGGAGGAAGCTTAAATGCTTGAACAGAACCCAACCGTCAGCATCGTTTTCGCGGGGCTTACGCTTTTCTGCATCAACAAGAAGAACAAGTTTGAAGCAGCCATTGTGCAATGTCCCGATCACAAGCTGATTATTAATGTGCAGGAAATCGCGCTGGACGAGAACGGCGAGCCAGTCGAGTCAAAGCTCCTCTCACACTTTCTCGACGATAAACGAAACATTAAAGTTACGGCGGAGAAATCTAAAACAGCCGGGATTGAAAAATACGAAAACCACAGTCTTGAATTCGACTCCGAACGCGACCTGGGAGATCCGAAAGACTTCAGATGGATTATTGACCTGGAAGGCGAGAAATTCGGGGCACAGAAACTGGAACTGAAGCCGCACAATTCAGTCGCCGCGCCTAAACAACTCGGCCCAGTGATCACCGTCTCCCACGGCAGGGTATACAGCGAAAAGAGGTCGGATGAGAAGTTTGTGGTTATTTCAGTGAACAACCGCACGCGTAAACCAGAATTTGTAGGCAGGATCGCACATAGGATCGGTGTGGACATTTGCTGCGATGACCAAAATGGTGGCGCGGTATTCTTGAGCAACGCAGGTGATAATAATGGACTTCAACTTTTGAAGGCTGAGCCAAACAAAAGATATTTGATCACTTTTGACAATATGTGTCCTCCTTCCGAAGAACTCAAAGGAGGCACGGATTTTCAGTTCATCTTTGATGCGGTCAGCAATCAGAATGGCGACCGATTCGATTTGCAACGTGTTGTGGAGAACGATGGGCGCAGTGAGGCTGAGTATGTACTCGCTAATAACTCGGACTTCTCTCTTGATACCTTCCCGCAGGCTTGTATGGGGGGCGTCCTCGACCAGAATGATGGATTCCCTGGCGGAGAAGATTAACCGCAATTCGAGTCAACAGTGACCGAAAGTTTGACTCGGTTTTAGCCAGTGGCTACTATTTCGGCCATCAGCAGCTAACAAAAGACCGTAATGCGCATCTCAGTTGCCCAGTTTCACCTTTAACGGCTCAGCGGTATTGAAGCCATTTCCAACCAACTCTACTCGAAAAGGCGGCGAAGCCGCTAAGAGATTTAAGGATTGCCGGAAAGTCTCCGACTTTCCGCACATCGGGCGGCGCAGCCGCAAGAGGAAAGGTTTCCCTATCAGAGGAGATTTTATGAACGAGGTGATCTGCCCCAATTGCCGTACAGTCACACCGACGTGGAAATATTGCGTCAACTGCAACGCTCCGATCGAGCATCTGCTGAGCCAGGAACTTCCCGAACAGTCCGGGCTGAGACGGTCGCTGATGGACCCGCAACTGCACCGCCTGGTTCAGCGCGTGCAGGGGCAAGGCATCAGCAAGCTGAAGACGGCCTCGACCGACGAAGGCTGGATCACAGTAATCGCTAGAGTGACTGATCTCGACGCTTTCAAGGCATTGGACGGTGTGGTTGTCGGCGCAGTCATCCCCCCTGTCACATCAAAGAGTAACAACCGCGGGAATCAAAAAGCGGGAAGAGGTATTGACGATGAAGGAACAATTGTTACCGCGCGGATGCCCGTTTCAATCGTTGAGCGCGTGCGGCGCCGGCCTTTCGTCCGCAGCCTGAAGGCCGGGCAACGGATCAGACCTTGGCTCGAAAACCTTCGTCGGATGGCTCGGGCGGAGGGCGAGCCGGTTAAAGCCGCCGCTAAAGCCCAAAAGCAGGACGTGGTCGCCAGCGGAAATGGCGGCGATGGAATTATTGTCGGGATCGTGGATTTCGGCATGGATTTCATGCACTACAACTTCCGCTTTAAAGACGGGGACAAGAACAAAAGCCGCATCCTGGCGTTGTGGGATCAGACCGCGTCCGCCGTTCCGAAATACGAGTCGCCGTTCGGCTACGGCAGGTTGTACACGCAGGCGGACATCAACGCGGCCATCGAGAAATCGAAGGCGGTCAAAAACCGGCGCGACGTGGAGCAGATTTGCGAGACGGCCTACCAAGCGCTTGGCTACGGCCCGCCCAAAGACAGCCTCTTCCTGATTGGCGCGCACGGAACCTACGTCGCGGACGTGGCGGCGGGAAACGGCAAAGGAACCAGCGTCTGCGGACTCGCGCCCGCAGCCGGCATCGTCTTCGTCGAAGCCTCCACTCAACCCTACGCTCCGGCGGTGGGACAATCCTTCGGTGATTCGGCGCAGTTGCTCGAAGCGGTTAAGTTCATCTTCGATTACGCGGATGACAAGCCGTGCGTGGTCAACCTGAGTCTGGGAACCAACGGGGGCCCGCACGATGGAAGCACGCTGGTAGAATTGGCGCTTGATCGCCTGGTGAGCGAAAAACCGAACCGCGCAGTGGTCGTGGCCGCCGGAAACGCTTACGGACAGAAGCTGCACTTGACGGGAAAGCTCAAGCAGGGCGAGACGGTCGAGATCAAATGGAACATCCCGGAAAACGATTCGACGCCGAATGAGCTTGAGGTCTGGTACGACCGAGACGACCGCTTCACAGTCGAGGTTGAAGACCCGAAGGGCAGAAGTTTCACGAAAGTCGCGCCTGGCTGGCAAATTGACCTGACGGACAATTACCGTGGGCTGATGACGGTCGTCAACCGGCTGGAAGACCCAAACAACGGCGACAACACGATCAACGTTTTCTTCGAGCGCGGGCTGGAAGCCGGAGAATGGACCTTGCGGATTCACGGCGCGAAGGTGAAAGATGGCAGATTCCATGCCTGGATCGAACGGGACGAAACGGGGCAAGCCAGATTCATTGGTGAGCATAAAGCCCCTTATCCCGCTCAGGAGAACGGAGTCCGGATTGATGATGAATGCACGCTAGGCTCGATTGCCTGCGGACAGAAAACGATCGTGGTCGGCTCGCTCGACGCCGGCGGCGACCCGGAACAGCCCGAAACACTGAAGGTCTCGAAGACCTCAAGCTCCGGCAAGACCAGAGACGAGCGCGAAAAACCGGACATCGTCGCGCCGGGCGAACTGATACTGGCCGCCTGCTCTCGCACTTTGGTCTTGCGCGAACACATCTCCGGCACAAGCATCTCGGCTGCGGCTGTCACGGGCACGGTCGCGTTGATGCTGGCCGAAGCGCGTTCATTGGGGATTGAGCTGACGGCGGATGATATTCTCGAAATACTGCGGGATGAAAAACGCAAGGCTTGGCGCCCGCGACTCGGATGCGGTTGTGTTTCCGTCGAAGAGGCGCTGAAGCGAGTGGCTGCCCGGAAGCGGAATCCCAACCCCGCAAATCCGAAGCCGTCCAAAAAGAAATAAGATCGGGCTATTCCAGATATGGTTCTGAGGTGTCCGTCAATCTGGGCGCCAGGTGGTTGCGCATAATGATTCGCGCGCAGGCGTTCCAGCGCAGGATCGCATCGTCGTTGCCGGCGGGGCGAATCGCTTCCGCCTTCTCATAATGTTCCATCGCATCGCGCAGCCATTCGTAAGCGTCGTGGCTCGATCCCGGCCCGCCCTGCTGCAATCTGGCTTTGGCCTGCCGTTCGCAGATGATCCCGGCGTAATAAGCCCGCTGGTATTCGTCTGTGATCCGCGACAAGAGTTCTTTCGCCTGTGTGGCGCCGACGCCGTAGCTCTTGTCGAACCGATCCGTGATCGCCATCAGCAGCGTGACGAGCGCCTGCTGGTTGTCCGGCTCAATCTCCAGCACGTCCAGGCAAATGCTCTCAGCCGCGCCCGGCTCATTGAGCAGGCGGTAAAAATGCGCGCGCTCAAGCGCCGGCGCAATGGCGTCCTGATGAATTTTTTTCAGCTCGAACATAATTTCAGCCGAGATTCCACAAGATGTATCCCGCCAGCGCCGTGCCAGCAATCGCTCCGCCGTAACAGACGACGGCGATCAGTTCGTTCAGATGTTTGATCTGCAACCCGTCGTAGAGCGTGAAGCGAAACCGGTGCGCCCCGTGAAACAGCGGCAGTGAACAAAGCCCGAACAGCACGATGCGCGTCAACGGATGACGCACGAGTTCGAACAGGCTCTCGCGGCTCGGCGGTTCGATCCATTCCAACGGAAACGCAAAGCCGAACAGAAAGATCAAAACCGGAAGCATCAACGCGGCGATCATCCCGCCGGAACTGAAGAGCGACCACAGAAATGGTTCGTTCGATCTTTTGGCCATGCTAATTTCCTCCCAGGATGAACCAGGCAATGATTGCCGAAATCACGATCCACGCGACGTAATTCGGCGCGGCGATCATCCAGTCGGGCAACCGTTTTCCGCCCACGCGCACGGCCATCGCTTTCGGCGCCAGGTTGAACCACGTGATCGTGTGGTAGAGCACGAACAGGAAGGCGATCACGTTGAACACGATCATCAGCGGCCACTCCATGCAGGCCAGAAAATTCCTGTAACTCGCCTCTCCCTGCCCCAGACTCCAAAGCAACCACAGCAGCAACGCCACGAAGTAGATCACGGCCAGACTGCTCAACTCGCGCAGGATGAACTTGAACGAACGCCACTGCTCGGCCCACCACCAGGTCGAGACGCGCCGGCGATACCACTTGGGATGATAAAGGGTGTAAGTGTGCGGTTGCTTCATTTCTTCCCCCAGGGCATAAGCAGCGACTTGTACCATTCCGTCACCGCCTTGATCTTGTACTGCTGGATGGCGCCCGCCGGGTCAACGTTCTTCGGGCAGACTCGCGTGCATTCGCCGTTGAACGTGCAGCCCCAGATGCCTTCGTGCTGCGAGAGGATGTCGAGGCGTTCCTCCGCCCCCTCATCGCGGGAGTCATTGTTGTAACGCTGCGCCAGCGCGATGGCCGCCGGCCCGATGAAATGTTGATCCAACCCGACAACGGGGCACGCGGCATAGCAGCACAGGCAATTGATGCACATGCTGAACTGCTTGTAGTTGTCCAGTTGCTGGGGCGTTTGCAGATATTCGCCCTCCGAGATCGGCTTCTCTTCATCGCGGACGACCCAGGGTTTGACGGCCTTTAGCTTATCCATGAAGTCCGTGATCTCGACTACCAGGTCGCGCACGATTGGGAAATAGCGTAGCGGCTCCACGCGGATCGGGCCGGGTTCGTAAGCCGTCAGGAAAGTGGCGCAGGTCAGCTTTGGGTCTCCGTTGACCATCATCCCGCAACTGCCGCAGACGCCCATCCGGCACGACCAACGATAAGAGAGCGTGCCGTCGAGCTTGTCCTTGATGTAGTTCAAAGCGTCGAGCACCACCCAGTCTTTGTTGAGCGGTACGTCGAAGCTCTCGAAGGTGGGTTCGGCTTCTTCTTCAGGGCGGTAACGCGCGACTTCCAGTGTGATTGTTTTAGCCATCTTTCCTCACTAACCCTCCATAATTTGCACAGCGGAAAACTGAGGCACAGCCAGGTATCGCTCCGGGCGACGCTGCTGATACCCTTCCAAGAAATAATCCAACCGTTCAGATATATCGGCGGAGATATATGCTTCATTGCATTGCTCACAAACGTCCGCCGGAACATCTTTGATCACTAGCATCTCTTCACCGCGCCAGATCTCCAGAGTGGTCTGGCCAGGTTTCAACTCGCCACCACACAAGTCACACCTGTCCACAATGACCTTCACTTTTTCCTTCTTCTGGTTTTGTAGTCGTTTTCCCATAAAGCATCGTCCGGTTCATACACCGTAACAATCCGCAGCGCCGGCTCTAAATCTCCCCTTGAGCAAACGACGTGTAGCGGGTCGCCTGAATCCAGCCAACCTAAGACCAAACATGCTGGGTATGGTTGGGCGTCCGGATAGCGTTCAATGATTTCCCCATCCATTAAAACTCGTTCCATCTCGGCTACGCTGATTCCTCGCTGGCTGTGATCATCGTTTCGGCCATGGCCCCCCTTCAAGCAGCTTTGCGTCCGTTATTCGAACGCTTTGCCGCAGGACGCGCAGGCACGTCGAGATGATCCACCAACCATCCGAACAAGTCT
>Ga0187893_10008774_pt1 | contig 15810 bp, 15 predicted proteins | sample MA1701074metaG_FD_139574 | JGI IMG/M metagenome (GOLD analysis project Ga0187893, IMG submission 139574) | White microbial mat communities from a basaltic lava cave in the Kipuka Kanohina Cave System on the Island of Hawaii, USA - MA170107-4 metaG ... | reverse complement strand
GGCCATCTGGTCAGGCGGCACTCTGGGCTTTAACGGATCCCGCTCCTCAGCGACAGCCGCGGTGGCGGCTACAAACATGAGTGCAGTTAAAATTCCGACGAACCTTGAACCATACCCCATCGCGGCTCCTCCTTTTGTTTGACCTCACATCAATAATGAAACGATAAAACGTGTCTCTAACGAGGGCAGCCGGCTTAGCCGGATTCTTTCTCAAAGCGGCGGAACTATAGCAATGCCTCCCAATGGTTGTCAAGCCAACCTCGTGCGACCTCGAGTCAAGAAATACTCAAAGTCTATGCCACACACAAGACAAAAGAGAATGTTTGGATTGTTCGATGGTTACATTGCGACATAGGTTTCTCTTCCGTTGACCAGAGGATTCGTGTGATACCTTTTCGCCTCATGCTTGTCAAACTTGCCTCACTTGTGCAGCGCGGCACAATCGAGGATTGGTCAGGATTACTTTTTTCTGAAAACAAACCCTTGGTCCTCATTCAAGACCAGCGACACTTTCCCGAACCACTTTTCAACAACCAGCCCACTGCGTCCGGGCTCAACCTTCCAATAAAGGGGTCTAGGCTTGCCAAAATTATCGTCGACGAGCATAGCATCGTAAAGCCAAACCTCAGGGTAGCTAAGAATTCCAGGTTTTTTCTTTTCCAACTCCCATCGACCCCTATTAGTTTTAGCAGTGGTATCGCCATCCATGAGAAATGACTGCTCATAGATTCCATCCCTCGCAAGCCGCAATTCTTCTGTTCCATAAGGGTAGCGAACGATGTACGTTCCCAGGACTTCTGATGGCGTTACGTCCGAGCTACAGCCGAAGCACAAGGCCGAAACAGATAAGGCCAAAAGTAAGTTGACACTCAAATCAAGCAAGCGCATTTCAGTGCCACTTAAATTACTATTTAGTGAGCAGCTCAGGGATTAGGCAGATGCATTACAGGCATCGCTACGCTGCATCCAAATATTGCGTCCGTTGGGGCGGTGGTAAGAGCGACATTGCGGGCGCGCCGTGCTGATGTGCGTGGCGGAAGAACGCGCGAGGCCCGACCGCCCCTGGCTGTATTAACAGCCAGGGGCGGTCGGAAACCCACAAATTCTGATTTGGGGGATGGGGGGAGCCACAGCCGTTCTTCAGGTAGCTACAGCAGCTAGGCGGGCACGCACAGGAGCAGCCCCCACCGCCCCGACGGACTCCCTCCCCTTCACCGCTTCAGCACAATATCCCGCGCGACCTTCCCGCTTGGACCGAATGGGCCCTGCGGCTTGCCATTAAGTTCAACGCGCACCCCACCCGCATTGCCGAGCGTAACCATGAACCGATCCTTGGCCTTCCACTTGGCTCGTTCGCCAGCTCGGAGCAAGGCCTCCTGGGGACTCCCACCGTCCACTTGCACAACCACCCAGCTCAATTCCTGCGCTTCCAACTCCAGCACGAGCGGAACGCTCGCGGAGGCAAGTTCATCTAAGGACAGTCTCGTCGTGCGATCATCCGGAACCGAGGCGCGTGGAGCGGGCTCCCCCGGCTCAGCCGATGCGGAAGATTTAGGAGCAGCCCCGACGGAAGGCAAGGGAAGCGGCTCAGTACCGGTTGACTTGTCTGCGTCCAACCGCCCAGGCCCCACGTTGACCAAAGGGTTCTGCCCCGTGGTAGGCGCGACCGGGTCACGGGCGCTCTTGGGAGGGGGAACCGGGGGCTTCACCTTGGAGGGAGCCGGCTCTGGCACTGGACGGGTGACCACAACGGAGGATTGCTCTCGGCTCAGGAGCAACACCAGCCCGAGCAGAGCCACGCCCACCGCAGCGACGATCACCTTGCGATTGGCCTTCTTCCGCCGCTCATCTTCAGCCTGCTTGAGCCGCAGGCGCTCGCGTTCCTCCTGCTTGTCATAGAAAGCCCCAGCCGATTGGATGAAGCGATGCATGGCATCCTCTTCATCCAGCCCCAGGGACCGCGCGTAGGATCGCACGAAGCCTCTCGCAAAGACCTGATCCGGAAGTTTGGCGAAATTCCCCTCTTCCAGCGCCTTCACGTAATCAGGTCGGATGCGGGTCTTCGACGCCACATCATCGACTGTCAGCCCTTTGGTCTCGCGGACCTGTTTGAAAAATTCGCCTACGGATTCCATAGGTTCTTTGCTTACCGCCTCAGTCGTTCCAGTATCTTCCCGGCCTCGGCCGCGTATTCTCCCCCCTTATCCAAACTCGTGACTCGGGTCAGCGCCTCGCGAGCCTTGGTATCGTACCCAAGCCGGTAATAGGCCCGTCCCAGCTCGAAATTCACAGCAGCCCGTGGGACGTTCGGCGGATTGACGAGCAACGCATCCTCAAACGCCTCTGTCGCCCCCTTCATGTCGCCTTCGTGCGCCAGGGCACGCCCCAAGTGAAATCTTGCCAGGTCTGGTGTTGCATAGAGAGGGTTTTCGAGCGCCCGACGGAAGGACCGGATAGCCTCTTCCCAGCGATCCTGTTGTATCAGCACTAACCCCAGGTGAGTATGGGCTTCTGAGTAATCAGGATCGCTCCGGAGCACCTCGCGGAACTCCCCCTCGGCCTGCTTGTATTTTTCCTGGCTTGCATAGAGATGTCCCAAGGCATAATGCGCCTCTTTATGCTGCGGATTCATCTGGATCGCCTTCTGGAATGACACAAAGGCTTTCTGGCGATCGCGATCCAAGGCTGAGAGCCCTTCCTGGTAATAGCCGTTCGCCTTCTTGATCTTCTCCTCGGTGACGCCGCACCCGACCAGCATACTCAATAGGCCGGGCAAAACCGCCAGAACGCACGGCGCGAGCAGCAGCGCCCGACTTCTCGACAGAGCTACATTCCCGAACCTTCTCCCGCTCATAAAAGATCCTCAAAATGCGTCAGCCGCTTGAATTCCCGAAAGCGCGCCTCGATCTCTTTGTAATCCAACGCACGCAGTCGGTCCAGACTAAACGCTTCTACGGTAAAAGACGCCATCACGCTGCCGAAGACGACAGCCTGACGAATCGCAGTCTCGGACAGGTTGCCGGTGGCCGCCAGATAGCCCATAAAGCCGCCGGCAAACGTGTCGCCGGCCCCGGTTGGATCCTGAACCTGCTCCAGAGGAAATGCAGGAGCCGCAAACGTCTGCTTGTGGTTGAACAGCAAGACCCCATATTCGCCCCGTTTGATGACAAGGTGCTTTGGGCCTCTCGTCAAGGTTTCCCTAGCCACCCGAGTGAGACTGGGGTGGCCGCCAAGCGCCCTGGCCTCGCCGTCGTTGATCATCAGTACATCCACCTGCTCTAACACGCGCCACAGTGCTTCTCGTTTGCGCTCGATCCAAAAGTTCATGGTATCGCAAGCCACCAGGATCGGGCGCCGGACCTGGCGAAGCACCTCGAGCTGCAACTCCGGATCAATATTGCCCAGAAACAACATGGAAGGTGAGCGGTACTGCTCAGGGATCTTCGGCCGGAAGGTCTCGAACACATTCAGACGGGTGTCGAGCGTATGGGCCTCGTTCAATTGATGCGAATACTCCCCCTTCCAGCGGAAGGTTTCGCCCGCTCGCCTCTCGAGTCCGGTCAGATCGATTCCACGGCTCTTGAGAAACTTCAGATGCTGGTCAGGAAAATCCTCCCCCACCACCGCGATCAGATCCACGCTGGTGAAGTAACTGGCCGCCGTGGCGAAATAGGTGGCCGAGCCGCCCAGGACTTCACTAACCTCGCCGAATGGGGTCTTGACGGTGTCCAGCGCCACAGACCCCACGACCAACAGTTTCCCCATACTAACTGGTTCCTTTCTGTCTGGAAAGGTGCCGGCCGAGCAGCAAGCGCAGGCGCTTCCTCGTCCCTTTGGAAATGTGCTGAGGCGACGTCAGGATGGCGTGCTCCAACGCGCGTCCGCAGCCACAGGCCCGTGCCCCGGCAGCGAGGGGCATGGCCGCGCGAAGCAGACGTTTCGCGAGTTCCACATTTTTCTGAAGCGTCGCCAGCACGGCCTCGACCGTGACCGCCGCCTCGGTCTCGTGCCAGCAATCGTAGTCCGTGACCAGCGCCATGGTCGCATAGCACAACTCCGCTTCGCGGGCCAGCTTCGCCTCGGGGAGGTTCGTCATCCCGATCACATCGACCCCCCACTGCCGGTAGATGTTCGATTCCCCACGGCTCGAAAACTGAGGGCCTTCGATGCAGAGGTAGACGCCTCCCTGATGCACAGAGGCGCCGACGTTTTGCGCCGCCTTGAAGAGGGATGTCGCAAGCGCGTGACAGACAGGTTCCGCAAAAGCCACATGCGCGACAATGCCCTGCTCGAAAAAAGTCCCGATGCGCCGTTTCGTCAAATCGACGAACTGATCCGGCAACACGACCTCACCTGGTCTGACAGTCTCCTTCATGCTCCCCACTGCACTCACGGACACGACGCGGGTCACCCCGACCGACTTCAAGGCATAGATATTGGCACGGTAGTTAATCTCGCTCGGCCCGATTCGGTGTCCACGACCGTGCCGGGCCAGGAACGCTACCCGCACGCCATCCACTGTGCCAAGGACAAGGGCATCCGAGGGCCGTCCGAAGGGCGTACTGGGGCGGACCTTTCGGACCCGCTCTAAGCCCTCCATGTCATACAGGCCGCTCCCGCCGATGATCCCGATCTCAGCCTGTGCTTTTCCTCCGGCCACGGTTACGCACGCCCCGCGGAGCCGACGACGGAGCGACCTCCACCAAAAGACGTGCTCACAGCCACCTTCGAGCCTTGAACATCATGACCAGAACGAGTCGAAAGATGCGACAGAAATCGGCCGACACGATCGAGGATGCGCGCAACCACCTGCTCCGGAGATTCGGACTCGCTGACGGTCAGCCAGGTGATGTCGGGCTCCTTGCGAAACCAGGTCATCTGACGCTTGGCAAAGCGGCGGGTGTCCCGCTTCAGCCGCCGAACTGCCTCCTCGTACTCATAGTCCCCAGCCAGATACCCGGCGATCTGCCGGTAGCCAAGGCCTTTCATGGAACCCAGATGACGTCCGTACCCCTTCGCCAACAGGTCTTGCGTTTCCTGGACCAGCCCCTTGGCCAATTGTTCGTCAACTCGGGCCTCGATCCGACTATACAAGGCTTCCCGTTCCCTCGTCAGGCCGATCAACAGCGGCGAGAACAGGGCCTCACTGAATGCGTGCGCTCGGTGCAGATCGGAAAGGGGACGACCGAGGAGATGATGCACTTCGAGCGCTCGGGTGATCTTCACCAGATCATGCGGATGCAGCCGACCGGCCAGTTCAGGATCAATCAGCGTGAGCGTGTCGTGGAGATGGGCGTCTCCCTTGAGACGCGCTTCGTCAACTAGCTGAGCGCGGTAGCTCCAATCCGCTGGTGGGCCCTCCCATAATCCTCGGAGCAGCGCCCTGATATAGAGGCCCGTTCCTCCCACCACTAAAGGAACCAGCCCTTCCTGATGCAACCGATCGATTTCGGCCAGCGCGTGACGGCGGTACATGCCGACGTTGAACGGTTGATCCGGCTCCACAAGATCAATCAGGCGATGCGGCACTCCCTGCCGTTCACTCAGCTTCGGCTTATCGGTGCCGATGTCCATGTCACGATAGACCTGACGAGAGTCAGCGGCCAGGACTGCAGTTCCCAACGCTTTCGCGAGCAGGATCGCGACCTGACTCTTCCCGACCGCCGTCGGACCCACCAGCACAACCAGCGGCTTCAACCTCATCAGATCTTCGAACTGGCGCACCGTCTACCTCACCTGTTCCCGTTTAATCTGCTGACAGCCTCAGCTAGATGATAACAGCTAGCGACAACGGTTGCTGATCGACAACCAACTGATCAGGATGCTCAAAAAGGCCAGCCAACGCGGCCGCGAATCAATGTATCCCGTGGGGCGGCTGAGATGCTCCCCGTGCTCCCGCACCGCGCACACTCAGAAGGTGCTCGGTGGACGGCTGCAGTAGGGAGCATCTCACCCGCCCCACCTTCTTTTTAAGCATCCTGCTACGCGCGTCCGAAGATTTTCGCTAATTCCTCCTCCGGAAGGCGAAGCGCAACCCGTCGCCCATGAGGACAGGTCATGGGCAGACCTTCCCCGATCCAGTCTTCGATCAGCGTCTTGATCTCCGGCAGTTCCAACGCGCGCCCGGCCCGGACAGCCCCGTGGCAAGCCAGGGATGCCAGCACCGGTCGGACGCGCGCTTCGAGCGACGAGACCGAGTTCCACTGTGAAAGATCCTCGACCAAATCCTGGATCAGCGACGCATAATCGAAGTTGCCAAGGAGCGCCGGAACTGCCCGAATGACGAACGAGGCAGAGCCAAACGGCTCGATCGTCAGACTCAGCTTCTCCAGGTCCGATAAGTGCCGCTGGAGCAGGACGGCGCTGTGAGGAGGGAGATCGATTGGTTCCGGAATGAGCAACGGCTGGGACGGTACGGCATGGCTAAGCCAGGCCCGCCACAGCCGCTCAAACAAGACTCGTTCATGGGCAGTGTGTTGGTCAATCACCTGCAACTCCGAGCCCACCTGCGCAACCAGAAATACCCCGCCGATCTGTCCCAAGGGGGTCACGTGAAGCCCCCCCTCCACCAGATACGTGTGCATCGACTCCTGAGCGGCCAGCCCCGGGAAGCTCTCATCACGAACCGAACCCTGGTCGCTCCTCTGCTGCACCGCGTGTGCGACCGGTTCCTGAGGCCGCCGCGTCGTCGTTTCGCTGTTCCCTCCTGCCAACCCGGTGGACCAGCCAGGCCATCCGGTCAACGCGATGCTCGATGCAGACCGGTCCTGGAATCCTGAAGAGCCGTGCAGCAGACGATCCATCTGCCTCTCTTGATGGCTGCCACTCAGCGCGTCGCCGACCGCCCGCCGTACCATTTGGTGGACCAGTTCCTGGTCAACAAAGCGGACCTCCCGTTTCATGGGGTGGACATTGACGTCAATTCGATCCGAGTCCACTTCAAGAAAGAACACGAACTGCGGGTGACGCCCTTTCGCAAGGAACGACCCATAGCCGTCATAGATCGCATGCAGGATTGTCGCGTTCTTGACCGGTCGACGATTGACAAACAACTCCTGCGGACTTCGGGCGGCACGCGTGTGAACAGGACTGATCGTAAAGCCCTCCAGACGATACCCTGGGCGCTCTCCCCGCACCTCCACCGTCTGATCCAGGAACCGCGCGCCATAGACTTGCAGGACACGATCCCGATAGGACGACACGGCGGCATACTCGAACACGTCCTGTCCGTTATGCCTGAGCCGAAACTGCGTCCGAGGCCAGGCCAGACTGGCTTGCTGCACCACCTGGCTGATATGAGAGAACTCGGTCGTGGTCGTCTTGAGAAACTTCTTGCGGGCCGGAGTGTTGAAGAAGAGATCCCTGACCTCGACTTGCGTGCCGGGAGCAGCTGCAGCCTCTTCGATCTTGGCGATGGCGCCGCCCGTGACCAGCAGTTGGGTTCCCACCGACTCGTGCCGGCATGCGGTCAGAAGCCGAACTTTCGAGACGGAGGCGATGCTGGGCAGCGCTTCTCCGCGAAACCCCATGGTCCTAATCGACAACAGATCCCGATCCGTACGCAACTTGCTCGTCGCGTGACGTTGGAACGCCAGCGGGGCATCCGGTCGGCTGATCCCCTCACCGTCATCGGCCACCCTAATGAGCCCGCGCCCACCATCCTTCACATCCACGGCGATGGTCGTACTGGCCGCATCAAGGCTGTTGTCGATCAGCTCCTTCACCACCGAGGCTGGTCGCTCCACGACCTCGCCCGCGGCAATCCGACTGACCACGTCTCCAGGCAGCACCCGGATTCTTCCGACGCTGCTGGCCACACTCATTCGTTCGTTCTCTGAAGCGGAAAGCGAGCCCTGTGCCCCTCAGGACAGAACGCAGCTGAAGGGTTACGCTTCATCGTATCTCGGCCAATTTATTCTTCGCCAACTTCGCTTCGTCAGAAGTTGAGAACTTCTCGATCACTTGCTTCAGGAACTCACGTGCTCTGGGGATGTCCCCGGTCTCCGCCGCCGACAGTCCCAGCTTGAATAATGCCGAGGGGATCTTTTCGTGGCCGGGATACTCCTTCACGACCCGATCAAAGGACTGCATCGCCCGCACATAGTCCTTCAGGTTGTAATAGGACTCCCCCAGCCAGTACTGCGCATTGGGAGCCAGAGAGGTCGAGGGGAAGTCTTTTAAAAACCGCTGAAACCCGGTAACGGCCAGATCGTACCGGCCGTTCAGGTAGTCATTGTATGCCAGATTGAAGGCCGAGGTCGGGGTGATCCCTGGCGTACCCGGGAAGAAGGCAGGCGGCTCTGAAGGAGGAGGGAGTTTGGCCGGTTTGGACTGACGCGAAGGTTCGCCTGATGGACTGTCCGGCTTCGTAGAGGGGGGAGATTGGGATTGTTGAAGGTCTTCGGAACGAGCTATCCGGACTTCCAGATTTCTTAACCGCGCGGCGAGCTCATCGAGCCGCTGCCGGTCCAGGCTTGACTCCTTGGCCGTTTCCAGAGCCTGCAGGCGGCGCTGGATGTCCCTTTCTCGTTTTTGGGCCTCCTCCTGCGATCTGGCCATTACGTGCAACTCTTGCCGCATATCCACAAAGTCAGCGTGCTTGGCGCAGCCGTCATGGACCAACGCCAAGATGATCAGGGAAACGAAGAGGGAAAGAGACATGGAGAACGGGTGAGCCATGGCATCTATCGCAGATTCTTGAGCTGCGCTAACTTGTCCAACGCCTTGCTGGCTTCCTGACTCCTGGGGTAGGTGTCCACCACCTGCCTCAGCAGGGACGAGGCCCGTTTTCGATCATTCAGGGCCAGGTAGGCAAAGCCTCGCTTCAGAATCGCGGCCGGAACCTTGTCGCTGGTCGGAAAGTCCAGCTCCACACGCTCAAATGCGTCGATAGCACGCTTGTAATCTTTCTTTCCGTAGTAACATTCTCCAAGCCAGTACTGGGCGTTGGGAGCGAGGTCTGAGGCCCCATATTGAACGAGGAATCGAGAGAACCCCTGCTGCGCTCCATCCAAGTCCCCCCGCTTGAATTTTTGCATGTTGCGCTCATACACCTCACTGGCGGCGACCTTGGCTTCACTCAAGGCCAATTCGCTGTCCGTTTCCGGGACTGCGTCGACGGAGGTAGTCGCCAGGGCGTCTTGCGAGGTCGGAACCGCCGATTCAGTGGCCGGCATCGCTGATTCACGCGCACGCAGTTGGTCAGAACGAGGGGCGGACCGTTGCTCCTGAGGAGACCGACCGGCTTCTTTCGCCCTCCGAACCGTGGAGCCGGCAGGGACGCGCGTATCAGCTGTCTGCCTGGATTTTGCCATCTCGTCAAGACGCTGATCTTGTTCCTCCACGCGAGACAGCAATTTCCCCCCCAAGGTCTCCAGCGCTTTGGCGACGGAAGCGACACTCTTGTTCACTTCGTCAAGGTGGCCGGACATGGCCTTAGTCTCCGTGTCAAGCTTGGCAGTCAGCGCGCTGGTGCGTTGCGTGAGCGCGTTCGTCAACTCGCCGACCTTGTGGTCCTCCTGAACGAGCTTTTCCCCCAGACCGTTCATCGCTTGCTTGAAGTCCGCGAGCGATTTACCGAACTGCGTCAGCTGCGCGTCAAGCTTTTTCTCCACCGCGCCGGTCCTGGCATCGCTTGCGCTGATCGCTTTGTCATGCTCATCCAAGCGCGCGTCTAGCGTCTTGGCGAGAGTGCCAAGGGTGGCTGCCACCGCGTCCAAGCGCTGGGCCATCTTGACAAGCTCTTCCTGCAGGCGATCCCGATCAGCTTTGAGCTCGATATCGCGCTTCCGGGAACTCTGATCCAAGCCTGCGATCCGATCGTCAAGTCGCTTCCCCAGTTCGTCAACAAAGTGCTTGCTCTCGTCCAGTCTGCCTTGGATCTTCGGAAGACTGTCTTCCCTCAGGTCCGCGATCTCATGGCGCAGCCTGGCACGGGTCTCATTCACCAACTGGTCCGCTTCCTTCTTGAGCTTGTCAACTTGCCGATTCGCCTCGTCCGCTTTCCGGTCGATCTCTTTTTCCCGTTGATCCAGCCTCGTGATCTTTCGATCCAGGTCATGTTTGACCTGCGCCAAGTCCGCCTGCTGCGCGAAGCAACCTGATAGCAGCAGAGAGACCAGCACGCAAACCGGTGATCGTATCGCCGAGAAACGGACCGTTACAGTTTCCGTCCGCCTGATGGATCCAATCGTTTTCATCTTAGAATGTTCTTCCCCCTACGCTGCACTGAGGACGTTTCATACAGGATCATGCCGTCCAAGAGGCCGCTGTTCCGGCAAACGGCCGGTCGAGATCAATACCCAGACACTACTTCGAGCGGATCACGATATGTCCGCGCCGATTTAGCTGATAGCAGGATTCATCGCGCTCCTTGCAGAAAGGCCGTTCCTTTCCATAGGAAACGACCGTCAGCCGATCGCCTACCACGCCGAGCTCAGCAAGATAGTTCCGAACCGCCTTGGCCCGCTTCTCGCCCAACACAAGGTTGTAGGCCTGGGTGCCACGCTCGTCGCAGTGCCCCTCGATCTTAAGCATGGCGGTTGGGTTCGCTTTGATCCACTCAGCGTCGGCCGAGAGAGCCTGTCTGGCCTCTTCCGTGATATTCCAACTGTCAAAAGCGAAGAAGACATCCTTGAGTCCGGAGGCAGCGGTCGCCGCTTGTTCTCGGCGGATGTCTTCTGCTATTCGACTGGTGGAGTCAGACGGCTGGATCTTCGCAACTTTGATATCTCCCTGGGGGTTTCCTGCCGAGGGATCCCTCCCCGACTTGAGTAGATCTTGTTCCGATATTCCAGGTTCCGTGCGACCGGCTGTCCCCGAATCCGCCCGGCCCGCCTTGACCATGGCCTGTTCAGAGGACTTGGAGCCAGAGGTGGACTGAATCTCCTTCTTGCTGCAGGCCGGTGCGATGAAGAGCATCAGACCGACCGCACCCATCAGGCATACTGTCACGTAACGTGTATACATAGGTCATACTCCTGGTTGAGGTTCTCGCACCTAATCAGCTTCCAACTGCCCCAGCTCTCCACTCTAAAGCGGTGACCAGGACGGAGAGCTGTGGTGTGCTCCGCCAGATGTCAGGCGCTCCAATTCAGTTCCGTCCCAGTTGATCATATATATATGGCTCCTCCCGTCCAATGTCGAGCTGAACACCAAATGCCGGCCGTCCGGCGACCACGAGGGTGAGTCATCGACGCCGGGACCTGTGGTAATTTGGCGGCGTTGCTGTCCGTCGGGGCTGACCAGGCACAGTTTATACTCCTTCCTTGGCGTCCGGCAGACATGCGCGATCCATGTGCCTCGGGGTGACCAGGCCGGGGCGGCATTATAGTCTCCCTCGTAGGTGAGGCGGCGCACATTGGAGCCGTCCGCGCTCATCAGATAGATCTGAGGCCCTCCACCCCGATCCGAGGTGAAGGCCATCTCACGACCAGTGGGCGACCAGGATGGAGACAGATCACCCGCTGAGTTATTCGTCAACCGCTGCAGGACTTTCGTGCGCGTATCGAGCTTGTAGAGCTCCGAGTCGCCGTCATGACTCGTGGCGAAGACCAAATCGTTCCCGTCCGGCGAGAAGGCTGGCGTGATGTTCAACCCGCCGAGCGAGACCAGCGTCCAGCGTTTGCCGGTTGCGAGCTCGATCATGTCAATGTCCTGGGTCATGCGACTTCGGTACGCCGTAAAGACCAGGAATCGCCGGTCCGGAGACCAGCGCGGCATCAGGTTTAGGAACCCATCTGCCGTGACCTGCCGGGGCGCATAGCCGTCGTAATCCATGACATACAGCTCACGACTCCCCGTCTGTTCTGACACATAGGCGATCTTGGTCCTGGCAATGCCGGGCTCTCCGGTGTAGCGGAAGACCAATTCGTCCGCCAAGCGATGCACCATGAGGCGCACGACGGAAGAGGGACCGACATACCGCTTACCGACCACCACTTCGCCGTCCCCGCCATCATAGACATATCCGTCCAAGACGACGTCCGCTTCTTTCGCACCCAGCTTGCCCCAGACCAGCACCGAGATCCCGTTCTCCGTGGCCTGCTTGAACAACGTTTTCTCCTCACCATCCACATCGCCCACCTTGATCCCCAGCTTGGGAAGATCCGCGACTGAAAAGATCTGGGACCGGCGAAGGTCCGCTTTCAGAACGTCCGCAACCCGTTCCGCAAATCCGTCCACGGCGGTTATTGTCTTGAATCCAAGGACCCCGATGGGAATTTTCTCGAAATCCGGGCGAGTGGCTTCCAAGAAGACATCAGCCGCGCCGGACTCCATGATCCCCACAAACGCGGCACAGACAGCCAGATAGGCGATGAAGATCACGACTCTCATGAGACTCAACCGGACCGCTCCCCGACCGTGAAACTGAAATGCGCGTCGAGATAGGCATCCGCCATCTCTCGTGGAAACGCGGGTAAAGGATCGGCGTTCAACACAGCCCGCTTGCCGGCCAGATCGTAATACTCGTTCCCCGACGTGCGCTCAACAATGACGTCGCTCACAGTGCCGGACCGATGCAGCCGAAACTTGATGATCACCTCCAGCGGCCGACCCGTCAGGTCAACCGGTGGCGCACTCCACTGGCTGCTGATTTTGAGCTGCACCCGCGCCAAGTATTGATTGAACCCCGAGGCCATTCCCGGCACCTTCATCACAGTCTCAGGCTTCTTCAGATCAGGCACCTTCGCGGCCATGGCTGGATCGGCTGGCGCAGTGGGGGGCGGCTGAAGTTTCTTCAACTCTTTATCGATTTCTTTAGACACCGATGGCCGCGGCTGGCGCTCCTGGATTTCTTGGAGCGACTCTTTGGTCGGCGGCACATCCGGCACTTTCAGATTGTTCAAGAGCGTATCAATTTCTTTGCGAAGCGTTTGCGGAGCCGGATCAACCTTAGCCACGCGCGCCGGGCTGAGGTCGCCAAACTTGGGCGCCTCGGGCGGCAGCTCAATTCCGCGCAGGACATCCTGCATCAGATTTTCGGACCGACTCTTCGCAACCCGGGCTTCACGGAGAGGCGGTGAGGCCGGAACGGGCTTCGGGGGGAGCGGCTTGGCCACAGGAGCAGGAGGTGGAGGAGCCTTGGTGGCGGGCGGCACGGGAGAAGGCTCAACGACTCGGCTCGGAGCGGGCAAGGTGACAAGGGACACTTGATAGGAAGCGAGCGGACGCTCACCTCTCGATGAGAAACGAAGACCGGTAATCAACAACAGCAGGCAGAGATGGAGGATCAGGGAAATGGCGAAGGTCCATCTGACCTGCTGGCCGAACGAAGCGCGACGGCCATCCGCCAGAGAGAGAGAGAGAAGGCTTGGATACCCTTCAAAGGATATCTCGGACCCCGGCCGATTTCTCACGGAGGCGACTGCCATGGCGCTTGCCGACCCTTCCTACTGCACGCCCTTCCGGCGCGCCCCTTGATGAATAATCTCTTCCGTCACACGCTCATGCCCTGCCGGATCGGTCACCATGCCCAGCTTCTCGATACCAGACCGCTTCACCCCGTCCATCACCTGAATGACGGTGCCGTAGGGAACCTCGCGGTCGGCCCGGAGATAGACCGACACATCGGCATTCCGTTCCTTCATCGCTCTCAGCCTGCGCTCGAGTTGCGGGACATTCACCGGATCTTTGTCTAGATACAGCTTCTGGTCCCGCTCAATCGTGAGGATGATGCGCTCTTCCGGCCTGATGGTGTTGCTTGCGGAAGTTGGAAGCCTGATGTCGAGTCCGCGGTACAACATGGGAGCCGTCACCATGAAGATCACCAACAGCACCAGAACGACATCCACCAGCGGGATGACATTAATCTCGGCCAAAAACCGGCGACGTCGGGTTTCGAAGATCACCCGCGCACCCCTACCTGTTTTGGACGGGTCTTCAGCGAGTTGAGAAACTCCACGCTGAACGTTTCCACTCGGAAGGCGGTTCGTCGGATCCGCGTCAAATAATAGTTGTACGCAATCACAGCAGGAATCGCGGTGAACAGACCGGCCGCCGTGGCGATCAGTGCTTCCGCGACCCCAGGCGCAACTGCCGCGATGCTGGCCGTTCCCTGTTGCCCAATTTCTCGAAACGCATCAATGATCCCGAGCACGGTCCCCAGCAGTCCGATAAACGGCGTGATATTGCCGGTCGTCGCCAAAAAGGGAAGGTAGGCCTCCAGCCTGGAGATTTGGTCCTGCACAATATATGCCACTGCCCGGTCCAAATAATGCCGGTCTGGACCGTATGGTTCCGCCGTGGGGTCCAGACTCTGATTGTCAGTAAGCGGGGACCGGCTAAGCCCATCTCGTTCCGGCACAATCCGGTCCATCACCCCGACAAAAACTGCTGCGCTTGGGCTTGACGTCATCCGTCGTGCGGGGCGATGGAGCTCGTCTTTATCCTGGGATCTCGCGTAGGCAGCCAGAAACCGCTGATCTTCTCGATCGCTCGAACGAAAGGTCCGCCACTTGTAAAGAATAATAGCCCAGGATACGACCGAGAACAGGAAGAGAAGGAGAAGAATAATCTTTGAGACAGTCCCGAGCGAACCAACGAGCCCCATGGGACCGGCTTGAAACATCATTACTCTAGCGTATCTCCTCCCACGTCAATGAATGTACTGGGCACAAAAAATAGTACCATGTTTTGGGGAAAATGGCGGGGCCGACGGGATTTGAACCCGCGACCTCCAGATTGACAATCTGGCGTCCTAAACCAGGCTGAACGACGGCCCCATACGGGAAAGACATGGGCCGGCAAAACTGATGCCCTTCAGGTCTTACCGGCACCCAAGAACGAAGCAATTCTGACGATCTCCGGAACCAATACCCGGACTATTCCGCAACCATGATCGAGCACAATTTTATGGTAGGCGGAACAGGGATCGAACCTGTGACCTCTGCCTTGTAAGGGCAGCGCTCTCCCCGCTGAGCTATCCGCCCGAATCCTCAACCATGCCGAATGCTTGCGAATGCTATCAAGTCCTCTATGCCTTGTCAACCAAATGACTCACCATTATTGCAGAGATGCACCGGTTCCGTTCTCTCCTGAGCTGGCAGGAGAGCGGTCAACGGGACGGTCGCGGCGGCGCGATTTACGAGGAAACAGATCGGAATGAAGTCGCTTCAGCCGCGCTCGCTCCACATGCGTATAGATCTGCGTGGTGGAGATGCTCGCATGGCCCAGCATCGCCTGGACGGATCGGAGATCGGCCCCGTGGTCTAAGAGGTGAGTCGCGAAGGAGTGCCGCAGCATATGGGGAGAGATCGGCGTGGTGATGCCGGCTTGCTTCGCTCTGGCGCGGAGCAACTTCCAGAACCCCTGGCGGCTCATGGGCGTCCCGCGTCTCGTCACAAACACGTGCGGCGATTCCCGCTTCTTGAGCAGAGCCCCGCGAGCCTTGTCCAAATAGAGCCTGATCTTTTGCCGCGCCAAGTCTCCCATGGGCACCACTCGTTGTTTCGTGCCTTTCCCGGTGGCTAGCACATAGCCCACGGCAAGATTCAGTTGTGCGAGCCGTAAATGCACGAGCTCGGAAACCCGCAGTCCCGTCGCGTAGAGCAGCTCAAGCATGGCCGCGTCGCGTCCGCCTTCCGGCCGCGACCCATCGGCAAGTTCAAGCAAGTGAGTCACCTCGCGTTGCGTGAGAGTCTTTGGCAATCTCACCCATGGTCGAAGCCTGCTCAACCCGATCATCGGACTCTCCCGCACGAACCCTTCCTTGGAGAGAAACCGATAGAATCCCCTGAGAGCCGCCACACAGCGGGCCGTGGAAGCCGGGGCGTGATTGGATCGTTTCAAATGCCATAAGAACTCCGAGAT
>Ga0187893_10008773_pt1 | contig 15811 bp, 11 predicted proteins | sample MA1701074metaG_FD_139574 | JGI IMG/M metagenome (GOLD analysis project Ga0187893, IMG submission 139574) | White microbial mat communities from a basaltic lava cave in the Kipuka Kanohina Cave System on the Island of Hawaii, USA - MA170107-4 metaG ... | reverse complement strand
TCGATGGAGCGGCTTGTGCCGATTCTGATGACCGCGCTGTGCGCTGCGCTCGGTCTCCTGCCTCTAGCCCTTAACGCTGGCAAACCGGGCAGCGAATTGCTCGCTCCGCTGGCAATCGTTGTTTTGGGCGGGTTGATCACATCCACGTTCTTGAACGTTGTGGTCATTCCCGCGGGTTATTCGTTGGTTTTTGGATATCAGCGGCGTCAGGTCGACGCCGCACCGCTTGCGGCCGTGGCGAGGCTGGACGGTTGAACTTGAAACGCCATGAAAAGAAACAGAGAAGGAGTAATCTAGTGACTCGACATGCCATCATCGTATCGCTGGCCTTGGCCTTGGTGCCTTTTGGCTGCGAAAAGAAGGAAGAGAAGCCGTCTACCGCAGGTTCCACCCCACCCGGCAGCACGGCATCCAAACCCACAGCGAAGCCAGATTCAGCCGCCACAGCGCCCTCGGGTGGCCATCACGGAGCGGTCATCGAACTTGGCGAGACGACCGTTGATGGCATGAAGGTGCGCACTTCGCGGGACGAAGGTGAGATCAAGCCGGGCGGAGATTCGCCGATCGATATCTGGATTGACGGCGGACTTGGTAACGCAGCCGCCGTTCGCTTCTGGATCGGCACTCAGGATGCAAAGGGTTCCATCAAGGCCAAGGCGGCAGTCGAGGACGGCCATTGGCATACGCATGGCGAAGTACCGAACCCGCTTCCGCCGGACAGCAAGCTCTGGGTGGAAATTCAAGGAAAAGACGGAAGGAACACCACCGTATCGTTCGACCTGAAGAAGTAATGTGATCCGTGTTACTTGGGACAATTGCTTCTCCTGGTCTGCGGTGGTGAGCTTGCAAACCCGTATGCGCGCGGGCGGATATTGTCCCCGGCCTGCGACACCGTGCCGGCGGATTGGCCTAGCGCGCAAAGCTCGGAAGTGCGTCGGTCGCTCTGTTCGACGGCTCAAAGTAGTGTGTCGCAAGACGCGTGTGATGGCGCTGATGAACAAGGTGGTAGTACTACCACATTTCGCTTCGAAACGAGTCAAAATGCGACGATTTGCGAAACTGCAAGATGTCGCTAAACTGCTATAAATAAAGGCTTTCCGAGCTTTTCGGGAAAAGTCAAAGGGTGGTTCCGAAGCTGGCATTCGAAGATTGACCTGATCTGTGCGATTCGATTGCGAAAGGTGCAAGAGGCAATACCGTTTTGCTACCGTTTTGCACCAAGATTACCGCGACAAAACGCGAAAGAATGCGTCAAAATGCGAAGGTTTGCGAAACGAGCAATTTTCGCGTAAACACGGCGAAATAAGCGACTTCCAGGCTTCTTGGCGTGGTTCCCCGGCCTTGGCTGTTAACCGCTAGGTTCTAGGTTCGAGTCCTAGTCGGGGAGATCACGAGGCCACCGATAACTTCGGTGGTTTTTTTGTTAACGACTCGATGTGGAATTGTCGTTTCCGAAGACCGTCGTAACTCCGCCAACGACCCGACTTTGCGTACCACACGCCAAGTGACCGCGCTCTCTGTTTGCATCGCCTCATCCGCCGCCCCGAACCTACCCCTGGGGTTACGACCCCTCCCCCGCCAGAAACTCTCAAACTCTCTGCCTCTCTTGGTTGACACCACGAATTGGTTAACGTGGGGTTACGTTCGTAACCCGAACAGGACTCGAACTTCTCTTTCCCCTCCGGTATGATGCCCATACCGCGAGTGGATCTGACGGTTGCAACGGCGTGTGGCCGTGGCCGTCGAGACCGGCGCGGCCCGAGCGCGCAAGATGCCTGATGAAACTCTGATCCCGATATGGGTGAAGATTTGGAGGATTACCGATGGGCTGCGTTGGTGCGAATCGTCTCCCCTATTCGTGCCGGGAGTGGGCGACGTGCAAATCGCCGACTATTCACCAGAAGTGCTCAACCCGCTCCGAGCAATCTTTGCTGTACACGGGAAGCGAATAGAACTCGAACTCCCGGAAGACCTCCGCAACAAACCGTGGGTCGATATGCTGGACCCCGCTACCGTCCGCGTGAAAGACCGTCTGTCGTTTTTTGTGGCACGATCGCGAATCCAACTTCTCGAACGCCTGCGCGAAACTGCCATGTTCACCGTTCAGGTGCACCGTGAAGCGGCGCTCATCAAAAAGGATATCGACGGTGGCGATCTGGCTGGCTGCAGCGTAAGTGGAGGCAAAGGCACGGGCGGCGCTGAGGCGACACTGATAGACGAGGCGACGCTCGCAATGGCAATTATCTTCAAGAACCCGGAAATATCTCCGACCGACCTTGCAAGGCAAGTCGGTGTTTCTCGCGGGACGCTATATTCAAGATCCAAGAAGTGGATTGACGTACGCCGGACCCTCATGGCGCGAGATAAGGGAGAGGCACTCCAAGGAACCAAATCTGCCGATGGAGAGCTGGACGCCACAGGCGAATGCCGCGAGTTTGACCCCATCGATGACGAATAGTCGCGCGACTCCCGCATAGGCGCCCGAGATTTTTTCAGCCGCATTCTCGACCAAATTAGTGCTGTTTTTCGAGTCGCGCTCTCGTCGTGCGCGACTCTCGTCCAATCATAATGAGCACGAAACTGCGACCGGAAACGGACGTGTGGTTGGTCGTAGGCCACTTGTTGCACGACCTGTCCCTGGGACACTGGCGGCAGGCGTTAGTGTGGGCACAGGCGCTGGTTCGGCATGTTGCAGAGAGGATTGCCGAGCAATGATCTCCACGGGCACGGCGACGGGCGCGTCAAACGACCCGTCCGCCTATTCGTCCCACGAGCACCTGCGCGAACTGACGGCAATCCTGGCCACCGGGATTCATCGCCTACGCGCAATTGCTCCGGCCCCGCCGGAAGACCACCGGATTCCGACGGAATTCTCCCAAACCGGCCTTGAAGCTGTCTCGACGACTCGCCCTGATGGCACCGGGCGACAACCAGAGAGGACGCCGGAGACATGATGATGGCCCTCGGTATCGAAAAGGTCGTGAACGAGCTGAGACGAATGACCATCACGCGGCTCCACGAGCGCTACGCCGAGGTTTTCGGCGAGGCGGCACGGTCGTTCAATAAACAGCATTTGGTCAAGCGCATCGCCTGGCGGACTCAAGCCCTTCAAGAGGGCGACCTTTCGGAACACGCTCGCCGTCGGGCTTGTGAGCTGGCGAACGACGCCGACCTGCGTATTCGACCGCCTACCGCGCCGGCAGAAGCGGATGGCAACGGCGGAACGGCCACGTCGCCGTTTCGCGTCGAGACCGATGACCGTCTGCCCATCCCGGGAACGATGCTCACCCGCCGATACAAAGGCCGCCTTATCCAGGTGAAGGTGCTCCCGAAGGGATTCGACTACGAGGGCGACGTCTATCGCAGCCTGTCCGCCGTGGTCCGCAAGATCACGGGCGCGCATTGGAACGGCTACCTCTTCTTCGACCTCCCCCGGCCCCGCAAGGAGGTCGCCGCCGAATGAAACGCAACGGCAATGGCAACGGCAAGGTTCGAGTGGCGCGGCATATCCGCTGCGCCATCTACACCCGCAAAAGCACCGAGGAGGGGCTCCAACAGGAATTCAATTCCCTGGACGCTCAACGTGAAAGTGCCGAGGCATTCATCGCAAGTCAGAAGGCCGAGGGGTGGGATTGCCTGCCGGACCGCTACGACGACGGCGGCTACACCGGAGCGAACATGGAGCGGCCGGCGCTGAAGCGGTTGTTCGAGGATGTCGAGGCCGGTCGCGTCGACTGCGTGGTGGTCTACAAAGTGGACCGGCTGAGCCGTTCGCTCCTGGACTTCGCCCGGATGATGGAGACGTTCGACAAGAGCCAGGTCTCGTTCGTCTCGGTAACACAACAGTTCAATACGACACATTCGATGGGCCGGCTAACTTTGAACATCTTGCTCTCGTTTGCCCAGTTCGAGCGGGAAATCATCTCCGAACGTACGCGCGACAAGATCGCCGCCGCCCGCCGCAAGGGAAAGTGGATGGGCGGCAAACCGCTCCTCGGCTACGACCTGCACCTTGCTCCAGGCGGGAGCAAGCTCGTCGTCAACGAAGGCGAGGCGGTCCGGGTACGGGCGATCTTTGACGAGTACCTCGAAAAACAGTCGCTGATCCGCACGGTCCAGGTGCTGAACGAACGAGGATGGGGAACCAAGCGCTGGACGACGCGCAAGGGCAACGAGCGTGGCGGCCAGCCCTTCGATAAGGTCACCCTGTTTCGGCTGCTCAGTAACGTCGTTTATCTCGGTAACGTGCGCTACAAGGACGAGCTCCACGAAGGCGAGCACGATCCGATCGTCGACGAAGACGCCTGGACGCGCGTCCAGCAAATGTTGCGGTCCAACGGACGCAGCGGCGGAATGCACGTCCGCAACACATATGGCGCTCTTCTGAAGGGCCTCTTGTACTGCAAGCCCTGCGCCCGGCCGATGATGCACACTTATACGAGCAAAAGGAATCGGGCCTATCGGTATTACACCTGCTACACCGCTCAGAAACAGGGTTGGCATGCCTGCCCCTCGAAGTCGGTTCCGGCGGAGCAAATCGAGCGGTTCGTGATCGAGCAGATCCGGGCCATTGGCAGAGACCAAAGTGTCATGTCGATGACACTCGAACAGGCCCGGGCACAGGCGTTGGAAGAAACGGCCTCCCTTGAGAGCGACGCCGCAATCGCCGAACGCGAGATCGGTCGGATTCACGTGGAGATCAGCAAGGTGGCGGCCGATGCGGCCACTAACGGCCACGCGGCCTCGCGCCTGGCCGAGTTGCACGAACGCTTGCGCGAAACAGCGCAACGCCTGACCGAGCTCCGCGATCAGGCCGAACAAGCGCAGCACGGAATGATTTCCAAGGCGGAGGTCGATTATGCTTTCGCCGCGTTCGATCCACTCTGGGAATCGCTGAGTCTTTGGGAACAGGTCCGCGTGTTGCGACTTCTGATCCAACGCGTCGAATACGACGGCGCGAACGGCAAGATCGCCGTAACGTTCCATGCCAATGGCATCAGGACGCTCGGCAGAAACAGCGTAGCCGACCAATCCGCCTTCGTTCAAGCACAAGCAGATGACGTGGAGACGAATCTATGCGCGACGGCCTGACCGTGGAATACGACGTTCACTTTACCCGCGGTTCGGCTGGACGCCGTCAGATCGTGCCGGGCGAAGCGCCTACCAAGCCTGATCTCCCCGTTGGTTCCGTACCCCGCGTGGCGCGGTTGATGGCGCTGGCCATCCGTTGCGAGGACCTCGTCCGCGGCGGTGAGGTTGCTGATTACGCCGACCTGGCCCGCTTGGGCCACGTCACCCGTGCACGGATGACCCAAATCATGAACCTCCTCAACCTCGCGCCGGACATTCAGGAGGAGATTCTGTTCCTTCTTCGGACCACGCGGGGGCGCGACCCGATCGGCGAGCGCGACCTGCGACCGATCTGCGCGGTTGCAGACTGGAAACAGCAAAGGCGGCTGTGGGACCAGTTGCAAGACAGCCGACGAGACACTCAAGCATCAGGATAGCACCATCGCGGGACCGATCGAACTCATTCTGTCTAAATTGCTCGATGTCCGGAAAAACGGCAGCGGCTGGAGCGCAAGATGTCCCGCTCACGACGACAAGAAACCTAGTCTCAGCATTTCAGAAGGCGAAAACGGCCGCACCTTGCTTTTCTGCCACGCCGGTTGCGCAGTCGCTGAAATCTGCAAGGCGATTGGGGTAAGCGTTGCCGATTTGAACCCACAAGGCAGTAACGGACATTCGCTCGGACAGATTGCTGCGACCCATGATTATCGTAACGCCGCGGGGACTCTACTGTTTCAAGTCGTCCGTTTTGCACCTAAGGCGTTCCGTCAGCGTCGCCCGGACGGAAACGGAGGCTGGGTATGGAAGCTCGGAACCACACCACGTGTCCTGTATCGATTGCCCGAATTGCTGACCGCTGATCCGGGCAACTGGGTTTTCGTCGTCGAAGGCGAGAAAGACGCTGACCGGCTTGCCTCGGTCGGCTTGATTTCGACGTGCAATCCGGCCGGTGCTGGCAAATGGTCCAAACTCTCTGACGATTCCGCACTCGATGGTCGGCACCTCGCGATCATCGCCGACAAGGACGAGGCTGGCCGTAAGCATGCCGCCGACGTGGCCAAGAGGTTGATCAATCGGGCTGTCGAGATTCGCATTGTTGAATTGCCCGGCACCGGCAAGGATGCCAGCGACTGGTTCGACGCCGGCGGGACCGTCGACGAATTGATCCGCGTGGTCGAATCCGCCCGTCAAGTTCCACCACCTCCGAATGTACCTAATCGCCCAAACGTGTTCATTGACACCGAGGAGCATCGCGTCGTCGCCGAGACCATCGCCGCGCTGACTGCCGACGCCGACCTGTTCCAGCGCGGCGGAATCCTGGTTCGCGTCATCCGCGACCGGCAGCCGACCGATGGCATTCTGCGCTGCGAAGGTTCGGCCACGATTCAGGCGATGCCTGCGGCTAACCTGCGCGAGCGCATGACGCGGTATGCCACATTCAGCAAAATCAATTGCAGGGACGAAGAAATTGCGGCGCACCCCGCTCCCTGGCTTGTCAGCGCCGTCGAAGCCCGCGCTGAGTGGGACGGTATTCGTCATCTGATGGGTGTCACCGACGCACCGATCCTGCGGCCTGACGGATCGATCTGGCAGACGCCCGGTTATGACGACCGGACCGGCGTCCTGTTCGAGCCAGCCCTCGGCGCATCGTTTCCACCAGTTCACGACGAGGTCAACATCGACGACGCCGATGCGGCGCTGACGACGCTCCTCGAGGTGGTCTGCGATTTCCCTTTCGAATCCGAAGAGCACAAGGCCGCGTGGTTGGCGGCGTTGCTCACTCCGTTGGCACGGTTCGCCTTCACCGGCCCATCACCACTGTTCCTGATCGACGCCAACATCCGGGGCGCCGGCAAGGGGCTGCTGGCCCAGGCGATCGGGCGCATCGTGCTGGGCCACGAAATGCCCGTCAGTAGTTACTCGCACGACAGCGACGAAATGCGCAAGAAACTCACCGCTATCGCCATCGCCGGCGACCGCTTAATCCTCTTCGACAATTTGGAAGGCATGTTTGGCAACGATTCACTGGACCGGGCGCTGACCAGCACGCGCTGGAAGGATCGCATCCTCGGTAAAAGCGAGGAGGTCGAACTGCCCCTAATCCCGGCGTGGTATGCGACGGGCAACAACGTCCAAGTTGCTGCCGACACGATGCGGCGTGTTATCCATGTCCGCCTCGACTGCCTCAGCGAACGTCCAGAGGAACGCTCGGGCTTCAGGCACGAGAACCTGCTGGTCTGGCTAGACGAGAACCGTGGTCATTTGCTGACCGCTTCCCTGACGATCCTATCTGCCTATCTCAAACGTGGACATGCGTCGAAGCACCTAAAACCGTTCGGCAGCTTCGAAGGGTGGTCGAAGGTTGTTCGAGAGACCGTTGTGTGGGTCGGCCTGCCCGATCCATGTCTAACGCGAACGAGGCTGGCGGAGTCGGCGGATACGACCGGCGACGCGCTGAGTCAGCTAATCGCGGCGTGGGAGTGGTACGACGCTTCGGGTGAGGGCCTCGTGCTCTCCGACCTGCTGAACCGGTTGTACCCATCCCAGCGGGAACACGCCCCGTACGACGACGCCAGCGACGCGATGCGCTCGGCCCTAGAGAACCTCGTGAACTGTCCACCGGGTAAACCCCCGACGCCTCGCCAAGTGGGAAACAGGTTTCGGCGGCTTCGCCGTCGCGTTCTTCGTGGTGCATTCATCGACGCAAACCCCAGCGAATACAACCGCAGCGGCGCGGTCTGGAGGCTCCACGAGGTTGAAAACCAGCGAGTCTGCGAGTCTGGAGGGCAATCGTGATGCGCCAACGTTCTTGCGAGTCCGCAAGTCTATCGAGTCTGTTTCACCCCCCTTCGCGCGCGACCTTCAAGGGAACAAAAAAATCATTCTGCATAGGGGGTGAAAAAGACTCGATTGAGTCGCTGACTCGCAACCACCCGTCGAGCGTAGGAACTACCTGGCCGAAAAGGGCCGCCGGGGCCCGCGAAAACAGCCGCGAATCCAGACAGAGTTTGTTTCGGCTGTCCGGTCCGGTTTTCCGGGCGGCCACGGGACGCACTCCGTTGGGCCGTGGGCGAACGGACGCCGCCGGGGCCTACCGGACTACGCCTCCGTCGACCCGTTGGCCCCGGGCGGCGTTCCTTTGCGTTTGGGGGCCCAAGGGACGGCCCTTGGGGCGAGCACGGTCCGCCTCGGACGTTAGGGCGACGGTCGGTGACCGAGGATCGGCATCGGAATGAAAGAGTCGATTGAGGTTCCACGATGAACCGAACTAAGCGGATGCCGAAGCGCAAGACCGCCGACCGCGTGTGCCGGAGGCGGGTCGATCGCATCCAACCATCGCCGGAAAACGCGGAACTCTACCGCCCCGTGGACCCCCATGACCCGGACGTTCAGGCTCTGGCCGAAAGCATCCGCGAACATGGCGTCCGCGAGCCGCTGGTCATCACCGAGGACGGCTACATCCTCTCGGGGCACCGGCGATGGACGGCGGCGCGGCTTGCCGGTTTGACCTACGTCCCTTGCCGGATCGTGCCCACTCGTTATGGGGATTGTGATTCGGATGAAGTGATCCGGCTTCTCCGTGAGCACAACCGCCAGCGGGTTAAGAGCCTGGACGAAATACTCCGGGAGGAAATCGTCTCGGCCGATCCCGACGTGGCTTACGGGGCCCTCCTCGCCCACCGCCGCGAAAAGTCCGACATGTCGGAGTTTTGTCCGCATACCGTCCAACTGACTGGCCGCAGAGGCCGTTGGGGCATCAGCCGACGCAAGCAGGCCATGCTGAACGCCGTGCTGGAAGTCATTGAAGAGCGCCGGCCATACTGGCCACTTTCCGATCGGCAGATTCATTACGTCCTGCTAAACAAACCCCCGCTTCGCAACAGCGCCCGGTCCGATTCCCGGTACGCGAATGATCGTAACAGCTACGGCGACCTCTGCGACCTTCTGACCCGCGCCCGACTGGCCGGACTTATCCCCTGGCAGGCCATCGCCGACGAGACCCGGCCCACGACGCGATGGCGGTGCTACGCCAACGCACAGGACTTCATCCGCGAGGAACTGGACGGTCTGTTTTCGGGTTACGTGCGGAATCTCCAAGGTAGTCAGCCGAGCCATATCGAGATCGTCGCCGAGAAACTGACCGTCCGGACCATCATCGAAAGTGTGGCCTCGCGCTACGGCCTGCCGGTGACGATCGGACGCGGTTACTGTTCGATCACGCCTCGTTACGAGATGGCCAGGCGCTTCCGACGGAGCGGGAAAGACAGTCTCACCATACTGGCGCTGAGTGATTTCGATCCCGATGGGGAGAACATTACGGAATCCCTGGCCCGCTCCATGCGCGATGACTTCGGTATTGACAACCTGGTCCCCATCAAGGTCGCGTTGACCGGACAACAGGTCAAGGAGCTTGGCCTTCAGCCGCAGATGCAGGCGAAGGAAGGATCGAGTCAGTACCGCAAGTTCACGAGCCAGCACGGAACGGACGTGTACGAGTTGGAGGCGGTCGAGCCGAACATGCTGCAGGGTCTGCTGACCGAGGCGATCGAGTCGGTTCTTGAAGTGGAAGCCTGGAATGCGGAGGTGGACGCGGAACGGGAGGACGCGGCCTTTCTGGAAACCGCCCGTCAGCGAGCCTGTCTTGCGCTGGCCGGTATGAAGGAGAACCATCATGAAGATTGAAATGATTCCAATGGAAGCCCTGCGTGAATACGAACGGAATCCGCGCAACAATGAAGCCGCCGTCGGCCCAGTGGCCGAATCCATCAGGGCCTTCGGGTTCAAAGTCCCCGTCATCATCGACAAGGACAACGTCCTCGTGGCTGGTCACACCCGGGCCAAGGCTGCGCGACAGTTGGGCCTAAAGGAAATCCCTGCGGTTCGTGCCGACGACCTGAGTCCTGAACAAGTTCGCGCATTTCGCCTGGCGGAAAACAAGCTGCACGAACTCGCGTCCTGGGATCTGGAGCTCCTGCCGATCGAACTGGCCGAACTCCAGGCGCTGGATGTTGATCTTACGCTGCTGGGGTTCGATGACGACGAGTTGGCCAAGCTGCTTCAAGACGTTAAACCGGGATTGACCGACCCCGACGACATCCCCGCGCCCCCGGACGAAGCCGTCACCCGGCCCGGCGATCTGTGGGTGCTGGGCGATCACCGACTACTGTGCGGGGACAGCGGCAACGCCGCCGATGTGGACCGGCTGCTCGACGGTCAGCCGATTCACTTGGTCAACACCGATCCGCCCTACAACGTCAAGGTCGAGCCGCGGAGCAACAACGCCATCGCCGCGGGGAACAGTTCGTTTCCCATGCCCAAGAGTCAGCGGTTGACCCAGGCGGTCGACGCGACGCGGGGGGCCAGGAGGCTGCATCACCACCAGGCGTTTGATGTTGCTCGGCAGGGTCCGAAGCACGCCACGCACGCCAAGCTTCGGGCAAAGGACCGACCGCTGGCCAACGACTTTGTCACCGACAACGCCTTCGAGCAGATGCTGCACGCCTGGTTCGGCAACATCGCCCGCGTACGGCGATCGGGCGTGCGGTCCAAGCGACGGCGGATATTGCGGTCGTCCGGTTCGGGCGGCTGAGCGAGGCTTCGGCTTGGGAAACGCCGAAGGCGTTGCACGATGGGCTTCTCGAATCGCACCCGATTCGAGTTGACGCAGGATTTGAAGGCAACCCCGGCGTCGAAGGTGGCGCGTGGCGGCCGAGCGATGGGACCGAAGACGGGCTTGTCCACCTGGGTTTTGCGGCGGGGACGGAAGATCTCCCCCTCCACGTCCACGAGTTCTCGGATAGGCTACTTGTGGTTACGTCGGGGATGGGCTTGTTTCACTTCCTGCCAAACGGCAGGCAAGCACGAGAGATTCGTTCAGTCGTCGTGGAGGTCGGCGACGCCGTGCTGTTCACGCGGGGCGTCGTGCATACGTTCACGACGCCGCTCGACGATTTGACGCTCCTTTCGTATCACGCTCCGTTTTTCGAATTCAATGATACCAGGCAATTTTCGATCTTTCCGAGGACTGCTACGCGCGCCTGGACATGGATGGTACCCAGCGTCGTGAGAAGCGTGCCGTCGGACGCTTAGCGTGGGGAGAACTTGAGCTCTACCAGTTCTTCTTTTTCGTTGGGCCTAAGGCTCGGTGCGGAGCCTTCGGCCGTCCTCGGCCTTTGCCCTCGCGTGCAATCTTGTCCTTCGCCCGTCCCAAATTGTATGTCCCAAGATCGCTGAGCCAGTCCGGCTCCGTGCTCCAATCTAACCAGCACAGCCCGGTCTCAGCGTGCGCTGACAAGAGGCTTGCGCCAAGCACTTTCCTCTTTCCAGAGAATATCGCTCCAGTCCCGGCTCGATCGATCAACTCCACCAATCGCGTAGTCATGCTCGCCCCATGACCTCTAAGAGTACCGTGCAGCATGACTATCATAACTACTAACAGCTTCGCCCAATTCTCGGAAGTCACACTGACAGGCCGATGTAATCCTGCTATACGCATGCTTATCGCTAGCTCTTCCCCCGGCGTCACGCCCCAATGTCGCTCCACCAAGCCGAGCGTGGCAGCGAGGGCGCACCAAGGATTCCCAGCGCCCTCTGCCTCCTCAACAAGGTCCCCAGGTCCAGGAACCGCCGCAATAAGCAGACGAAGCAGCCAATCCGGCACGCGTCCGCGGTGATTACCGAGGAGGCCTTCGAACTTCTTGACCTGCGAAGGGCCAATACTGTTTACGAAGAACCCCTTAATCTCCGGAGTAATCAAGACCTTTTCGGATAACGGAAGCTCGCCCCCATCGATTAACGCAAGAATGTGTTCCGCGACAAGGAACTCCTGAAACGACCGGTGTGCAAAGTAATAACCGTCGGGCTGCTTCACTTCAACGAAACAAGCGACCAATAGATCGCGTCTCGCTTCATCGAGACTAATATCAACTGTAGTATATTTTGCAAACAGCGCGTCGGGGATTTTCGACGCTAACACCCCGCTTCCCATCTTCTCAGACCACATCCACCACGCAAGACGTCGAGCAAAATCTCTTCGTATGTCAAGGGCAAAACGTTGACGCGGCAGTTTTTCCATCTCGCGCCGAATGATAAGATCGATGAACTCTGAGTATAGAAGGCCGCTTGTAAGGTCTGCAGGCTCCCCGCCCCATTGCGGCAAGACGTCAAGCATCATCCTCAACTGAACAGGACGAGTGGCAAGGCGACCGAGCTCTGTCTCGTTGCCAACGGCGCTGTCTCCGCCGTCCAATAACGCGGACAACTGGTGGGCGATAGAGGCTGCGTCCGGGCGCACAATGCCATACCTGGCAACAAACTCGTCGATTTGGGGCCGCGAAAAGGGCAATAAATGCAGTTCCTTGTAATCCGGCCAGTCCGGGATTTGTTTCCAATGTTCAAGAATTCGCCGGCGTCCGTGCAGGGCTTCTAGATGCTCGCTTTCAGAGAGAAAAGCGCTAGGACGACCACTTAGAATTACCTTCGCCGCGGGGACAACAAGGCGGTTAAGCTGAGTGAAATTGAAACGCATCGACTCCCAAGACATACTTTGCTTCATTTCGTCGAAGCCATCCAAGATTATCACAAAGCGCCCAAGGCGATTCAGCTCTGAAAAGAGAGCGAAATTATAGTTCCGTACGACAGATCGAGACGTAAAGACCTTTCCAACTAACCCCTCCAGCGATTGCTCATGCACTAATTCATGCAAAGGAATGAGAATGGGTATGCGGTTCCTTGGGTTGCTTCGATGGTCGTCTGCTAACGTGCAGGAGAGTTTACGTGCGAGGGTGGTCTTGCCCATCCCGTAGCCAGCAAGGATTGCAATGGGATCGCGCTCATCCGACTGCACCCACGTCAGGATTGTGTCCTCGACGAGTGTGACGCCGGAATCTGATTTGCACGACTGCGCGACATAATACCTACTCAAGTCGTCCTTGGAATAATCGTCAACCAGACTGCGGAGGTAGGAGGTAAAGTCCATCATCGAGTTTTGAAGGTCAGCGCATGTGTTATGAATCAACCCCTGCGCAGTCCTTGCATATGTGACAGCCGCCGGGGATATCGGATTGAGCGTCACGATTACTATGTCGTCGATATGGCGTTCCTGAAGGAGTGGAAGATAATCAGCGTAGATGTGAGCGACCTCGCTCTGCGTTAGTGCGCTAGCGAAGCGTTTACATTCTACGGCAATCCGTCGCAGGCGCCCGAAGTCGCTCTCGCGTTCGGCATACAGATCGATTTTCTTGTGTGCGACGATGTGCTCGCGTTCTGTGCGCCATCCCTGAATGTCGAGGAGGCGACGAACCTCATCCTGAAAGAGACGCCAGTCGTCCAAGGCTGGGGCTCCGAAAAGGGACTCGGATTGGCCCAAAGGCCGAAACCCCGAGGCCTTTAACAAAACGAGCCGCGGACGTCAGTCTGCGCGGATTTCCAAGGACTGATTCGCCTCAAGGGGTCGTTTTGTTTGGCGCGGTTAGTCTATCGGGGGTCCTCAAAGGTCGTCAAGGGCAGCCGCTCGTGACAAGTGCGAGACTTTAGGATACTACGACGAGCTGAGGTTTCGACCTCGTGTCGTCACGAACGTCAACACGTTTCCGTGACGTCATTCAGACGGGACGCATCACCCGGTAAACCCTTGACGTGCGGCCACGGCAAACGGAACGAGCCGATCGGGCGAAAAGCTGGCGATCATTCGTTCGATCACCTTCCGCCGGGTACGACCGTTTTTCAGAGATCGTTCCATTTGCCGAGCCTGATTCAGCGTTTGGAATTCTTGGAAGTAGACAATTTCGACAGGTAGCCGCCATTTTGTGGACTGGACCCGACCCTTCTCGTGTTCCGCCAAACGGTGGATCAGGTTGTTCGTGCTGCCGTAGTAATAGCGACCATCGGAACAGCGGAGTATGTACACGAATCCATGTGTCATCTTGCGGACAACATGCATGAACAACGCCGCATGTCAAGGGTAAACCCGGTCTTACCAGCCGGACTAAGGGGCGGACTTACCAGCCGCCGCGATGCTACTCGTAGAGCCGGACTCGCATCGAGACGACGATCGCTCATACGGGAAACTTTGCAGCTGCCGGGGTGGCGGCCGATGCTCCTGCGGCCACCGCTTCCGCGTGCTGCTGGAATGACGCCGCTTCCACATGCTGGAACGCAGTTCATGCCGTGGGGATACGATTCCGCGAAGGATGAACAGGACCGACGAACAGGACAACAGTGAATTCAGTATCGCGGAGTCGCCCGCGCCCACAGAGGAGACAGCCAACGGGGAGCGTGCCCCCTGGCTTGCACAGTATCGCTGGAAGCAGGGCCAGAGCGGCAACCCCTCGGGCCGGCCACGGGAGTCCGGCTCTCTGGCCGCCGCCCTGCGCCGCGTGGGCGTCAAACCCGCCAAGACCCGCGTGGAACTCACCAAGCTTGCCCAGCAACTAGGCTTGGACCCCGAAGAGGCCCGCAACATCGACGTCATCGCGGGGCTGGTATACGACGGCATCACCCAGTTGCTGGTTCGGACCGTCAAGGGCAGCACCACCGCGGGCGACAAGCTCGTGGGACTCCTGCAACTGTTGTTCAAGGCTTTGGACGGCGATGAGCGGCGGATCACGCTTTCCGGGCCCGGCGAACTGGAGGCCGCCCTGACCAGCGTCTCGGCGGTGCTGGGCTTCAAGGCGCAAACCTCCCCCCACCTTGGCGAGAATCCCGCGCCGCCTTTCGACGACGCACCGAGCGAGGCATGATCGCCGGTGCCTCCATCGCGGAAATCGAAAACGCAACCGTGGAATCCCCGGCCCTGAAATGGTGGGACCACCAGCGCCGCTGGCTGGAAGACCACTCGCGGCTTCGGGTGTGCTGCAAGGCCCGGCAGATCGGCCTGTCCACCGCCCTGGCCACCGAGGCCCTGCACGCCGCGGTCTACGGGGAGACCACGGTGATCGTCTCCGCCTCCCAGCGCCAGGCCTCGGAGCTGCTTCGTAAAGCAGTCCATTTGCTCCCCTTGGTAACGATCGCCGCCGACGGGGTGGTCCATGTGGACAAACAATCGGCCGAGGCCATCGAACTCTCCACCGGCGGGCGGGTCATCTCCTTGCCCGCTTCCGCCGCCACTGTTCAGGGTTACACCGGGCACGTGGTCATCGACGAAGCGGCGTGGATTCCCGACGTGGATAGCCTGTGGATGGCCATCGTGCCCACCATCTCCACGCGCAGCGCCTACCGATTGAGCGTGGTGTCCACCCCCGGACCGCGGGCGGGCATGTTCCATCGCCTGTGGAACAGCGGCGACGCCGCCTGGTCCCGGCACTGCGTAAACATTTACGACGCCTGTGACGGCGGAGCACCGCATGACATCGACGCCCTGCGGGCGGCGGTGGCCGACGAAGCCACCTGGCGGGCGGCCTACGAATGCCAGTTCGTGGACGAGGCCCACGCCCTGCTGCCTTATGACTTGCTCCTGACGCGGGTCGATGACATCCTGGCCTATCACCTCAATGCCAAGTCCTTGTTGGAGCCTGGGGACTTCTATGCCGGTTACGATGTGGGCCGCAAGCACGACCTCTCCGTCCTGGTCGTCTTGCAGCGGATCAACCGGCAACTGCGCTGGTGCGGGGCGGTGGAGCTTCGACAGGCGCCCTTTGACGAGCAGTTTGAATTGCTCGGCAGCGTGTTGAAGATACCTCGGGTGCGGCGGCTGGCCATCGACCAGAGCGGCTTGGGGATGCAGCTCGCCGAGGAATTGGTG
>Ga0187893_10008772_pt1 | contig 15812 bp, 21 predicted proteins | sample MA1701074metaG_FD_139574 | JGI IMG/M metagenome (GOLD analysis project Ga0187893, IMG submission 139574) | White microbial mat communities from a basaltic lava cave in the Kipuka Kanohina Cave System on the Island of Hawaii, USA - MA170107-4 metaG ... | reverse complement strand
GAGCTGCGCCAGGGGCTTTGGCAATTCGTCCGCCAGCTTAACGGCGACGGCCACACCATCGTACTGACGACGCACTATCTCGAAGAGGCCGAGTCACTTTGTAGCCGCGTGGGCATGCTCAAGCAGGGTCGGCTGGTCGCACTGGATTCCACGCACAACCTGCTCAAGGGGTTCTCCGGCATTCACCTGCGACTGCGGCTTGGCAACGGAGTGCTACCCGAAAGCTTGCGGGAAACGCTGGCGGCTGCCCAGGTGAGCGGCGAATACGTGCTGGCACTGAATGATTGCGCCGACGTCGAGAGGGTGCTGCGGACCATTCGCGACAGCGGGCTCGAGGTGGCGACCATGGAACTGGAGCAGCCTGACCTTGAGGAAGTGTTCGTTGCCATCATGCGCAGGGAGTGACGCGACATGACCGGTTTCTATACCCTGTTCTACAAGGAGATCCTGCGCTTCTGGAAGGTAAGCTTCCAGACCATCCTGGCCCCTGTTCTCACCGCGCTCCTGTACCTGTTGATCTTCTCGCACGCGCTTGACGAGCACGTGCAGGTGTACCCTGGGGTGCGCTACGCCTCGTTTCTGATACCCGGCCTGGCGATGATGTCGCTGCTGCAGAATGCGTTTGCCAACAGCTCGTCGAGCCTCATCCAGTCCAAGATCACCGGCAATATCGTGTTCATCCTACTGCCACCGCTGTCGCACCTCGAATTCTTCGGCGCCTACGTGCTGGCATCGGCGGTGCGAGGCTTGGTGGTGGGATTTGGCGTCCTCGTGATTACCGCGTCGTTCGTCCCGGTGCCGGTCCAGCACCTGCCGTGGATTATTGCCTTCGCGGTGCTCGGCTCGGGATTCCTGGGAACGCTCGGCATCATCGCAGGCATCTGGGCTGACAAGTTCGATCAGCTTGCGGCCTTCCAGAATTTCGTGATCATTCCGTTCACTTTCCTCTCAGGGGTATTCTATTCGATCCATTCGCTGCCGCCGTTCTGGCAGCAGTTATCGCACTTCAATCCGTTCTTCTACATGATCGATGGTTTTCGCTACGGTTTCTTCGGCGTATCCGACGTCTCGCCGTTTCTCAGTCTGACGATTGTGGGAGGCTCCCTTTTGGCCTTATCATTCGCAACCTTGTCGATGCTCGGGCGCGGTTACAAGCTTCGTCACTGAGAAAGCGGTCGAAATGGTCACACCCGAACAGGTCAGGTCGTACATTCAAGACAGTCTCGCTTGCGACCATGTCGAAGTGGTCGGCGACGGCCATCATTTCGAGGCGGTGATCGTTAGCCCCGAATTCCGCGGCAAAACGCGGGTGCAGCAGCACCAGGTCGTCTACCGCGCGCTGGGGGACCGCATGCGCGAGGAAATACACGCACTGTCAATGAAGACGCTGACGCCCGAGGATTGGGCTACCCGGTAGTTTTCCGAAAGATTCCCGTGGACAAGCTGATCATCCAAGGCGGCGTGCCGCTTACCGGGGAAGTGCGCATTTCAGGGGCCAAGAACGCGGCCCTGCCGATCCTGTGCGCTTCCATTCTGACTCCGGCTACTCTGCGGGTGCAAAATCTTCCGCATCTTCGCGACGTGACCACGACGCTGAGTCTGCTTGCGCAGATGGGGGTGGAAATTTCACTCGATGAGAAAATGGGCGTGGGACTCACCGCCGCGAAGCTGCACAATCTGGCAGCGCCTTACGAGCTGGTCAAGACGATGCGCGCCTCGATCCTGGTTCTGGGACCGATGATTGCCCGTTTCGGCGAGGCCCGCGTGTCGCTGCCGGGTGGGTGTGCAATCGGCCAGAGACCAGTGGATCTGCACATCAAGGGATTGCAGGCGATGGGTGCGCAGATCGAGATCGAACAAGGCTATATCCATGCCCGTGCCCGGCGGCTCAAGGCTGCGCGCATCGTCATGGATCTGGTGACCGTGACCGGCACCGAGAACCTGATGATGGCGGCGGCGATGGCGGACGGCACCACGGTAATCGAGAATGCGGCGCGCGAGCCTGAAGTTGTCGATCTGGCGGAATGCCTGAACGCGATGGGCGGGCGGATTTCGGGCGCCGGTTCCGACGTCATCAAGGTCGAAGGTGTCGAACATCTCGGGGGCGCGACCTACCAGGTGATGCCGGATCGCATCGAAACGGGCACGTTCCTGGTGGCTGCCGCGGCCAGTGGCGGCGAGATCAGACTGAAGGGTACACGTGCGGGAATTCTCGACTCGGTGCTCGGCAAGCTGCGCGAGGCCGGCGCACACGTCGAGCATGACAAGGACTGGATTGCGCTTTCCACCAACGGCAAGCTCAATTCAGTGAGCCTGCGTACGGCACCCTATCCGGCATTCCCGACCGACATGCAGGCTCAGTTCATGGCGTTAAACGCGGTCGCCGAGGGGACTGCTGTGGTGACGGAAACAATTTTCGAGAACCGTTTCATGCATGTCCAGGAACTGAGGCGGCTGGGTGCAAAGATCGACGTGGAAGGCAATACTGCGGTGGTCCACGGAGTGGCGCAACTGCAGGGCGCCAGCGTAATGGCCACCGATTTACGTGCCTCGGCAAGTCTGGTGCTGGCAGGTTTGGTGGCACAGGGCGAAACCCGGGTCGACCGCGTGTACCACCTCGACCGCGGTTACGAATGTATCGAAGAAAAGTTGAGCCAGCTGGGCGCGCGCATCAAGCGGGCTCACTGAATTGTCGGACCGGTTTTTCTGGAGTTCGAAGACCCGTCACATGAACATCAAGATCGCGCTGTCCAAAGGACGCATTTTCGACGAAACCACGCCGTTGCTGAAAACGGCGGATATCGTGGCGTCCGAGGATCCGGAAACGTCGCGCAAGCTGATCATCGGCAGCAGCCGGCCGGAAATCAGCATCATCGTCGTGCGTGCATCCGACGTGCCGACTTACGTACAGTATGGTGCAGCCGATCTGGGGATCGCCGGCAAGGATGTGCTGCTCGAGCACAGCGGAGCCGGGCTGTACCAGCCGCTCGACCTGGGGATCGCGAAGTGCAAAATGATGGTGGCAGTACAGAACGGTTTCGACTATGAGGGCGCGGTGCGCCGCGGCGCGCGCCTGCGGGTGGCCACCAAGTACCTGAAGACGGCGCGCGCGCATTTCGCCGCAAAGGGCGTACACGTTGACCTGATCAAGCTTTACGGCTCAATGGAATTGGCGCCGCTGGTGGGTTTGGCCGACGCAATCGTGGACCTCGTCTCAAGCGGCAATACGCTTCGCGCAAACAATCTTCTGGCGGTCGAGGAGATCATGCCGATCAGCGCCCGCCTGATCGTCAATCAGGCGGCACTCAAGATGAAGCGCCAGGCGATCCAGCCGATCCTGGATGCCTTTGCCGCTGCGGTGGCAAAGAACGGAAGATGATCAAGATTGCGCGCCTTTCTACCCGGGATGCCAACTTCGAGACTAGGTTGACCGGCCTGCTCGCGTTCGAGAACACCCAGGACGAGCGCATCGAAGACGCGGTGGCGGGAATTCTCCGCGACGTCAAGTCACGCGGCGACGACGCGGTGATCGAGTACACGTACAAGCTGGATCAACTCGAGGCGCGCTCGCTCGCGGATCTCGAAATCGGCAAGAGCGACCTGGAGCGCGCACTCGCCGCGCTGCCGCGCGCGCGGCGCAATGCGCTCGAGCAGGCCGCGACGCGTATACGCGCCTTCCACGAACGCCAGCCACTCGCTTCCTGGCAATACACCGAGGCAGATGGCACGACGCTCGGACAGAGGATCACGCCTCTTGATCGCGTCGGTATATACGTTCCGGGCGGCAAGGCCGCGTATCCGTCCACGGTGCTGATGAACGCGGTGCCGGCCAAAGTAGCGGGCGTCAAGGAAATCATCATGGTGGTGCCCACGCCGCGCGGGGAGCGTAATGAACTGGTGCTTGCCGCCGCCAGCATCGCCGGAGTGGATCGCGTATTCACTATCGGTGGAGCGCAGGCCGTGGCAGCACTCGCGTACGGCACGAAAACCGTTCCCCAGGTGGACAAGATCGTCGGCCCGGGAAACGCCTACGTTACGGCTGCGAAGCGGCGCGTTTTCGGCGTGGTCGGAATAGATATGCTGGCGGGCCCATCCGAGATCCTGGTGGTTTGCGATGGCGGAACCGATCCTGACTGGGTGGCGATGGACTTATTCTCGCAGGCCGAGCATGACGAGATGGCGCAGGCGATCCTGCTCTGCCCGGACCGCGCATTCATCGACAGGGTCGCGGCGAGCATAGGGCGGCAGATGAAGGAAATGCCGCGCGCCGACGTGATTACCGCCGCGCTCGAGCGACGCGGTGCGCTGATCGAAACCCGCGATCTCGAAGAGGCCTGCGAAATCTCCAATCGAATCGCACCTGAGCACCTGGAGCTGTCGGTGGACGAACCGCAGCGCTGGATTGAGAAAATCAGGCATGCCGGCGCGGTGTTCCTGGGGCGCTATACCTCGGAGGCGCTGGGAGACTACTGCGCCGGACCGAATCATGTGCTGCCGACCGCGCGCAGCGCGCGTTTTTCGTCGCCGCTCGGGGTATACGACTTTCAGAAACGAACCAGCCTGATCCAGGTTTCCGCGGACGGGGCACGTACGCTCGGCGCCATCGCCTCCGAACTCGCCCGGGGCGAGGGCTTGCCGGCACATGCGCGTGCCGCCCAATTGAGACTGCACAAATGAGCCGCTACTGGAGCGACGTGATCCGCGATCTGACGCCCTACGTGCCCGGAGAGCAGCCCAGGCAGCCCAACGTCGTGAAGCTCAATACCAACGAGAATCCATACGGGCCCAGCCCGCGAGTGCTGGACGCGCTTCGGGGCGAGGTGGCGGATTCGCTGCGTATGTATCCCGATCCCGCAAGCCAGAGACTGGTTGAGGCAGTAGCCACTCGGCACGGCGTCAGGACCGGACAGGTTTTTGTCGGCAATGGCTCCGACGAAGTTCTTGCGCACACTTTTCAGGCGCTTCTCCGGCACGACCAGCCGGTACTGTTTCCGGACGTCACGTACAGCTTCTACCCGGTGTACTGTCGTTTGTACGGCATTGCCTACCGCGAGATTCCGCTCACGGATGCTTTCGAGATCGACGTCAAGAGCTATTTGCAGACGAGTAACGGTGGAATAGTCCTTCCCAATCCGAACGCGCCGACGGGGCGGCTGCTGGCCTTGTCCGATATCGAGCGGCTCCTGCAGGGCAATTCGACTTCCGTGGTCGTGATTGACGAGGCTTACGTGGATTTCGGCGGCACTTCCGCCGTGCCGCTCGTGCACCGTTATCCCCAGTTGCTGGTGACGAACACGCTATCCAAGTCCCACTCGCTGGCGGGACTGCGCGTGGGTTATGCGATCGGGCATGAGGATTTGATCGAGGCGCTGGTCCGTGTCAAAGACAGTTTCAACTCTTATCCTATCGACCGCCTGGCCCAGGCCGGGGCCGTGGCCGCTCTGGAGGATCAGCATTATTGCGAAGCGTCCTGTCGAAAGATCATGCAAAGTCGAGAGCGTCTTTTTGCCGGACTCCAGGCGCTGGGCTTCGAAGTCCTACCTTCCGCAGCAAACTTCGTCTTTGCCCGCCATCCGCGCTGGGATGGCGCGGCCCTGACGGCCAGGCTGCGCGAGCGGGGCATCATCGTGAGGCACTTCCGCAATCCGCCTCGTATTGCGCCGTTCATTCGCATCACGGTCGGTACAGATGAGAACTGCGACGTGTTGCTCGGCGCCTTGCGGGGAATCCTCCGCGACGCGGGTGTGGCCTCGTCGGCCACGCCCTAATTGAGTTAGGATGAAGAAATTATCGTCGCCCTGCGTATGCGCCAAGCCCAAGTCACCCGCAAGACCCTGGAAACCCAGATCAGCCTCAAGCTCGATCTTGACGGCACCGGCAAATCCAAACTTGCGACCGGCATCGGGTTCTTCGATCACATGCTCGATCAGGTGGCGCGCCATGGAATGTTCGACCTGGAGATCGAGGCCAAGGGCGACCTGCACATCGATGCCCACCATACGGTCGAGGATGTAGGCATCACGCTCGGCCAGGCATTCGCCAAGGCAGTCGGCGATAAGAAAGGCGTGCGCCGCTACGGGCATGCTTACGTGCCGCTCGATGAGGCGTTGTCGAGGGTAGTGGTGGACCTATCGGGCAGACCGGGCCTCGAATACGCGGTCGATTATGCGCGAGGGCTGGTAGGCGAGTTCGACATCGACCTGGTCCATGAATTTTTCCAGGGTTTTGCCAACCACGCGATGGTGACGTTGCATATCGACAACTTCAAAGGCAGGAACGCGCACCACCAGGCTGAAACCGTCTTCAAGGCTTTTGGACGTGCGTTGCGCATGGCGTCTGAAATGGATCCGCGGGCGGCCGGCGCGTTGCCCTCTACCAAGGGGAGTCTCTGAGCTGCATTGCGTTCGAGGTGCCCAGCCTCTCGGGCACCGGCAATGACTGTGGAACACGAACCGCGAGTCGCGAAATACGTTCGTATGACCGATATTGCCGTTGTTGATTACGGAATGGGCAACCTGCGTTCGGTGGCAAAGGCCCTGGAACACGTTGCCCCGGGAAAGGACGTCGCTGTGACCAGCGATCCGGCCGTTCTGCGCACTGCCTCGAGGATCGTGTTTCCTGGGCAGGGCGCGATGCCGGATTGCATGCGTGAGATGGATGCGCGCGGCCTGCGTCGGCCACTGGTGGAGGCGGCGCGCAGCAAACCGTTTCTGGGACTCTGCATCGGCTTGCAGATGTTGTTCGAGTCGAGCGAGGAGGGTGGCGTCGCGGGTTTGGCCATACTTCCCGGAAAGGTTGTTCGCTTTCCCGCCGAACGCATGGTGGGCGATCGCGGCGAGAAACTCAAAGTGCCGCACATGGGCTGGAACCAGGTATATCAAGCGGAGTCCCACCCCATGTGGGCAGGTATTCCCGACGGCAGTCGCTTCTATTTTGTGCACAGCTATTATGTGGATGCGCGTGAACAGGCTTTGGTGGCGGGAACCGCCCGTTATCCGTTCGGCTTTACCTGCGCCGTTGCGAGGAATAACATTTTCGCCGTGCAGTTCCACCCTGAAAAAAGCCAGTCTGCCGGCCTGCGCCTCCTGTCGAACTTCGTCTCTTGGGACGGAACGAATCGAGCCTCCGGCCAGAAACGGGCGATTCCCACTGCGAGTGCCTAAACCCTTGTAACGGCGTAAGGATCCTCTTGTCTGTCGCATCGGTCTCAATCGGGCGCGCCTGTTGCGCCGCCTGTAACGAGTGATATCCAAATCATGCTGATCATTCCGGCGATCGACCTCAAGGACGGACACTGCGTCCGTCTGAAGCAAGGATCGATGACTGACGCTACGGTCTTTTCCGAAGATCCCGGCGCCATGGCGCAGCGCTGGTTGAAACTGGGGGCCCGACGCCTGCATCTTGTGGACCTGAATGGCGCTTTTGCCGGCAAGCCCAGGAATGAAGAGGCTGTGAAAGCCGTCATCAAGGCAGTTGGTGCTGACGTGCCGGTGCAACTGGGCGGCGGCATCCGCGATCTGGATACTATCGAGCGTTATCTGGACGACGGCATTGCATACATCATCATCGGGACTGCCGCGGTCAAGACGCCAGGATTTCTGCATGATGCCTGTTACGCCTTTCCTGGCCACATCATGGTCGGGCTGGATGCCAGAGACGGCAAAGTTGCTGTGGACGGATGGTCGAAAGTGACCGGCCACGACGTGATCGACCTTGCCAAGAAGTTCCAGGATTACGGCGTCGAGGCGATCATTCATACCGATATCGGCCGCGACGGCATGATGAGCGGCGTAAACATCAAGGCGACGGTCGAGCTCGCGCGCGAACTTTCGGTTCCGGTCATCGCCACCGGCGGGATTACCAATATCAAGGACGTCAAGGCGCTGTGCGAAGTCGAATCGGAAGGGATAATCGGCGCGATTACCGGCCGGGCAATTTACGAGGGCACACTTGATTTCACCGAGGCCCAGAAGATTGCCGACAAGATGGCGCAGAAGGCCGCCAAAGCGAAGGAAGGTGAGGCGTGACGTGTGAGAGGCGGGGCGCGGGTTGTGGAAATGTGAACCCCAATTCCGCCACAGGCTCGATCCGAACGTCCCGCCTCCATTCGAATCTCTTGGTCCCGCCGCGATCGGGTCGCAATTGCGCCGCGCAACATCACCTTTTTGCCGATTGCCTGGCGCTTCACGACCTCGAATATGGGACTCGCCAAACGTATCATTCCCTGCCTTGACGTCACCGAAGGGCGCGTGGTCAAGGGTGTCAATTTCGTAAAGCTGCGTGACGCTGGCGACCCGGTAGAGATTGCCCGCAGGTACGACGAGCAGGGCGCCGACGAACTGACGTTCCTGGATATCACCGCGAGCTCGGATAACCGCGGGCTTATTCTTGGCATCGTTGAGCAGGTTGCATCGCAGGTGTTCATACCTCTTACCGTCGGAGGTGGCGTGCGCGAGGTCAATGACGTGCGCCGGCTGCTCAACGCCGGTGCCGACAAAGTCAGTATCAACACGGCGGCTGTCCAGAATCCGCGACTGGTGGAAGATGCGGCGGGACGCTTTGGTTCACAATGCATCGTGGTCGCTATTGACGCCAAGCGTGTTTCCGACTCGGCGAGTCCGCGCTGGGACGTGTTCACGCACGGAGGGCGTCACTGCACCGGAATGGATGCGGTGGAGTGGGGGAAAAAAATGCAGGCTGCCGGCGCGGGCGAAATTCTCCTTACCAGCATGGACCGCGACGGCACCAAGGCGGGTTTCGACGTCGAGCTCACTTGCGCATTTTCCGAGGCCCTCGATATTCCTGTAATCGCCAGCGGCGGCGTTGGCAGCCTGCAGGATTTGGTGGACGGCATCCTTCTTGGCAAGGCTGACGCGGTGCTCGCCGCCAGCGTATTTCACTATGGAGAGTTGACCGTTCAGGAGGCGAAGCAGTACATGGCGCGACACGACATCGAGGTGCGGCTTTGAGTGATATCTGGCTTGACGAGGTAGCCTGGGACGAGCGTGGACTGGTTCCAGCGATTGCGCAGGAAGCTGGCACCGGGAAGCTGCTGATGCTCGCGTGGATGAACCGGGAAGCGCTCGCGGAGACCGTGCGTTCGGGCCGCGCGGTATACTGGGCGCGCTCAAGAGACAAGCTCTGGCACAAGGGCGAGGAATCCGGCCACGTCCAGCATGTCAGGGAAATCCGGCTCGACTGCGATGGCGACGTCGTGTTGCTCACGGTGCAGCAGGTCGGCGGCATCGCCTGCCACACCGGTCGCGGTCGCTGCTTTTTCCGCCGACTCGAAAACGACGCATGGGTCGTAACCGAACCCGTGATCAAGGATCCGCGGCAAATCTATGGATCTGAGCCATGATAGACGCCAACATCCTGCGACGGCTTGCGGAAACAATCGAAAGCCGAAAGCAAGGCGATCCGGGCAATTCTTACGTCTCGAACCTGCTTGCCAAAGGCCACGACGCCGTGCTCAAGAAGGTCGGCGAGGAGGCTGCCGAGACGCTGCTCGCTGCAAAAGACGGTGATAAACTCCGTATCGTTCGAGAAACCGCAGATCTCTGGTTTCACTGCCTGGTCATGCTTGCCTGGCATGGACTTGGACCTGACGATGTGCTTGCCGAGCTGCGACGTCGGGAAGGCATTTCCGGGATCGACGAAAAGGCATCCCGACCCGAGTAATCCGGCTAGCGGTCCGAATCGTTAGCGATACCTCCCAGGCAATCAGATAAATGGCCGCCGAGAACTGCATTTTCTGCAAGATCGTCAAGGGTGAAATTCCCAGCACCAAGGTTTACGAGGATGACGAAATCCTGGCCTTTCACGACGTCAACCCGGTGGCGCAGGTGCACTTCATGCTGATCCCCAAGGAGCATGTTGCATCGCTTGCGCACGTTGCTGATCGGCACCAGCCGGTGCTGGGTAAGATGCTGCTGCTTGCTCACCGGCTGGCCAGCGAGCAGGGGTCACCGGAAGGGTTCCGCACTGTCGTCAACACCGGGCGGATCGGAGGGCAGGATATCTTTCACCTGCACATGCATGTGCTGGGCGGCCGCGATCGGTTGCCTGGAATGATTCAGCGGTCAAAGTAAACATTTCGTATCGGGAGTGACAAGATGGGTTCCTTCAGCATCTGGCATTGGCTAATCGTTCTTCTGGTTGTGCTGTTGATTTTCGGCACCAAGAAGCTTCGCAACATGGGATCGGACCTTGGTGGCGCGGTGCGCGGCTTCAAGGAAGGGATGAAAAGCGCGGACGACGAGAAGACGGCGGCGAAGATCGAAAGCAGCGGCGCGGGTCAGACCATCGAAGGCGAAGTCAAGGATAAGACAAAGAGCTAGCCGTAGGCGGCCGCTTTCTGGCTTGAGCCATGTTCGACATCGGTTTCACCGAGATATTCGTCATCGGGGTCATTGCGCTGATCGTAATCGGCCCGGAGCGTCTGCCGCGCGTGGCGAAGACCGTGGGCCATCTGTTCGGCCGCATGCAGCGTTATGTCTCCGACGTCAAGGCGGACATCAACCGGGAAATCGAACTCGATGAATTACGCAAGCTGCAGTCTACGGTACAGGATGCGGCACGTTCCATCGAACAGTCAGTCGGATCACAGGTCAGTTTCATTGAATCCGAAATCAAACAAACGGGGACCGAAGTTCAGAATCAGGTTGAATCTGCGGTGGCTCCGATTTCCGGAATCCAGTTGATGCCGACGGCCTCGCCGGCGAACACTAGCGAAACCGCTGAAACGCGAGAATCCTCCCAGGACACTCCAGCATCGGTGGAGGCGGAACCGCAGCTCGAACTGGGGCTGGACAATCCGCCTGCGGCCGACAAGCGCGCCTGATTCGGCGACGCGCGTCGAACATCCTGTCAAGTAAAATCAGCGGTCCACGATGATCGAGCCCGATTCATTCATGTCGCACCTGGTCGAGCTGAGGGACCGGCTGTTGCGTTGCGTGATCGCACTCGTACTGGTTTTCATCGGACTGTTTCCGTGGGCGCGCGATCTCTATTCCGTGCTTGCGGAGCCCTTGCTCGCGTCCTTGCCTGCCGGCGGACAACTGATCGCTACCGAAGTAACCGCGCCCTTTTTTGTCCCGATCAAGGTCACAATGATGGCAGCGCTTGTGGTCGCGCTGCCTTACCTCCTATACCAGATTTGGGCTTTCGTGGCTCCTGGACTTTACGCGCACGAAAAAAAACTGGTGATGCCGTTGATCATCACCAGCACGGTGCTTTTTCTGTGTGGAATGGCGTTCGCGTATTTTCTGGTTTTTCCCATCGTCTTTAATTTCATCATCTCGGTCGCTCCAGAAGGCGTGGCCGTGATGACCGACATCGGCAAGTACCTGGACTTCGTTCTCACGCTGTTCCTGGCCTTCGGTGTAACCTTCGAGGTGCCGGTGGCCGTTGTGATCTTGGTGCGGATGGGGATGGTAAGCGTCGCGAAACTGCGGGAAATCCGTCCCTACGTGATTGTCGGCGCGTTCGTCGTCGGTGCCATTTTCACGCCGCCCGACGTCGTGTCGCAGGTCATGCTCGCCGTGCCCTTGTGGGTGCTGTACGAGCTTGGGATTTTCGTGGCCCAATGGGTTGGAAGGGCCGCCGCCGTGGAAACCGGGTCCGACCCGGCAGCCTGACCGATCGCAAAACCCAGGGCACTCACTCGAGTTCGCCGCGGCGGCTTGGTTTCGGCCGTTTGCCGACATTCACATCTATAAACATCTCGGCGCGGTTGCGAAGAATCCTCAGTTTCGCCTGTTTTCCCGGCTCGAGCGCGGCGATCAGATTGAGCATGTTGGTTGAATCGACAACCGGTTCGGACTCCACCGCGACCAGAATGTCGCCGGGCTTGACACCGGCACGATCGGCGGGCCCGCCGCGCAGGACGCCGGCGATGAGCGTGCCCTTTGTGCCGGTCAGCCGGAACGACTCCGCCAGCTCGGCCGAAATATCCTGGACCTCCACTCCGATCCAGCCACGCGTCACCGACCCGACTCCGACGATCTGTTGCATTACCTGCTTTGCGAGATCCGCGGGTATGGCGAATCCAATTCCGAGCGACCCGCCGCTGCGCGAATAGATCGCGCTGTTGATACCAACCAGGTTTCCCGCGGAATCGACCAGTGCACCGCCGGAGTTTCCGGGATTGATCGCAGCATCGGTTTGAATGAAATTTTCGAAGGTGCTGATGCCCAGGTGACTGCGGCCGAGCGCACTGACAATGCCCATCGTCACCGTTTGACCGACGCCAAACGGATTGCCGATCGCGAGCACCATGTCGCCGACGGAAAGCTTCTGTGGATTTCCGAACGTAACCGAGGGAAGGTCGGCCAGGTCGACCTTGAGGACGGCGAGATCGGTTTCGGGATCGGTCCCCACGATCCGGGCCGGTGCCTTGCGCCCGTCGGCAAGAGCCAACTCAATCTCGTCGGCCGCCTCGATCACGTGATGGTTGGTCAGAATGTAACCTTCCGGTCCGACGATCACGCCGGAGCCCAGGCTGGAGCTGTGCTGTGTATCGCCGTCAAGCTGGTCACCAAAGAAGCGCCGGAATAACGGATCATCCATGAACGGATGCCGCGGCACCTTCACTTCCTTGCTGGTGAAGATATTCACTACTGCAGGCATGGCCTTCTTTGCCGCCGAGCTGAGCGAAGTAATTCTGGCACCATCCGCCGGTCTGTCTGCAGCTTCGCGAACGGTAACAATGCCGCCGCCGCGTGCGCCCAGCGAAACCAGGTCGGGCCGCAACGTGACGACCACAAACAACGCCGCCAGGCTGATCGTCACGGCTTGGGAGAATATGTTCCAGAACTTGCGCATGAAAACAAACCTGGGAGGTGGAAAAACGCGATGCCGCGCGCGTGCGAGCATTATTAACCAAATGGTCTTGCCGTAGAAGCGTTCCAGGTTCGCTTCGAACGCCGTTTCGCCGCTGACACGGGTGGCCATCAGACAATGCCGCGCGGCATCGGATACTTCTTGATTAAAGCTTAGAAATCCGCAACTTGGGCCAGAGTATGCGGTTTGACAAGGGATGCGCCGTTCCACTACACTACGCGGCTTTCGTTAATGCCCCTGCCTGAACGACCGCTATGAAAACATTTTCGGCCAAGACGCACGAGGTGAAGCGCGACTGGTTTGTGATCGACGCCACCGACAAAGTGCTGGGGCGACTGGCTGCCGAGATTGCGCGGCGCTTGCGCGGCAAGCACAAGGTCACTTTTACACCGCATGTCGATACTGGTGATTACATCGTTGTCGTCAATGCCAAGAAATTGCGCGTAACCGGCAACAAGGCAGAACAGAAAATCTATTATCGCCACACGACCTACCCAGGTGGAATATATAGCGCCAGCTTTGCCAAACTGCACGGCAGATTTCCGGGCCGCGTACTGGAAAAGGCGGTAAAAGGCATGCTGCCAAAAGGCCCACTTGGTTACGCGATGATCAAGAAACTGAAGGTCTATCCCGACGGCGCGCACCCGCATGCCGCGCAGCAGCCGCAGTCTCTGAATGTCTAGGATGATCATGGCAACTTCGTACAACTATGGCACCGGCCGTCGCAAGAGCGCGGTCGCGCGCGTTTTCATCAAGCTCGGAAAGGGCAACATCGTCGTCAATGACAAGCCGGTGGACGAGTTCTTCTCTCGTGAAACCGGCCGCATGGTGGTGCGACAGCCGCTCGAACTGACCAATCATCTGAAGACCTTCGATATCCTCATCAACGTGGACGGCGGCGGCGAATCCGGCCAGGCCGGTGCGGTCCGGCACGGCATTGCTCGAGCCCTGATCGAGTATGACGCGTCACTCAAACCGGTGCTCAGCAAGGCGGGGTTGATCACCAGGGATGCGCGAGAGGTCGAGCGGAAAAAGGTGGGCCTGCACAAGGCGCGCCGTCGCAAGCAGTTCTCGAAACGTTGAGCGTACTCTTCGCAAAAAGCCGCCCAACGGGCGGCTTTTTTATTTGCACCGGCATCGGGTAAGGCGATATCATCGAAACGTGATATAAGTCCTTGGAGAAAATGATAAAAGTAGGCATTGTAGGCGGCACTGGCTATGCGGGTGTTGAATTGCTGCGGATCCTCGCAACCCACCCGGGAGCGGAACTCGCGGTAATTACCTCGCGCAAAGAAGCCGACATGCTGGTCGCGGACCTGTTTCCGAGCCTGCGCAAGCGCGTGGCGCTGAAATTCTCGGATCCGGCGACATCACGATTGGAGAAATGCGATGTCGTGTTCTTCGCCACACCCAATGGCGTAGCGATGGAACATGCTCCGGCGTTGCTCAAGGCCGGGGTCCGCGTGATCGACATAGCCGCGGATTTTCGCATCAAAGATATCGTGGAGTGGCAGCGTTGGTATGGCGTGACCCACGCCTGCCCCGAGGTTGTCGCCGAAGCGGTGTACGGTCTCCCCGAAGTGAACCGCGATCTGATCAGAAATGCGCGCGTCATTGCTAATCCGGGTTGTTATCCAACCTCGGTTCAACTCGGATTTCTTCCGCTGGTCGAGGCGGGCGTCGTGGATATCGGTCACCTGATCGCCGATGCAAAATCCGGCGTTAGCGGGGCGGGTCGCAGGGCGGAAGTTCATCTCCTGTTCTCGGAAGCTTCCGACAATTTCAAGGCTTACGGGGTATCCGGGCACCGTCACCTGCCGGAGATTGTGCAAGGCCTTAGCCGGGCTGCCGGCAAGAACGTCGGCCTGACCTTTGTGCCGCATCTCACGCCCGCAATCCGCGGAATTCATGCGACGCTGTATGGTCGTTTGACCAAGGAAGTTGACGTTCAGGCGCTTTATGAAACGCGCTACGCAGCCGAGCCGTTTGTCGATGTATTGCCGCCCGGCTCCCACCCGGATACGCGTTCAGTCAGGGGTGCAAACGTCTGCCGCATTGCCGTGCATCGGCCGGGGGGCGGTAATACCGTAGTGGTGCTGTCCGTGATCGACAATCTGGTGAAAGGCGCAGCTGGCCAGGCGGTGCAGAACATGAACTTGATGTTCGGTCAGCCTGAGACGACCGGAATAGAACACGTGGCTTTGTTGCCGTGACGCTGATACGAACCATCAAGCGCCGCTTCGGCATTGCCGCGCCCCGGGTAGCGATTCATACGCACGTACCCTGGTATTGGCGCTGGCTGTCCATCATCATTATCTCCGGGCTGGCGCTTGGCGTTGCCTGGCTGACCTACGACTTCGGGCGGCAATACGCGGGCTTTGATCAGGGCGAAGCGCAACGTGAAAAGACTCGGCTCGAGGATTTCAACTCGAATCTAAGAGACGAAAATGGCGCCTTGCGGCGCGAAATTGCCGCGGCGGAACGCCAATTGCAGATCGAGCTTGCGACCCATGGCAACCTGTCCGTCCAGATTCGCACGCTTGCGGAAGAAAACGCGCTGCTCAAGGAAGATCTGGCGTTTTTCCAGACCTTGATGGCTTCGGGGAGTGAGCCGGGCGGTGTCAGCGTTAATCGTTTTCGCGTCCAGTCCGATGCCCTGCCGGGCGAGTATCGCTATCGACTGCTGATCGTGCAATCGAAACAGCGGGTGCGGGAATTCCGTGGGCATATCCAGTTCATCGTCGACCTCGAAGATGGTGGCAAAGCGGAAGTTATCAGCATCCCTCGCGAGGGCGAGTTCACGCAGGCGTATAATCTGGTGTTCAAGTTCTATCAACGCGTCGAGGGAACCTTCATGGTTGCACCCGGCGCTGTCATAAGAAAGGTGCAGGTACGCGTGTTGGAGAACGGCAATCCGACGCCGGTATCCACGCAGACTGTCACCTTATCGTGAGCGGGGTATATCGATG
>Ga0187893_10008771_pt1 | contig 15813 bp, 11 predicted proteins | sample MA1701074metaG_FD_139574 | JGI IMG/M metagenome (GOLD analysis project Ga0187893, IMG submission 139574) | White microbial mat communities from a basaltic lava cave in the Kipuka Kanohina Cave System on the Island of Hawaii, USA - MA170107-4 metaG ... | reverse complement strand
GTATCTGATCGATGTCGGCGGTGGGCACTACGTGGCCTGTGAAGTGTTGCCGTTCAAGCATCAGCGAAGCAAAGCGGCGGTGATCAAGGCGGCGTCGTAAGGCACTAGAGGGCCGCCGTGGCGGCTCCGCTCGCTACCGGAGACTCGGCCTCCGCCAAATCCTCAGAGGTTGGCCTCGTCTAACGTCCGCTCGCAGAGCCGCAGCGGCGGCCTCAAGGGTTGTGTTTCACCGCTGGATCTCCGCAGGACCGCGGCCCCATGCCTGCGAAAGTGACCTCACGGGATGATCTGCTAAGCCCAGGTAGGAACACCATGGCGGCCTCCCCTTCCGGTACCGTTACATTCCTGTTTACGGACCTGGAAGGGTCGACGCGCCTGCTCCAGGCCCTTGGCGACGGCCGCGCCGCCGACGTCTTCGCCGAGCATCGGCGCCTTCTCCGCGCAGCGTTGGCGAACCGGCGAGCCGAGGAGCTTGAGACACAGGGCGACGGGCTTCTGGTCGCGTTTCCTAGCGCCCGCGATGCTGTGCGAGCGGCGATCGACGCGCAGCACGCCATCAGCGCACAAGCGTGGCCGGAAGGAGTCGTCCTCCGCGTGCGGATGGGCCTGCATACCGGCGAGCCGACGAGTGGTGGCGGCGCGCTTTATGGGCTCGGGCTGCACCGCGCCGCGCGCATCTGCGGCGCGGGCTGGGGCGGACAGGTATTGCTCTCGCACACGACGGCCGATCTTATCGCGAACGATCTACCCGATGGCGTACGTGTCCGCGATTTAGGGGAGCACCGGCTCAAGGATCTCGAACGACCGGAGCGGATTTTCCAGTTACTCCATCCGCATTTGGGGGAGGACTTCCCTCCTTTGCGTTCCATCAAGTCAGTGCCGGCATCGGGCGGCGCCGTGCGATCGCGCCAGCGCCGCAAGGGAATCGATTCTCTCGCTGTTCTTCCGTTCGCAAACGAGAGCCGTGATCAGGAGGCGGAATACCTCAGCGATGGGCTCACCGAGAGCCTCATCAGCCGCCTCTCACAACTGCCCGGCCTTCGGGTAATGGCCCGAAGCACGGTGTTTCGCTACAAAGACAAAGACATGGACCCACAGGCGGTTGGGCAGGCGCTCAACGTCGGTGCCGTCCTCACGGGGAGAGTGCTGCAGCGAGGCGATGCCCTCATTATTGGGATGGAGTTGGTCGATGTCGCCAATGGCTGGCAACTCTGGGGCGAGCAGTACCATCGACGGCTTTCGGACATCGTCTCGGTGCAGGCAGAGATCTCGACTGAAGTGTCCGATAGGCTGCGCGTAAAGCTGAGTCCGACAGAAAGGAAACGGCTGACGGCGCTCACGACAGGGAGTCCCGAGGCGTATCAGGCGTACGTCAAGGGCCGATACTTCTGGAACAGGTTTACGGAAGACTCCATGGAGAAGAGCGTCGACTTCTTCAAGCGGGCCATCGATATCGATCCCAGCTATGCGCTGGCCTATGCTGGGTTGGCAGATGCCTACCATGAACTTTCCGGCCTCCACTCACCCAGGGAGATAATGCCAAGAGCGAAAGCCGCGGCTATGAAGGCATTGGAGCTGGATCCCTCCCTTGCCGAAGCGCATGCGGCCCTGGGGTGGATCATCTGGCGCTTTGACTGGGACTGGTCGCGGACGGAGAAGGAATTCAAACGCGCGATCGAGCTCAACCCTAATTATGCCCTCGCGCACGGAATGTACGGCATGTTCCTGGACGCGATGGAACGCTTCGATGAGTCGCTCGCCGCCCATCAGCGAGCCCAATCGCTCGACCCGCTGTCGCCGATCATAGACGCCGGCCTGGGACTTCGTCTTTATATCACCCGGCAGCACGATAGCGCGATCGAACACTATCGGAAGATACTCGAGACGGATCCGAATTTCGCCCTAGCGCACCAGCGGCTTGGTTCGGCGTACGTGCAGAAGGGGATGTTCGAAGAGGCGGTCGCGGCTTTCCAGAAGGCCGTGGGCGTTGCCGGAGTCCCGTGGCAGATGGCGTCGCTCGGATACGTCTATGCCCTATCAGGAAAGACCGATGAGGCCCGAAAGGTGCTCGCGGAGTTGAGAGATCTGGCTGGGCAGAGATACGTCCCGCCATGCCACATCGCGGGTGTCTATGTGGGCCTGGGCGAGCACGATCAGGCCTTGCAGTGCCTCGAACGCGCTTATGAGGAGCGCGATGGTATTCTTGTATACCTCAAAGTTGAACAAAGGTTCGACCCGTTACGAGACGATCCCAGGTTCCAGGACCTGATGCGGCGCGTGGGGTTCGAACTGTAGATGGATCCGAAGCCTTTGGTGGGAGATGACAGCGGCCGCGTGAGCGAGCGCCGGCTGGCGGCGATCATGTTCACCGACATGGTCGGCTATAGCGCGCTGACCCAGCGGAATGAAGAGCTCGCCATTGACCTTCTGGAGGAACACCGTCGTCTTATTCGCCCGGTGTTCTCCAGTCACGGTGGGCGCGTGATCGATACGGCGGGCGACGGGTTCCACGTCGAGTTTGCCAGCGCGCTGCAGGCCGTACGGTGCGCCATCGAAGCCCAGAAGATGCTCCGCGACCGCAACGCTGCGGCGCCACCGGAGCGCGGCATCAGGATTCGCATCGGCATCCACCTGGGGGACGTCGTGTTCAGTGAGGGGAATGTGTACGGCGACGGCGTGAATATCGCGGCGCGCCTCGAACCCATCGCGGAGCCGGGGGGCATCTGCATCTCGCAGCAGGTCTACGATCAGGTCCACGCCAAGCTCGACGTCCCCCTGGCCACCATCGGCAGGCCGCCGTTGAAGAACATCCAGACCCCGATCGAGGTGTACCGGGTGGTGCTCCCGTGGCTCTCCGGGACGCCGGCCATGCTTCTGCAGGCGACGCGGGCTCCCGCCGAAGACAAGAAGTCTATCGCCGTCCTGCCGCTGGCCAACCTGAGCCCTGATCCGGAGAATGAGTACTTCAGCGACGGGCTGACCGAAGATATCCTGACCCAGCTCTCGAAGATCCGGCGGCTGAAGGTGATCTCACGCACATCCGTGATGCAGTACAAGAAGACGTCGAAGAACGTGCGCGAGATCGGGCGAGAGCTCGGTGTTGCGACCATCCTCGAAGGGAGCGTCCGCAAGGCCGCCAACAAGGTGCGAATCTCCGTGCAGCTGATTGATGCCGGCACGGATGAGCACCTGTGGGCCGAAACCTACGATCGAGAGCTTGCCGACATTTTTGCGATCCAGAGTGATGTGGCGAGGCAGATATCCGATGCACTGAAGGCGCACGTCTCCGCGGACGAGCGCGCGCGGATCGAGCACCGACCCACCGACAACCTGGAGGCCTACCAGGCCTACCTCAAGGGCCTGTTCCAGTGGAATCAGCGGACGGACGCGAGCGTGAACGCCGCGATCGAGGAGTTCAAGCGGGCCATTGAGTTAGACTCTGCGTATGCGCCCGCGTATGTCGGGCTTGCCGACTCCTACATCGTGTTAGGCAACTTTGGCACCTACCCGCCGAGGGACATTGCTCCCGCGGCGAAGGCGGCCGCGCTGAGGGCCCTGGAGATCGACGACACGCTGGGAGAAGCACACGCATCGCTGGCGCAGATCAAGTTCAACTACGACTGGGACTGGCTTGGGGCGGAGCGGGCGTACCTCAAGGCGATCGAGCTGCGGCCGAGTTACGCGACCGCGCACCATTGGTTTGCGCTTCATCTCGCCCATGGCGCGCGCCCCGATCAGGCTCTGACGGAGATCAGGCGCGCCCAGGAACTCGACCCGCTCTCGCTTCCTATCGCCAATAACGTCGCCGCTGTGTATCTGGTCGCACACCGATATGATGACGCGTTGGCGGCGATTCAGAAGGTCGTTGAGATCAGCCCTACGTTTCCAGCAGCCCACCAGTATCGGGGGTGGGTTCTCCTCATGATGGGCTCATACACCTACGCGCTCTCCGCTCTGCTCAGGGCCAACGAGTTGACGTCGGGAACAGACGTCGTGATTGACGCCTGTTTGGGGTTTGCCTACGCGAGACTCGGGGAACGGGAGAAGGCGCTGAAGATTGCGGCTACGCTGACGGGTCGCTACCAGTCGGCCTATGCCTCGCCGGTCTGGATCGCGTTCCTGTATGTGGGGTTGGACGATCGGCCAAAGGCGCTCGAGTGGTTGGAGAAGGCGTGCGAGGATCGGGATGGCTGGCTGCGGCTGCTCAAGTCGGCGCCGTTCTTCGATGAGGTCCGCGACACGCCGCAGTTTGAGGGAGTGCTGAAGAGGATCAGTCAGGCCGCGCCGTAACAGCGACCGGGAAGGATTGAGCCTCACTCCACGAGGTGACGGATGGCTATTGACCGAGCGACTGTTGAGCATATCGCACGCCTGGCACGCCTGGCGCTCAACTATGAGGAGCGGGAGCGATTAGCCGAACAGCTGGCCCGGATCCTCGAACATGCCTCCGTGCTCGATGCACTACCACTCGAAGGCGTACCACCCACGTCTCACGTGATACCGATCACAAATGTCCTGCGCGACGACGTGGTACAGCCCTCGTTATCGCGGGAGGAGATCCTCGCCCAGGCCCCGTCTCACGAGGCGGGCTTCTTCAGCGTGCCGCGGGTACTGGAAACCGCCGCCGAGTAGCAATACCTATGCCGCCGGCCGATGACACCGCGCGCGCGCTCCGCGCAGCCTACGCTGCGGGAACCAGACGCCCATCGGAGGTTATCGAAGACGCGCTGTCCCGCATCGTGGCGCGCGACGGTGATCTTCACGCGTTTCTCAGCGTCGACGAGGAGCGCGCCCGCGCCGAGGCCGCCGAGTGGGACGAGCGCTACGCAAGAGCTTCCGGCACCGACGACCTGCCTGCACTGGCCGGCGTCCCGATAGCGATCAAGGACAACATGTGCACCCGCGGGGTGCCCACGACGGCCGGGTCGCGCATCCTGGACGGCTGGAGGCCTCCCTACGACGCCACGGTAGTCACGCGGCTGCGCCAGGCCGGCGCGATCATCCTCGGCAAGACGAACCTCGACGAGTTCGCGATGGGCTCCTCCACGGAGAACTCCGCGTTCGGCCCCACGCGCAATCCCTGGGATCGCACCCGAGTGCCGGGTGGTTCGAGTGGGGGCTCGGCGGCCGCCGTAGCGGCAGGGATGGTCCCGCTGGCATTGGGGTCCGACACCGGCGGCTCCATCCGCCTGCCCGCGGGCTTCTGCGGCGTCGTCGGGCTGAAGCCGACCTACGGCCGCGTTTCGCGCTATGGCCTGGTGGCGTTCGCCTCCTCGCTCGACCAGATCGGCCCGCTGGCGACCGACGTGGCCGACTGCGCGCTGTTGCTCGGTGCGATTGCCGGGCACGATCCGGCCGACTCGACCTCGGCGCGGATCCCGGTTCTAGACTACGTCGCGGCGTTGCAGGAGGGCGCACGCGGCATCAGGATCGGCGTTCCCGAGGAGGCGTCAGGGGACGGCGTAGATGCAGCGGTTGCAGAGGCGCTGCGGGCCGCGCTTGACGTCTTCGCAGCGCAGGGTTTTCCGGTTGAACGAATCACCTTGCCTACGATTGAGGCGGCGTTGCCGGCGTACTATCTCATCGCGCCGGCGGAGGCGTCGTCGAACCTGGCGCGGTACGACGGCGTGCGATACGGTGTTCGGGCCGACGCTGACGATCTCTACGAGATGTACACCGACACGCGGCGGCGCGGGTTCGGCCCGGAGGTCAAGCGCCGGATCATGCTCGGGACGTACGCTCTGTCGGCCGGCTATTACGAAGCGTACTACTTGAAGGCTCAGAACGTGCGTACACTGGTGGCTCGCGATTTCGAGCGCGCGTTCGAGCGCGTGGACGTCGTCGCGATGCCCGTGGCGCCGACTCCGGCATTCGCCCTTGGCGAAAAGGCCGACGATCCGCTGCGAATGTATTTGTCGGATATCTTCACGATCCCCGTCAACCTGGCCGGGTTGCCCGGCCTGGCGCTGCCGTGCGGGTTCGATCGGGGGCTTCCCATCGGTATGCAACTGGTCGGACGGCCATTCGAGGAAGCTACGCTGCTGCGCGCGGCCCATGCGTACGAGCGGGCGACGGCATGGCACCGGAGGCGACCACCCGTCGCGGCGTAGTGCGGCCGACAGGAGACCTTTATGAAGGAAGCCGTGATCACCCACGAGACGGTCATCGGGCTTGAGATTCACGTCCAGCTGCTCACGGCGTCGAAGATGTTCTGCGGCTGCGCGACGACATTTGGCACGGCCCCGAACACTCTTATCTGCCCGACCTGCCTGGGACTGCCTGGCTCGTTGCCGGTACTCAACAGGCGCGCCGTGGACCTCGGCCTGCGCACCGCGCTTGCACTGGATTGCCACGTGCATCCACGCAGCCAGTTCCACCGCAAGAACTACTTCTATCCCGACTTGCCGAAGGACTATCAGATCTCCCAATACGAGTACGCGGACCACCCTCCTCTGGCGACCAATGGTCACCTCGAAATCACGGTAGACGGGCAAGCCGCGCGCATCGGCATACGGCGCGTCCACCTCGAGGAGGATACCGGGCGCCTCGTTCACCCCCGAGATCAGGCTAGGGGAAGTTTGATCGACTACAACCGGTCGGGCGTGCCCTTGATGGAGATCGTGACGGAGCCTGAGCTCCGGTCACCGGGGGAGGCACGCGAGTGCCTGACCTCGCTGCGGCGTCTGCTCCAGTTCACCGGCGTCAGCACGGGCCGAATGGAGGAAGGCACGATGCGATGTGACGCCAATATTTCGCTGCGGCCGCCGGGCGGGATCGCGGGAACGCGTACCGAAGTGAAAAACATGAACTCGATCCGGTCGGTCGAGCGCGCGCTGGCGTTCGAAGACGCGCGACAGCGCAGCGTGCTCGGGCGCGGCGGGACGATCCTGCAGGAGACACGGCATTGGGACGAACGGCGAGAGGTGACGTTTGCCTCGCGCACCAAAGAGGAGGCGCAGGACTACCGCTATTTCCCGGAGCCCGACCTGATGCCGGTTACCGTTGATGAGGCCTGGCTGGAGCGCATGCGCGCGGAGCTGCCTGAGTTGCCCGCCGCCCGGCGCCATCGGTTCATCTCAACCTATGAGCTCTCGCCCTACGATGCCGATCTTCTGACCGGCGCGCCTGAGACCGCGGCGTTTTTCGAGGCTGCGGTAGCCCTCTTTCCTCACCCGAAGACCGTGGCCAACTGGCTGAGCGGCGAAGTGGCCGCGTACCTGAACGAGCGCGGGAAAGAGCTCGACGAGATTGCGCTGACACCCGAGCGATTCGCGGGGCTGCTACGGCTCATCGATGATGGGATTATCAGCGGTCGTACCGCGAAGGAAGTGCTGGTCGAGGCCATCGTCACGAACCGAGATCCGGCGAGCATCGTCGATGCCCGTGGCCTGCGGCAGATTAGCGAGGACGCGGCGCTGGCAACGGTCGTTGACATGGTCATTGCGCAGCAGGCGGGTCCGGCGGCCGACGTGCGCGCCGGGAAAGACCGGGCGTTGGGCTTTCTCGTGGGCCAGGTGATGCGGGCAACGAATGGCCGCGCCAATCCGGGGGCGGTCAACCGCCTCCTCAGGGAACGGTTGGGTCGGTGACTTCGCCCCCCCGTCCCAAGACCTCTCGGTACGTCCCCAAGGAACACGCGCCCACGCGTCACCCGCGCCGTGGCGGTGTCGGCGCGCTGCGCACCGGCGAGCGCCTGACGGTGCGCTTCACCGAGGTCGGACTCGACGGCACGGCCCTGGTGCGCCTCGGCGCCGTGCGCCTGTTCGTCCCGTTTGGCGTGCCGGGCGAAGACGCGGTCGTGGAGGTGGTGAAGGGTGGCCGGCGGGCCTACGCGCGTCTGGTGGCCCTGCTGCGCAAGTCCTCCGATGTCACATCGGCCCGCTGCCCGCATTTCGGCAGGTGCGGTGGGTGCCAATGGCAACATCTCGTGCCCGCGGCGCAACGCCGCTTCAAAACGCGGCTGGTGGCGGACTATCTTAAGGACCATGCGGGCCTGCGCCGCGAGCTCGTGCGCGAGTGCGTGGGCGGAGACGCGTGGGCGTACCGCAACACACTTCGCGCCGTGTTCGCGGAGCGCAACGGAGTGGCAATCGTGGGTTTTCATGCGGGTGGGGAGCAAAGGGTGCTGGATATCGCCGAATGTCCGGTACAGCACCCGGCCAACGAGGCCATACTCCGGGCCGCCCGAGGAGCGGTGCGCACGCTCGGCCTGCCGGTGTATGATCGCCAGACGGGCCGCGGACTGGTACGGGGAATTCTCGGCCTGACCTCGTTTGCAAGCGGTCAGGCACTGATGACGTGGTCGACCGCCGCACCGCTGCCCGACCCTACCGCCGTGGTGCACCTCGTCCTCGATCGAGTTCCCGGGCTTGTGGGAATCATGAACGTCATCCAGCCGCGTCCCACCCTCGACCTTCTGGGTGCGAGGTTTCGGCTGTTGTGGGGCCGCGACAGTATAGAGGAAGAGATCGCGGGATTCCGGCTGCGGCTGCGCGCCGATGCGGACCTGCCTGCGAACCCGCGCGGCATGGCCCTTCTCGTTGACGCCGTGCGCCGCGCGGCCGATCTCACAGAGGGCGACGTCGCCGTCGATCTAACCGCGGCCACGCCGGTGTTCGTGCTCGCGCTGGCCGGGACCGCACAGGCCGCGTTCGGGGTGGCGTTGACCCGTCGCGGTGCCATCGATGCGCGTGAGGCCGCCGCCCAGAATGGTGTGACGAATACCATCTTCTACGGCGGGAACCCGCGCACCGCGCTTGAAGGCATTGCAGCACGCCGGAGGCCGGCCGTGGCCCTCGTTGACGCGACGGGGCCGGGACTCGACGCGGCCCTCGTCCAGGCGGTAGCGGGAGCCCGGATCCCCAATATTGTCTACACGGCGCGGTCCCTCGCCACGTGCGCGCATGATCTCGCACAGTGGAGCCGGGCCGGATACCGGCCACGTTCGGTGCAGCCGATCGATTTGCTTCCGCAGACAAGTCACATGCATCTGGTGGTTGGTCTGCGGCGGAACTGAACGCCTTTTCGCCGCCTCGGCGGCCTGTGCTACAATGCCCGTGAGCCCATGCCCGATCCTTTTGTCCACTGCCACCTTCACACGGAATTTTCCCTGTTAGACGGCGCGGCGCGCATTGAACCGCTCATGCGGGCGGCGGCGGAGATGGGTATGCCGGCGATCGCGCTCACCGATCACGGCAGCATGTACGGCGCGATCGAGTTCTATCTGCGGGCGCGTGAGCATGGTCTGACGCCCATCATTGGGATGGAGGCCTACGTCGCCCCGCGGCGCCACACCGATCGCGACCCCAAACTTGACTCCAACCCCTACCATCTGGTCCTCCTGGCGACGAACCTCGATGGGTACCGGAATCTGCTCCGTCTGACGACCACGGCCCATCTCGATGGTTTTTATTACAAACCGCGGATCGATCGCGAGCTGCTCGCCGCGCACAGCCAGGGGTTGGTCGCGCTGTCGGGCTGCCTGCAGGGAGAAGTCACACGCGCTCTCCTGCGCGACGATGTCGCCAAGGCACGTGGGGTGGCCGCGGCATATCGCGAGATCTTGGGATCGGAGAACTACTTTCTGGAGGTGCAGGATCACGGCCTCCCCGAGCAGCAGCGCAACATCAGCGCGATGAAGCGGCTCGGCGCGGAGTTGGGCATACCGCTGCTGGCCACCAACGATGTGCACTACGTGCAGCGCGGCGAGGCCGAAGCCCAGGACGTCCTGATGTGCATTCAGATGAACGCAACGCTGGCCGCGTCCGACAAGCCACGCATGGGCGACACGCCGGAGTTCTACTTGAAAAGCGCGGAAGAGATGGCCCATCGGTTCGCCGAGCTTCCCCAGGCGGTCCGAACGCCGCTGGCCATTGCAGAGCGGGCGGCGCTGACCCTCGACCTCGAGGCGGTAAAGCTGCCGCACTTTCCCGTGCCCGAAGGACACACGGCGGACTCGTATCTTCGCGCCTTGTGCGAAGAGGGATTGCGCCGGCTCCATCCGTCCCCGACGCTTGATCAGCGCGCGCGCCTGGACGACGAGTTGCGGGTGATCGCGCAGATGGGGTATGCCGCCTACTTCCTCATTGTTTGGGACTTCGTCACCTTTGCCCGTCGGCGGAGCATCCTGACGACGGTCCGGGGATCGGCGGCAGGCAGCCTGGTCCTGTACACACTTGCGGTGACCGACGTTGATCCGCTGCTCTACCGGCTGCCGTTCGAGCGTTTCCTCAACCTCGAGCGCTTCAACATGCCGGACATCGACGTCGACTTCATGGACAGCCGACGCGACGAGGTCATTCGATACGTCCTCGACAAGTATGGGGCCGACCATGTCGCCCAGATCATCACGTTTGGGACCATGGGCGCGCGCCAGGCCGTGCGAGACATCGGGCGGGTCATGGGGCTCCCCTACGGCGACGTGGATCGCATCGCGAAGCTCATTCCCTTCAACGCTTCTATCGATGAAGCGGTGCGCGCCGATCCCGAATTGCGCCGGTCGGCCGAAGAATCCACCACGGTGCGCCGCCTCCTTGATTTGGGCCAGAAACTGGAGGGCGTGGCGCGTCACGCGAGCACGCATGCAGCCGGGGTCATCATCTCGCGCGACCCCCTGATCGATCTGGTGCCGCTGCAGCGCGCGACCAAGGGCGACCTGGTCATGACGCAGTACGACATGGACGCGGTCGAGCGCATCGGCCTCTTGAAGATGGACTTCCTTGGCCTGTCCTACCTGGCGATTCTGGATCGGGCGCTGGAGATCATCGAGCGCGTCCGCGGTGTCCGTTTGGACCTCAAGGTGATCCCGCTGGACGACCAGGCCACCTATGATCTGCTCGCGCGGGGCGAGACCGTCGGGATCTTTCAGCTGGAAGGGGCGGGGATGACCCGCTACCTCAAGGACCTCCGGCCGAGCCGCATCGAGGACATCATGGCGATGGTGGCGCTCTTCCGGCCCGGGCCCATGGCCTACATTCCCTCCTACATTCGCCGTAAGCAGGGGCGCGAGCCGATTACGTACCCGCATCCCCTGCTGGAACCGGTCCTGCGTGACACCTACGGCATCATGGTTTACCAGGAAGACGTCATGGCCGTATGTCAGGCAATCGCGGGCTACACGCTGGCCGAAGCGGATGTCCTGTGTTACGCGGTCCGCAAGAAGATCCGCGACAAGCTCGAGGCGCAGCGCGAGCAGTTCATCGCAGGCGCGCGCAAACGCGGCGTTCCCAAGCGGACCGCGGACCAGATCTGGGAACTGTTCGAACCCTTCGCCCGCTATGGATTCAACCGAGCCCACGCCGCCTGCTACGGACTGATCGCGTATCAGACAGCCTATCTGAAGGCGAACTTCCCGGCCGAGTACATGGCCGCGGTACTCACGACCGAAGCGCAGGGACAGGATTGGATGGCAAAGGTCGCCGCCGCGGTCGCCGAGTGCCAGCGCATGGGCATCCGCATCCTGCCTCCGGACGTCAACGAGTCCCTCGACACCTTCAGCGTCGTGGGCGACGCGATCCGCTTCGGCCTCGCTGCGGTCAAGCATGTGGGCGGGGGGGCGGTCGAAGCCGTGCTCAAGGCGAGGGAGGAGGGGGGGCCCCTCGCATCGGTGGCCGATCTGGCCTCTCGGGTCGATACCCGTGTGGTCAACCGGCGCGTGCTGGAAAGTTTGATCAAGGCGGGCGCCTTCGACTCGCTCGGCCGGCCGCGTGCGGCATTGCTGCAGGAACTCGAGGGAGTCCTGGCGGGTGGGGCGCGCATGGCCCGCGCCCGCACAGGGTCACAGACCGGACTGTTTGAATTGGAAGCGGCGGGACCGCCCCCGCCGCCGCAGACCGAGACGATCGAGGAATTTTCAAAAGCCGAGCTCCTGACCATGGAACGAGACATGCTCGGTCTGTACATCTCGGACCATCCGCTTGTGTATCACCAGGCGGCGCTGGCCCAACGCACGACCGCCACGGTCGCACAGTTGCACGAGATGCCCGATCGGAGCGAGGCCTCGGTCGGCGGCCTGGTCGCTGCGCTCAAGCGCACGACGACGAGGGCCGGGACGGCCATGGCTTTTCTCACCCTGGAGGATCTTACGGGCAGTATCGAAGTGATCGTCTTTCCGAAGACGTACGAGCAGGCCCATCTGGCCCTCAAGCGCGACGCCGTCGTGGTCGTCCACGGGCGGGTTGACACCGCCGACCAGCAGGTCAAACTGCTTGCCGAGGGTGTCACGCGGCTGACTGAGCCACTGTCGGGCGGGGCGCGATCGGACGCCAACACCACCCTCCACGTCGTGCTCGACGCCAATCATCTGGGTCAAGACGGTCTTCAGCGCCTGCATGCGTTGCTCGGACGCCACCGCGGTGATCGCCCGGTTCTGCTGACCGTGCGGGCCGATGGGCGCGAGGTGCGGATGCAGGCACCGGGTCTTCGCGTGGCGCCCGGGCAGGATGTCGTCGATGCAATCGAGGGCCTGCTTGGGCCGCGAACGGCCTCGTGGGATCCGTCTCGTGCGTGAGCCCACCGCGCCACACCTCTTGTCCGCACCTCCTGCACGCACGCGCGCGCCGCTTCCGCTGATCGTCGCGTTGGCCGTGTTCGCGGCCATCATCGCCGCATATGTCGTGGTATTCGTTGGCATGGCGACGCAGGACCAGGTGCCAGAGGAGAGAGCGTTTCTCGCCAAGCATGCCATCACGTATCCAGCGGGCTTTGAGTCCGCCCGGGCACTACAGCCGTGAAGGTAAGGTCGCCGGGCCGCATCACCGGCCTGCAGGCTCTCACCGCGGCCATCTTGCTGGGGCTTGGATTCATCGTGGTCATGCAGCTTCGCGTCGCGAGACGTCTGGGTGCCCAGCCGGAGGTCCCGACCCGTAACGTCTATGCCCTGGCGACGCTGCTGCGGCAGGAGCGCGAAGCGCGCTCCGCGCTCGAAGCGAAACTGGGCGAGATGCAGAGACGCCAGGTAGAGTTTGAGCGCACCACGATGGAAGGACGAACGCTCACCGCCGCGCTGAGCCGCGAGCTCGATAGCCTGAGAATTCTCGTCGGGCTGCGCGCCATGCGCGGCCCGGGGGTCGTCGTGCGCCTGCAGGATGCCAAGAGTCAGCCATCCGGCAGCACACCCATTGTGGTTACCTACCAGGACCTGGTGAGCGTCATCAATGAGCTCTGGGCAGCCGGGAGCGAGGCGATTGCGGTCAACAACCAGCGGGTCACCGCCACTACCGGATTCAGTCAGGTGGGCGGAACGGTCATTGTGAATGTTGCCCGCCTGTCGGGCCCATTCACCATCACGGCACTGGGCGACCCGGCCACGCTGGAGGGAGCACTGAACATCCGCGGCGGCCTGGTGGACGGGCTTCGGGCCCTCGGCCTGGTCATCACGATTGCCCGGCACACCGAGCTGGTGGTCCCCGCCTATCGCGGGGTGCAGAAGTTTGAGCATGCCCGCCCCGCAGAGTAACCGCTACGACGTCGTCATCGCCGGGGCCTCGTTCGGGGGCCTGGCCGCCGCGCGCGCGCTTCGCGGTCGGGTCCTCCTCCTTGACCGGCAGCCCGTGGGAGACGGTGTGACATCGGCGTGCGCAGCGCCGCTGACCACGGTGCGCGCGATGGGCGCCGAGGCCTCCATCGTGCAGGTCCACACGGCGCTCGTGATCCATACGCCTGGCGGATCGGCAACCTGGCCGCTGCCCGAGCCGTTCTGCACCTTCGATTACCGCGCATTTTGTCAGGCCGCGGCGGCGGGGGCGGGCGCCGACTTCGAGCTGGCGTCGGTGCGCGGACGAGAAGGCCGGCGCGTGCTCACCTCTACCGGTTCCGTCGAAGGCCGGGTGTTGATCGATGCCACCGGGCCGCGCGCGGCGCTGGCCGGACGGCCTGGCCGCCGGTTCATGGCGTTCGGACTCGAGTCCGAGATCGGCTTCCGAATGGATCCAGGGTTACACTTCTACTTCGTGCCGGAGATTCGGGATGGGTACGCGTGGGCGTTTCCCTGCGGCGGGACGACCCGCTTCGGGGTGATTTCCTATCGGGGCCGAACCAAGCTGCTTCCTGCGCTGACCCGATTCACCAGACGCTTTGGGGGAGCCCCGGGGCACGTGCACGGTGGTTATCTCGCGACGGGCTGGACCGCGGGATCGACAGGAGACGTCTTCGTCGTGGGCGATGCCGCGGGCCTGTGCCTGCCCGTCTCCGGGGAGGGCATCCGTACCGCTGTGCTGGCGGGCGACTACTGCGGCCGGCTGGTCCAGCGCGTACTGGATGGGTCGATCGATGAGGGTGAGGCCCGCGCCGCCTACACCGCATCCATCAGGGCCGAGCGGGCACGGTATCGAGGGCTGCTCGCCGCAAACGCGCTGTTGCTCGGATGGCCGCAACGCGCGCTCGCGCGGCCCGCGCAGGTCCTTGCGCGCCCGCGCGCGAGCCGGTGGTTCTTCGGTCATTACCTTGGGATCTTTGGTCGCCCTGCGACTAGCATCGCGCCTGCTAGTGACGGCCGGCGTCCCGTCTCCGATAGCCCCCTGTCCTAAACCGGATACGCACGGAACCCTCCACGGGATCTGCTCGTATACGATGGCAGGAACCGATAAAGGGGGGACGACATCGTGAAGACGTTGCGACACAAGGGTTCCGTTCACGTTGCCCTGATCGTTCTGCTCGCCGGTCTCCTCGCCGTCCCGCTGGTTGCGACGCCGGCGGCCGCGGAGGATCAGAACCGCCGCGGCCAGATCGAGATTCGCGGGATCGTGGTCTCGGTCGATTGGCATTCATGGATCTTCCATGTCGACGCCCGCGGTTCGGCCGCAGGCCGGCGTGTCTGGGCTGTGAGGGTCGATCGCCAAACGGATTTTGAGGTCCGCCGGCGAGGCCGCAACGGCGACAACGATCGGCGCGGTCGGGGTTTCCGGCGGGTCACGGTGGGCGATGGGGTTGAGGTTGAGGGCCGGCTTATCGGCAACGGCATCATCCTCGCGCGCGAGGTCGAGGTCTTTGACCGCGACCGATTCATCGGCCAGCCACCGTACCCGTATCCGCAGCCGCCGTATGGACAGCCCCCGTACGGGCAGCCGCCCTACAGCCAGCCGTATCCGTATCCACAGCCGCCGAATAGCCAGCCCTACCCGTATCCGCTGCCGCCAAATAGCCAGCCCTACCCATATCCGCAGCCACCGTACGGCCAGCCGCCGTACTCCGGCCAACCGCCATACTACGGTCAACCGCCGTATCAATCGTTCCCTGCGCCGGTGATCTCGTTCCCAACTGCGGGGTCAGTCGTGAACCGGCGTGATTTCCTCGTCTCAGGACGGACGCTGCAGGGTGCGCAGGTGGTGATTCAGGTGGCGCCCGTGTACGGGCCCGTCACGATGCAGCCGGTGACCTTCCAGACGATGGCCGATCAGAATGGCTTCTTCTCGGCCGCCCTCTCACCAGCGCAGGCGTTTCCGCGCCGGGGCATGCAGTACCAGATTTCGGTGATCGCCCACTATCAGGGTGTCCAGTCACCAGCCGCAACATTGACCGTGCGCGCGGACTAGCACTTCCGGCCGCGCACCGCACCACAGGGCCGCCATGTCACCCCCTGGCGGTCCTGGCTTTTTTGGCGTTTCTATTGGCAAAGCACAGGGTGTGCATCGGTACCGTGGACAAAGGCGCCGCCAGCTTGTCACGTATCCGCCGACCCTCAACAACGTCTCGCTTCGCGCGTCACCTCCCTGATGCAACGCTGCGGTGAGCTCGTGGAAGGCCCCCCAGCTCAGAACCCACGAGTGTAGTCGGTGAGGCCGTTGACCACAATGTTCCGCAGCATCGTGATCACGG
>Ga0187893_10008770_pt1 | contig 15816 bp, 11 predicted proteins | sample MA1701074metaG_FD_139574 | JGI IMG/M metagenome (GOLD analysis project Ga0187893, IMG submission 139574) | White microbial mat communities from a basaltic lava cave in the Kipuka Kanohina Cave System on the Island of Hawaii, USA - MA170107-4 metaG ... | reverse complement strand
TCTCTTTTCCAAAATGATTCAATGCGCAGAGCCGAGAGCAGAAAACAACAGACCATGCAGACCCAAGGGATCACACCTTATTTTCTGCGCTCAGTGGTTTAAGATCGGGGTCAACCTCACGCGTCTATAGTGTGGTTGTCGAGCATGACAGTTGCTCGCAAGATTTGTTGGATGCTTTTCACGCTCTTATTATTATGGCGACTGGATATGCTCCAACATAAACGTATGCTTCACCATGCGCTGGCTAACAGCTACCCCTTTTTCCGTTGCGTCACGTCGAGACCCACCGGCGGATGGCTTTTTCTATATGGAAGGCCACGACGGAGAATCCAAACCGACGCACGGGGATCTCGCCTCAATTCATTGAAGTATTGAATAGCGCGGTTGAGAAAATGAGCTCTGCCACCCGGTCACCCGAGAATTAAAATGTGAGTGTTTATTCGGCGAACGAGAGTCGCAGACGAATGAACGCCTGCCTGTGCTTCTTAATCGAAATCACTGATTGGACCGTTACCTGCTTTAATCCTTCGTCTTCTGCCGAACCTTCTTCTGACCATTCGAATAACCCCACACCGCCGAACCACGGTCCTTCGATTCGGCTGGCGTATTCGGGTGTGGTGGTCACATCGACAGCGTCGATCCGTTGTGTCCAGGTAAACTTAAAGTAGCCATTCACCACGTCCGAACTCCACGGCCGCTGCACGCTGAAAAGTTTGGGTGGCGTGGCAAAAAAGTATTCTTCGGCATTATTCAAAGCATCGCCGTCGGGATTGGCCGCGAGACCACTGATTGCCTCATTGGTAGATTCGGTGCTTGTGAAATTCGCGGTTCGCCATGAATCAAATGGCCTCGTGATAACATCAACAGTTGTGTGATCGGTATTTGTGTAGACACCGTCGGCCACAGTCAGTCGCAGCACGTATCGCCCGGTGGTTGAAAAAATACCCGTAACCGAATGAAGCATTGAATTCGTGAATAAGACGGACGCAGGTCCGCTCACTTGAGACCACCACGACGTCAGTCGAGTGCCAGGCCAATGATCATCCCAAACAGCTCCACTCAGCAAGGTGAAGCGATTAACGAACCCGACCTGATTGCCGCTCGCCGAAACGACAGGAGGAAGATTGGTGCTGTTAAGCCGCCCGGGCGAACTGATTATCGGACATGCGCGCCAGTTTGAAGGATCATTCCCGAAACCACTCAAGCTGATTCGCTCGAATGAGTAGCCACTCCCATCCGCAGCCAACGGCCACGGGAAATGGTTATTGTACGAAACCATATCGACTTCCACATAACGAGCCAGTGAGGCATTCATGAGTCCGGATGGGCGAAACAGTCGAAGTTCCCTCCTTCCTCGCCAGGGTTCGTTCAAGTGAAGGGACAGCTTAAACAACGGCACATCTGATGGCACGCTATGCACAGTCCTAAAGACGTTGGTATCGCCTCGCACAAACACTGCGTGGCCATTCGCCGGAATTGTTGTGTTTGTAGGAAAGGTATCTATTGGCAGTCCCAGCCCGCCGATCCCCCAGGTGGAAGTTGGGGCCTCTGGATCCCATAACTGGATCGGCACGTTCGTTACGTTGCGCAGTTCCACATATTCTGCATTCGTGCCATCAGGATGATACATAACCTCACTAATCACCACAGGCGAAAGCCGTGGTTCTGAATTCGTGGTGCCTAAAGTGCGCGTGAGTTGTGACGGAAAATCCTCCGACCCATCACTTGCGGCATGCCGACCAAATGTCACATCTCGATCGCCGCCCCAAAAGAGAAAGCCATGGCTGTAACCCGTAAGAAACCCGTTTGTGTCTCCCGAAAAGAGAAAGCAACTATCGCCCTCGGAGGCGAATCCAAAGCCATTGGTACCCTCGCCAAACTGTGTGTCATCTATGATCAGGAACCCGAACGCTGAAATAAACGTGCCAAAGGGAATGAGGTACCCGAATGGATCATTGCGCTCATCGCTCAACCACCAGCCGCCGATATGGACGTTCGTCGGATTTGGATTGAAGAACTCGACCGAATCTCGCCGTCCGCTTCCAGGGCGCGAAAGCAATTCGTTGATGTAAATTGGTGGAACGGTGGGGGCGGGATCGTCCTCGCCAGGTGAACCCAAGCGATGCGCGCTTGCGCGCCATGTGCGATAATGCTCCGCATCGGCCGCCGGATTCAAATTTGCACGCGCCAGGGAGAATCCGATTCCGTCATCCGGGAAGTAGCCATGATTGTCCGGCACCAGAGGCCACGGCGGATGCGAATTATAGAACATCGTCGTCGCCAAAGCGCCATTGGTTGATCGGATAACAAGATGATCAAAGTTGTTGGCCAGATCGTCGATGTATTGTCCGTCAATGCGTACGGAGGGGTAAGCCGCTTGAAAAGCGTTTGCATCCCTGACGAGGACCAGGAATTCTCCGGGGTTCACTACGGTCCCGTTGGCAAAAGCAAAGAAAGCGCCTGGATCGCCAACCATGTTGCTGTTCGTCCCGGCGAATTCCAAACTTGAGAGGTCTAATGGCACTTGACCGACATTTTTTAGTTCCACAAATTCCTCGAAATCATCTTTATCTCGCGGCTGATACATAATTTCTGTAAACAGAAGCTTCGAAAGATCTTGGTCTGTGGTGAACGGGGCCGCGACCGGTTCACTCCAGTTCGTTCCTGAATGGATCCGCGCACGAATGATCGTCGAACGGTTCACCGAGATTGGATTGGAATAACTGCGGGCGTTTGTGACCACATTGCCGAACGAATCACGAGGATCGCTGCCATCCAACGTGTAGAAGATCGCACCTGTTGGATTTGGATTTGTCACGAGCACAAGTGCCGGAGAACGGACCAGGCCGCCAGCAGGCGAGACCGAGGGTGGCACCAGAGCAGCCGAAGCTTGGAATAAGCAAGTTACTCCGGCAAAAACGACCATCCACAGCAACTGATTTCTTGTTTCCCGAAGGATCATTGCGAGACAGAACCGAGGCCTTATCCAACCGAAGTCGTCGAACAAGAATCTGGCTTGCTTGCGCGAGCGACCAGACAACGTCCGCTCGCTAGGGGCGGAAAAGGTCCAATGTAAAGGGTGGCGGGTAGTGCGCTTGAAAATGTCGCGAATGTTTTCGTAAACCGCTGAATCAATGGAAAGAGGCATGTATTGAACCTCACTGATCGTCGACCCTTTCACGTCTTTTCCGCGGCCAGGCAGGGTCTTTGGCGCAAATCCCTGAGCCCTTTATGAGCATGTAGCCTGTATTTCGCACTGTTAGCAATCGACGTGGCTTTTGAGGATTATCTCCGAGTTTGTGCCTTAGCTTCACGATGTGCATATCGACGGTTCGGGTTGAAACACGCGCGGGGTCGAGGCGCCACACGTTGGCGAGAATTTCGTCTCGTGAAACGGGGCGGCCAGAATTCGCCGCCAGATACCGGAGGAGTTCACTTTCCGTTCGCGACAGGCCGGAAACGTCGCACGTAATAATGTCGGGCATTCCTTCCTGAGTGGGAACCTCGCCGTTGAAAGATCGCTTGCTCATGGCGTTTTCGCATCGAAGACAGCTACCCCTGTTGTTGATTTCTTATTATCACGGACGAACCCAGCGAAAGAACCGATCTTGGTTCGTCGCGATGCCCGAAACTGTAAATGTGTTCGGCACGGTATCGCTGATGATTTCTCTGAATGAGCCCCAACGACGTAGTATCCCCCGACACCGCAACGGTTGCACCAAAGTTGTCACCGGCTTCAGTGTTGGAGGCTTTGAGATAGGCCTTGCTGGGTCCAATTCGTCCCATTGCGGACAAAGACGTAGACCGCGCCAGAGTCCTCGGCACTGTTGCTATTCTGGTCGCCGTTGATCCCAGTCGCGTTGCTGTCCTCCCCGGCCGCCGGGACCACGATCGTGTCGCCCGAAATTGCCACCATCCTATAGCCCAAGTAGTCACGCTCTCCTGGGTTTGAAGCCTTGAGATAAGCTTGCTGAGCGATGGGTTCTCCGCCGTATATGCACCGGAGAACCAGCACCGGAGGGCAGGTATTATGCCTCCGCTGACTCCTCGGGTGGCTTTGTTGGCGAACTGGAAGTGGCTTCTCATGATAAATCTCTATGGCTTGCGGAGGCGATAGAAATAACTGCCGACATTCAGAGTGTCGTAGAAAACCCGCTCGGTTCCCTCGCTACTGCCAGCGCTCATGTTGGTCCAACCGGTCGTCAGGCCGCTGCTGCGTTGCAGGACAAAGGTGGCTGACACAGCTGGCCACGCAATGCGAACCCGCGGGCCGGCAGGCAAGACAACCATACTCGCCGTGAGCCGGGGCGGTGAAGTCGTGAAAGCAAGAAGCTCAAAATCGAAGCTGAGATCGCTGCTGTTAATGGCGTTTTGATGCACTTCCACCGCCACGATATTGGTGCCAGGCACAAGAAACGACCCGGTGACGTTCGTAATGTAAAGGTTGCTCGTTTCATCGGCTGCCGGCACGCCCGCAGACGCCGGCGTGTTGTATAAGATCGCGCCCGTTGCTGGCATGTTGCTTCGCCAGACCTCATTGCTGTTGATATGGACGACCGCACCGTCGTCCCGCAAAAGGCGCAGAAGCAGATCCGTGGCAATCAGATTTGCTGGCACCTCGAACGTGCGACGAAAGTAAGTCGTCCATTGCCGGTTGCTGGCGATGACGGTGGCTTCGTCACCGTCGCCAAAGCCGAGTTGCGCGGGTCCGCTGGGCCAACTGTTGTCTGGGAAACCCAAGCCGCGCCAGGATGTACCGAGATTCCCACCGGTATCGAGATAGCGCCATACACTCCCGGTTGCGAGGAGCGTGATCGGCGCCGGGACAATAGCGATGTTGACCAGCGACGATGTTGCGGAGAGGCCCAAATGATCTGTGGCGCGGGCACCAATGGTGTACGTGCCGGGGGCTGCATTTGACCAAATCAGCGTGTGCGGTTCGTTCGTAGTTTGGCCGATGGCTTGGCCGGCAACGAAGAATTCAACCAGCGTTACGAGGCTATCAGGGTCTGATACGGCGGCGCTGAGCGTCGCTTGATTAGCAGCGACCGATGCACCGTTAACAGGGGCAGCAAGTGCGACGGATGGAGGTAGATTGCTTGCTCCGTTTGGATAGACTGTAAGCACCGAAACGGAGTAAGGCGCGAAGCTCCGGGCGAAATTCGTGGAGGCGATGCTGAATGTACTTCCAGCAATTTCGCGTGAGCCGACTCCGGTTCGTGCTGCGTCATCCTGAGGAATACCATAAGAACGCAGGACGACGTCGCCACGGGGGGCGAAGTTTTTCAGTGTGAAATTAGCAGTGCGCGTGAGGGTGGAATCCTTGTTGATGGTCAAAATCGTAAGCGTACCATTAGTGCGCCGCACAGCCGTGGCCGCGAGCAAACTGTCACTGCTCGTGGCAGTCGAGAGCGCATCGCCACCGCGTGCGAAGTACTGGAGTAATTCGAGCACGTAGCTCGTTGGAAACCGATCGTAACCGTTTACGATCCCGTAATCACCGTATAGCCGCCAGCCATAGAGCGCCGACGAGTTGTTATTGTTCGCGCTTGTGCCGTTACGCAGATCCCACCAAATCACGGCGTTAAATTCCGTCTGCATTGCGCTAGCGATGCTGTCGGCAAGAAACAGTCCGTTCACGAGGCTGGTCGATTGCTTGCCGGGCGATGAAAAGACGGAGTTGTTTTCTGTACAAAGTAGTTCGACGCTTGCTGACGCTGCGCCGAGATAATCGCTGAGAATCTGCCGAAGCGTTGCGGCATCCGTGGCCCATGAGTTGTTTGACCTCAACAAACCGGCGTCACTCTCCGTCCCTGGGCCTTGGGGATAGCGATGATAAACAAGGAAGTCCGGGACTACTCCGAGGTTCGCAAGACGGACGAGCATCACCGGTGTCCAGCCATTACGGGTCGCGCCAGTGCGCGGATTGACCACAGGGTGGTCGGAGTAGCCATTGGAGTAAAGCGCTTCGCTCGCAACGACTGGAACACCGATTTTAATGGAGGGGTCTGCGGCCTTCATCTGGGTGAAGTAAGCGGCCGCACGCGTGGCGTAAGTATAGGCATGGTGCGGAAGGTTGTTCGAGTCTGTCTCCCAGATGCCGTAGCACTCGTTGCCGATTTCCCAGTACTTGAAGCCGTAACGATTCGTCACGTTCGCATGCCGCACCCACGCGGCGGCTTCTCCCGGTGTGCCGGTGCCATAGTTCACCGTGATGATAGCCTGCACGCCGAGATTCGTGACTACTCTCGAAAAGTCCGTGAATGAGTTAGCCCAAGTGAACGCGTTGTTCCCAGACCGATTCACGGCCCAGTGATATTCATCTGATAACGATCCACCGGGAAAGCGATACGCTCCGGCCGAAATATGACGAAGCAGAGCGAGATTGGCGGGTTCTTCGAACTGCGAGTCCCAGACTGCAGCGTTCAGCCCGAAGTGTCGCGCGTCCACCAGTCGGGAAGTCGGCGCTGCGTTGATCTCAACTGAGGGCGCGATAAGATTGTAGTTCCATGTCGCTCCCAACGCAGTCTCATCGAATGGCAACGACGACGGATAACCAATGTCAGTAATACCATGGCCTGACGCCCAAGTGATGGGAACTATGCCGTAAGGGGGCTGTGTGAAAGTGAATGTGTAATTCGATCCGCTGCCACTTACGTGCGTTGCAGGTGCGCCATTCACCAAGAGGTCCGTGCGCTCGACGCCGACGATACGTTCGCTAAAGGTCACTTGGATTGAAGTCAGATTCGTGAGAGTTGCGTTCGCCACGGGGTTCCTTGCCGCGATAGTCGGTGGCGCAGTGTTGGCTGATGGTATGGTGATGGTGACACTGACCAAGGCAGAGGTGGCTCGATTATCTTGCCCGTCAAAGGTCACTACAGTGAGGCCATTGCTTCCGAACGGCGCATTCCAATTGATGCTGTAGGGGTTTGACGTGTCATTCCCGATCACAAAACCATTGGCGAGGAATTGCACGTTAGTGACGCCGTTCACCGCGTTGGCCCAAGCACTGACGGTCAGATTGGTTGGGCCTTCCATTACAACACCATTGGTCGGGCTAACGATTTGAGCGAGGGGAGTGCCCATCGTGTCAAAGATCGCCACGGCCGACTGCTCGGATGTTGCAACGGCACCTTGATTATCCGTGGCGACCGCATGAAGGACGTGAGAGCCAATGGGAGGGTCGGCCCAAACGAAACTGAATGGGCTGTTGGTGCTCTCGCCGAGCTTCGTACCGTCGGCAAAGAACTCGACCTTGACAACGGTCCCGTCGGAGTCCGAAGCGTTCGCCATCAAGGTAAGATTGGGCGGCATGAAAAAGAAGGCGTTGTTGGTCGGAGAGGTTAGAACGACGGCAGGTGGGTTTTGGAACAAGGCCAACACTTCGGACGAAGACAATGCGCCGTCGAAAAGCTGTATCCGATCAACGAACCCACGGGGGTTTTCTGCTCCTCCGGTCGTAAAGTCGTCTTGAAAGAACTGAATCACGTTGCCGGGCGCAGAAAATACAGCGTACTGCAGTGAATCAATAAAGGTGAAGTGGTTCGTGCCGTTTACATAAGCCGTCACCCGTTCCGTGGGACCATCTCGTGTAAGAACCATGTGCACGGCTTGGTTTGTCCGAAAGACAATGTCGGTTGATTGAATCTCGGGATAGAAACCTAGTGCGCCGTCATTATTGTAAAGTCCGTCATCAGTACTTCTATCTTTGAAATCGAGGAGCTTTCCGTAGCCGACTGTGTCCGTTATAAAGAACAGGAGTTCAATGGAGTAATCCGCTGACCGAACAGCATTCGTCAGACTCAGGCCTTGACCCCCAGAGAAGTTGTAACCAGTCGCGGTGAGAGAACCTCCGTTGGGAATCAGTGGTGTCCCGCCCATTTCGTCTGTGTAGGTTCCACTCAGCAGATACGCATGTGTGCGGGTGGCTCCTTGGGCCGGCATTAAGGACGCAAAAACAAAAACCAAACACGCCATCCAACGCGTTCGGTACTTCAGAATTGGACTGTTAGCGGAGTTCATACTTCAGCTCAATGCAATGCCAAGGGAAACAATCGCGGCAACGAACCACACAACTGACATGGCCACGAATCCGGCCCACGACAATCCGGAGACGACCATTGACACCGGGCGTTTGATGAACACAAAAGGGCACAAGGAAACGAGAACGCCACAGAGGAGGAGCAGGGTCCATTTGACTGCCGATTTCGTGAAATCGCTTCCGGCATATGGATTGGCGATAGGTCCGACCACAGGGCCAGATAGAACGGCTACGCTGATGATTGCGACGTGTCCGGGCGTTTTGTCGGTGCCGGCAAAGTCGTTGTAGCGAATGCAGCTATACTGAGCGAGGCCAGCGGCAACCACCGTCAAGACGATCCAAAGTCCAATGTGCCAAGAGCTGAGCTTGATCGTAGTCATGAGGAAAACCCCAAGAGACTGCATGCGGAATTCGCCAAAAGCCCTCAATCGCCAAGCCCTGAGTAGCCCAATGCTTCTGTTGCTGCGCGGAATCGTTCGTGCTGATGCTGGGACAGGCGCAAACGCTGCTCCAACGTGGTGACGCGCGCCTCCAGCTTGCGCACGTGCAACCCGGCGAAAACTGCGCACCCGCAGACGAGCACGACGAAGAAGCGGAAAAGCAAACGCACTGTTTTTGTTTTCATAGCGGGAGACTCATGGAACTCGAAAACCATTGAAATTACTTCAGAGATAGCCGACGTCTGCTAATCGCAATTCAAGCAGGGCATTTGCTGAACGCGGTGAGAACCGGCGAGGGTGGGATGAAGCGGTGGAGTCCACAAACGTAACTTCATTGGAGAGCGCTGACTTGGTTTGCAAACGGTTCCAGAGCTTCAAATCCGTTGATGCTTCAAGCGTGTAGCGGTACCCTGCCAGTGGTCTAAATATCGTTCCGCGAACTACAAGTTCAACAGAGCCATTGGCCATCATCTTGGGCGTGCCTAGGCGTAGCGATTCGTTACCTTGAGGGCCTGGCTCCGCGGCTTGAAGAGTCCAACACTGCACCACCAAAGTCAGAAGTGGCGTGAAACACAAACACACGAGCGAAGGCACGAGACATTTCATTAGGATTTTTCGTCGTTTCATAAGATCCTGAGTTGTTCAATGCATGTGGAGAGAAGCCGCTGCTTTCGCATTTTAGAATTCTCGGAATGTCTGTATTTGGAAAACAGGCTCTGTATGGCGCACATGAACCGCCGGGCAGATTTCTTGGAGGTTCAACGATGCTCCGTAGCGATTAGGCGGCGTGGCTCTCATGTTTCATCTCCGATCTGCTGACTCCGGCTGAGCGCTCTCAACCGCTGTCCGTGGTTCGGCCGCCTCAGCGCCCCACTTCTGGGATAGAATCGTGTAGCCTCCGGCACCGACGACCAGAACGGACGAAGCTGCAATGGTCACGATTCTGCCGATGCGGTCGCTCCAACCGAGCGCACCAAACAGTAGCGCGAGCAGCCCGGCGACGACGCTGAAGCCAACCGCGAGGTCGTTACGCCCGGAGGTGGCGATGATGAAAGGAACAAGGAAGGCAATGAGGAGTAATCCGAGCGAAACCATTGCAAAGATACGTTTTTCGTTATTCATAACTTTGTGTTGTGAGATCCGCCTAACCACTGAATAAAATCTTGAACCAAGGCATCAGGACCAAGGCGAAGTTCTTGACGCATGGCCTGCCCGAAACTCGCTTCAGGGCTGGAGATCTTTGGATGGCGCGATGGTGCGAACAAGTTCAACCGCGCCAAATAGTGGCCGCTCTGCCTGCCGGTGTGGAGGGTAGTAGTCCCCTCGTTGGCTTCTGGGGTTGGCTCGGCGTGAAGGCCGATCTCGACGATGGCGGTCTTAAACAAGACGGGCACGTCCCAGTCAGGAAACGATTCCGCTAGTCCGCGCACCGCAGCATCTGCCAGGCGATCAATCTGTTCAGCGTCGGTCTTGCTCTCGGGCGGAAACGTGAGCGTGTAGGATTCTCTCCTGAACGTCTCGCTACCTTTGGGTGATGACGACGTCGAAGAGGTGTTGGTCGTCGGTTGGGCACCGACTACTGTCCTGTTCAAGATTTCCGGGATGTCTCCATTGCCCGCAGCCACAATCCTTCCTTCTTCGTCAATAACGTAAGCCGTTGGAATTCCATTAACGTGGTAAGCTTTTATAGCGTCGGCCTGAAGCCATACATTGTGCGTTTTATCCCATTTCCTGGCCCTCAGGTGCTTGATGGCCAGGTCGGCATTGTCATCAACGCTCGCAGCTATCAACACCACCTTGTTTTTCCAGTCGGGGTATTTGTCGAAATAGGTTTGAAGATCTGCCATCACCCTTTGGCAGGGCGCACACCACGTTGACCAGAATTCCAAAACCACGATTTTACCCGCGTAATCCGACAAGCGCTCCAGTTTCTTGGTTGTCAGCGCGATCATTTCAATATCCGGTGCTTTCGTTCCCGTCGTTAGAAGTACACCGTCTCCCCAGCGAGCCAGTTCTTTCAGTTCGCCTCGCACCAAACTCACAACCCGAGCCTGGGAGTTATCAGCACCGGAAGGAACAATCGTCAGGCGAACCGTGGTTCCCTTGGCACCTCGGATCAATGAAACAGCTTGTTCAATCTCCCCACTTTGAAGTTGAACAGCAGGATCTTTGTCCTGAGCGACTGCAATGATTCGATCGCCGACATGGATATCTTTTGTATGAGCGGCCGGGGAGTCCGGCAGTATGCTCTTTACCACCACGTTTTGTCCCTCTTTCCCCAAGGCGACACCAATGCCGACGATTTGCTGATCCAGGTTGTAGGTAGCACGCGTACTCGATTGCTCCTTATTCCTTTTGGAAAGAGCGAAAAACTGCTGCTCGCCACCGATGAGCTCGCCCGCCTGTAGAACCTCCAATCGAAACGCGTAGAGCGTCTGCGAAAACGGTATGGCTGTGACTTGAAACGTCTTGCCGTCTTTGATCGCACTCCAGACCGTTCGCGGATCCGTCTCTACAATCTGGAGATGACCAACGCCTTCACGCGGCATGTCGGGGAAATCAGCCAGAAGGCTTCCGTCTGCGACGATTTCGATATGGCGGATACCCAGATTCTCTCCATAGGCATTCTCTCCACTTCTCTTGAGAACCAGGACCTGACCGGCGCCCGTGTATTCGCCGGGCGCTAGTTTGGGATCGGCGGCGAGTAAACCGGCGGCATGGCAATTCGATAACAAGGTCATTGCCACGGCTAAGCTTCGAAATCGCCTTTTCATAATCTGAGAGGAAAACTCATTTTTGGTAGGCATGGGAGAGACTTATGGTGACACGGGAATCGCTCTGCTGATCCGCTGCGGTCTTTCCGCATACGAACTGCTGGCTGTTGCTGACGACGCCCATTGACGCGAGCCGTCGCGGCCGACCAGTTCAATGGCATCGATCTCGTTCCAGCCAGGCACACGGCGGCGGTCCAGATACACTGTCACCGACTGTGCGTGCACACCTGACGGCCCTGTGAAGTTCATGTTCACTGGCGCTTGCGCGGGTGGCTCGGTGCCCTCCCACACCACAACTTCTTCGCCGTTCGGCAAAGCGGTGGCGGTAATCATCGAAATCGCTCCTGGATTATACGTCTCGCGCACGTTGATCTCCGAAATCTCAACCGGGCGGTCATAGTTCACACGCAACCATTCCTCGCCGACACCGTTGGAGAGCAGTGGCGCCCACGCAGTTTCGATGTCTCCTGCCTGATCGGTATTGGCTGGACCAACTACTTGTTCCGGCCCCCATGGTCTTTGTTGCAACTGGCCGTCGGGTGAATGACTTGATGAGATCGGACTGAATGCGGGTTCACCATCATCCGGCACGGGAAGGAAGTCTGGTGCATTTGGCGTGACATCTGAGACGCGTGCGTTTGCCCCACCCAATCGATGCGTCATCGTACTTTGCTTGTGCGTCGCGGCTGCCTCTCGCAATGAACCGAGGATTGCGGTCGCGTTCGTCAGCCGGTTTTCCACAGCGGCCATGAACACGTGCGCTTGTTCGAGTCGCGTTTGGACGGCGCGGAACTCTTCGGGCAAAGCCATCGCTTTTTGCGCGACCTCATCCGCGAGCCTTTGATTTTCTGCTTGGACAGTTCGCAGGCTGTGTTCAAGACGCGCTTGCTTGTACGCCAACCGCGTGGTTGTCGCGACGAACGCCACTAGAACAATAACAAGAATGTATTTCATCAGCCACCTTTTGGATGAGATCCGATTCCCGATGGCGAATTACACGGTGTCATGCCAGAGAAGCGATAATCACGACATAAAGGAGGCCAAGCCGAAACTGAGTTGGTAGGAGACGAGGTCATTATCATCGCTGTTCGAGGGAATTCGGAGCGAAATCACGGCGCGGTTTACTGGCCCGATCCCCGACGCTCTTCATTGGCTTGCGTCCCCCCACAACTTTCCACTCCTCCCCTTGACGATGAAGAACCAACCCCCAGTTCTCGTTCGCGCTGAAAGACCAACCCCAGCTCTCATCTTTGTCTTTCGGGATGCTCATCGTCACCTCCAGCGCCGCTTGATTATCAGAAGAGAACCGACATGCGTCCAGGCGTATCCCATTCACTGACGCAAGCTGCTCTTGGTGCGTAGCAGACATACTTTGCAAGTCTGCTTCGGACGGGGCAGTATCACCGGCTCCCACAACCGTTTGCAGATACTTCTTCCCGTTGCCATTAGCCATTGCCCAAAACATGGTTTGCACCGTAGCCTCCGGTGTCGCTAGTCCCGCATCTCCCCATCGTCCCTTAGGCACCCATTCGCCGACAGGCCATTCGACGACAGGCCACTGCCCTTGTGGAGTCTGCGCGATATTGACCGCCGCTGGACGGGCTGCCGGTTCGCCTTTGGTCAGTTTTTCGTTAGCACGATGCTGAAGAACAAGGGGAGTTGCCACGCCTGCGGCGAGCATGGCGGCGACGGTTGCAATTTTGAGTTTTGTCATAGTGATCCCTTCAACTAGTTTCCAGAGGGTGATTCCGCCGACAGCAGAAGAGCCGGCGGATAATGAGGAGGAGGCGACGGTTGCGGCCAATCCGGCAGGCGCTGCTTGCGTCGCGTGAGCCGTTATCGCCAGCGAGAGCGCGGAGGCTGTGCTGGTAATGCCGCGTCTGGCGAGTAGCACCTGGAGTCTCTCCAGCGCTCGTACGATTCTTTTGCGCGTGGCATCTTCGCCGGCTCCGAGCGCTTCGCCAACCTCTCTGAGACTCCGTTGCTCAAAGAATCGGAGCAGCAGCGCATCGCGGTCCGGTTGACCAAGCTTGTCAAGTGCTTCGTCCAACATTGGACGGATTTCGTCCCAATCAGTTTGCGAGTTGGAGTTCGGGATATTCATGGCCACAGCCTCTTGTTCACGCGCGCGTCGTCGTCGCTCGGAGCGCAAGACCTCCAGCACGGTGAAACGGGTGTCACGATGGAGCCAACCTGACAGCACGACGTTCGCCGGGAGCACTTTTGCTTTTCGAGCGAGAGTCGCGAAAACCAGTTGCGTAACGTCTTCGGCGAGCTGGTTGTCACGCAGTTGCCGCAGCGCAGCGGAATAGACCAGATTCAAATGCCGGCTGACCAGTTCTCGAAAGGCTTCCTCTGAACCATCCACAAAAGCTGCGAGTAATTGCCGGTCGTCTGCCATCGTCTCTATACATCTAATGCCGCCAGACGAGGTAACCGGACATTCAAGAGTGAGTTCGGTGGGGAACATGGCGGGTCGCAAAGCTGCAGTAAGGCTTCTACTGGTAGCCGAGACTGCGCAGGGCCTCGATTGCTTTGGGGTGATTATTGAAGGCTGCATTTTCCAATGCTCGCAACGCCGCCGTCCGAATCATTTCACGCTCTGAGCGCCCAATCGCGGCAAGCGCGTCAATGGCTGTGGCGTTGCCTGCGGCCGCTGGATTCTTGAGCCCTTCGGTGACCAGATACCACTCGGCCTGCTTCTTTGGATCATTGCCCACGGCAGCCAGATACTCGATGGCCTTGACGTTTCCAATCTTTGCCGCCGGCACCAATGCTCCAGTGGTGGAAGAGTTGCTTAACAGATATCGTTTTGGATCAAGCAGGGGCTCCAAAGCTTTCTCGTTGCCCATCGCCGCCGCGTCACCCAGCGCGTACATCGCCGCACCCTTCAGATAATCCATGCGCGTGGCCCGCCAGAGTGCTTCGAAGGCGGTGTCATTTCCTTTCCCGGCTTCTTCCCCTATAACTTTGAAAGCGATTCGGATGTCGGGATAAGCACCCTGATTGACATTGGTGCGTCCCTTCAACGCCATTTGACTCAATTCATTCAGTTTCTGCAGCGCCGTAAAATCTCCCCGGCTGGCCGCAAGCCCCAACTGTCGCATCTCTTCCTCGCGACCGGCTGCGATGTCCTGCTGCGCTTGGTTGGCGATGGTTCCGACGCCGCCACGGCCGCTCGCGTCGCTCATGCCGCCAGCTGGCTGTGGTGGACCGGCTCGATTGCCACGCAACAGGTTCACTTCGTCGCGAAGCCTGAAGATTTCAACCGTGGCGAGGTTCAAGCGCTCGCTGTCGCCGGCCAGCGAGGCCAGTTGGCTGTTTACTTCGTCGCGCTCTAAGCTCAGTTGCTGGATTTGTTCCGCGAGCAAGCTTTGCTCTTGTCGAAGAGTTTCGTTCTGGCTTCGTAAAGTTGACACTTGGTGCGCTTCGTAAATCCCTGTACCGACGGCCCCGGCAAGCGCGCCAGCGATGATTGTTTTTTGCAGTGTGGTCATGGCGATGGCCTTGGTGGCAGTGGCCGCGGCGGTGGCGGCAACGGTTGTTCCAGTCAGTGCGGCGGCGGTGGAGATGGTGAGAGCAAGACCGACGGGGGCCGCTTGAATCGCGTTGGCGGAGACGACAACGACCAGTCCACTTGTGCCGACAGTGATGCCGCGTTTGGCAAAGAATTCACGGAGACGTTCGACGGCACGGCTCAGACGTTTCTGCGCGGCGTTTTCGCTCGCGCCCAGAGCGTCGCCGACTTCGCGCAGGGATTTGTTCTCGAAGTAGCGTAGCAGCACGGCGGCGCGGTCGGTCTCGTCGAGCGCGTGCATTGCGTCGTCGAGCAGCGGCTCGATGTGCGTCCAGTCGGCAGCGGTGGCGTTCATGGTATTCATCTCGATGGCGACTTGTTCGCGCAACTGTCGGCTCGCTTCCCGGCGTGCCACATCAATGGCTTCGCGGCGCGTGACCTGATACAGCCAGGCACTCAGGATCGTGTCAGAGGCGAGCTGGCGCGCATGTCGGGCGAGCTTCAGGAAGGCACACTGGGCGACTTCCTCGGCCAGTTGCGGCGAGCGCACCTGCCGCAGCGCGGCGGAATGCACCAGGTCAAGGTGCCGCCGCACGATCTCCGCGAAGGCTTCCTCGGCGTGATGCCGGGTGTAGCGGGCGAGCAATTCCAAATCGGTGTCGCTCATCTTCACAAGAATAACGAAGCTGCTGCCGGAAATCCGTCAGGAATTGTTTAGAAGATTTCCCTTCGCCGAGGCCAACCGCCCTCTGCTACTGGAGGGCCTGCGCTGACTCGGTCTCGGGCAGATGCCTCGGCATGAGGCTAAAAGCATTCCGGGCCCTGCCAGAAGAAGGTAATGAAGAATAGTGGCAAGTTAGCGCGGATAGTGTTTGGTTAAGCGCTGACGAGGCAACTACAATATGCCGGCCTGCTTCCAGACGGGTGCACGACAGGGTTGTTCCCGGCTATGCTAAGCGACCAGGGTAAGCGCATCATTTTTGGCGGCATAAGCGTTGTGCCGGTCTCTCCAGAAGGAGTCGAATCGGTTGCTCAGTAAGAGGG
>Ga0187893_10008767_pt1 | contig 15817 bp, 11 predicted proteins | sample MA1701074metaG_FD_139574 | JGI IMG/M metagenome (GOLD analysis project Ga0187893, IMG submission 139574) | White microbial mat communities from a basaltic lava cave in the Kipuka Kanohina Cave System on the Island of Hawaii, USA - MA170107-4 metaG ... | reverse complement strand
CGAGAAGCGACTGGAGGCCCGGCTTCAAAAACAGGCCGCGCAGCGCGGCTACAAACTCGTGCCTCTGGAGCCGGCCGCCTAACTCACTGATATCGAGGGTTCACCGTAGGAGTTCCTCAAAAGACGCCGGTGCGCACCCCGTCATCGATACTCTGGACGAGTTAGAGAGTATCTTGGCGAGAATCGAGCAAGTCTGAAGCTTGCCACTAGCTAGCTACCCAAGAACTTACCTTCGGGCCAAGTGGAACGCCTGGTAGTGCGCAGCGAGCATGTCCATGCCGAAGTCGCCGTTGAAGTCCCGCCACACGGAGTGGATGTGGTTGTTGTTGTTTTGAGTGTTATCGTATTCGATCAGGAAAGTCGGGCCCTGAATACGGTAATAGTGAGGCTGCCCCTTGTCCGGACCGCCTAACCAAGCGAAGTGGATCTTATCGACCCCGCCTTTTCGAACGGCCTCCACTCGGGCGGTCCCCACATCCTCCGGCATGTTGCTGCTGTATTCCTCGATAACTCCCATCAGCATGTCCACTTGCTTCTTGTTCAGCTTGTTGGCGGGGATTCCCTTGGGGTCAATGGGATCCGCCTTAAGCTTGTTGGTACTGATGATGTCTTTCGGCGCGACAGGATCGAGGAGAGCCATGGGCTTTTGCTTCGCGTCCAGCGAGTTCAACAGGTCGCGAGCCAGGTCCTCTTCCCGCGCAAGCGCGCGGAAACCCTGTCTTTGCCCGTCTTTGATCTCGGCCGGATTGGCGCCGAAAAACGCCGGCGATGATGCAATCACCTGACCCTTGACCACGGTGTAGTTGAGCGCGACGTGGTGCCCTTCGAACCGCCACCCCCAGGTCTTGGATTGAGAAGGCTCGCCGAAGACGGAGAAGAAATAGCCAGCGGCGTCCCGCCGGCCTCTGGTGTCTTTTTCCATATCCCGGAGAACCGGTTCCAGACTCAGGATGTTGCCTACCTTTGCGTAGCCGCTCTGGCTGAGACCAGTAATGAGCAGCGCCTCTGCCATGGCCCGTTGGCCGGCGTCCATTTCCTTGAGAGGAAGACCCTTGCGCTCGCGTGGTATGAAGTGCCAGTTCAGGCGCTCTTTGTCGTCGGTGGAGAAGGTCGCCTTGGCCTTCTGCTCAGGCGATAGCATCATCAGGAAATTGTTGGCGGCGTTTGCCATTGCAACGCTCGATTTGGTGCGTTGGTAGGCTGCTGCAAGCGCCATTGCACACAGTAAGGCCAGCGTTGACCGGAGTACAGTTTGTCTCATCGTCTCTCCTTCGGCGCAATTATACTAGATCTCTTTGATGAAAATGTTGCGGAACTGGACCAGGCTCGGCGGTCCCACAAACTTCCCATCTCTGAAACTCCCGTGGTGTTGGAGCGCGATCGGGCCCTCTGGCGGCAGTCCGGGCAACTGTGCATTCTGGATGACGGTATGCCCGTTGAGCACCACGGTCACGCGGTCGCCTTTGACTGTGATCTCGAATGTGTTCCATTCGCCGATGTTCTTGTCCGCGTTCATCTTCGGAGTCACACCGGCTTTGATCGCCTGCGGCTGGCTGCGGTCCATCCGGTAGCCGTAAAATTCGCCTGAACCCACGGGCCAGCACCAGATGTTCACCTGCGCTTTGCCGGAACCTCTGAGGAAGATTCCCGAATCAGAATCTGGAACATCCAGGAGGATGGTCTTACCGTTTTCGTCCAGCTTGTCAGAGCCGTCCGGCATTACGATCCGGGCGTTCTTGTTCCGGAAAGGGGTGGCCGTGATGCGCCAGTCCACGCGCAGGACGAAGTCGCGATACGACTTTTCCGACCACAGGTTCTTGTCCTTCGGTGCATCGCTTCGTGCATCATAGTCAATCACGCCGTCCAGCACTTTCCAGTGCCCGTTGTCGCCTTCCGGAATCTTCCAACCGGTCAGGTCCCGGCCGTTGAACAGCGAGACAAAGCCCGCGGGCGCGGTCTGTGCCCCGACCGAGGCGGCGAGTGGTCCAAAGTTCACGACAAGTCCGACTGCAAATGTGCCAGCAACGATTCTCTTCATACTTTCTCCATCTTATAGAGATTTCGGGTCAGGCGGTCACCGCGACGTCTCAAAGGATCTCCTTGTCCGCCTGCTGGAGCGCGCGGAGCGAGAATGGCTGTTCGCCAGGGCGAATCCGACATCCGTTTCTCACAATCAGGCGGGGTGTGATTCGGCGGCTCGCCGTGACCCGGTTGAAGTGCGTGTCTTCCAGGATGAACTCGCCTTCCTCGAGGGTGAAGGCGAACAGATCGGCGGGAGCGCCGGGACATAGCGTGCCGATTTCGCCGCCGCGGCCCAAGGCGCGGGCAGGAGCGCAGGTCGTCTTGGCGATCACATCGTGAAGGGACATGCCAAGATGGAGGAATTTCGACATCGTTGTGGGCAGATCGATGCAGAATCGCTCGATCGAGTATCGATGAAGATCGCTGCTGATGGTGTCGGGGTAAAAGAAGTGTTCGAAAGCCTTGCGCGCGGTGTCCCAATGAAAACTGCCGAAGCCATGACCGACGTCGAACAAGATTCCCTCCGCGCGCGCGGCGACAGCTTCCGGAAGCATGAGATCGTCGAGCAGCAGTCCGTCCCCGCGACCCTGATAACAGTGAGTGAGGATATCGCCGGGACGGAGCGTGCGCAGGATAGCGGGCGTGTCGGCACCCTGACTGATGTGGGTCATGACGGGAACGCGGGATTGGGAGGCGGCGTCCAGGGCGCGGCGGAGTGCCTCAGCGCCGTTGGAGCCGCTCATGGCGTTGCCGATTCGGACCTTGACGCCAACGATGGCGTCGCACGAAGCGGCGATGCATTCCGCTGCGTCATCGACTCTGGCGTAGCGCAAATCTTCCAACTCACCGATCAGGGGAGTTGGGATGCCGCAGGCAGCGATATTCAGAAAGGCGAGCACCCGCACGCGCGAACGGTCGATGCAGTGTTTGCGGAAGGCGCCGAAGTTGATGAATCCGGTGGTGCCGGCGTCGATGGCTGTAGTGACGCCATGGTTGAGGCAAAGGTCGGGATCGATGCCGAAGGCGCTTCCCTCGAACCAGTGGCCGTGCAAGTCAATCAGACCGGGGCAGAGGTAGTGGCCAGCGAGATCCTCGACGGTTGTGGAAGATGAGACAGGAAGAGAAGGCGCGAGATGCGTGATGCGGCCGTTTGTGACACTCACGTCGAGGCGGGCGTCGAGATCTCGCGATGGATCGAGCACGCGGGCGTTCCGCAGGACCAGATCAAATTCGCTCGGGGACGGGTTCAAGTTCCTCCCTCCTTTCCGGACTGGTGTAGTAACCAACCAAGAACGAAATGGCGCAGCCGGCTAAGCCGAACCAGGGCCAGAGGTCCGGCTGCAGAAGAGCAAGGGCCACTATGGCCAACATGCTGGCACAAAGGCCGGCGCGTGCCCCCCGAGGTGAAGCTCGAACCGTAAACATGCCGAGCAGGAAAACTCCAAGCAGGCAACCGTAAAAATAAGAGTTGACGCGCACGATGACCTCGAGGATCGAACCGAGCTGCCAGGCCAGCAGCGCAGCTCCAATCACAACCACCGTCCAGACACAGGTGAGAATCCGGGCGCGGCGCACGAATCCCTTGCCTGCCTCGCTGTGCAGGAAATCAGCCAGGGTGACGTTGGCGAGTGAGTTGAGCGAGGAGCTGAGAGTGGACATAGCGGCCGCGAACGCTCCCGCGATGAGGAAGCCGCGGACTCCGGCAGGCATTTCCCGCAGGATGAACATCGGAAAGACACGGTCCGAAGAGATCCCAGCCGGAATGCGCCCAGCCTGTCCGCTGTAGAAAACGTAGAGCAGGGTGCCTAAGGCGAAGAAGCAAACGTACAGCGCGAGCAGGAAGAATCCATGGAATAGGATCGCCTTGCGGCCACCGGAAATTCCGGAAACGGTGAGGTATTTCTGTACCTGCGCCTGATTTACGCCGCTGAGCGCCACGTGCGTGAATAGCATGCCGAACAGGCTGGACCATATGTTCACGGGTGCGCTGAGTGAAGTTTCCACGGTGTGAAGCTTGCCGTGCTCCGATGCCACGGCTAGGGCGCGGGTGAGTCCTCCGGGAATGACGTCGAGCAGAAACAAGAACGCAAAGAGCCAGCCACCGACGAAGACGATCGCCTGGATGATATCGGTGTAAATCACTCCCTTGACGCCGCCGACCACCGTATAAATAGCCGTGGCGATGCCAAGCACCAGGATGGCAGATGGAATGGATGCGCCACTCATTTCGGCGAGCAGGATGGCCGGTGCGTAGAGAACCACGCCGGTGGAGCCACAGATGATCAGCAGAAAGACGGCGCCGGCCCACAGGCGTGTGCGCGTATCGAAGCGGCGCTCGAGATATTCATATGCCGTTTCGACCTGGAGTGCCACGAAGCGGCGAAGGAAGAAGCGGCAGACCAACCACGAAGCGGCGGGGATGGCGAGGTAGAGTTGCAGGAAAGTCCAGTCGGATTGGAACGCCTGGCCGGGCATGCCGATGAAGGTGATGGTCGAGATGCTGACGGCGGTCATGGTGATGCCGGCGGGGATCCAGTGTATGTTCCGGTCGCCGAGGAAGTAGGCGAGCGACGTGCGCGAGCGGCGTCCGGCGAGCGAGCCAACAGCGATGACCATGGCGAAGTAGATGGCCAGCACGAGGTAGTCAGTCGCCGTCATCGAGGCGAACCTCCCGTGGACTGCACGTTTCAAGCGATTCCAGGATGCGGATCGCCAGGAGTGTGGCGCGCAGGCCATCCCGTGGAGTGATGGCCGGCGGCTGGCTGGTTCGGATGGCGCGGGCAAAGTCCTCTAGGACGCCCCAAGTGCCGTCGGCTCGAAGATCGTTCGGCGTGGTGAAGCAATCGAGCTCGACGCCCGAGAACCGGACGGTGCGGAAATGATCGTGGAGAACGGCCGAGCGCTTCCCGTCGAAAATCTGGTGGAGCCATTTACCGGAGTGCGGATTTTCACCGGCATCGGCGAAGGCCAGCGAGGCGACGGCGCCATTGGCGAATCGGAGTGTTGCCGACACGGCGTCCGATCCCTCTGCGCTTTCCGCGTACACCCGCACCGGCTCAGAGCGATTGAGGAAGTACACCATATCGAGGACGTGGCAGGCCGTGGCGAGGATGAGGCCGCCGCCGCGAACAGGATCGCGGACCCAAGTGCCCTCGGGCATGCGTTCCATCGCAAGCTGTCCTACAGTAAGGATCGGGTTGGGCACTGCCTGGCGGGCGCACAGCACCGCTGGCGCGAAGCGGAACTTGAAATTCACGGAGCACACGACGCCGGCCTCGGCCACGGCGCGAGAGATCCGGCGGCATTCTTCGACCGTGAGAGCCATCGGCTTCTCGATGAGAATATGCTTTCGCGCGGCGGCGGCACGGAGCGCCAGAGGCGTGTGGGAGTCGTGATAAGTGGCGATGATCACGGCGTTCACATCCGGATCGGCGAAGACACGATCCGGGTCGGTTGTGTAGTAAGCGGCATGGAACTCGTCCGCCACGGACGCAGCATTGGGTTCGTGAACGTCGACGGTGGCTCGCAGAACCAGGCTCTCCATCTTTGCAATGTTTTCCAAGTGGCGGCGTCCGATAAAGCCACAGCCAATGAGAGCCAGACGAAGAGGCGTCATGGGCATGTTTGTTGCCGGTTAGGCGATCTTGAAGAAGCTACCGGCGATATGGCGGTGGCCGCCGAAATTGTTTCCGTCTGGGGAGAGGTAGTAGTAGGCCGAGAAAATACGGCCGTCGTCGAACTGTACAGCTAGTGGATAGCCGATGTCGGCGTAATCGCGGGGGCCGCTGCGCACGCGCGTGGTTGAGGACGGACCGCAGTCGTTGCGAAGGATGAGGTCCGGCGACCAAGTGGCGCCGGAGTCCTCGCTCATGATGGCTCCGATGCCCAAACCCGGAGCGAGCCGGCGCGCGAACAGGATCAGGATGCGACCGTCGCCGAGCAGGAGCGGGGAGGGAGACCGATGCGCCAGCCCCTCGTGATAGACGGGATCTTCGGGAGCCCAAGGCGATGGGTCCGGCGGCACGATCGACTTGCGGGGGCTCCAGGTTTTCCCGCCGTCATCGGAGTACGACATGCCGAGCGGGTAGTTGTAGCACTGGAGGCGACCGCTCTTGAGCAGGATGAGCGCAGGGTAGTCGTGCCCATCCATGATCTTGGTTCGGAAGTTCCACGAGAGGCCATTATCAGTGGACGCGTAAAGATCGCTGCTGTCGCGGCCACCGAAGGTGCGCATCGGAAACACAATCGTGCCGTCGGGAAGGCGAACCGTCGGCGTATTGTCGGGTGTTGCGCTATAGCAGCCGGGCGGGGGCATGAGCAACGTGGGGACGCGCTCCCAGGTGCGGCCCTTGTCCGGCGAGCGGAGCGCAAACGCCAGCATCTGCGGAGCGCCGTACTGGTTCGGTCCGAGGAAGGTGCGGGGGAAGAGGACGATTGATTCAGGCTTGGACAGGTCGATATTCTGCCGCGGCGAGGTGAACGCAGAGAGGACGAACTTTTCGCGCTCGGCCAGAGGCGCAGCTTCATTCCAGACGACGACGTCGTTGGAGCCCGGCCACGAGAGTCCGCCGTCGAGGGACCGTTGCAGCAGGAGCACGGACCGCGCGTGGTACCCGTAGAAGTCGTGCTGGACGTCCTCGCGGATGCGGTAGTACACGGTGGCGTGATTGTGCAACAGGGCGAGCTCCCCGCTGCCGAAGTGAAAGAGACCACCCTGGCGCGGATGGCCGCAGTAAGTAGTGCGGTCGCCATGAATGCGGAAGTGCTGGACGTCACGGATCGCCGGCGTGGCGGCGCGTGGGGCGGGTGCGAATGCGGCGGCGGTGAGGAACTGGCGGCGGTTCATGGAGTAGTCCTTGCAGCGGCTCTTGTGGCGATGGTATCGAGTGTCGCCAACTCGGCGCGGCCGCGGGCGGCATTGACGAGGTCGCACATCATCTCGACTGTGCGGAACTCGGGATCGGTCACCGAGAGGCAAGATGGGTGGCCGAGAAAAACGAAGACCTCGCTCCGCTCGATGGCTTGCTGGATGGTCAGGCGAATGGCTTTGAGGAAATAGTCGAGTTTCCAGCGGGCCGTGCGGAAAGCGATCAAGTCGCTGATGGGGCACATGGGAATCTCGATCAGGCCTGACGGATAAACGTAGGGCTGCGAGGGCGCCTGGGCTTCGAGAATGGAGTCGAAGACTTCGCGTGCGGGCTCGTGGGCAAGCTCCGGTTTGGACTCGGGTGAATAGTGAGGGATCCCTTTCTTCTGGCCGGAATATTGCGTGCTGGCCCAGCGGAAGCCCTGGTCGAGCAACAGTCGCTGCACTGCTGGTAAGTCGCGAATGCCGTCCGGGAAGCCTCCCGGAGAGCGGAACCCCGCGGGTGAGACTTCAAGTCGAGCGCGGATGGCATCGGTAGTGATCCGGATATTATGGGCGATCACATCGAGCGGCTGCTTTCCTTCAATGAGCCAGGGAGCGCGGCGAAAGCGCGGCTGAAGGGCATCGACGCGCGAGGCCCGAATGTTGACGTGATCATAAGTGTGGTTCCCCACCGGATGTCCCAGGCGCACAATCTCTTCCAGCCAGGAGACATCGGGCTGCTCGAAGACACGGCCCACTGCAAAGAAGTGGATTACGCCTCCCTTCGCTTTTACCCGCTGCGCGGCTTCGAGCGCATACTGTTTCACCGGGAGAGTGAGGTTGCCTTTTTCGTAGTCCCACTCGGTCTGGTCCCAGGTTGGATAGTGACGGGCCATCTCGAGGTCAATGGTGATGGCGATGAGAGCCTTGCGGGTTTGGGCGAGCGTACCTGAGACGCCCGCCAGACCCGCCAGAAAATCCCGGCGTTGGAGCATCGTCTTCAGAATAGAAGCTTCAGGCCCAATTGCATTTCGCGCGCCCCGCTCGAACCGGTGATGCGGCCGAACGTTCCGGAGTTGAGGTTGGCGTTCGGGCCGCCGAAGTTGGGACGGTTGGTGATGTTGAACGCCTCGGCGCGGAACTGCAGTGTAACCTTCTCCCGGATGGGGGTGTTCTTGAACAGGGAGAAGTCGATGGTCGCGCTGCCCGGACCGGTGAGCACGAATCCGCCGAGGTTCCCGTACTGGCCTCGCGTGGGCTGTATGAAGGCGTCGCGGTTGATGTAGTTGTGTAGCTCCGACCTGCGGTAATCCGACGTGCCGGCGCGAATGTCCTGGCCGCCAACATAATGCGGCCGCTGCCCGAGGGCCTGGCCGCTGCCGAAGTTATCGCGTCCCGAGGTGATATTGAGCGGGAAGCCGGTGCGGAAGTTGGCGATACCGTTGACTCTCCAGCCACCAAAAACAGCCTTGCCGATGCCGGAACCCGAGAGGCGATTCCACGGCAGCTCCCAACCATAGTTGATAGTGAGGAGATGTTCGAGACTTTGCGCCGCCCGCGAACGCGAGGCACGGGTGTTGCCGTGATCCTGCAGATCATTGAGTCCTTCCTCGGAGCCGCCTCCGTTGACGAGCGTTTTCCCGTAAGTGTAGTGCGCGTTGAAAGCGAAACCTCGGCTGAAGCGGCGGCGCAACGAAGCTTGCAGGGCGTGATAGTTGGTCATGCCATCATTGGCTTCGAAGCGGATCTGGCCGATCGATGGCGCAGGCCGGAGCCCGTTGGTGCCGAACAGATTGAGAAAGTGGAGCTGAAGCTGCTTGACTCCATGATTGCCGATATAGCCGATGGTGGCGACTGTGTTGGCCGTGATCTCACGCTGGTAGTCGAAGCTCCACTGAAGCGCATACATGGTCCGGTGATTGGGATCGATGATGGTCCGGCTGACCGGCGCTATCAGCAAAGCGGGATCCAGGTTGAAGGGATTGACCGGGTAGCTCAGGTTGGGTATGTCTCCACGGATGAGCACGAGACTGGCCGGCAGCTCAGGCGGGCGAGTGATCAAGGTGAGGCCGCGAAGCTGGTTCTCGGAATAAAAGGTTCCCGCGCCCGCGCGAATGACGTTCTTGCTATCGCCAGACATATCCCAGGAGAGGCCAAGACGTGGACCGAAGTTGTTGCGGTCGGAATTCCACACCGGCTCTCCGGACTTGCGGAAGGGACCGAACGGGCTGTCAGCCACGTTGAAGAGACGCCCATCGCGCTCGGTAGGCGGCGAATAGTACTCCCACCGCAGCCCGAGATTGAGCGTGAGGTTACGGCGCACGCGGAAGTCGTCCTGAATGAAGACGCCGGTCTCGGTGGTTCGGATTCGGGCGACGTCATTGAAGGCCGTGGTCACGGTGACCCGGGCCGGGCGATTGGCGAGAAGGTCGGCCGCGGTGTCGAAAACGTAGATGGGGTTCTGATAGTTGGAGCGGCCGTTGTGGTAGCGGCGCACCTCGAAGCCCATCTTGAGCGAGTGACGGCCGATGTTGCGGGAGAGATTGTCGAATACGGTCCAGCTTCCGCCATTGGCGCGGAGGAACTCGAGGTCGGGCGTGCCGAGGTATCCGTTCAGTGTTCCCGCACCGCCCGGGACGAACGCGGCGTAGTTGCGCGGCAGGTCCTGTTTGTTGGCCCCGAAGCGCAGCTCATTGATCATGCGGGGGCTGAGCGTGTGCGACCAAGAGAAGGTAAAAGTACGGTCCTGGCTGGGGAACGTGAATCCGTTCACCGGAGAGATGTTCGGCTGGACGACCGTGGCGTCAAAGATGGTATATCGCGCGAAAAAGCTGTCGCCGGCCCGCGGAGTGAAGTCGAGCCTGGCTTGAAACACATCTTCGCGGTGGCGCCGCGAATCGCTGCGGCGATGGAAACCTCGGTTCACTTCGCCCGGGAGCGCTTCGGTGGGGAGCGGCATGAGGTTCAGAATCTCGCCGAAACGCGGCGTGGCAGCGATCAACTGATCCTTGAAGGACTGCGTTGGCACAGTGCCCGTGACCTGAACTCCGCGCCGTTCGCGGGACGCCTCCCAGCCGCCGAAGAAGAAGAGCTGGTTGCGTAGGATCGGTCCGCCAATGGTCCCGCCGAACTGGTTGAGCCGCAGCGGGTCCTTGATGCGCGCGAAGAAGTTGCGCGCATCGAGCGCGTTATTGCGGAAGAACTCGAACACGCTCCCGTGGAATTCGTTAGTCCCGGACTTGGTGATGACGTTGACGCTGCCGCCGGTGGCACGGCCGATTTCGGCTGAGAAGACTCCCTGGGTGGTCTTGAACTCGTGGATGAATTCCTGGCTGATCAGGTTCAGTCGCGACTGGCCGCTATAGTTTCCGGCCGTGGGGCGGTCGGGATTGGCGGCGTCGGTACCGTCGATGTTGATGGTGGTGCCGTTGTAAGGCAGGCCATTGAAGGTGATCGAGCTGCCGATCATTGATCCGACGATCACACCCTGCTGGAGCGAGATCAACTGGACGAAATTACGCCCATTGAGCGGCAGGTTCTCGACTTCGCTGGACCCGATGATGATGCCGCGATCGGCGCTTTGGGTGGCGACCAGAGGCACATCGGCATTTACTGTTACGCGCTCGGCCAGGTCGCCCACCTGGAGGCTGACGTCGATCTTGACGCGCTGGCCCGCCGCGAGCAGGATCCCCGATCGCTCTGCGCGTTTGAATCCCTTGGCCTCGACGGCGATGCTGTAGTTCCCCACGGGAAGCAACGATACCTCGTAGGAGCCGGTTGCGTCCGTTTGCGCGGTGCGGCTGATCTGGGTTCCGACGTTGGTGATCGTAATGGTGGCGCCAACGGCCACCGCGCCGGTGGGGTCAGTGACGGCTCCCAGAAGAGTCGCGGTGTTGCTTTGCGCGGAGGAGATTCCCGCGGTCGTGAACAGAAGCAGAGCGATTGTCCGGTACATCACTTGATAAGACTCCTCTTTTGGATAAGACTCTGGTTCGGTGCATCCAGCATGCCGCTCACCCCGCGCCGTATCAAATTCAATCTTTCGGTGCGGTGCATAAACCTTAGATCCTATCAACTATTGTGCTCCTCCTCGGTGGTAAGCACGGCTTTCGGAGCCGCGGACGACGTCGCGAACTTCCGGATCCTTTTAACATCGCGCGCGACCTGCGCGGGAAATACCCGACCCAACGACGTATCCCGATGCCCCTTGATGCCGCTGCTGACGTCCGACAACAATTACCACTGCGCTAACTTCTTCTGGAACTTCACGCCCGATAAGCAGCTCAGCGAATGGATCGTCTCGGCTGGTTATGTCGCGACTCGCTCGGTCCGGCGGTCTTCGCTCCTTGACATGAACTACGGTCAGATCGAGACGGGGAACCGAGTTCGGAGACTCGTCTCGGCGCTCGCTTGTGAGAATTGCGTGTTAGCGCCACTTCCAACTGAACCACGTCCGATACAATTACAAAAATGCGGCCGTTGCTTGCTCTATTGGGGGTTGTCTTCTGCTCCGCACAAACCGCTCTTCTGAATCCCACCTTCAAGGAAGGAGAGTTGGGTTCGCAACCTCCCGGTTGGATTGTTCCTCCGTTCTCCGCCAACGCCGGATACAAGGTGAAGATCACCGATCAATGTCACAAGCCGGGAGCGCGCTGCGGAGAAATTACTTTCTGGGGTGCGGCAGCCCCCAACCAGGCGTTTGGCAACTTGATGCAGATGCTCGATGGCGCGCTCTACCGCGGCAAACGCGTGCGTTACCGGGCATGGGTGCGCGTAGAATCGCCCACGTCCGCGAGAGCCCAGCTCTGGCTGCGCGCCGATCTTCCGAACAAGCGCCTCGGTTTCTTCGACAACATGGAGAGCCGGCCCATTGTCGATCGCGAGTGGAAGCAATACGAAATCGTCGCAGATATCGAGCCAGACACGGAAAGGATCGCCTTGGGCGTGATGCATTTCGGATTGCAGTCGATCTCCTTCGCCGAGCCCTCGATCGAGATTCTGGGAGATGCGAAGGTTGCTCCCGCCGAACCGCCGCGGCCCCTCTCCGGGCAGGGCCTTCGTAATCTCGTGGCTTTCGCCCGGCTCACTGGCTACGTGCGCCACTTCTATCCAGGTGACGAGGCGCGCTCGGTCAATTGGGATCTCTTCGCGATCAATGGCGTTCGCGCGGTTGAAGAGGCACAGAATTCTGCTGCGCTCCTCCCTCTCCTGCAGCAGTTGTTTCGTCCGGTTGCTCCCCAGGTTCAGATCTTTCTGACCAAGTTGCCTCCACCGCTAGCGGTCCGTCGAACTTCGAGGATGATGTCGTGGAAGCACACAGGATATGGCGCAGGCAATCGAGGACCCTATAAGAGTGAACTGGTCGTCGAGGACGCGCCGGAAAACGGTCTGCTGCCCAAGCCGTATGAAGCGGATCTCGGTGTGGGCCTGCGATGCCGTATCCCTTTGGCTCTGCCCGAGTCCCGCCGCTCGATTCCCGATCCCACGTCCTATCTCACATCGCCCTTTGTTCATCGCGCTTCCGACCGTCCCGTACGCCTGGCCGGGGTGATCCTCGCTTGGAATACCTTCCAGCACTTCTATCCGTACTTTGACGTGGTCAAGACGGATTGGCCGGCCGCGCTCGAAGATGCGCTTCGCGCCGCCGCCGCCGATCCGAACGAAGCCGCCTATAGCCGCACTCTTCGAAAGCTCGTGGCGGCGCTGAAAGACGGTCATGGTGGCGCGTTCGGTCCCGGGGTGAATCAGTTCATCGCACCGATGATTCTGGAATGGGTGGAGGCTCGGATCGTCGTCACACATGTCGCCGATGCGCAACAATGGAACATTTCTCCGGGCGACACCGTTCTGGCGATCAACGGCAAACCCGCCGCGCAGGCGCTGGCCGAAACCGAGACCCTGGTCTCAGGCGCAACCCCCCAATGGGTGCGCATCACGGCGCTGCGCCGGGTCACGGAGGGCGCGCAAGCGGATGCCATCACATTTGAAGTCGAGCGATACTCGGATCCCAGCGCACGCTCAAACATTAGTCTCCGGCGTATCTCGCCGGCCCAGATCAAGGAGCCTCGACCGGACAAGATCAAGGAGATCGATCCAGGGATCTGGTATCTCAACCTGGACGAGATCTCAGACCAGGACTGGAAAGACACCCTTCCGAAACTGGAGAATGCCAAGGGGATGGTCCTCGACATGCGGGGCTATCCGGGCCGGCTCTCTCCTTCGTTTCTCCAAAACCTTCACGACAAACCGATGACCAGCGCGCAGTGGCACGTACCCGTTTTCCTGGCCCCCGATCGTACGCGCGTCGAATGGACTCGCGGCGGGGAATGGAATCTCCAGCCGGCCGCTCCCTTCCTGCGGGCGAAGAAGGCGTTTCTCATCGATGGACGGGCGATTTCTTACGCGGAGTCCTGTCTGGGGATTGTGGAACACTACAAGCTCGGCGAGCTCGTCGGGACGCCGACGGCTGGCACCAACGGCAATGTGAACCCGATCCGTATTCCCGGCGGATACCAGATTAGTTGGACTGGCATGAAGGTATTGAAGCACGATGGTTCGCGGCATCATGGAGTTGGAATTCTTCCCACTGTGCCCGTAACGCGAACGAGGTCCGGTATTGCGGAGGGTCGGGACGAGATTCTGGAGAAGGCGGTTTTGTTGCTACGCTGACGTTTCCTTGGTCTGTGCCATCCTGTCGTTGCGGGCAGTCACGCCTGCAAGTCGATTCTGTCCGAGGGAGGATCTCGTGTGAGGGTCGCCGCCTATCAGGCTCCGCTGCTTGCCGCTGGCTCCATGGACGCGCTCGGCCTCATACGGACGCGAGTCGAGTGGTGTGAGGCCGAGGGCGTCACAATTCTCTGTTGCCCGGAGGCCATCCTGGGAGGTCTGGCGGATTACGCTGGACATCCTGCCCGGTTCGCAATCGCCACGGACGCCGGCCGGCTCGACTCCGTGCTGGCGCCCCTCGCAAGCGACACTGTCACGACTATAGTGGGATTCACAGAACTGGCGGATGGGGGCCGGCTCTACAACTCCGCGGCGGTCTTTCGGCGAGGATCGGTCGTAGGCTTGTATCGCAAGCTTTATCCGGCCATTCATCGGTCGGTCTATGAGGCTGGCCGCAAGGTTCCAGTCTTCCAGGTTGGAGAGCTGACGCTCGGTATCGTTATTTGCAACGACTCTAACTATTTCGAGCCGGCGAGACTCATGGCAGCTAGCGGCGCGACGGCCCTCTTCGTGCCCACAAACAATGGCCTTCCTCCGGCAAGGGCTTGTGCTGAGCTTGTGGCTCAGGCGAGGAACGTTGACATCACCAGGGCGGTCGAGAATAGCATGTGGGTCATTCGCGCCGATGTCGCTGGTCGCACCGTCGAGTTGGTGTCTTACGGGTCATCCGGGATCGTTGATCCGGACGGGATCGTTGTGCGGACCGCTCGACAATTGAGCGACGATCTGATAGTCGCGGAGATTGATACCGTGCCGCGTGCAATCCGCGGATAAAGATGCATCACGAAATCACGCCATCATGGACGAGTACAGTAGCAGCGTGCATTCCTTTACGAACCATAGCTGGACTATGATAGTCTAACTATGGGAATGCGAACCGAAATCCCGCCGGGGACCCTCTACATGTTGATCCTGAAGACACTGGCGCGGCTCGGATCGATGCATGGGTATGGCATCGCCCTCCAGATTCAACAGACGTCCGGCGACGTTCTTCAGGTGGAAGAGGGCTCGCTTTACCCGGCCCTGCAGCGGATGCTCATCAAGGGGTGGGTGGCGGCTGAATGGCGGCAATCGGAGAACAAGCGCCGGGCGCGGTACTACACATTGACTCCGGCCGGCCGTAAGCAACTAACGGCGGAGTTGAGACACTTCGGCCGGGTGATCGGAGCGATCCGCCGCGTTATCCAACCGGCGTGAGGGGAGTCCAACCAATGTCGGAGCTCTTGCGGAAGCTGAGAGGATGGCGGAAGCGCGATGAGATCGACAGGGATCTCGAGGAGGAAATGCGCACGCATCTCGAGATGAAGACCGAAGCGGGTGGCGGCGCCGAAGCCTCGCGGCGCCAGTTCGGTAGCCCGGCGCTGATGCGCGAAGACAGCCGCGCGCAATGGAGTTGGCCGCGAATCGAGAGCTGGATGCAGGATATACGCTACGCCTTCCGTGGACTCGCACGTAGCCCGGGGTTCGCCTCCGTCACAGTCGCGACGTTAGCGCTTGCCATCGGCGTCAATACGGCAATCTTCAGTCTTGTGGATTCCGTGCTGCTTCGGCCGCTACCCTTCGGCAACCCGGATCGGCTGGTCGTGGTCTTCAAGGATGCGTCGCGGATCGGTTTTCCAAGAGGAGACATCTCCCCTGCTCACGTGATGGATCTGCGCGAGCGGGCACGCAGTTTTTCGGATGTCGCGGCCATCGGACGGGAGGATATCAATCTCACCGGCGCTGGCGAGCCCGAGAGGCTCAAGGCTGGACTCGCCACCGCTAATCTGTTTGCCGTCCTTCAAGTGAGTCCCATTCAGGGCCGATTGTTCCTGCCGGGAGAGGACCAGCCAGGACAGAGCGATGTGGTCGTCCTCGGCTTCGACCTATGGCAAAGGCGCTTCGGTGGAGCGGCTTCGATTATCGGCCAGACCATCCGTTTGAATGATCGCCCGAGGAGCGTGATCGGGGTTCTTCCGAAAGGTTTTCAGTTCTACCATACCGTGGATCTTTGGACTCCGTTGGCGATGACGCCGGAGCAGTGGACAAGGCGTGGGAGCAACTACCTTTATGGCGTCGGTCGGCTTCGCCCAGGGATGACAATCGAGCAGGCTGCGGGAGATCTCACCAGCCTGTCTCAGTATCTGGCGCAAACCTACCCGCGCAACGACACTTCCTTGAAATTGATGGCGGTCTCGGTCCGCGATGCGTTGACCTTCCGCGTGTGGTGGAGTCTGGTCG